>Ga0335085_10007678_pt1 | contig 16621 bp, 14 predicted proteins | sample Lox_Sample_45_FD_206712 | JGI IMG/M metagenome (GOLD analysis project Ga0335085, IMG submission 206712) | Soil microbial communities from Loxahatchee National Wildlife Refuge, Florida, United States - Lox_Sample_4.5 | ecosystem: Environmental > Terrestrial > Soil > Wetlands | place: USA...
ACTTGCTGCCATCGGCGCCCGGGGCCTGCTGCGATTGCAGCGTGGGCTGGACCGGGAACAGGATGCGATAGCGTCCCTCCGGCGATGCATAGGAGACCCAGGGCGCGGGCTTGCATCCCAGCGCCAGAGCGAGCAGCAGCAGCCAGCCGGCAGCGGCTTTTCTCATCGAACCCCTCCGAGCGGGGCGGCAGGGTGCCTATTCTCCTCCCGGTCCAAGCGGAAGGCAACTGTGGGAGCTTCTAGGCGACTTGACGTCGCAGGAAGGCAAGGGTCTTCTGGTTGAATTCCTCCGTGCTCTCGTAGATGGACGCGTGCGAACAGCCCTCGAAGATAAGCAGCTCGGAGCGGCGTAGGGCGCCGGTCATCGCGTCCGCAAAGCGGAGCGAGGTCAGCGTGTCCTTCCCGCCGAAGGTGATTTGCGTGGGCGCCGCGATGCGGCCCAACTGCGCCAAGGCGTCATGGGCGATGACCGCGTTCGAGTGCTGCAGGAAGGAGGCCAGGGGCTGGGCGGGCCGGCTGCGCACGAAACCGGCAAGCGAACGGATGTAGTCCGGCTTGGCGGCATACAATTCGGGCGTGAAGCACCAGGGAAAGAGGCTCAGGATGACCATCTCCGGAACGCTGCCCAGCGCCTTGGCGGTCGCTTGCCATCCCTCGACCACGGTCTTGATGAACGGGTCGGTCTTGGGCCAGCCACTGTGCAGGGACAAAGACTTGACCTTGTCCGGGTAGTGGGCCGCCAGCCACATGCCGGTGGCTGCGCCCAGCGACAGGCCGAAGATGTGTGCGCTCCCGATCCCCAGCGCCTGCAGGAAAGCGGCGACATCGTCGGCGAAGAGTTCGGTGCTGCAGGCGCCCTCGGGCTTGTCGCTTTCCCCCGTCCCGCGCAGGTCGACGGAGATGCAGGTGAAGTGCTTCGCGTACTCGGCCACCTGGAAGGCATAGCAAGCGCAATCCGCGGCCAGGTAGGGGATCAGGATCAGGGGCTCGCCGGATCCCTGCTGGTCGTAGTTCATGCTGATGTTGTTGGCTCTGACTTTCGGCATGGGGGAGGCTCCTGCGCTGGAAAGTATAGTCGAGGTCGGGCCGAGTGGCGGCCGTCTGGCAGACGGCCACCACATCACCCCGGTGCAGGCACTGTCCGAGGCGAGAGGGCTGGACGGGACGCAGGCCGGGTGGGGCTCGCGGAGCCTCCTTGGCCGAGTGGCTGGAATAGTGCTAAGCTCCGCGCCGACACCTTCTCTCATGCCCACCAGCCAGGGATCGATTCGCCTCTTTCGCGCCGCCGGCATCGACGTCTTCCTCCACTTCTCTTGGTTCCTGGTCGCTATCTACGAGATCAACGCCCGGGCCGGCGGGTATTCCTCCGCGCTCTGGAACGTAGTGGAGTACCTGGCGCTCTTCCTCATCGTGCTGCTGCACGAATTCGGCCACGCCCTGGCCTGCCGCCAGGTGGGCGGCGTGGCGAACCGCATCGTGCTCTGGCCTCTGGGCGGCGTGGCCTACGTGAATCCGCCACCGCGGCCCGGAGCCACCCTGTGGAGCATCGCCGCGGGACCCCTGGTGAATGTGGTGCTGGCGCCGGTGCTGCTGGGACTCGGGTTGCTGGTCGGGTCGAGATTCGGGCCGGACCTTCACACCCTGCTGGGGACGGTGCTGTCCATCAACCTGGGTCTGCTGATCTTCAACCTGCTGCCCATCTTCCCGCTGGATGGCGGGCAGATCCTGCGCTCGCTGCTTTGGTTCGTGCTGGGACGGGCGCGCAGCCTGATGGTGGCCACCATCTTCGGCTTCGTGGGACTTGTCGGGTACTTCCTGCTGGCGCTGTTGGCGGGCTCGGTCTGGCTGGGCATCCTGGGCGTCTTCCTGCTGCTGAACTGCTGGGGCGGATTGCGCAGTGCGCAGGCCTTGGCCCGCCTCGCCAAGGCGCCGCGGCGTGACGGCTTTGCCTGCCCGGCCTGCAAGGCCGGCCCTCCTGTCGGCGAGAACTGGCGCTGCAGCACCTGCAAGCAGAGCTTCGACGCCTTCCAGACCCAGGCCGTCTGCCCGCACTGCGCGGCCCAATTCCCGGTGACGCAGTGCTTTGAATGTGGGAATTCGTCTCCCTTCGGCCAGTGGGTGGCCTCCAGCGCGGTGCCCGTGCACCCCTGAGCCCGGTTGACACTCCTGGGGACCGAACCTAGACTGAGAGGTTGTTTTCGCGGGGGTTTGCGAGGCTAGGGTATGAGCAGCTGGCTGCAGAACAAGTTCGAGAAGAACTTCCTCATCACCAGCGTGGACTACGTGTTCAACTGGGCGCGCAAGTCGGCGCTCTGGCCCATGACCTTCGGCCTGGCCTGCTGCGCCATCGAGATGATCGCCAGCTCCACCGCGCGCTTCGACATCGCGCGCTTCGGCGCCGAGGTCTTCCGTCCCAGCCCCCGGCAGAGCGACCTGATGATCGTGGCCGGCACGGTCACCTTGAAGATGGCGCCGGTGCTCAAACGCATCTATGACCAGATGCCCGAGCCCAAGTGGGTGATCTCCATGGGCGCCTGCTCCTCGGTGGGCGGGCCCTTCAACACCTACGCCGTGCTGCAGGGGGTGGACAAGATCGTGCCCGTGGACGTGTACGTCACCGGCTGTCCCCCGCGCCCCGAGAACCTCTTCTACGCGCTGCTGCGCCTGCAAGACAAGATCGACACCATGACCCTGGCCAAGCGCCCCACCGAGGTCCGCCTGGACGAGAACATGCTGGAGAAGTTCAAGCAGCAGGTCATGGTGGCGCAGACGCTGCAGCCCAAGTAGACGTCAGACCCCGGACGTCAGATGTCAGCCAGTACCGAGTAACGAGTACCGAGTTCCTCCCCACAAGTCAGAGGATTCAAGCATGGGATTCGTCAGAATCGGGACGAAGGCCGACCTGCCGGACGAGGGCCAGGCGCGGGAGTTCACCGTGGAGGGCAAGGTGCTCTGCGTGGCCCGGGTGGAAGGCGCGCTGGCGGCCATGGACAACGTCTGTCCCCACCGCGGCGGGCCCCTGGGCCAGGGCGTGGTGCTGGACGGCAAGCTGGTCTGTCCCTGGCACGGCTGGCAGTACGATCCCAAGACCGGCGAGTCGGCGCACAATCCCGGCGTGAAGGTCGCGGTCTATCCCCTGAAGATCGAAGGGGAGGACGTGCTGGTGGAAGTCTAGTTGTCGGTCGTGGGTCAAGAACCCAGTCGTTGGTCGTTAGTCGTTGGCGAAAACCCTAGCTACTGGCTACCAGCTGCTAGCTGCTTGACTCTGAGATGAGTCCCGTTACCCACTTTCTCGCGAGCTGGATGGTGGCCAACGCCGCCAAGCTGGAGCGCCGCGAGCGCGCCGCCGTGACCATCGCCGGCATCATCCCCGACCTGGACGGCCTCGGCGCCGTCGCCCAGGTCCTCACCCTGCACAGCGACCATCCCCTGATGTGGTTCTCGCGCTACCACCACCTGCTGCACAACCTGGCCTTTGCGGTGGTGGTGGCGGCGGTGTGCTTCGCGGTGGCGCGGCAGCGCTGGAAGACGGCGCTGCTGGCTTTCCTCGCCTTCCACCTGCACCTGTTCTGCGACCTGATCGGGGCGCGCGGCCCCGACGGCTACGACTGGCCCATCCCCTATCTGCTGCCCTTCTCCCGCGCCTGGGACCTGAGCTGGAGCGGGCAGTGGGGGCTGAACGCCTGGCCCAACTTCGTGATCACCGGCGCGCTGCTGCTGGCCACTCTGGTGCTGGCCTGGCGCAACGGCTACTCGCCCCTGGAGATGGTCTCCCAGCGCGCCGACCAGGCCTTCGTCGCGGCCCTGCGGCGGCGCCTCCCGCGCTCCGCCGCTCATCCCTCCTAAGTCGGCTGCCCGCCGCCCGGCGGTAGAATGGACTTACAATAGGGGCCTGCTCCTCGCGGGTGGAACGCCCACGATCGCCATGGTCTTCGGACGCACTTTCGACCGGCTTTCCAAGCCGGCGATGACCGCGCTGGCGCTGCTGCTGCTGGCCGGGCTGGGCTGGCTCGACCACCTTACCCGCTCCGAGGTGGCCTTCGCCTTCTTCTACCTGCTTCCCATCACTCTGGTCGCGTGGTACGTGGGACGCCGCAGCGGTTTGGGCTTCTGCCTCCTGGCGGCCCTGGTCTCCGTGGCCGCCAACTTCGGCGCGCGCGCGCTGTACGTCCAGCCTTTCTTCTTCTATTGGAATGCGGTGATCACTCTGGGGCTGTTCGTGGTGGTCACTCTGGTGGTGGCGGAGCTGCGGCGCGCCCAGGAGAAGCTGCGCGAGCTGGCGGAAACGGACTTCCTCACCGGGGTGCCCACGCGGCGCGCCTTCTGCGGCCTGGCCGAGCTGGAGAAGAACCGTGCCCGCCGCTACCTGCATCCCCTTACCCTGGTCAATATCGACCTCGACGACTTCCAGCGGGTGAATTGCGAGTTCGGGCACCTGATCGGCGACGCGGTGCTGCGCCTGGTGGCGCAGGTGCTGCGCAACAGCATCCGCCAGACCGATACCGTGGCGCGCGTGGCCGGCGACGAGTTCGCCCTGCTGCTGCCCGAGACCGGCCCCGAAGCGGCCCAGGCCGTGGTGGGCAAGATCCGCGAGGCGCTGCTGGAGACCATGCAGACCGGCGGCTGGCCCCTGACCTTCAGCATCGGCGTGGTCACCTTCGTCAGCGCCCCCGACTCGCTGGAGACCATGATGACGCAGGCCGGCGAGGTTTTGGACGCCGTCAAAGTCGCCGGCAAGAACGGGATCGAGCAGAGAGTGTCGTGAGAAAACTGCTGCAAGCCTTAGGCTTTAGGCTCTAAGCTGTCCTGTCCAGCTACTGGCTACTAACCACCAGCTACCTGCTACCAAGGAGGCAGTGTGAAGCGCGCGCCAAGACCCGCCATCGTATTGTTAATCGCCGCCGCTCTGGCGGCTACCGCCCGGGCCGACGTCAAGATCACCACCCGCAGTACCGCCATGGGGCACAGCTCTGAGAACACCGTGTACATCAAGGGGGCGCGGCAGCGCAGCGAGTCCGGCGACAACGTCACCCTCATGCAGTGCGACAAACACCGCATGGTCACTCTCGACCTGAAGAGGAAGACCTTCACCGTGATGCCGCTGGGTGAAGTGGCGCCCCAGGCGGCGGCGGCGCAGGCCGGGGTCACCGCCCAGGCGGCGGGCGGGACGCCGCGCAAGGGCGGCGTGGTCACCGTCACCTCCGCCAACCGCGACACCGGCGAGCGCCAGAAGATGTTCGGCTACGAGGCCCGGCACATCCAGAGCACCATGATCATGGAGTCCAGCCCCGACGCCTGCTATCCCATGAACATGAAGATGGAGAGCGACGGGTGGTACGCCGACCTCTCGCCCCGGCTCATGTGCGCTTCCTCGCCCATGATGGGCGGAGCCATGGGCGCGGGCATGCGTCCCGACTGCCTCGACCAGCGCCGCTTCCACTCCAGTGGCGTGACCCGGCTGGGCTATCCCCTGAAGCTCACCACCACCATGGCCATGCCCGGGGGCATGAACATGACCAGCACCACCGAGGTCACCGATCTCTCCAACGCCACCCTGCCGGACTCGCTCTTCGAGATTCCCCCCGACTTCCGCCAGGTGGGACTGTACAGCCGCGAAGCGGAAGGCCAGGCCGGACCGGAGGAGAGCGCCCCGGCGGAGGCTCCTGCCCCCACCGCTGCGCCCGCGCCCGCCGCGGCTCCCGCGCCCGCGGCCACCGCAGCCCCGGCCAAGGCGGCCGGGGTGGTGCGCGTAGGCGTGGTCGCCCTCAAGGACCAGACCACCCAGTCCCTGCCCACCGACAACCTGCGCGTGCTGCTGATCGGGGAGATCCGCAACCGCCAGGTGGACGCGGTACCGCTCGACTCGACCGACAAACAAGCCATCGAGGAGGAGGCCCGCAGCAAGGACTGCGACTACATCCTCTACACCGACCTGGGCCAGCTCGACCAGGGACCGGAGGCCAAACTGCCGATGCAGTTCCATACCATCGCCATCACCGGCGAGGGCGATTACCTGGGGCGGGTGGACTGGCAACTGTTCCGCACCGGCAAGACTCTGCCGGAGTGGAAGACCTCGGAGGCGGCGCGCGCCAGCGGCCTGAGCGTGAACGCGGTGGGCGATTCCGTGGTCAAGGAGGCCGGGGCGGTGGTGGAGGAGATCCAGCACCCGCACAAGGCGCCGGTGGCAGCCCCCGCGCCCACCAAGCCTCCGACGCGGCGCCGGCCGAAATAGCTGTGCAGGGCGGCCGTGCCGGCCGCCGCGACCAGCGACACGGCCGTCCTACACCCGACCTTCGCTCAAGAAGGAAACAGGCCCCGTTCGCCGCGGGGCCTGTCTCTCCCGGCTGGGCGGAGGTGCACCTCTAGCCCAGCAGCTTGAGGAAATTCTTGGGCGTGTTGTCGAAGCCGGGGAAGACGGCGTCCAGCTCTTTGTTCCCCAGGTGAGCGTACACCGCCTCGCCCAGCACGCGGCGGAAGTCGGTGGTCAGGGCCAGGTCGCGGCCCTCGTAGAGCTGCTCGGGGGCGAGGCCGGGCCAGTGCCCGTACACTTTGCCGCCTTTCACCGGCCCGCCCATCACGAACATGGCGTTGGCATGGCCGTGGTCGGTGCCGCGGTTGCCGTTCTCGCGCGCCGTGCGCCCGAACTCCGACATGGTGATGACCACGGTGTCCTGGGCCAGGTCGCCCAGGTCGGTCCAGAAGGCGGTCAGTGAGCCGGAGAAGTCGCGCAGCAGGTTGGCGAGCTGCCCCTGGGTATTGCCCTCGTTGACGTGGTGGTCCCAGCCGCCGATGTCGGTGAAGGCGACCTCCACCCCCAGGTCGGCCTTGATGAGCTGCGCGGTCTGCCGCAGGGCGTCGCCGAAGCGTCCGCGGGGATAGTCGGCCCCGGGCGCGGGCGTGTAGCGCTGCGGGTCGGCCGCCTTCAGCATCTTGACCGCGTCGAAGGTCTCCTGCCCGGTGCCGTGCAGCACCGCGTCCACCGAGGAGTCGTACATGGCCTCGAAGGTGCTGGCCAGGGGCTGGGCCGCAGAGTTGCGCCCGCCCACCCCGAATTCGTTGATGTTGCTCAAGGCCACCGCCGGCTCTGCGCCCGAGAGGATGCGAGGCAGGTTGGCGGTCAGGGCCACCGCCCGGAAGGGGCTGGGCTTCTCTTCCTGGAGCGAGTGCACGCAGCGGTTGAGCCAGCCGTCCTCGGTGGACTTCACGCCCGGCGTACCCGATTCCATGTAGTCTTGGGCGTCGAAGTGGGAGCGGGTGGTATCGGGGGAGCCGGCGGCGTGCACGATGGCCAGGTGCTTCTGCTGGAACAGGGGCAGCAGCGGCGCCATGGAAGGATGCAGCCCGAAGAGGCCGTCCAGGTCGAGCACCGCTTGCCGCGGGATGGCGATGGAGGGCCGCATGGAGTAGTAGGCGCCCTCGCCGTGGGGCACCACGATGTTCAACCCGTCGGCTGCGCCCCGCTGGAAGACCACCACCAGGCGCTTCTTGCGCGCTCCCGCGGTGGTTTCCGCGGCGTACACCGCGCGCGTCAGGAAGCTGGGGATCGCGGCGGAGCCGACGATGGCCATGGCCCCGCCCTTCAGGAATACTCGCCGCGTGAATGACATGACTGCTCCGGTGGTTGGTCGTTAGTCGTTGGTCGTTAGCCTTCCGGCTCCTGCTGGCTGCCTTTTGCCTTCTTCCTTTTGCCTTGTCCTGCCACTTACCGCCTTTGAAATTCCGGCGACCCCAGCAGCAACCCCGCGATCACTCCCAGGTTGGGTGCGCGCTGGGGATCGTCGAGCTGGCGCTGCGTGACCTGGGGGTCCAGCAGCCGCTTCTCGATGGTGTCGTGGGTGTTCTTGGAGACGTCGCCTTCCAGCAGCGCCTGCTCCAGCATGGCCAGGCCCTGTCCGGCGCCGGTGGGAGGCGGCCCGCCCAGCATCTGGCTGACGTCCACCTGCGCGCCCCGCAGCCGCCCCGAGCCCAGCGCCAGCGCGAAGTTCATGCGCGTGAGCAGAGCATTGGAGTTGACCCAGGCGTCCGCCTTCCAGGAATAGCCGTTGGGGGTCTGCATGCCGTAGAGGGGCATGCCCATCCGGTTGAGGGTGCCCACCAGGGGCTGGGCGTCGGTGACGTCGGCGCCGGAGGCGCGCACCGCCGAGACCACGAACTCCAGCGGCGTCTTGACCTTGGCGCGGTAGGTCTGGGGCGCCCAGAACTCGGGCGAGCGGAACAGGGTGCGCAGCACCTCGCGGATGTCGCCATCGCTCTGGAGGAAGGCCTGTGCCATGCGGTCCACCAGCGCCGGCGGGGGATCATCGGAGACGAAGCGCACCGCCAGCTTGTGCGCGATGAACTGCGCGGTGTGGGGATCGCGGGCCAGCAGGTCCAGCACCTCCTCGCCTTCCCGCTCGCCACCCGGCTTGATGGTATGGCCGAGTACGGTCTTGGGGCCGGGCTCGTGCATGCGCTCGTCGAACTGGAAGTCGCCGCCGCGCTGCGGCTGCTGGATGGTCCAGCCGGTGAAGCACTTGGCCACTTCGATCACGTCCTGCTGGGTGTAGCCGCCGTTGACGCTGAGCGTGTGCAGCTCCATCAGCTCGCGGGCGTAGTTCTCATTGAGCCCGCGGCGCTGCTGGTTCTGCTGCTGCTGCTGCTGCTGCTGCTGACGCTGCCGGCCCTGCGGACCAGCGGCCGGGGGCCGTGGCGCCCCCGCCGCCCCCTGGGGATAACCGCCGGGCCCGCCCAGCATGCCGCGGTAACGGAAGCTGCGGTTGCCGCGCACGCCGCCGCCGGGGCCGTAGCGCGCGAAGTCGGAGTCCGGGCCCACGCTCAGCCAGTTGTCCAGATAGAAGAGCATGGCCGGACTCTTGGCCGTGGCTTCCAGCAGGTCGCGGAACTTGCCCAGGGCGTGCGGGCGGATCACGTCGCGCTCGTAGCTGGTGACCAGGTAGCGGTCGGCGCCCTTGTTGAGAAAGACGTTGAAGTGATTGAACCAGAAATCGGTCATCACCTCTTCCAGTTGGCGCTCGCTGTAGACGGCGCGCAGCAGCTTGGCCTGCATGAGTTCGCTGGCCACCACCTGCTGCGGAGCCACCATGGCCATGACCGCCTCGCGCTGCCCCGGCGAGAAGTCGCCCATCATCTGCTGACGCTGCTGCGGGCTCAGGGACTGAGCGAAGGCCTGGCGCTCCTCTGGCGTCATCTTCAGGATCTCCTGCATGCGCTGCTCGGGCGTCATCTCCAGCAGCTCCTCGGCCTTGAGGTCGGCGTACATGCGGGCTTCTTTTTCCTGGTCGGGCATGGCGGCCGCGCCGGCGGCGGCGGCATCTCCCTGGCCGCGCTCCTGGCGGCGCTCCTGGCGCTGGCGGTAGGCGGCGAGGGCGACCTCGTACTGCGCCCGCAGCTGGGGATCGGAGGGCATAGGCATCCGGCCCTCGGCGATCGCTCGCAGCACCTGCGGCGGGGGATAGTTCTCGGCGATCTCGCGGGTGCTCATGCCCACCGTCTTGAAGCCCTCGAGCCGCGCCGCCAGCGCGCTGTCGTCGATCTTCTCGGGGTGGAGCTGCTGCTCGATCCACTTGTCCACCCCCATCTGCGCCACCCGCTGCACCTCGCCCGGACGCGGGCCGAAGGTCAGCCGGTTCAGGGCGTGGGCCGCACGCTGCTCCTCACTCATCCCGCGGGCGGGGCTGGATGCCGGCTTCTTATCGGCGCCCAGCAGCCACGAGGCTGGCAAGCCCAGGCCCAACCACATGACCAGCAGGACGGCAGCACGATGTCGCAACTTCATGGTTTTCCCCCGTGAATCCGTGCCCTGTAGGAGGTACCAACCCTGGCGGAGACAAAAGTTGCTCCCTCGGGCCGCCCCAGGGCTAAGAGCTAAGAGCTAAGAGCTACGAGCTACTCAGGCCGAGTACACGCGTCCGTTGTTGATGCGGTAGCTGAGGGTGGAGGCGAGGTGGTCGACGTCGCTGGGAGCGATGTTGCAGACCACGTGACCGTCGAGGAACTTGGTCTTGTTGCGCCCGGTGGAATCGCGCCGCACCTGCACCAGCAGGGCCTGCACCACGCTGGCATCGAACTTCTGCGGGGTGAGCTTGAGCAACTCGCTCAGGGCCTCGCCCACCGCCATGGGGGGGCGATAGGGGCGCTCGTTGAGCATGGCGTCGAAGCTGTCGGCCACCGCTGCCACCTTCACCGGCAGGGAGACCTCGCCGTTACGCAGGCGGTCGGGATAGCCGGAGCCGTCGGCGCGCTCGTGGTGCCAGCGCACCACCTCCGCGACGCGCGGCCAGGGGAACTGGATGCCGGAGACGATCTGGTGGCCGACCACGGTATGGTCGGCCATGGCCGCGAACTCGCGCTCGTCCAGCGCCGCCGGCTTGTGGAAGATGTACTTGTCCACCGCCACCTTGCCGATGTCGTGCAGGTAGCCGCAGGCGCGCACGCCCTGCACCTCGCCTTCCTCCATCCCCATGGCCTCGGCGATGCCGGCGGCGTAGCGCCCCACCCGCAGGGAGTGGCCACGCAGGTTGTAGTCCTTCACGTCGATGGCGGCGGCGAAAGCCTCCAGGGTGTGGTCGTAGTAGCTGTGCAGGGAGGCCAGCAGGCGCAGGTTCTCGGCGATGCGCTGCTGCAGCGATTGGCTCAGGGCATGGTTGTGGACGGCCAGGGCGACGTAGCTGGAGACCAGACCCAGGGCGCCCAACTCGTCGGCCTCGTAGACGGCGTCCTCGGCGCGGCGGCCCAGCGCCAGCACGCCTACCAGGCGCCCGGCCACGTGCAGCGGGGCCACGCACTTGAAGAGTTCGGGGGCGATGTTGCCGTTGGCGCTGAAGAAGCCGTCGCGGTTGCCCGGGGTCAGCACCTGCGGGCTGCGAACCATCTGCAGGGCATGGACGTGCTTGGGCAGCAGCGGGATCACCGCCGGCTCGGGAAAGAGGGCGAAGCCGTGCGCGGCCAAGGAGGTGAGCAGGGCCGGGCGGTCGCGGAAGGCCAGCAGCGCGCCCTCCCGTGCCGACACCGCCTCCATCACCAAGCCCAGGATGGAGCGCGCCGTCTCTGCGAAGTCGCGCTCGGCGGTCATGGCCGGGCCCAGGTCCGCCAGCACCTGCAGCGAGAGCAGCAGGCGGCGAAAGCTGTTTTGTCCGTTTTCCAAGCCGAAGTGGCAGGGAAAACCCCAGAGCAAGTCAGAGTACCATGCCGCGCGAGTGTGTAAGACTTTCCCTCCTAGTGGTTAGTTTGGTGCGAGGTAACAGGCGGTTGTGACTTTGAACCCGCGGCTTCATCGAGAGCTGTCATCCCTCCGCCGATCGAAGGGAGGCCGAGGACCTACCTCAGAAGTGCGCGCGCAGTTGCGGGAAGCTCTCCACCACCAGCAGGCGGCGGGAGTCCGCAGGGACGGCGACTTCCTCGTGCTCCAGCACCCAGGTCATGTCGTGGGGGACGAAGACGGCGTTCAGTCCCGCCGCCAACGCCGGGTTGACGTCCGACTTGGGGCTATTGCCCACCATCCAGGTGAACTCCGCGGCCAGGCCGTACTTGGCCACCACATCGCGATAGGTGGGCGCGTCCTTCTCGGCCACGATCTCCACCGCCGCGAAGTACTCCTTCAGCCCCGAGCGCTCCACTTTGCCCGACTGCTCGGCGAAGTCGCCCTTGGTCATGAGGATGAGGTGATGACGGCCAGCCAGGTAGTCCAGCGTCTCGGCCACCCCGGGCAGGACCTCCACCGGGTGCTCGGCGATGGCGTGGGCGATGCCGCGGATGGTCTCGTGCAGCGCCGGGGTCAGCGGCTCCACCGCCAGCCGCTCGAAGGTGTCCACCAGGGCGTGGGCGAAGCTATGCAGCCCGTAGCCGTGGCGCAGGATGCACTCCCGCTCCACCTCGTTCAGCACCTCCCGCACCTGTGCGGGGGAGTACTCCCGGTGGTTGAGGAAGGAGATGAAGCTGGCGATGGCGCGCTCGAAGTAGATGTTGTTCTCCCAGAGGGTGTCATCGGCGTCCACCAGCAGGGTCTGGGAGCCGGGAATCTTCGCGGGCGCGGGCATGCTTTGGGCATCATACCGCGCCCGGAGCAGGGCGAGTACCTCCGGACAGTGTCCTACCGGCCCTGTCCCAAGGAGAATTGACGAAGCCAGGCGGCCAGCCAGAAGATGAGGCCCTCAGCCCAACGACGGGGGATCCCCACATGGTCGCCATGTCAAACCCCGGGATGGGTCCTGATTCCGATTCGCCCGCGAACAGGACGTCACGTTTCCGCCCACAGGTGTCCCTGGCGGAGGAATTGGCACGGGCCCAGACCTTTACCGGCGCCAACGGCGCCGCCCTCGCCACCCTGGAGGGGGACAACCTGATCTGGCTAGGGGCGGTGGGCGAGAACCTGCCCAGGACTGGGGATCGCTGGTCGCTGGCGGGCAGCTTCGCTAAGTTGTGCCTGGGGCGCAAGACGCGGCCACAACGCTGTGACGACGTCGAGGTGGACGGCCGCGTGGATGCGGCCTTCCGCGGGCTGCATGCCAAGTCGCTGGCCCTGGCTCCCGTCCACGACGCCGGCAAGGTGACCGGCATCCTCGCGGTGTTCTCCGGCAACTCCCGTGCTTTCAACGGCATGCACACGGCCGTGTTGCAAACCGAAGCGGACGGTCTGGCCGAGTTGGTGCAGCAGGCGCGCCAAGCCGCCGGCGTCCAAGGTGAGAAGCAGAAGGAAGAGCAGCCGCCGGAGCAGAGGCTGCGCCCCGCCGGGTCGCAGCCCGTCGAGGTGGTCGCGCTGGCGCCGCCACCGCCCGCTCCGCCCGAGCCCAAGCCGGCGGCGATCGTGCCGCAGCCGGTGAAGTCGCCAGAGAGAGAGTTCGAGGCTCTCGAGTCCGCCTTCGTCTTGGTCCCTCCCCCAGTGGCCGGACCGCCGCCGGCTCCCGCTGCCGAGGTCGCGCCGCCGCCAGCGGCGGCGGCGCCGGCAGGGGCACCGGAGGCGGCGCCAGCCGTTGTTTCCACACCGCCGCCGGCGGCCGCCGCTACGCCGGCTCCGGTGGAGCGGCCGACCCTTCCCGGCTTTATGCCCTTATCGGCCACGGCGGCGGCCCTGGCCAAGGCCAAGCCCATCCCAACCCCGCCCGATCTGCTGGTGGATGCCAAGGTCCGCAAGCCGGTGACCTCGGTCGGGGTTCCGACGCCGCCCCCGGCGCCGGTCGCGGTGCCGACGCCTCCGCCCACGCCCGCCGCAGTCTCAACTCCGGCCCCGGCCCCGGCGGTGAAGTTCGTGCCTCTGGCGAAGCCCGCTTCCAAGACCCCGCCACCGGGGAGCCTCCCGTCCGTGGCGACGCCCCCGGCCAGCGCTTCGAGCGCCAAGGCCGTCCCCAGCGAGGAGGAGAATTTCCTGCCGGCGGCGGTCGATCCCTTTGCTCACCATGCTCCCGTGCATGTGCGGCCGCCCCAGACGTGGCCGCGCTCCTATGCGGCCCCGGTGCGGCCGACTTTGGCCAACCTCGAGATCGGAGGACGCCGGAGCCGCGGTGGCACTTGGAAGCTTCCGCTGCTGGTCGCGACTGTGGCCGCGCTGGGACTGGGGATCCTGTGGTTCCGGACGCGCAGCCACGCGGCCCGGAGCCAGTCCGCGTCAGCCGTGACACAGGCCGCCCCGGCGCCGGTGGCGACCCCTCAGCCCGCGCCGCCGGCGTCCACCCCGGAAAGCCCGGTGGCGGCGACCCCGGCGCCGGCGGCGGAAACCGCCTCCGCCGCTACCCCCGTGCCGGCCTCCGCCGAAGGCAGCCGGCAGATAGTCACTGCGCAGCCAAGCTCTCCCCCGGCCAAGACGCAAGCGCCCGCCGCCGCGGCGCGCCCGACGGCCACGGTCGCGGCGCCGGCCGGCCTAGAGGTCAGAACGCCAGCGCCGGTGGCGGTGCCGGTAGCGACGCGCCCTCAGGGCCCGGCGCCCAAGACCCTGCTCGCTCTGCCGGCAGCCGCCCCCGCCAAGTTGCCCGACCTTCCCCGACCCGAGGCTCCGGCCGCCAACCTGGTCCGCCAGGCCTCGACCCCGGTTCCGGCGCAGCTCTTGCAGAGCGTCCCACCGGTCTATCCCGCGGCGGCTAAGTCGCTGCGGCTGGAGGGCGTGGTGCGGCTGAGTGCCAAAGTCAGCCCGCAGGGCACGGTCACGGAAGTGGTGTGGATCGCCGGTAACAGCTTCTTCAAGGACAGTGCGCTCTCGGCGGTGCGTCGCTGGCGCTACCGGCCGGCCTCCCTGGATGGGCAGCCGGTGGAGTCGACCGTCGAGATCGTCCTGAAGTTCACGCCGCAGTAGGCTGGCGAGACCGGGCGCGGGAAGCTGGTTCCCGCCTTCCCGCCTGGGATACAATCGCGCTTCTCCCATGACCGCCTATCCGCTCCGCTGGCTGACTCTCCTGCTCCTCCCGGCCGTGCTCGCTCCCTGGGTCCCCGCGCAGCGCCCCCCGCAAAAGAAGACACCTGCCGCGCCGGCCGCCGCCGCTCCCCGCCCCGAGGCCATCCTGGCCAGGTTCCGGACGGTGCGCATGCCCTTCCGCGCCACCCATCTCTCCGCCCGCGAGCGCCGCATGGTGCAGAAGCTGGTGGAGGCCTCGCAGTATCTCGAAGACATCTACTGGCGGCAGAGCGACCCCGACGGCCTCGCCCTGCTGCAATCCATGCAGGGCAGCAAAGACCCGCACGATGTCGCCGTGCGCCGCCTGCTCATGATCTTCGGCAGCCGCTTCGACCTGCTCGATGACAACCGGCCCTTCGCGGGTGACGAGCCCATGCCCCCGGGACGCGGCCTCTATCCCCGCGGCCTCACCCGCGGCCAGATCGAGCAATACGTGAAGGACCATCCCGAGAAGAAGGCCGAGATCTACAGTCCCTACACGGTGGTGCGGCGCGATGGTGACGACCTGGTGGGCGTTCCCTACCACGTCGCCTACCGCAGCTTCCTCGAGCCCGCTGCCAAGGCCCTGCGGGAGGCCGCCGCTCTCTCCAGCGATCCCGCCTTCGCCGCCTTCCTGCGGGCGCGCGCCAAGGCTCTGCTCACCGATGACTACTATCCCAGCGACCTGCTCTGGCTCGACCTCAAGGAGCCGCGCTGCGACGTCATCTTCGCTCCCTACGAGACCTACCTGGACGACGTGCTGGGGGTGAAAACCTCCTACGGCACGGCGGTCATGGTGCGCAACGAGGAAGAGAGCGCCAAGCTGGCCGTCTTCCAGAAGTACGTGGCCGAGATCCAGGACTCGCTGCCCCTGGCGGCGGAGGACCGGCCCTCGGTGCGCGGCCACGCCACCCCCATGGAGGTCATGGACACCCCCTTCCGCGCCGGCGACCTGCGCCACGGCTACCAGGCGGTGGCCGACAATCTGCCCAACGATCCCCGCATCCACCAAGAGAAGGGCACCAAGAAGATCTTCTTCAAGAACTTCATGGACGCGCGCGTGAACTTCGTGGTGCTGCCGGTGGCCCGCCACCTCATGCGCCCCGACCAGGCCGCGCAGGCCTCCGCCGAGGGCTACCTGGCCGACGTGATGATGCACGAGATCTGCCACGGCCTGGGTCCCGCCTTCGCCCGCCAGAACGGGAAGCCGGTGGACATCCGCGTCGCCATCGGTCCTGCCTACTCGGCGCTGGAAGAGGCCAAGGCCGACGTGGTGGGCATGGTCGCCTTGAAGTGGCTGGTGGAGCACGGCGCCCTGCCCAAGGAGCGCCTGCCGGAGTACTACGCCTCCTACCTGGCCGGCATCTTCCGCACCGTGCGCTTCGGGGTGGCCGAGGCCCATGGCCGCGCCGAGATGATGGAGTTCAACTACTTGGGCGAGCAGAAGGCCATCGTGCGCGAGCCTTCCGGGCGCTACGCCATCGACCCGGCCCGCATCGGTCCCGCCCTGGCCTCGTTGGCCAAGGAGCTACTGGAGCAGGAGGCCACCGGCGACCGCGCCCGCGCCGAGCAGTGGTTTGCCCGCTACGATTCCATGCCTGCCGAGTTACAATCCGCTCTCAAGGCAGCCTCCCAGGTGCCGGTGGACGTCGAACCGATCTTTTCGTTTCCGGAGCCAGTGCAATGAAAAAACATGAACCATCCGGGCATGAGCGCCGCCGCTTCGAGCGCGTGGACGTGGCCTTCTCCGCCGGGGTGCAGGTGACCGACCGCAAGGGCAAGGTCATGGGGGTGGTGCGGCAGTTGGGCCGCGGCGGTTTCATGCTGGAGCCCAACAAGCCGGTCAAGCCGGGCAAGAAGTACGAGCTGCTGATCGTGGACCAGAGCGAGAAGGTACGCCGCGAAGTCACGGCCGTGGCCCGCTACGCCGACGCCCGCTACGCCGGCTTCGAGTTCCAGCACTTGGACGTGGATGCCGCCGTCGACATCGGCATCCTGATCGGCAAGTATTACGCTTCCGAGGTCGCTCCCGCCTAGCTGCGGGCGCCGCCCTCGCTCCCGTCCATGAGGTGAGCTATGCACGACAAGCGCAAGTACGAGCGGGTGAACCTGCCGGAAACCGCCAAGATCTATGTCGCCGACGAGAAGGGCGCGCGCCTGGGAGCGGTCCGCGTGCTGGGGTTGGGCGGCGTGCTGGTCGCCACCCCGCGCCAGTTCGCCAAGGGCGAGAAGGTCACCCTGGCCATCGTGGACGAGAGCGAG
>Ga0335085_10007679_pt1 | contig 16620 bp, 12 predicted proteins | sample Lox_Sample_45_FD_206712 | JGI IMG/M metagenome (GOLD analysis project Ga0335085, IMG submission 206712) | Soil microbial communities from Loxahatchee National Wildlife Refuge, Florida, United States - Lox_Sample_4.5 | ecosystem: Environmental > Terrestrial > Soil > Wetlands | place: USA...
GCCGTGCAGGCCGGGCGTCACAAGCCGGGCCCCCGCAGCAGGCCACCAGGGAAAGGATCGCCGTGATACGCATCTGCCAGTGCGGGCTGGCCACCGACGATCCCGGCCTGCTGGAAGATCACCTGATCCAGTACGGCCACCGCGAGCGCGTGCCCTGGTGGGACAAGCTCACCCAGGTGATCCTGGCCCGCTGACAGGCATCCCCCTGCCCGCCTCGGCGAGCAGGCGCAGGCCCCCGCCCCACCCGGGGGCGGGGGCCTTTGCTCACGCCCCCGCACCCTGCCGTCCCCGGGCTGGCCCCGGCGGGCAAGGTCGCGCGGTTCATGCCCAAGAAGCCGGCCATTACCCGGATCGGCCCTAGCGCTTAAGAGGCCCCCGCGCGGTCACCCCTTGCCCCGGTGTGGCTGCGCGGGCCTGGTGGCGGGGGTGCCGCCTGCTAGCGCGGCATCCCCGCTCGCCCTTCCTGCGGGCCGGCCCGCGGGCGGCGGCATCGGGTCAGAGCGTGCTGGTGCAGACCAGGCCGAGGTCGGTCAGCCCTTCGGATCGGCACAGCCGGTCCGATGCGCCGCCGGTCTGAGTTTGAAGGAGCTGATAGGCGGCTCGATGCTGCTGACCCCAGTACATGGCGGCCTGCCACAGAGCCCGGCCGAGTCCCTGGCCGCGGTACTCAGGCAGGACGCCGAAGTACTGCGGCAGCAGCCGGGCAGCACCCTGGCTGTCGGGCATGATCTCCATCGGGCCGATCGCCCCGGCGATCTGGCCGTCCCGCTGGCAGGTGAGCACCGGGCCTATGGCGCTGTGCGCGCGGATGCGGGCCTCGAGGAACGCGAAGCCCTCGGCGGCCAGCTTGTCCGCGAACACGCTGAACGACGCGCGGGCGGGTCCGGTGACCTCCTCCAGCGGGATGACACCGGGCACCGGGCCGGGGAGCTGATCGCGGGGGCTGAAGGTGCGCATCTGGATGCGGGTGCACGCGGCGACGGGATCGGGTTCGCTGCCCGGCGGCAGGAACCAGGCCAGCCGTCCCTTCCCGGCGTGGTGCTCCTGGCAGAGCCGCCGGCTCAGCTCGGCGGCCCGGCCCAGTGCGCCGCGCGGGTCCTGGCTGTAGAGGTAAACCTTCACGCAGTCACGGCGGCTGCTGAACGCCGGGACCAGGACCAGGCCGGGTTCCTGGGTGATGGCCCCGGCCAGGACGTGCTCGTCCTTGCGGCCGGCCCAGCGGCGGTCCTTGTCGTGCGGCAGGAACCGGCCGGTCCCCGCGACCTCGATGACGCCGGCCAGCAGGGCGGGGGTGACAGCCTGCGGGCGGACGGGGCCGAGGGCGGGCACGTACGGGACGGTCATCACCGGCTGCAGCCAGTCCCACCGCAATCCCATGGCGGCACGCTACCCGCCGGCCCCCGCGGGACGGCGGGTCCTGGCGCGGAACACGCCGGGACCCGCTCCGGGCTGGCCGTTCAGGGCGGCCAGGAGCCGTCTGGCGGCCGGTCAGTGCGGGTTGTCGTCACCCGCGTTGCATGAGCAGGTCGTGGACTCGATGACCTGGTCCAGGTCGACCATCACCGGTTCGGTAACTTCCGGTACCGGCTCCCCGGCCGGGCGGGTCGGATAGAGCGTGACGGGTACTGCGGTCATGCTGGCCTCCTGGTGGTGTCTGCGTGCTGGCAGTAATAGGTGAGCGGGGCTTTGGCCTGCTGGAACTGGCGGGCCAGTGGCCGGCACACACGGCAGGTGCCGGCGAGCTGGCAGCCGGAGCAGCCCCCGGTGCGGAGCATGAGCCGGTCGGCGATGCCGCCGAGGCGGCGCAGGCCGTCCAGGCCCTCGGCCATCAGGTCGACCTGGTCCTCGCGGCCGACCTTGCAGATCGAGGCCTTGCCGTGCGGGTCGGCGTGGAAGAAGGTGTGCCCGGCGTTGCAGCCGGTGAACGCCTGGCGGGTCCGCAGGTGCTCCGCGGACTGGGCCAGCAGCGACTCGCCCCCGCCGTAGATCGTTGGGGTCATGTTCGTGTAGACGTTGTGCGGCACGCCCCACTCGTCGGCCAGCGCCGCCATGGCCGTCGTCTCGGTGGCGGAGACGTCGGTGACCACGATGTTCAGCCGCACCGGCAGCCCGGCCCCGGTCGCGGCGGCGATGCCCCGACGGAACGCCTTGTACGAGCCGCGTCGCCGGGTCAGCCCGTCGTAGGCGGCCTCGGTGGCCCCGTACAGGCTGATCACCAGCCGGTACGGCGGCAGCTCGGCGAACAGGTCCAGCAGGCCGGGCTGCCACAGCCGGGACCCGTTGGTGGAGACGGTGACCATCATGCCCAGCTCGGACGCGAGCCGGTAGGCGCCGGGGAAGTCCTTGTCTATGGTGGGCTCGCCGCCGGTGATCTGCAGCCAGATCACCCCGGCGTCCCGCATCAGCCGCAGCAGCCGCTCCTTGCCGGGCCAGGGAAGGCCGGAGAATTCCTTCAGGCCCAGGTAGCAGTGCGAGCAGGCGTAGTTGCAGCCCAGGTTGATCTCCCAGCTCGCCCGCCCGTACCCGTGCGGCGATTCCTGGCGGACCAGCACCCGCCCGTCCATGGGGGCGGTTTCCGGGAGCTGCAGCTGCCAGGCCTGCCGGGCCAGCCCGGCCAGCCAGGGCGGGGACGAGCCGCCCGCGGCGGCGGCTGCGGCAAGCTGGCGGAAGTGGCCGACCGGGAGCTGCACCCCGGCGGTGCTGCCGGGCCGCAGCAGGAGGTACTGGCCGAGGAACGGCGCAGCGAGAAGGGCATGGGGCATCCGGGCCTCCACCACGAACAGTGAGATAACCGTTTGCCCCGGTAACCGCCATCGTGAGCCCGGCAGCGCGAGAACGCAAGACCCCGGACGCCGCCCGGCCCGCCCCCGGCAGGCGGTGATCGCTCCCGCCCGGTCCCTGCCTGCCCGTTCACCTCGACGGCTAGATATTCCTTACCGGCATACCGGTACCTCCACGTGGCTGCACGGGGTGACGAGCACCTGGTGCCTGCGGCCAAGCAGCGGCCCTCCCGGCAATCTGGCGGACACGGGCGCTGAGAGGCGAGGCGGCCGGGGTCAAGCGGTGGGTGCGGCTCCGGGCGGGGGGCTGTGGCCGGCGCGGAGCTGGCGGAGCAGCTCGGAGGCGGCCTGGTTGGAGACGCCGAGGCGGGCGCGCAGCGCGTCGCGGGTGATCGGCTGGCCGTGCTGGTCCTGGTGGTCGGCGGCGGCGCGGCGGGCGAGCGCGAGCAGGGTCCGGTCCTGCTCGTCCCGCGCTTCGTCCCCGGCGTCGCCCTCCGGGGACGGCCGGCCTCGGCCGTCCTGGCTGTCGGCGATGAGGCGGGGTCGGCGGGCGGCGCTGGCGGGCGGTCCCGGCCGCCCGGCCCGTCCCGGACCGCCCGGCGGCCCGTCCCCGCCCGGGTCCGGGCTCGCACCGCTGCTGCTGTGCCGAGGCGGCGGGACCGCCCCGGCGGACGCCGGGTCCTTCACGCCTGGCTGCCTCCTGACCGCGCGGGCGGGCGGCCACGGGCCGCCGGGGCGAGGAAGCACCCCGCCCCGGGCCGGGGCGGAACTCCCGTCAGTACAGAAATCGGGTTTCAGGGGCCCTTCTTCACCTTCTGGCCCGGAATCAGGTGCCAGGGGGACAAGCGCGCACGGCTGTTACCGGAGGCCCGGTACCTGGGGCTGCTTTTGCGCCGGTCCTGGCCGCGCCCGGCCACCGCACGGCGGCGGGCCTGCGTAATCGCTTCGCCTTCACGCGCGGCCCGCGCCGGAGCGCAGCCCGCGGGCGCGCCGGCGCGGGTGACGGCTCGACAGGCACCGCGAAGGCGTGGCAACCTACGGGACGGGTTAGTCGGCCAGGCGCTAGCCGGTTCCCGGCCAGCGCCTGCTAGCCCCGGTCCGTAGCACCGGCAGGCCGTTAAGCCAGACTCGCGAACCTGCCGCTGGCCAGGTGCCCGGGGCGGGGCTGAAAACGGTCAGCGGAAATGGCAGACCGTTTACCGGGATTCGCGAACCAGTTGCCCTTCCATGTCGCCAGCTAGTCTGTCAGCTAATGCGGGTACCTGTCGACAGCGGAGCCCCTTTTCAGCGGCGGACGTGCAGGACACGGCGAGAATAAACCTTCCTGTGGACTCCCGGACTGATATAAGCGTAAAGCTTATAAAACAATCATCCCTGGCGGGCCGCAGATGCGTGACGTACGTTAATTCCCGGTCTCCTGTCCGTGGCAATGTATCCGTTCACTATCAGGTTCCCGCCCCCTCTGGTCCGTGCCCGCAGGCCCTCGCCTGCCCGTCCGCGAGGGCGTGCGGCCAGGTGAGGGCAGGCGCGGGAAAGGCGGCCGGCGCGGCGGGAAAGGCGCCAGGCCGGACGGTAATCAATTCAGGCGCGGTGAGTAACGAATAGCGCGGAATCGGCGAAGAATTCGGCTATTTCGAGGCGGAAAGGCGTTGACTGCCTCGGAAAAGGTGAGATAGCGTCGTTGTGTACCCGGAAATTACGGAGGGATTCCCCGGTAATTAATAGCCTGGGTCATGGCGAAGCGCGCGCCCGCCCAATTGTCGCCCCTCGCATTTCCTGGAGGTCTTCCCGATGACCGCCCCCGCTATTCCCGCCCCGGCCCCCAAGGGCCGCCTCGGCAACGGCCAGCTTCGCCGCCAGGTTGCCGGGTGGCTCGCCGCCCGCCCCGGCCCGCACACGGTCGGCGAGATCGCCAAAGACCTGGGCCGCTCAGCCGGCGCGGTCGGCAACGCGCTGACCACCCTGGCCGACCGCGCCGAGGCCGCCCGCATCGCCGGCAAGCCGCTGCGCTACGAGTCCAACGCCGCGACCGCCGCCGCAGCCGCCGCCATCACCCCCAAGGCCCCTGCCCCGCCCAAGGCCGCCCCCGCCTCTGCTCCCGCCGCGCCGAAGCCGGCCACCTCGCCCGCCCCGCCGGCTGCGCCGAAGGCTCCCGCCCCGAAGGCCGCGCCCGGCCCGGTCACCCGCCCAGGAGGGCAGGTCTACCGGCCGCGCGTGCTGGCTGGCATGGCCGATGTCGAGGCGCTGCGCACGCTGCGCGCCGAGGGCGTCCCCTCCCTGCTGTCAGGCCCGCCCGGCACGGGCAAGACGAGCCTGGTCGAGGCGGCCTTCCCCGACCTGATCACCATCGCGGGCGACGGCGACACGACGGTGGGCGACTTCGTCGGCGAGTACACCCAGAAGCCCGACGGCACCTACGAGTTCATCTACGGGCCGCTGATCAGGGCGATGACCGAAGGCCGGGTCCTGTTCATTGATGACGCGACCCTCATCTCGCCGGCGGTCCTCGCGGTCTGCTACCCCGCCATGGACGGGCGGCGCGAGGTGACCGTCAAGGCGCACAAGGGCGAGGCCATCACGGCGGCCGACGGCTTCTACGTGGTAGCCGGCCACAACCCGGGAGTCCACGGGGCGGTCCTGACCGAGGCTCTCTCCAGCCGCTTCACCTTCCAGTTCGACGTCGCGACCGATTACGACCTGGCCCGGTCACTCGGCATTGACTCCCGGGCGATCACCGCCGCCCGCAACCTGGCGGTCCGGCAGGCCAGCGGCGAGACCGGCTGGGCACCCCAGCTCCGCGAGCTGCTCGCCTTCGCCAAGATCACGAAAATCTTCGGGCTGGACACTGCCCTGGCCAACCTGGCCGGAGTCGCGCCGGCCGAGGACCGCGACGTGGTCGCCGGCACCCTCGCGAAGACCTTCGGCAAGACGGTCGCGCCGCTGTACCTCGGCCGCCAGATCTAGCCGTCGCCCCTCGCCTGCCTGGAAGGAGCGCCGTCATGAGCGCGACCCCGCCCGCCCCCGCCCCCAAGAACCGCCCCCGCCCGGCCGCCGCCTGGCTGGCCTTCTCCGCCCAGATGACCGCGCAGGTCGCCCCGGTCGCCGATCGCGCCGACCTGACCGTCACCGTCGCCCCCGGCGCAGGCCGAGGTGCCCCGGCCTGCTTCATCCGGGCCAGCGCCGAGATCGAGGTCAACGCCGACCACCTGCCCGTCGACCCGGCCACCGCCGACCCCGCCAACCCGGCCGACCGCGAGCGCTACCCGGCCCTGTGGGGCGCGACGGTCCACGAGTGCGCGCACGCCGCCCACTCCCGCTGGCGCGCCCCCAAGGGCACCGATGCCGCCTGGTCGGCCGCCGCGACGGCGCTGGAAGAATCCCGGATCGAGGCCCGCCAGGTCCCGCCGCCCTGGCGACCGGGCCTGGCTGCGCGCCTGCACCTGCCAGATCATGATCGGCGACTTCACCGCCGCCGCTGCCCCGCCCGCGAGCGCGGCCGAGGCCGGGCAGGCCGCCGCCTTGATCCTCGCCCGAGAAGACGCTGGCATCCTCGAAAGCGCCGAGGCCGAGCCGGTCGCCAGGGCGGTCGCCGCCGTGATCGGCGAGGAGAAGCTGGGGCAGCTCCGCCAGGTGTGGCGCGAGGCCCACCGCACCCGCGACGACGACGCGAAAGGCATGGTCCGGCTCGGCCGCCGCTGGTGCCGCATCCTCGGCGTCGCCCCCGACCAGCCCGCCCCTAAGGCCGACCCCGCCGAGGCGGGCAGGCCGCCGTCACCGGTCGCCTCGGCGGTCGGCGAGGCGACGGCGAGGGTCGAGGACACCTCGAAGGCCGAGTTCGCGCCGCCGCCCCCGTTCCCGCCCGGGGCGGCCGAGGCCCGCGACGCCGAGAACAAGGCCCGCCGTCAGGCCGGCGACGCCTCCGCCCGGGTCTTCGCCCGCGACCCCGGCGACACCACTGGCGTCACCCGCGAGCCCACTCCAGATGAGCAGGCCGCCGCGAGGCGGCTGGGCCGCGCGCTGCGCGAGGCTAGCGCCGGAGGCCGCGCCGAGACCAAGATCAGCTCGGCGACCCCGCCCGGCCGGCTCCGCATGCGGCATGCCGTGACGGCCGACGCCCAGCGCGCCGCCGGGGCCATGCCCACTGCGAGGCCCTTCACAAGGGTCGAGCGCCGCCGGGTGCCCGCCCCGCCGCTGGCGGTCGGCGTCGCCTGCGACGTATCCGGCTCCATGAGCGCCTTCACCGGGCCGGTCGCCTCGACCGCCTGGATCCTGGCCCGCGCCACCGCCAGCCTGCCCGCCGCCCGCACCGCCACCGTCACCTACGGGCGGACCGTCCGCCCCGTCACCTACCCCGGGGCGGTCCCCGCCCAGGTCGCCGAGTTCACCGCGGCCGGCAAGTACGAGGACTTCACCCGCGCGGTCAACGCCCTCGACGGCGCGCTCGGCCTCGCCCGGCCCGGTGCCACCCGCATCCTGGTGATCGTCTCCGACGGACGGTACAAGGGCACCCAGCACGCCGACGGCCAGAAGCTCATCACCCGCCTGACCGCCTCGGGCTGCCTGGTCATCTGGATCGCCCCCAGCGACACCGCCGCCACCATGACCGGCACGCGGGTCGTCATCCTCGCCGACCCCGCCGCCACCAGCGCGGCGGTCGCCCGCGCGGTCGCCGCCAGCGCCCGCACCGCCTGACCGCCCGCCCCCGGGAGACGGCCCAGCCCGCCCTCCCGGCGCAGTCGGCCCGCCCCGCGCCGGGAAAGGCCACGCGCACACCAGGTCACGGCACCGGGATAAACGCCCGGGAAAGAAAAGGCGCCGATCACGGAAAAGTCGTGGCATCCAATCCTGAAAGTCAGAATGCGGCCCCGCTGCCGACCGGGAAACTATCGGCCAGGCCGCTGGCACGAGTTGTCATGCCAGGTGAGGACAGGTGAGTGATCTATTCCGTGCCCGCCGGGCCGAGCGGAAAACGGCATCTGGAATTGTCGCGGAGCCGCTTGACTTCACGTCCGGACCAGAGCAATCGTCGGCTGAAAAACACCGGCGCAGTCAAATCAAAACGGGAATAGCGCCAGAGAACAGGAACGGAGTCACCATCATGGCACGCACCAAGAACCCCGCCCCCGCCCCGCACGCGGCCCGCAGCGCCGCCGACGCCGCGACAACCCAGGCCCCCGGCGTTGCCCCGGCGGCGGGCGACAGCCCCGCAGCGGCCGTCCTGGCCGCCCTGTCGGCCGACCCCGCCGGCGCGGCCGTCACGGTGATCGCCGCCCGCGCCGGGATCAGCGTCGCCGCCGCCCGGCAGGCCCTGCTCGTGCACGAGAAGAACGGCACCGCGACCCGGGTTAAGGGCAGCCGCCCCGGCATCGCCGACACCTGGACGCCCGCCGCTGCGGAAGCCTCGAGCGACGAGGCCCCGCCCGCCGAGACCCCCGGCGCGAGCACCCCCGGCGCGAGCACTCCCGGCGACGGGCAGCCCGCCGCCGAGCCGGCGGACGTCGGCCAGCCCGCCCTGGTCACCGCTGACGGCACCGCCGAGGGCCAGCAGGCGGAAGCCGCCGCCGAGCCGGGGCCGGACCCGGCCGTCACCGCCGAGGCGGCCGGGAACGTCGCGGCCATCGCCCAGGCCGCCGACGAGGCCGGGAAGGCCCTTGCAGCCGGGAACCTGGACGCCGCCCTGGCCGCCCTGGACACCGCCCGGGACCAGGCCGCCCGGGGACGGCGGGTGATCCGGGCCGCCGCCAGCGGGCGCGGCCCGGCGACCCGGCCCGGCGCGCTCCGCGACCTGGTCGAGGAGCACCTGCGCAAGTTCCCCGGCACGGCCTTCACCCCGCACCAGGTCGGCAAAGTGCTGAACCGGTCGGCCGGCGCGGTCGCCAACGCCCTGGACAAGCTCACTGCTCTCGGCGCAGCCGAACTGGCCGCCGACCGGCCCCGCAGCTACCGGCTCGCCCCCGCACCGGGCGCCGCCGGCCACTCCGGCCCCGGCGCGGAGCCTGCGCCCAGCGCCGCGTAAACGCGCGGTACGCGACGTCACGCGGCCGGGACGGGCACGCCGCCGCCGCCCCGGCCGCGTGACGTCGGGCATCCCGGTGCTCCCCAGGTCCACGGCAGGTACACCACAGGACCATGGCAGGTACACAGTAGGCCGGCCCGGCGCGGGGTACAGGCAGCCGCTGGACATGCCGGTGCTTCATCAGCTCGAAGCTGTAACGGCTGCTGGGCGGAACTAGCTGGAGCGGCGCGCCCCGGCGGGCCGCCGGTGTCCACCAGCGCGTCAGCCGCCCGGCACTGACCGGGATCTCCGGCGGCTCGCTGGAGAACGGAGGGACGCCCGCCGGGCTGGCCGGTACGGTGATGGTCCGTACTCGCTTCCCGTGCCCCTTCCGCCAAGAAAGCCCCGGCCCCGATGTCTCAGGTCACGATCGCCTACTCCCCGGAACGCTCCGCCTCCGGCGGCCACGCCATCAGGGAGCCGGATGGCACGGGCTGCTACCCGTTCAGCCCGTGCTTCGAAGCGAGGCAGGGCACCGAGCTGCTCTTGCGGGCATCAGTCCGGCTCAGCCTGTACGCCGCGGAACTCGCGGAACACCAGCTGAAGGCGCTGCCCGCCGGTGACACCAGCCCGGAGGATGCCCTGCGCCAGCTCCTGCTCCGCTACGGCGCGCGGCGCATGGAAGCCACCGTGCGCGAGCTCCAGGCCAGCGGCTCCCGCCCCGACGCGAGCACGGACTTCTGGCGGCTGGGCGACGGGGACCTGGACGAGCTGTTCCTGCTGCTCCCGCCGGCCGGCAGCAAGAACTGCGACTACCAGCAGCCGCTCGGCCGCGACCTGATGTGCACCGCCACCTCGCCCGGGGACCAGACGGCATCGCAGACGTGGAACGGCCGCCTCGTCGCCCCGACCTCCCGCGCCATCTGCCGGGACTGCACCCTGCCGGACTCCGCTGTCCTGTGCAGCAACCTCCTGCACCCGGCCGTCAAGGGCGACCTGCGGGTGAACGGCACCACGGTGCGCCGCGTCCTGTCCGTGATGTGCGACCTCGGCAGGGGCGAAGCCGCCCGCGACGTCTCGCAGTGCCAGGCCGGCGGCCATGCCTGCTGGCAGCGTCACGTCGCCGCCGAACGTGCCGCCGCCGCGCCGGTGTCTCCGCTCGGCCTGCCGGAGCAGCTCGACGTCCAGGACGCGTACTGGCGGCTGAGCTTCGGCAGCAGGTCCCGCCTGCTGGGCCTGACCACGGCCGCCGGGGCCGCGTCGCTGGCCTTGCCGTGCGGTTCGCGGGCCGAGTTCGAGTCACGGCTGAGCGCGCTCGCCGACATCATCGACAAGCTCAAAGTCGACGATGCGCTCCTGCCCGCCATGACCGACGAGGAGAAAAAAGACAAGATCAAGGGCAGCCTCGACGCGGTTGACCTCGCGCTCCAGCACAAGCTCCCCGCCCGCCACCACGCGAGTATCGCCACGGCTGTACAGAGCCTGCGGATGGTGCGCCAGGTCCGAAACATCGTCCAGCATGGAATCGCCACAGGCGGCGGCCTGACCGCCAAGCTCCGGCAGATCGGGGTTCACGACGCCCCGCCGGACTGGGAAGGCGCGTGGAACACGATCCGCGCCCAGACCGCTGACGCGCTGAGCACCATCCGGAATGAGCTCCGCAGCGCCCTCGATGACGCTACTTAGCGTAGGCCGGGATGACGAGCCGCAGTTCTGCTGACGGCAACGGGCAGCACGCGGACGGCCGTTGTACGTGCCGGTCAAGCAGCTTGCCTTCGCTGGATTCGAGCTACTTTAGCTCTCGGCGTCTCCCGCCAGGCCGGCGAGCGCCTTCACCTTGACAGAGTGACATCATGAAGAATAATCTCACGAGCTATGTCATCTCCTAGCGGCATCGAGCGTGAGCGGCTCGACTTCATCGCCGATGAACTGCGCGAAGCCTTCAGCGAGCGCGGTCACCGCGTTGACGTTGCCCTCGAGGCGGACCCGGCGTTCGGCAGCGGCAAGTCGCGCGGTTCCCTCATGAACGACCTCGTGATGGACACCGTCTCCCGTTCCGCGAGCAAGGCAGGCGGCATCTACTTCCACCCGGTTAACGGCCCCGGCCGCGAGCTCGTCGGAGAGCGGCACCGGTACCGGATCCGGCGAGCCAAACGCGACGCGGAAGACAGCGTGGTCATAGAGGTCTCTTCCGAATCCAGCCTTGTGCTCGAAGAGGAGCCGGCACTATATTCGATAGAGAACTGGGTCTTCGGCTGGGTGGCGAACGCCGAGGGGCTGATCGCCGAGGTGATAGCGGCTGAGGTGCTGGGCGTCCGCCCGGGAAGCCCGGGGCGGCTCATCCTCGGGGATGTCCTCGCGCTCGGGGCCGGCGGGCCCGTGGGCGGCGGGTTCACCCCGGCTGAGGAGGACCTCGACCTGGGCCTCGGCGAGGAAGACGAAGGCGGCGAGAGTGGCCTGGGCGCCTGACAGGCCTCGCCTCGCCGGCAGGGAGGAGGCATAGCCGTGGTGTCGCCCGTACTGGTCGGCCAGCGCATCCGGCGGCTGCGGCACGTCGCCGGCATCGGGCAGGCAGACTTCGCCGAGATGGCAGGGATCGCCTCCGGTTCGGTGTCCAAGCTGGAGAACGGCCGGATGCCGCTGTCCCAGGAACTGCTGGGCAAAGCCGCCGCTTCGCTCCGTTGCACGCCTGATTTCCTCACCATGCCGCTAGAGCTAGCGGCGACGACACGTCCCTGGCTCCGCGCGTACGCGGACGCTCCGAAGCGGACAGTCGACCAGGTGGTCGACGACTGCACCACCGCGATGGAAGCCATCGTCGGGCTGAAGCTCAAGCTGATGCCTGACGCCATGCCGCTGTTCACCGGTGACCTGATGGATCAGCCGGCCATCGAGGACTTCGCGGTCGACGTCCGGGTCGCGGCTGGTCTCAGCGAGAACGATGTCGTCGGGAACTCGGTCCGCGCCGCCGAGCGCCTCGGCTGCATTGTTCTCCCGACGCCGGATGAACTCGGCAGGCATCTCGGCATCTCCGTGCGGGCAGGCGCCCATACGCCGGTCATCTGCCTGGGCCGCTGGACAGCTGAGGGCACGCCCGTACCCGGCGATCGCCAGCGCTTCACCGTTGCCCATGAAATCGGGCATCTTGCCCTGCACTCCGGCACCGCCGCGCCAGTGACGGCAGAAGAAGCCAGCCTGATCGAGAAGCAGGCGCACGCTTTCGCCGGCGCCTTTCTGGCCCCCGGCGACGCCATGCTCGATGCCCTGGCTGAGCTGGGGGGACGGGTGACGCTTCAGACGCTCGCCAAGATCAAACAGCGATGGGGCATCTCCATCAAGGCGCTCGTCACGCGGTTCCAGAACCTCGGCGTCATCAATGCGGACCACGCCCGGAGTCTTTTCAAGCAGATCTCGGCACGCGGCTGGAACAGGAACGAGCCCGTGCCAGTGGGGACTGAGCAGGGAATCTGGTTCCTGCGCGCCATCGAAGCAGCCGCCCGCGGATACCCGGATCCCATCGGCACTGCCGCCCGGCGTATCGGGTTGGACAGGAGCCACTTTGAGCGCTGGCTCGACTGGTCCGCATTGGCGGATATAGATGTGGCAGACGTCGTCCGCCCAGATTTCTCCGGCCGTCCCCGAGATAAGGAGCCAGATGGCCGGCAAACCGCAGCCGTCACCCTGCTTCATCGGCGTCGAACGAAGTTACCTGACTAGTGGTGAGTGACCCGGCCTTGAGCACGAGCGGCCGACCCAACCAGGTGCCGATCTAAACCCGTGGATGGTGATTACAGGCTCCGTACGTTTCCGCCCAGCTGTCGGATCGTCGGCCCGAGCAACGTTCGTAACATGGCCATAGCGTCATTTTCCGACCGGCCGTCCCGCCCGGTCGGACCAAAGACCGTAGGGTCGAAGCCGACGCCCGTCGTCAGGCCGGCGGTTGCGGTGCTAGACCGTCACGCCTGGATTTACCCGCAACCGCGCCTATCCTGCCTAGCGGGTGGCGCCGGGCAGGACAGGCGCTCGCTGCGGGCTGCCGGGAGGTGTCTTCGAGGTAAGCATCGGCGGCTGGGTCGCGTCCGAACCTCGCTATGACATCGCCCGGAGCCGTCATCTTGGTTATCGCCAGTGGAGGATGTAAGCCTTCATGCCGGGGTACAGCGAGATCAGCGGGCGCCCGACGGTGCCGCTGGCTCCGCTTACGTTCCAGACGCGGTTTGCTCCTATGTCGGAGGTCGTGTTCTGGTCGGCGACATTTACCGTGCTGCCGTACACGCCGGTGACGATGGCGACGTGGACATGCTGCAGGGTCGCCTGGCCGTTCCATTCGTAATATATGATGTCGCCGGGCGCGGCAGTGAAACCCGCTACGCCAGGATAGATAAGCTGCTGACTTACCCAGCCTTTCGCCAGCAGGTACTGCCGCAGGCCCTGGACTCCGTACCATTGCGGATTGACGCCGTCATTGATGTATTTCTCGACGGCGGTGGCATCGGTGACCGGGAACCAGCCTTGGCCGTGGTCGTAGGGCAGGCCGACGGCGTGCAGGCTCCGGGAGACGAACTGGGCGCACGGATCCTTCGCCTGGTCGGGCGCGACGTTCCTGATGTTGTCGTCGGCCCAGATCCCGGCTGCCGCGGGGTTGAAGTTCGCCGGGTACGGATGGGCTGGCACGGCCGGGGCCCCGGATGCCCACCGGGCGGCGTGTCCCTGCCCGTACACCACCAGATTGCCGTCGTTCTGCAGTTCCACGTCGGCGCCCGGCGTGCCGTTGGTTCCGGTTGCCCATACCGGTACATTCCCCGGGGCAATGATGACGAGATTGCCGTCGGGCTGCATCCGGGCTATGGATCCCCGGCGGGAAGTCCCCGAAGCCCAGACCGGCCGGCTACCCGAGGCGTACTCGACCAGGTTGCCGTCCTGCTGCATCAGCAGTTCGTACCACCCGTTGGGTGACACGAGATACTGAGTCGGGTTCAGCTGCTCACTTGCGCTCGCTATCAGCCTGTCGGTCCCGGCCGCCGCACTCGCCGGCGGCGTTCCCGTCAGCGTGACCCCGCAGCAGGCTCCTGCCAGTGCCGCGCCCGCAGCCAGACTCACCCGGAAGGAAACCTTATGTCCCATTCGGGTCCACCCCCTCCTGATTCAGGCGCTGCGATTTACCGCCGCTCCGGGCAGGAAATCATGCGCCTCCGAATAATAATGAACTTGCTAATTCCAAGGCTGTCGCTGGCGGCGGACGGCGTCGATCGGGATCCCCCCTGATCCTTTCCCTGACATGCCTTTCATGCAGATCAGGGTTATCCCTGATTGCGTCACGAAGGCCGGCATGACTGATGTACCGAACCGCCGGGATACGGCGGCGGCACAGGGTGTCAGTCAGCCTGGAATTTAGCCTCAGGAGAGCCGGTGCCGGACCTCCTGCAACAGCAGCGTTTCCCTGCCCCTCCAGCAACTTTTCCTCGCGAGCGAGTGAAAAACGGCCCCCGAAACCAGATTTCTGCAGTAGGCGGAAAACCGGCGGAAGGCGGGTCAGCTAGCCATGGCAACCGCTTGCCGCAGCAGCACGCAGCGCGCGCTGCCGGGCGTGCCCTCACCGTGCCTCCGTCGCGGTACCCGGCCCGAGCCCGGGCCGCTCTCCAGGGTTATCCCCTTCTGCCGGCCGCCCGGGCACCGGCACGTCCCGGCACCGGATACCAGGCTGGCGCCCGTCCCGTGCCGGGTCGACTTGACGGGGCGGCCGGAGTGGAGGCTGGATACCTGCGGTCCCGGGCGGCAGGCCAGCCATCCCCGCCGGCCAGCAGCAGGGCCAGCGGCCCGCACCCCCGGCGACGGCGGGGCCGCGCCGCCGGCCACCGCCCGGGACCCCGCGCCCGGCCCTGCCGGCCTTCCCCTCCGGCAGGGCCGGGCCGCCCGCCGGCCCCTGCTCCGCCGCATAGCGCGCCCGCAGGGTCCTTCCTGCATGCTGCCGGTTTCCCTTGGTTGGCAGCCCTCCGATGCGGCCTGCCGTCGCCAGCCCGGCAGGGGCCGGACTTGACGGGGCGGCCCGAGCGGAGCGTCCGTCGACCCGGACCCACGGACGGGCCAAGCCCGGGAACGCCGACCGCTCCCGGCCGGCCCCCCGCCGCCCCGGCCGCAGGACCCACCGCCGCGGATGACCCGCTGCTGACGATCGAGGAGGTGACCGCCGAGCTGCGGGTGTCCCGGGCCGCGTTCTGGCGCTGGCGCCGGCAAGGTGCCGGCCCGCCGGCCGTGCGGCTGCCCGGCGGCGGGGTGCGGGTCCGGCGCAGCGCGCTGATGGCGTGGCTGCGCCAGCTCGAAGACACGCACGACGGACAGGAGCACAGAGAAGATGGACAGTTACGACATCAGGTTCTGGGACATCAAGAGGCTCGGTGCCGGGACCGGGGCCCGGTACCGGGTGCGGTGGGCGGTGGACGGGCGTGAGCACTGCAAGTCATTCCAGGCCCGGCCCCTCGCGGACGGGTTCCTGGACGGCCTCAAGGACGCGGTCCGCGGTCGGCGGCCCTTCGACCCGCGCACCGGCCTGCCCGACGCCGCGACGAGCGGGGGCGAGCTGATCACCTGGTACGCCCACGCCCGCGCCTACGCTGAGGCCAAGTGGGGCGGCCTGGCCCCGGTCTCGCGCCGGTCGGTCGCCGAGGCCCTGGTCACCGTTACCATCGCCCTGACGGCGAAGGAGCCGGGACCGCCCGAGCCGGCGGTGCTGCGCCGGGCGCTGTTCGGCTGGGCGTTCAACCCCGCCACCCGCGGCCAGGACCCGCCGCCCGACATCGCCGCCGCGCTGGACTGGGCCGCACGCGCCTCCCTGCCCGTCGCCGAGCTGCACGAGCCCGCCACGGTGCGGCTCGGGCTGGCCGCCTGCGCCCGGAACCTGGACGGGACGGCGGCCGCCGCATCGACCCAGCGGCGCAAGCGGTCGGTATTTTATAACGCGCTCGGCTACGCGGTCGAGCAGGGCCACCTCGGCTCCAACCCGGTCGACCGGATCCAGTGGACTGCCCCGGCCGTCGCGGCGTCCGTCGACCGGCGGGTCGTGGTCAGCCCCGGCCAGGCCCGGGCCCTGCTCGCCGCCGTCCGGGCCCAGGGCAGCCGGGGTCAGCATCTGGAGGCGTTCTTCGGCTGCCTGTACTACGCCGCACTGCGCCCCTCGGAGGCGGTCATGCTCCGCGAAGCCGACCTGCACCTGCCGAAGCAGGGCTGGGGGAGAATCGTCCTGGCCGCGTCCGCGTCGCGGGCCGGCACGGCCTGGACTGATGCAGGCACGGCGCGGCAAGAACGGGGCCTGAAGCACCGCGCCGCCCGCGAGACCCGCACCATCCCAATCCCGCCCGACCTCGTCATGCTGCTCCGCGGCCACATCAAGCGGTACGGGACCACGGCGGACGGGCGCATCTTCCAGACCGCGCGGCGCGGTCTCCTGCAGGACTCGGGCTACAACGAGGTCTGGACCGAGGCCAGGCAGGCGGCCATGACTCCCGCCCGGTGCCGGTCGCCGCTGGGCCGCCGCCCGTACGATCTGCGGCACGCGGCGGTGTCGCTGTGGCTCAACTCCGGGGTGCCCGCGACCGAGGTCGCCCGCCGGGCCGGGCACGGCGTCGCGGTCCTGCTGAAGATCTACGCGCACTGCATCGACGGACAGGCCGACGCAGCCAACCAGCGCATCACCGACGCCCTCAGCGCTCCCGAGGCAGAGCCTTGCCACGGCGAAGAAGGAGGCGACAGCGAGCAGGCGTCCTGAGCGGCAGAGCCGTGGCCCCGCCCCCGCGGGGCCGGGGCCCGGGATGGCCGACCAGGGCGATTGGGCCCCCCCGGGGGACCGCA
>Ga0335085_10007680_pt1 | contig 16619 bp, 18 predicted proteins | sample Lox_Sample_45_FD_206712 | JGI IMG/M metagenome (GOLD analysis project Ga0335085, IMG submission 206712) | Soil microbial communities from Loxahatchee National Wildlife Refuge, Florida, United States - Lox_Sample_4.5 | ecosystem: Environmental > Terrestrial > Soil > Wetlands | place: USA...
GTCTCCGGACGGTGCCGAGGTCATCCTCAAGATCCGCGCCGTCGTCGTCAACGGAGACCTCGACGGCTACATGTGCTACTACAAGGAACGCTACCGCGCCGAGCACCACCTCGCCCGCTACGACGAGGACACCATCGAACGCCTCAACCTCGCCGCATGACCGAAACGTCCGAAAATGAGGAACCTCTTAGAAAGACGCACCCGTCCGGGGCAGCGGAGGCATGACCTCCAGGCGGAGGCAGAGGCCTGGTCGTTCGCGTGTAAGAGCCGGTTCATTGGGAATGTGGTTACTTTGCGAGGAGCGTTAGCTAGGGGTTCGGATGTTTAAGCTTTTTGTAGCGCTAGATCATAATTAGGTATCCGAATGCCGACGTCCTCTATTCCGCATGGGAGTAAGGTGCCGAGCTGGACCCAAAGCTCTGAATAGCCCGAGTTGGGACGACCACCGGCCGAGCCAGCCGCCCGGTGCCGGGTCTGGCATCTCCAAGCTGTCACACTGGGTGATCGCCGGTGGGTTCCGCCTCCGCTACAGGGCACCCCGCAGATCGAGTATGTATGCCGGAGTAAAACGTCGGGCGCGTGGGGCAGGTCAGGCGTCACTCCTATCCTTGGCTACAGGAAGCGATCCGGAAGGGGCAGCGTGGCTGCGGACGGCGCTCGCTCACCGTTCGGCTGAGGGGGTCCACCGGAATTTCCAGGCTGCGATAGCCAGCCCGGCGGCGCCCACAGCTGGTCGCCGCCGGGTGAGCGGCGCGCCGCCAGGCGTGCGTACCGGGCGGCCAGGACGGCCGCGGACAGCGGCGCTCCGCCGGTGAACTCATGCAAGGCAGCGTCATCGAGCAGCGGCGCGAGTTCGGCCGCATGAGCCACGGCCAGGGGCTCCAGATCGAGCCGCTCCGTGGGCCAGCCACGCTCGAGGTCAATCACCCACCGACCATAGCCGCCGGCCAGCGATTCACCGGAAGACCCGGTCGGCGGCAGATGCGGACGTTTACCTCAAGCGCGGCGATGTATAAACATACGGCCAAGGGAAGTTCCAGGCGACCGTCAGCACCGGAGTTCGCCAGTTGGCGGTTCTACGGACTGCAGCAACTCCACTTGCCGATTCACACTAATCCCTCCCGTCGCGCGGCATCCCACCACCTGCCGGCTCAAGGGGCACGGCAGCGTCTCCAGGCACCGCCCACCTCCGATGTCCGCCTGGCTCGCGCCTCACGCAGCCGCCGGACATCCGCGACCGTGGCCAGCAGGCCGTCGATTCCTAGGACAGGAGGATCCTCCACGGCCTGATTCGCCCATGTAAGCAGTCTGACTTGCTCCTTGAGCGGGACTTCCGGCACGTCAAATCCGACGACCTGGACCTGCGGCCCGTCTGGCACCGGCTGGAAGAACGGGTCTGGGCCCACGTGCTGATCTGCATGCTCACCTGCTACCTGACCTGGCACCTGCGCCGGGCCTGGGCCCCGCTGACCTTTACCGACCACAATTCCCCAGCCACGGACAACCCACGTCACCCCGGCCCGCCGCTCCGCGGCCGCCCAGGCTAAGGCTTCCGCCCAGCGCGACCCGGTCGGGCAGCCCTACCGCAGCTTCCGCGACCTGCTGGACCACCTGGCCATCCTGACCCGCAACCAGGTCCGGTTCGCCGGCATCCAGGTCACCGTACCGATTCTCACCGAGCCGGCCAGCACACAACGCGAGGCCTTCAGCCTGCTCGGCACCCGATCCCCTGACCTTTACGTAGGCAGAACACCACCGGCCAATCCGGGCATAACGCCAGATCAGACAAGAAATTACCTGCCGAACTGGCCATAACTTCGGTCTCAGGCCGCTGACCTGTGGTTTCTCGGGATAGCCTGGTTGTTTGACAGGTCGCCAGGCCCCGGAGCCTGGCGACCCGTTCTCGTGTCTGGATTGCCCGATTGACTAGCCGGGCCCAGCAGGGCCGGGAACAAGTGATTCGGCGAACAGCGCTATGGCGGACTCGGGCGCGGGGCGCGGGAACGCGTCATCGAACTCCTTGGCCAGTTCCCGCGCTTGCGCTGACGCCTGCCGCGCCAGGTTTCCCAGCTCCTTGTTGAGCAGGCCCGGCTGACCAGAGAATTCCTCGGACGTCAGCCGGACGTAGTTCACCGGCAAGTATGGGAGGGATCTCAGCAGCAGGTTACGCCGGAGTCGCTGGCGCAGATCTTTTTCCCGGGCGCGATCGGCAGCCTCCAACCCGGGATCGCCGGGGACGGCAATCGCACGCCGCCAGAACCACTGGGCTGCGGCCCGGTACCGCTCGGTGAGCTCAGCCGCCCGGCTGATGTCGTCAGGATCGTCGCGCGGCAGATAGTAGAACGGTATGTCGAGCGTACGGTCGTATGCGTCGCGCAGGCTCTGCTCCCGCAATTCGGTCAGCCGGCAGGAGTCCCCGGCGATATCGGCCCACCGCTCGGCCCGCGACCAGGTTCCGATCCGTGCCGGATCAACGATGAGAATGATGAGGCACCGGAACCGGAGCAGCGCTTCGGGGGAGTACTGAGCGAGCGTATCCTGGCTGTCATGGTGCGTCCGGAGAAGACGCTCGGATAGCTCACCGGTCAGATCGTCCCGGAAGTACCTGGTGACGGCGTCAGCGTAGACGTCGCTCGGCGCCTCGTCGAACACCGTCATTAGGTCGGCCATGTGCTGGCCGGCGGTCTGCCCACGCATGAGCTCGTGCTTCCGGGAGGAGTCGCTCCACACCTTGTTGATCGACTCGAACAGCTCACGGTGCGACCGGAGCTGGAACGGCGGCCTGTCCTTCAGCTGGAGCCAGATCCCTTGGAGCGCCGGATCAAGGTGCATCACCAGCATGGACCGCCGCACCAGGGAGGTGATGCTCGACTGGGACGGCAGCTGGGATGTGGTGTGCAGCAGGTGCGCGTGTAGGACATCCCCGAGGGTCCAGAACATCGCGGCCACCTCGGGCCGGAAGTTCGGCCCCTCGGGCCGGCAGCTCTCGCGCAGGTCCCATGCCAGGTTCTCGATGCACTCGGCATGCCTGCCGTCGGCCTCCCGCAGCAGGCTCCGGTACTGCGCGGTCACACCGGGATCGCGGCGGGTGTTCCATTGCTCAGAGTTCTCGATGGCTTCGACGGCCATCTGCGCGAGCCGCCGGGCGGCCCAGATGGCATCGGCGTCAAGCAGCCTGCGTGCTGCCACCAGCGGGAAGGTGAGCCAGCCGGCATCGAGACCGTACGGGCCGGCTGGCCATCTCTCGAAATAGAGCCGGCCCCCGAGGAGGCTCTCCCATGCGGCGAGCGGATAGAGCGCGGCGATGGCGGCCGCGAGCGGGTCCGCGATGGGCGAGTCACGTACAGCATGCGCCAGCCGATACAGCACCTCGGGATTGCCCCGGCTGCCGTTCGTGACGAGTGTGCCCAGGACCTCAACAGTGTCCTGCGTGGAAGGATGCGGTGCTCCAAATGCGGTCTTCAGGGACGAGAACTCAGGCTTTCTCCAGAACTCGTCCAGCGCGTGCCGGGTCTGCGGCGCCAGGCCGTTCCGGGCCGCTTCCATGAAGCGCCAGTCGCGGTCAAGGCTTGTTATCACGTCCGCGTACATCGGAGCCCCGGCTGGATCCCTAGCCCAGGATCCTGCGCAGTCGCTCGATCAGGGTATCGGTGGCCTGGTAGAACTGCACGTCGAACTTCCCCTTCTCGACCTGGACCCGCTTGAGCTTGGTCACCAGCAGGAGCAGCGCCGCGCCGATCAGCAGGCCGCCGTCAACGACCATCATCGCCCGCCGCGCCTCGTAGGCCTCCTGAATCTGCTGCCGGAACTGGGTATCTCTTCCGATGCTGGCGACGATCGCCAGCGACACCTTCCGCGCTACTTCCCCGTCGGACGCGATCTGGTTTACGACGGCGCCGTCCGCGCGGAGTCCCTCGTCGGTGAGCGCGGCGGCCAACTGCTCCCGCAGCAGCCGCGGCGGGATGTCCGCGTCAGCCGCGGTCGTCCCGGCCGCCTCTTCGCGCAGCACGCTCAGCGTCGCCTCGGCGAGGGCGTGCACCTCGCTATCGGTCAGCTCATCAAGCTGATCCCAGGGGTCGGCGTGCGGGCCGTCATCGTTCACAGCCAGTCTCCTCTCAGGGTAAGGACCCCTGCCCGCTCCGGACCGTAGTCATTCATGAGCAAGGATGTCGCATCGCGCGCGGCGATGGCCTTGGGCTTGCCGTCCGATATCCAGGCCCTGAGGAAGCATCGCATCCACTCACCGCACGCGCTGACGTGCGAATCCCACATGGGCGCGATGACGGAGGCGGTACCCAGCCGCAGGAACGACTCGGCCATGCTCGCGGGTTCGTCGGCCTGCAGGACGCGCCCTGATCCGGCCGAGCATCCCAGCAGGCAGACAAGCTCGGCGTCACTGGAGCCGGTGAGCTCCAGTTCGGCGGCGGTCAGCACCTCGGCAGACGCCGCAGTCGCCACTATGGGTGCGATCCGCAGCGGCATGTCCGTACGCAGGTACGTCTTGCCCGCAAGGTAGAACTGCTCTGTCCCGTGAATGAACCCAGGCTGCGGGGCCGCCAGGAGCAGGCCTGAGAGCTGGTGCCGCTCTTGGTCGAGGTCGCCGTGCGCCACGATGCACACCACGTCCGCCCGCAGGTCCGGGGACTCCTCGTAGCCCCGGAACACGGCGGTGAAGAAGCCCCGGTGCACCTGGGTCCGCGTCGGCCACCCCCCCGGAAGCCCACGGTTCGGGTCAGGCACGAGCGTGACCCGCTCATCATCGAAGTACCCGGCCAGGTCCGCCGCCAGCGCAGCGAACTTGTCGTCCTTCGCCGCCAGCACGTCGACCCCGCCGGCCCGCAGCGCGAGCTGCCGCCGCAGCACCTGCGCGCCGTCCTCGTCGAACCGCCACGCCGCCAGGTCCAGGCTGCGGGCGGGGTTGCGCCGAGTGCATGATGCGAACAGCGTCATGCCGCTGCAGTAGGCGATCCCGCACTCCGCCCCCAGCGGCCGTCCTGCGTCGGTCAGCACCAAGTGCAACGGCAGGTCATGGATCAGCGCGTTCGGCACGATAACCAGCACGTCCGGCGGGCTAGCGAGGATATCGGGTGGCAGCAGCATCCGGCCCCAGCCCCTCATGAACTCGCGGAGCAGCGGTACCCGGCCCATGGCGACGTCAACCGTCCGCGTCAGCTCGGCGCGCAGCTCATCGGCGGCGCCGACCAGATCTGGCGTCAAGCCCAGCCTGACCGCACGGCGATCATCGCCGCTAACCACGAGCGCCGACACCCGCTCCTGGTGGACGGAATAGATGATCCCGGAAGCGGAGACGTCAGCTACCCGCACCGTGACATCATGTCACGATACGGGACGGTCTCCGCCCGGCGGGTGCCATTCATGGGTGCCCGTGATCTGGTGATTTAAGGCTGCGTCCGGGATTAATGGTTCCCCCACCTAAGATCGACGGTGATTCTAGGCATCGAATTCATGCCAAGTAGCGCTTGTTTGACTGAGACATCGGGCTTGCCCGCGTCCTGACGGATCTTGCCGACATCACTGTTAAATGTCTGGCAGGTGGAGATGGGATGTGGAAGCTGTGCAGGTTGTGTGGAGATCTTTCAGCCGTAGTTGGCGAGGATCTGAATACGCGTCCGGCTGCTGGCTCCGATCCACTCGCGGTCTTTCCCTACCTCTGGCCACCCTCACGTGCAGCGTGGCCGGAGAGACGAATCCCCCGTACTCTCTTGTGTTGACATCGTGTCCCGCCCTATGTTTAGCTATGTACCCCATAACAATTGGGGTGGCTCTCACGGCCTATCCATAAGCATGGCTTATAGGGAGTGGCTCCTATATGAGAGCCTCCAACTTCTGCTAGACACTCATGACTATCGCCGGTTAAGGCAAGAAATCGAACAATTCTGCGAAAGGTCCGCCTGATGCCTTGGAATCTCAACGGAAATGTTGGGACGAAACCTGGCCAGAACTTTCTGGGGACAACAGACAATCAGCCAGTTGTCATCAAAACTAATGGGAACGAGAAAGTCCGTGTTTCCAACCGAGGGCTAGAGCTACAGACATCGCGGACGTATTTGCTGGGTGCGGATGGGGGCGGGGGTCATTGGATCATGGTCGGCGGGACCCGGGAACCACAGGATAACGCCTTGGGTTTCAATCGGGCAAACAATGAGGTTATCGTCAACGGCGGCTGGAATATACAATTCAGAGGTGCCCGAACCTACCTGCTGGGTGCGGATGGGGTCGGGAACCATTGGATCATGGTCGGCGGGACCCAGGAACCACAGGATAACGCCTTGGGTTTCAACCGGGCCAACCACGCGATTGTCGTCAACGACGGCTGGGACATCCAATTCGCCGGCGCGGATTGTGCGGAGAATTTCGAAGCCGCCGGAACCGAAAAGATCGAGCCTGGGACCGTAGTTGTAGTCGCCGACGACGGAAAGATGGAAGCTTGCGAGGCTGAGTACGACAAGCGAGTCGCAGGTGTCGTCTCCGGTGCGGAAGGGATAAGAGCCGGTGTACTTCTTAACCGAAACGGTTCTCAGCGCAGCGTGGCCGTTGCTCTTATAGGTAAAGTACATTGCAATGTGGATGCAGCTTATTCGCCTATTGGGGTCGGCGACCTATTGACTACCTCGCCCACTCTTGGGCACGCCATGAAGGCAGAAGACTCCACCCGCGCGTTCGGCACAACCCTTGGAAAAGCGCTGCTGCCCCTTGATGGTGGCCGGGGCCGGATACCCGTGCTTGTCGCGCTTCAATGAGAACGACTTATCAGCCGCCTAACGGAACATTCCATTTCCTTACTACGGTAATCTCTGAGGTTTTGCATCTTTACGTTACGGTGTGTACCTAAAGGGTGAGGGACAGACTCATGTCTTGCGCAAATGGTGCTAAATGTCCGAGCGTTCCTGGTCATGTCGTGACTGATTATCATAGGCTGAACATCTACCGGCCGACACGTATCTACACGCCGAGGACCAAGCATGAGCTGGTGGCAGGGATAATTGAGATTGAATCAAGCGGCCTGAAGGCGAAGGCGATGGGTTCCAACATGTCGTTTTCGGCAGTAACCCGTACCGATGATTGTCTAATAGAAACGGACATGTTGAGCAAGCACCTCAGCATCCCGCACGCAGCAGGGAATGTCCCTTGGAAGCCTGACCGGTTCCGGGATGGCGTTGTGGTCGAGAGACTCGTGACAATGATGGCCCCGCCCGTGCTGAACAAGCACCCGATGCTCATTTACGTCGAAGGCGGGATCAAGATCAAGGACCTGCTTAAGGACTTGGCGGAGACTTCTTCTCCGGGTCTGGCGCTCCCAGCGATGGGGGCTGGGGGCGCGCAGAGTGTCGCCGGATCCCTCGCTACGGGGACGCATGGCGCCGAGATGGACCGGCAACCGCTAATCGATTCGATCCGGGCGGTGCATCTCGTGGGCCCTGGTGGGCAAGAGTGGTGGATTGAGAGAAGTAACGGATTCAGTGAGCGCAATAGACTACCAAACTCTGTACCGGACTGGTGTGCCGATACCAGGGTGATCTACGATGACCGGCTCTTCTATTCGGTGCTCGTGTCCGCGGGCCGTATGGGCGTGATATATGCCATGGTTCTGGAACTCGAGGCGGAGTACTGGCTTGAAGAGCGCCGTATGAAGGAGCCCTATGCTCCTGTGCGCCAGCAGTTGGTCCTGAGCGCACAGAACGGTTTTTCGAGCCCTACGGGCATTATGAATACCCGCGGCGCCCCAGGATTGATGTTCTTCGGGGTTGTGTTGAACCTCAATAGCCAAGCGCAGTGTTGGGTGATGGAGCGACGTGTACATCTCGGGCCGCAGGCGGAAGTAGGAATTTCAAAGGGTAGTCTCGCGGTCAATGGCTTGTGCGCTCAGATGCCGCATGGACTCCTACCGACACTACTAGCCGTACTTTCACCTATCGTGCTGTCGCTGCCGATCGTAGGCCCACCACTCTTCACGATTGTCGCAGCCGCGCTAACCGGGTTGTTCGTTGGCCGAGAGTTCGTGAGCTTTGGAGAGATTCTCGCTACGGTTCTCAATTTGGTGCCGTCGGCTTCCGGCGCACTTATCGATTTCGCACTGGGCGAAATCGAAGGTAATCCTCCACTAAGGATAGGCCCAAGCCGCAGAGTGATGGACCAAATGGATTACGACGGTCCTCGTGACTGCTATCAGGGCGACCAAAGCGAGTTCTTTTTCAACGCCAGATCAACGCAGTACCTCACCTTCGTCGATCTGCTTTGCCAGTTCGCGGCGAGTATGGGTGGCGTCCCCGGCTACATTAACATGCGATTTGTGCAGCAGTCCGACGCGTATATCGCGATGGAGCAGTTCCCGATTACAGTTGGTGTGGAGGTTGTTGTCATTAGGCCGTCTTCCAACGGACGAGCGCTTCTGGTGATGGCTTCTACGCTAGCCCTCGCTATGGGGGGGATCCCCCATTGGGGCAAGGATCTCTTCGGGGTGCCAAGGTCGAGTCTTGTCCTTCCCAACATTCCCAGTGTGGGCTTCGAATGCTACCGTTTCGCAGTCGCGCTTACGGAGGAGGGGCATGGTCAAACGTTCTCCAATCAATTCAGCCGGGACAGTGGATTGGAACCAGTGCCCGGTGCGTCCGCACAGGAGCTGGACGAGCGAACTGCCCGTAACGCCTTCAGCGTAAGACAGCTTCTCGCCGCGGCCCAAACGCGACTCGCAATGCCGGCGCGCCCCAAGTCTATCCTTCAAATAGCGCGAGAGTTCGCACCGTCACTTCGAATGAACGCGGATGGTGTTCCTCTGTCAAGGGGAAAAGCTAGCGTCGGTGGTCCACGGGTTCGACTACGAGACTTGAGTCGTCGGATAATGTGATAGATACCTGCGAAGTTTCTTTCGGCGTGTTCGTCGGAGAAGGGTCACGCGAGAATGAAGCCGGGGATGAGTCCCAACGACATAGAGACCAGGCGGCCATGGGATCGCGGGTGTCCGGCGTGGTGTGGGCTTCCGTGCTGGAGTTGCACCGTTGAGCCAAGGTCCCAAATTAAACATTTCCTGTGCCAACTCTGGACCTACGACAGGAGTTATTATCGATTCGGCGTGTAGTGCCGTCGGCCCGGCATCAGGAAGCTATTGCGGCAACATCACTGTCGATGTACCTCGTAATGTTGTCCCAGTTACGCGACCGGACTAATTGTCGATAGGTGAGTGATATGAATACGGTCAAGGAATTGCTTGGGCCGGCCTTCGAGTACGCAGAGGTGTACAATATACCCGCTTCAGGCGACTTGTACCAATTCAGCACCGGCGATGATGGTCGAGCCGCGTTTCGCCTATCGCGACCTACCCCGGGCATCTATGTGGACTTCGAAGGCGCTGCCAAAGTGATCGTGGCCTTCAAGTCGTATCGAATCGTTGTCGACCTGACTGCTAGTGGCCCCCTCTATTTCGGCGAGGAGATCGTGATCGCCGGTGTCGAGCTTCCGCACCGTGGCACGGTAAAGGTCAAAGTGGTAAATCAACCTCCTAAGTAAAGCTCTGCGCGAAGACAATCTTTGGTCCACAGATCTACGACCGACCGCAAGCCAAGGCCTTCAAGCGATACGAGCTCGGCAGAGCTGTAGCGGGATGCAGGAAAGCGCATAAGTATACGCGCATGCAACACCCTCAAAACAGGCAGAAGAGCATGTTCGCGTGGCAGTACGGCTCGCAAGGCCCGCTTCGGTCAGTACAGCGCCTTGAGAGGTGCCACCGTCACCAGGTCCTTCACGGCATCGGCGAGTTGCCGGTCGAGTGTGATCAGCGCGTCGGCGTGGAGCTGGGTCAGTGCGACGTACTCGGCGTCGAAGGTATCGGGCCAGCCGAGCACGACCGCGGCTTTCCATGCGACGTTCTGCAGGACGCGGTCCCCGAGCAGACGGATCCGCAGCCCGCGCACGTATTCGAGGTGCCGCTCGGCATCCTTTCTGTTCATCTCACCGCGGCGCACGGCCTGGTACAGAAGTGAGAGCACCTGGGAGCGCAGCAGGGCCGGAGCCAGGATCTGCTGTCCGCCGCGGATCACGGCCTGGTCGCGGGCCAGGCGGATGGCGACGTCCGGACCGATCACGTACCTGGTCATGGAAGATCAGCCACCCCTTCGTTGCCGTGCCTCGCGAGCGCCTGCCACACAGTACGGGAATGTCCAGCCCACTCATCGGCATGAGTGAGCACCCGGGCGGCGGCTGCGCCGACGGTGGCGAGGGAACGACATGTACTTCCGGCCCGTACTTCCGGCCTGGTCAGCTGGCTTACCGTAGGCAGTTTCGGACGCCAGTATCAGCCGCTGCCTGGGGACGCGGGCCAGATGCCTCGCTGCCCAGGCCTGGCGCCGTCCCGCATCCGCCGCTGGTCGGCGCTCCGTGTCCGAGCCGGTGCCCGCGGCCAGGTCCGGGCGGGATACGGTCCACGGCCCGGCACCTGACGATTGCCCGGTTGCCCGCTCCCGGTCCACCGGGCCGTGGACATGATGCCGGTGCAGGCGTCACCTGCGCTTTCACCGCCCTGGCCAGGATCTGACGGGCTGCTCCGGGCATCCTAGGGGCTGTCAGAATGGCCTGGCGGGACTGGCGCCGACGGGCTGCCAGTGCCTGCTGCGGGCAGCCATTAGTCCCCATCGGCCCTCGGATCCTTGTCCGGATTTTTTCGAATTATATCGTTCTAGCTGGAGCCCCGTTACGGAATCGAACCGTAGACCTTCTCCTTACCATTCAAGCCGACACCATCTGGCGGAGTCGCATTCAGTCGATTTACCGCAGTTCAGAGGAATACGAGCGTCTGCTTGAGTCGTACTGCGTCTGTGGTTATCTGGCCCCGTTGTCACTTGATTAGTCACTGGCCATGGCAGCGTCCCTTGTGCAGTGCGGCCCGGTCCGCTGAATAATCGGCACCCACAAGGCCCTGAGCAGCAGACCGCCGGGTTTCAGGTGCCCATGCCGAGCTGCTGCTCGGGGGCGGTCACGGTGACCGTGCCACCCCAGGCGCACTGACAGATCGAGGTGACGAGAACGCAGGGGATGCCGCCTGCCTGGGCGGTCACTGACCCGGCGGTCCACGGGGCGCCGGTGGCCGGCACGCAGGGCTGCGGCGTCAGCACCCCCTGGGCGGCCGTGGTCGCCGCGGCCACCTGCGGGTTGCCGAGGCTCATGCACAGGCCGAAGGGGGAGATGCTGGTTTCCGGGATGGTGTCCCGCTCGGAAACTCGGTCTCGTGGTGTGAGCTGGGGTTTGCTGCGGGATCGGTAGCATGGCTGGCACCATCTCGGAGTGCTGTTGTCGCTTGCCTACCGATTGGTGAGGTGCCTGTTCGGCCTGTTGGGATGCTGGCCCGCTCTAACCTGTCCAGGGATGCCGAGCTGCTGGTGCTGCGCCACGAGAACCAGGCGCTGCGCCGTCAGCTCGGCGGCCGCCTGCGCTGGGATCATGCCGACCGGCTGTTGCTGGCGGCGTTGTCGCGGCTGGTGAGCCGCCGCCGGTGGCCGGACGTCTTCCCGGTCACCCCGGCCACGATCTTGCGCTGGCACCGGAACCTCGTCGCTCGCAAGTGGGACTACACCAGCCGCCGTCGGCCGGGACGACCCTCCACCGGAACCTCGGTCAAGGCGCTGATCGTCCGGATGGCGCGGGAGAACCCGGCCTGGGGCCACCGGAGGATCCAGGGTGAGCTGGCGCGGCTCGGGTACGCGATCGCGGCGTCCACGGTGTGGGAGATCCTGCACGCGGCCGGCATCGATCCCGCGCCGCGGCGGGCCGGACCGACATGACGGCAGTTCCTCACTGCCCAGGCACACGCCATCATCGCCTGTGACTTCCTGGTCGTTGAGACGGTGCTGCTCCAGCGGCTGTACGTACTGGTGTTCATCGAGCACGGAACCCGAAGGCTGCACCTGGCCGGGATGACCGCGCACCCGACCGGAGCATGGGCGGTGCAGCAGGCCCGCAACCTAGCCATGGACCTGGGGGACCGCCTCGGCAAATTGCGGTTCCTGATTCACGACCGCGATCCGGTCTTCGCCATCGCGTTCGGCGAGGATGAACGCCATCTGCGAGCGCGTCATCGGGACCCTCCGCCGCGAGTCGCTGGACCGTATCTTGATCCTCGGTGAGCGGCACTTGGCCTGGGTGCTCTGCGAGTACGTGAGGCATTACAACGGCCACAGACCGCACCAGTCCCGGCAGCAGCGGCCCCCGGATCGGGAGGCGCAGTCTGTCCGGGATGTGGCTGACCTGCGATCCGTGCGCCGAAAACCCGTCGTCGCGGGAGTGATCAACGAATACCACCATGCCGCGTAACCCGAGCTCAGACCACGTAACTCAATATTCGAGCGGCACACGGTTGGCGCGGGCGGAGTCGCGGGCGTCCGGTGCCGCCTGGAGCAGCTCGCGGACGGCCTGCCGGTCGGCAGCGTAGTTGTCCTTGCCGCCCAGGTAGGCGTCATACATCCGGGCCGGATGCGGCGTGGTGGTGTCGATCTGGGACAGGGCGAATCCCGGTTTCATCGCGTCCTTCTGGCACGTGGGCGGCATGTCCCCTTCACCGTCCACCCGTACCGGCCCGCGCGTGAGACTACGGCCCCGGAGAAACCCCGACACCAGCGGACGACATCGTCGTGACGCTGTGGTGACATGTCTGCGCCATGATGAGGCTATGCATGCGCACGCGTTCCGCCTGTCCGGGGACGTTGCGCGGGTAACCGGCCGCCAGCTGCCCGATTCGGCTGTGGCCAGAACGGACAGCCCGCTTCGCCGGCCAGGCGGGCCGCGGCCAAGTCAGATCCCGGTAGCCAGATCGGTTGCCCTCCCGGATCGGGCGGGGATCGATGGGGGATCTGGGGTTGCCCCGTCGCTGATACCCGCGGTGCTGGCCGCACCGGGATCACCGCTGCCCCAAGGGCTGGAGACCGGCGTGGGACAGTTCCTGGGTCACGATTTCGCACGTGTCCGGGTGCATACCGACGCCCAGGCCGCCGATTCGGCGGCACTGGTCGCCGCGCGTGCCTACACGGTGGGCAACCACGTGGTGTTCGGTTCGGGACAGTACGCGCCGCACACGCGGCCAGGGCTGCGGCTGCTGCTGCATGAACTCACCCACGTCGTCCAGCAAGGTGACGCGCTGGCGGGGCAGGGCGCGGCACTTGGTGTGGATCCAGCTGATCACCCGTCGGAGCGTCAGGCGGACGCGGTGGCCAGCGCCGTGATGGGCGAGCGGCATGGCACCGCAGGGCCGCTGGACACGGTTGCGCAGCGAGGGATACCGGGTCCGGTGGTCCAGCGCCAGGCCATCAAGGGCCACGTCGAACCGCACTACCCCACCGAGAAAGAACAGCAGGAGGTCGAGGAGCTCCTCCGGCGTCAGCGGGCCAAGCCCCCGCCAAGCTCGGCCGCTCCCACGCGGCCGGGCACACCGGCCCAGGGACCCACCGCAGCGCAGCCCGCGGCCGAGGGCCGTGTTCTCAGCGAGGCCCAGCAGGGGGCGCTGGCGTCCCGCCTGGAGGAGCCCGTGCTCGACGCCATTCGCAACCTGGGCCCAGGAGCCTCATCTGCTCCCGTGGATAAGAGCACGGCATTCGAGGCAGTCACCGATGCCCGGGCGGCGGTTTATCGGCACTTTGGTGCCTATGCGCTCCGCACCATTACGCTGACCCAGGACGAGAAGGTTTCGGCCGCCGAGCGGCGGAAAAAAAACCAGGTGCTCGTCACCTTCACTGAGTCATCCGAGTCCGCCGATGCACTGATCAGAACCATCGCCGACACAGGCTGCGATGCGTGCAAGGCCGAGTTCGCAGACATGGAAGAGCGATCAAAGATCGCGGTGGTTAACAAATTGGCAGAAAACCTCCTGAAGTCACATGGCGAAGAGCTGCGCCAGGCTGCTATCGCGCACGTTGGCGGGAGCGACTACCCTGGGGCGGAAAAGGTGAACGTCCCGCTCAAAAGCCGGGAGGATGTATACGCCACCGCTGTCCACGAGCTGCTCCATGCCCTGACACATCCAGCCTTTTCCGCAGCGTTCGGGCACGATAGGAATATCATTGAAGGGTTCACCGACTACTTCACCAATGAGATCGTAATTACCAGCAAACCCGACAGCAAAACCCACAGCAAACCCCCATACGCGGATGTCGTCGCCGCCGTGGGCGCGATGAAAGACGTGCTGAAAGGGCCATTCGCCTCCCAAGGCGGCGAGGCCGCCGAGGAGAGCCTGCGCCTGGCTTACTTCGCTGGCCGCCTCGACCTGATCGGCTGGCGGCCCACCACCGCGGAGCGGGAAACCGTGAAGGCGGCGGGTGGTGCGCCGGAATGGAGCCCCGACGTCGCCAAGGCTTGGGCCGAAATCTACGTGAAGCAGAGAGTCCAGGCCCAAGCAGCCAGCAGGAATGTGCTCGGGGTAGGGCTGTTCTTCGGTCTCGGATCAAAGGGTGACCCGACGATCACTGTCCGGTACGCGCGCGTCCTGGCCCGCACCGAACCCTACGCGCGCGGACAGGCCATAATAGAAGGCCAACTTCTCAGCGCCCCGTTCAGCGACCCGAAAGCGTTCGGGGCGAGCATCGGGTTCGCGGGCGAATACCAGGAGCCCTACTTCTACGCTGGCGGCGGCGCCCGCTTCGTGGGGACGGCAGTTGAGGGTGGAGCGTCGAACCGGCTTGACTTCTCCCCGTTCGCCGGCGCCGGGATCCGCGCCTGGCATTCCGTCCGGGTTGGCGCGGAGGGTTTCGTCCTGTTTCCGCTCACCAGCGGGCGAATAGAGTACGGCGGCGGGCTGACGGTGGGCATCGAGTTCAAATAGCCATGCCAAGCTCAAGGGCCACCTGGCGTGGACGGTGGTGGCGTGGGCGGCGATGCTGGTTGTGGGTGCCGAAAACCTACGTCACCTGGGCAGATGCTCGGTAGGTCACGGTCGGCTCGCTTCCGCGTTCCGGCGCTGGCCGGACAGGTCTTGGTCCGTCCGGAGGTGCGATGATCTTCGGCTTGTGGGCTTGAAGCTGACCTTCCTGATCGTCTCCCGTGCCATGTCGCTGCTCAGGTTGTCGCGCCGGGAGGCGTGGTGGAAGGACGCCGAGATCTTGATGCTGCGCCATCAGCTCGCCGTCGCGCAGCGTGAGCGGCCACGGGTGCACGCGCGATTGACGTGGCCGGACCGGGCGTGGCTGGCCCTGCTAGCCGGGACGCTGCCCATCGAGCGCCTGGCCGGGATGCGGCTGATCGTAACTCCGGGCACCATCGTGCGGTGGCATCGCGACATCGTCCGCCGTCGCTGGGCGCGCTTGTCGCACCAGGGCCGATCCGGCCGCCCGGCGACGCACCGTAATGTCCGGTCGGTGGTGCTGCGGCTGGCCCGGGAGAACGAGTCGTGGGGTTACCGCCGGATCCACGGCGAGCTGGCCGGGCTCGGCATCACGGTGGCGCCATCGACGGTGTGGCGGATCCTCAAGAGCGCCGGGATCGAACCGGCGCCCCGCCGGGGCGGTCCAGGGTGGGCTGAATTCTTGCGGTCCCAGGCGCAGGGGATCCTGGCTCTGGACTTCTTCACGGCCGACCTGCTCAACGGCGCTAAGGTCTACGTCCTGGCCGTCATCGATCACGGCACCCGCCGCATCCGGATCCTCGGCGCCACTGAGCACCCGGCGCAGTCCTGGGTGGTTCAGCAGGCCCGAAACCTGCTTATGGACTTGGAAGACGCCGGGACGCGGATCAAGTTCGTCATGCACGACAGGGACTCCAGCTTCACCACCACCTTCGACGCGGTGTTCCAGGCTGTCGGCGTAAGGGTGATCCGCTCAGCGGTTCAGGCGCCGCGGATGAATTCGATCATGGAGCGGTGGATCGGCAGCTGCCGCCGAGAGCTGCTGGACCGGACCCTGATCTGGAATCAGCGGCACCTGATGACCGTTCTGCGCGAGTACGAGGACTTCTATAACAACCACCGGCCACACCGATCCCTGAAGCAGGCCGCGCCGCTCCGCCCGCTGCCAGATGGCGTGGCCGACCTGGATCATTTCCTGGTCCGGCGGCGCGACCGCGCCAGTGGCGTGATTCATGAATATCACCTGGTGGCGTAGGTTTTCGGCACCCACAGGCTACCCGCAGTAGTCAAAAACGGGAACTACCCACCACCGGTCAAACACCTAAAGCCCATGTCATTGGGTCGGCACTCCCGTCGACAAAGCTGATCGAATAATCTTCTCTTCTTTAACGGCCAGATTATCCAGTTTTTAGTATTCACGCATTCAGTGTGGCCTTATCTGGCACCGATGTGCCTGCAGTTCCACTGGTTCGACGGTTACGTGTTTCTATGTGCCGTTTGGCCTTACTTTGTTTGGAACAAGAAGGTCAGCAAGAGGGCCCTCGGCCCCGGGTCATCGGCGAAGTTTCTACACGTCATGCGGCATGATTCCGTTTGGAACGGCCCAATTTGCTCTGCCGTACCTACAAGCTCGTCCAGCAGGTTTCTATACGCCTTACGGCGTGACTTCGTTTGGGACCCTACCCTGTCTGACGGGCCGGTGACCAGCGGGGATGCGGCCCGTAGCGCAGGTGACTTTCGGAGGGGGTGGAACAGGTTCTCAGATTGCGGTCTCGCAGGCCGT
>Ga0335085_10007681_pt1 | contig 16617 bp, 15 predicted proteins | sample Lox_Sample_45_FD_206712 | JGI IMG/M metagenome (GOLD analysis project Ga0335085, IMG submission 206712) | Soil microbial communities from Loxahatchee National Wildlife Refuge, Florida, United States - Lox_Sample_4.5 | ecosystem: Environmental > Terrestrial > Soil > Wetlands | place: USA...
CCTTTCGGATGCTCATTCTTTGGGCCGTGCCCTGCGCATCACGCCGGTCTTCGGCGGAGGCGAGTCGACGGCGCCCGCCCTGGAGGCGATGGTGGACCTGGGCCGCCTCGATGCCGCCCTCGCCGGCATGACCGCCCTGGACGCCCTGCGCGGGGGGCTGGCCGCTGGCGTCTACGCCGGGCGCGCGGTCTACGGCGAGCTTCTGCGCAACGCCGGCCCGCTCACCGTCACCGGCTCTCCCGGGCAGGGGAACGGCATCGAGGTCGCGATCCGGCTGCCGCTCCGATGACCCTTCACTCCCCCTCGTAGACGCCCACCGCCCCGTTGCGGAAGGCGACCACGATCCGGCGGCGCGCGCCGGGCGCGGAGGCCGGCTGCACCTGGATGTCCCAGACCGGGCTGTTCGACCGCGACCCCAGCGCCGCGCTCCCGTAGAGCATCACAGTGCCGTCCTGCTTCAGGCGAGTGAGGCCGGCGCCGTTGCGGTAGCCGATCCAGATGCTCTCGTCCGTGGGGTCCTTCGCCACCGCGCCCACCTGCTTGCTGGGCAGCGCCGCGGTGGCGTCCGCGCGGAAGCGGCCGTCGTGGTCCACGATGCGCAAGCCGTTGGTGGAGGAGCCGATGAAGGCCCCCCCGCTGTCGAGGACGGCGATGCCGGAGACGTTGTCGAACACCCACTGGCTCTTGTCGTTGAAGTCCGGGTCGGAGGAGAGCCAGTTGCCGTGCGCCGGGTCCCGGCGCTCGCCCACCGGGTCGGGCCAGATGTCCATCCGGTTCCAGCAGGCGGCCTGGGCCGCCGGGTCGTCGGCGATGTTCGCCGCGTCGTGGCCCGGGCTGGAATGGAGCTCGGTAAGGGGCTGCGCCTTCCAGTCATCGCCCAGCGTCTCGCCGAAGCGGAAGCGGGTGGTGCGGGCGAAGCCGCCGAACCAGACGTCGAAGAAGGTGTTCCCGGCTTTGTCCGCGTGCGGCCAGGTGTCGACGGCGACGCCCGCGATGGCCGCCGTGGCGCCCGCCACCACCCCCCAGCGCATCGCCTCAGTTCCCCTGGTAGATGCCGACGGCACCGCTCTGGAAGGCGACCATCACCCTGCGCGGCGTGCCTGGCACGATCTGGATGTCGAAGACCGGGCTGTTGGTGAGCGAGCCGAGCACGGCCGCGTAGTGCTGGACCCCGCCGTTCTTCTGGATGCGCGAGATGCCCCCGACGTACCGGTAGCCGACCCACAGGCTGCCGTCCGGATCGATGGCGAGCGCGCTCACGTTGTTCGCGAACAGGGCCTTGGTCGCGCTGTGGGTGGTGAAGTCCTCGATGAAGTTCCCGTCGCGATCGAGGTGCCGGATCCCGAACTGGCCGGAAGCGATGTAGACGCTGTTGTCCACCGGATCCGTGGCGATGCCGCGCACCAGGTCGAGGCCCGCGTTGACCTGGGCCGGCGTCGGGTACGTCGGGTTCCCGGCGGCGTCATATTCCCCGACCGCGTCGGGCCAGACGTCGATGCGGTTCTGCCAGGCGGCTTTGGCGGCCGCGTTCGCCGGATCGTTGATGTTGCCCCGGCTCGAATAGTCCTCGGTCATGGTCTCCGCGGTGAAGTAGTTGCCGCCGGTCTCGCCGTACCGGTACCGCGTCGTCCGCGCCAGGCCGCCGAACCAGACGTCGTGGAGCCCGCCCTGGGAGAGCGGGTCGATGGCGATGCCCCAGTAGTCCTGGGTGACGAACCGGCCCGTCGAGTCGTTGAACGCGGGGTGCACATGCTCGAGCACGCCGGCGCAGGAAAGCTGGCCGTTGCAGGTCGGGTTTCCGGCGAAATCGGCCTTTCCCAGCGCGAAGCCATGGTTGGCGCCGAACCAGACCAGGTTCGTGCCGTGCTGGTAGACGATCCGCCACACCTTGCAGAGCTTTTCCCGGCCGGCGGGCTCCGCAGCGACGACGCCGGGGCCGCTGAAGATGTCGTAGTGGACGACGGAGATCCCGTTCCCCGCCAGCGAGACCTTGTCGGCGTCGCCGCTCTTGTAGATGGAGGGATCCATCGCGGCGTGATCGGTCTGGATCCGATCCCACTCGTTCTCGCAGTCCCGGGCCGGATCGGGATCCTGATCCCAGATGTCCCGCCCCTTCCCCTGATAGCCGACGAAGGCCGTTCCGGCCGGCCCGCCGGCGACCGAGATCACGGGCGTGCTCTGGAGACTCGGATTGGGATCGGACGGCGATCCGTTCGGCTTTCCCAGGGCCGCCGCGATGTCGCCGTTGAGATAACCGTAGGGGTGGAGACCGTCGGCGATCCCGTAGGCCGTGAACGGGCCCGAACCACCGCGCTGGACGAGCAAGCCCGCCGTGCCCCCGGCGACGTACACGTTTCCGCCCTCGTCGGCCGAGACGCCGAACACGTTGCCGGGCGGCAGTCCGTCGGCGGTCGCGTAGAACTTCCAATCGGGCCCGAGATCGGGCGGGACTACCGCGACGCCTCCGTCCGTGCCGGCGTCGCTTCCGCCATCGGTCCCTCCCCCGGCGCCCCCCGCATCCGGCGCTCCACCGTCGGGCGTCCCGGCATCCGCGCTCCCGCCGTCCGTCGGTCCGGCGTCCGGGGTGCCCGAATCGGTGCCGCCGGCGTCGACGCTTCCGCCGCCCGAGCCGGAGCCCGCATCCGAGACACCGCCTCCCGTGCCGCCTTGCGCTCCCCCGCACGCCACAGCCACCGCCAGTGCGCAAACCACCGCCAAACCGAAGGTCAGATGAAAGCTCGGGCGCATGACGGGACTCCCCCGGCTGCTGCGGAGCACCTGGCGTGCCAGCGGGCGCGCGGCGCTGGCCGCCCGGCGAAGGCATCGGGCGCTGATTTCCTGGGAAATCCTCTTCCCACCACAGGGCAAGCCGGGAGGCGGCGGGGAACCGCGGAACACATCCAGGTCCGCCCGCGTCCAGACGCGGCCCGGCAGCCCTGCTATCAAGACGGCATGGATACCGAGGCTTGCTACCGGGCGATCGAGGGGCGGGACGCCCGCTTCGCCGGCCGCTTCTTCCTCGGCGTCCGCACCACCCGCATCTACTGCCGGCCCGGCTGTCCGGCCCGGACCCCGCGGCGGGAGAACGTCCTCATCTTCCCCTCCGCCGCGGCGGCGCAGAAGGCCGGCTTCCGCGCTTGCCGCCGCTGCCGGCCCGACGCGACGCCCGGATCTCCGGCGCAGGCCGGGACGGGCGCCACGCTCTCCCGCGCGCTGCGCCTCCTGGAGGAGTCGGGCGACGCGGCCGGGCTGCCCGATCGCCTGGGCGTCACCGACCGGCACCTGCGCCGGCTCTTCGCCCGGCACCTGGGCGCCACGCCTGCCGAGGTTCTGCGCACGCGGCGCCTGCACCTGGCGCGGCAGCTCCTGGAAACCTCCTCGCTGCGGATGATCGACGTGGCGCACGCGGCGGGGTTCCAGAGCCTGCGCCGCTTCAACGAGGCGGTGCGGCGCGGGTTCGGGCGGACGCCCTCGCAGCTCCGCTCGCGGCCGGCGGACGGCGGCGCGGAGCTCTTGCTGCGCCTTCCCTTCCACCCGCCCCTCGACTTCGAGGCCCTCTGCGCTTTCTTCTCCGCCCGCGCCCTGCCCGGGCTGGAGGAGGCGGGCGACGGCGCCTGGCGGCGCAGGCTCCCCGAGGGCTGGCTGGAGGTGCGGCGCGACGGGCCTGCCCATCTGGAAGCGCGCATGCCCGCCCCGCTGGCGCCGCGCGCGCTGGAGATCGCCGCCCGGGTCCAGCGCGTGTTCGATCTGCGCGCCGATCCCCGCCCCATCATCGAGCACCTGAAAGGGGACGCGTCTCTCCGGCCCTTCCTCAGGCCGGGCGTGCGCATCCCCGGCGCCTGGGATCCGTTCGAGATGGCGGTGCGCGCCATCCTCGGGCAGCAGATCTCCGTCGCCCGCGCCCGCTCCATGGCCGTCGCGCTGATCGAGCGTTTCGGCGGCTTCCCTTCCCCGGCGCAGCTTGCGGAGACGGAACTGACCGGCATGCCCGGAGCGCGGGCCGGCGCCATCCGCGAGTTGGCCCGCGGCGTCGTGGAAGGCAGGATCCGCCTCGACGGCTCGCAGGATCTCGAATCCGCCGCTTCAGCGCTGTGCGCGCTGCCGGGCATCGGCGACTGGACGGCGCAGGTGATCGCCCTGCGCGCCCTGGGCGAGCCCGACGCTTTCCCCGCCGCGGACCTGGGCCTCTTGCGGGCGCTGGCCCTCTCCCCGCGCGAGCTGGCCGAGCGCGCGGAGAAATGGCGTCCCTGGCGGGGCTACGCGGCCGCCGCCGTCTGGCTCTCCTGAAGGAGCGAAACGATGCTGACCACCGAGACCGTCGAGACCACGATCGGCCCCGTCCACCTGGCCGTGCGCGATGGCGCCCTCTGCGGCCTCCGCTTCGACCAGCCGTTTGCGGGCACCCCGGGGCCCACCGGGCTGGGCGAGCGCGTGCGCGCGTACTTCGCGGGCGACCTGCGGGCGCTCGACGGCATCGCCCTCGATGCCGCGGGCACGCCCTTCCAGAAGCGCGTCTGGGCGGCGCTCCTCGCCATCCCCGCCGGCCAGACGCGCACCTACGGCGAGCTGGCCCGGGCGCTGGGGACGCATCCCCGGGCCATCGGCGCGGCGAACGCCGCCAATCCCGTCGGGGTGGCCATCCCCTGCCATCGGGTGATCGCCAAGGGCGGCAAGCTCTCGGGCTACGCCTGGGGCGAGGAGCGCAAGCGCTGGCTGCTCGCGCACGAGCGGACGCACTGCCCGGCCTGAGGCAAAGGAGCACTGTTCAGCGCCCGCCGCTCAGAGTAGGTTGCCCGCGGCATGGGCGAACAGACCAAGACGGTGCAGCCGGAGCCGTCCGGCGGGTTGTCCTCGGCGCAGCGGCAGGAGCGCCTCGCCGATCTGCCCGCGCGCGAGAAGCTGGCCGCGCTGGACGCGCAGGCCGAGCTGGGCGGGGGGGCGGAGCGGATCGAGAAACAGCACCAGGAGGGCAAGCTCACCGCCCGCGAGCGCATCGAGCTCTTGCTCGATCCCGGCAGCTTCATCGAGCTGGACAAGTTCAAGACCCACCGGGCGGACGACTTCGGGATGTCGCAGAAGAAGATCCTGGGCGACGGCGTGGTCACCGGCTACGGGACGGTGGAAGGGCGCCAGGTCTTCCTCTTCGCCCAGGACTTCACCGTCTTCGGCGGCTCGCTCAGCGGCGCCTACGCGGAGAAGATCTGCAAGGTGATGGACCTGGCGGTGAGCACCGGCTGCCCGGTGGTGGGCCTGAACGACTCCGGCGGCGCGCGCATCCAGGAAGGGGTGGTCTCGCTGGCGGGATACGCGGAGATCTTCTACCGCAACGTCTCCAGCAGCGGGGTGGTGCCGCAGCTCAGCGCCATCCTCGGACCCTGCGCGGGCGGGGCGGTCTATTCGCCGGCCATGACCGACTTCATCGTCATGGCCAAGAGCTCCTCGTACATGTTCATCACCGGCCCCGACGTGATCAAGACCGTCACCCACGAGGAGGTGACCAAGGAGGACCTGGGCGGGGCGCAGACGCACAACGCCCGCAGCGGGGTGGCCCATTTCGCCGCCGAGGACGAGGCGGGCGCCATCCGCGTGCTCCGCGAGCTGCTCTCCTTCCTGCCCTCCAACAACCTGGAGGACCCGCCGGTGGCGAAGAGCGACGATCCGCTCGACCGCCGCGACGAGGCGCTGAAGAACCTGGTGCCGGAGAACCCCAACAAGCCTTACGACATGAAGGAAGTGATCCGGGCGGTGATCGACGACCGCCACTTCCTCGAGGTGCACGAGCACTTCGCCCGCAACATCGTCTGCGGCTTCGCCCGCCTCGGCGGCCGCAGCATCGGGGTGGTGGCCAACCAGCCTTCGGTGCTGGCGGGCGTGCTGGACATCGACGCCTCGCGCAAGGGAGCGCGCTTCGTGCGCACCTGCGACGCCTTCAACATCCCCCTGGTCACCTTCGTGGACGTGCCGGGCTTCTTGCCGGGCACCGCCCAGGAGTGGAGCGGGATCATCACCCACGGGGCCAAGCTGCTCTACGCCTTCGCGGAAGCCACGGTCCCCAAGCTGACGGTGATCACCCGCAAGGCGTATGGCGGCGCTTACGACGTGATGGCCTCCAAGCACATCCGGGCGGACGTCAACCTCGCCTGGCCCACCGCCGAGATCGCGGTGATGGGGCCGGACGGCGCGGTGAGCATCGTCTTCCGCAACGAGCTCACCAAGGCCACGGACGCGGATGCCGCCAAGAAGGACCTGGTGGCCAGGTACCGCAACACCTTCGCCAACCCGTACAAGGCGGCCGAGCTGGGTTACGTCGACGAGGTCATCCTCCCCGAGGAGACCCGCCCCCACCTCTGCCGGTCGCTGCAGATGCTGCGGAACAAGCGGCAGGAAGTTCCCCAGCGCAAGCACGGGAACATTCCTCTCTAGAGCGCAATTTCATAACCTCTCCCGTCGCCGAGGCCGCGTTTGTGCGTCGCACAACCGCTCGGCGGATCTGCGGCGCCGGGCGGCGTCGCTCCTCGTCAACGTACAGCCCGGTACGTCTCCTCGTCGCTCCTTGCGCGGCTTGCATCTCCGCCGCCTGGCTCGGTCCGAGGTTATGAAATGCGCTCTAGGCAGCCACTACCGGGCTGCGCTCCCCGGCCACACTCTAGAGCGCATGCCCGATCAGTCCACGGAGGAGCTGCCGCAGCCCCCCAAGGACCTCGCCGAGGAGGCGGAGGAGCGCAGCGCCCCCCACCCGAGCGTGGTCTACGAGGCCATCTACAGCGAGGGCCGGGACGAGCTGAAGCGGAGCGGGAGCTCGCTCTTCTTCTCCGGCCTGGCAGCCGGCCTCTCGATGGGCTTTTCGCTCATGAGCGAGGGCCTGCTCCGGGCCTTGTTGCCCGAGGCGCCCTGGCGGCCGCTGATCGCCAAGCTCGGGTACACGGTGGGGTTCCTCATCGTGGTGCTGGGCCGGCAGCAGCTCTTCACCGAGAACACCCTCACGGTGGTGCTGCCCGTGCTCCGGCGCCGGGCCGCGTGGGTGCTTCTCAAGATGGTCCGGCTCTGGGCGATCGTGCTGGTCGCGAACCTGCTCGGGGCGCTGGGCGTGGCGCTGGCCCTCGGGCACACGGCCGTCTTCGAGGAGCCCTTGCGCCAGATCTTCATGCAGATCGCCGGGAGCGGGATCGGCGATCCCTTCGGCACGGTGTTCCTCAAGGGCATCTTCGCCGGCTGGCTGATCGCCCTGATGGTCTGGCTGATGCCGGGGGCGCAGAACAGCCGCCTGGCGGTGATCATCATCATCACCTGGCTGATCGGCGTGGGAAACTTCGCGCACGTGATCGCCGGATCGGTGGACAAGCTCCTGCTCGTGACCACCGGCCATCTCTCCCTCGGCGGCTACCTCGGGGGATTCCTCGCCCCCTCGCTCCTGGGCAACATCCTCGGCGGCGTCTCGCTGGTGGCCGCCCTGAACCACGGCGCCGCCGGCCGCGAGCAGCTGCAGGAAAGCTGACGGCCGGGGCCGATCGCCCCAAGATTCCGCCGGTGCGCTGGAACCTCCACGAGAGGGCGGCCCGGATCCGCTGGGCTTTCCTGCCCCTGGGCCTGTGCGCCCTGGCGGCGGTGGGCGCGCACGCGGCCGCCGACGTGGTGGGCGACCGCGTGCTCTGGGGCGTCGACCGCATCGACGCCCTCTTCGACGCCCTCTGGTCGAAGTGGTCCTTCACCGCGCCCCTGGTGGAGCTGGTGGGGCTCACCCAGCGCACCTGGTTCGCCCGCGCCGTCGCCCTGATCTGGGAACTGCTGGCCGACGCGCTGGTCGCCGTGCCCCTGCTCGGCTACGGCGAGCGCGACGCCGCCAAGGAATGGCAGGCGGGCCGCGACCTCCTCCGCCGCGCGCGCTCACCGCTGGGCCTGGTGCGCCCCCTGGCCGCCCTCCTCCTCTCGCTCGCCGGCGCCTTCTCCGTGGGCCGGATGGTGCAGGGATCCCTGCAACTCGCCCTGCACCTCTCCTGGCTGGGGCACCTGGCCCGCGCCGCCGTCCTCACCGGCCTGGCCGTCCTCCTCGTCCCCCGGGCGGTCTTCCGCTCCCTGGAGCACGCGCGCACCGCCCGCTTCCGCCTGCCCGCGGCCGTGGTCCTCGCCCCGCTGCTGGTCGCCGCCCTCCTCTCCCTCCGATGAAAGGCCGGCTGCCGCTGCTCGAGCTCTTCCTCTCCGCCCTCTGCCTGTGGGCCGGCTGGTACCACACGCCCGCGGGCGCGCTGGTGCGCACCGTGGGGGCCTGGTTCTTCCGGACGCGGACCACGGCGCGCCCCCTGCTCGCCTACTTCGGGGCCGGCACGCTGGTGCCTCCCCGCCCGCCGCCGTTCTTGGCCGCTCCCGTGCCTCCGGCGCAGGCGCTGGCCTACGGCGCCGCGGCCGTGCTGGAGAGCGAGCCGGCGGAGGTGGTCCCGCGCTTGCGCTCCTTTTCCAGGAGGCTGGGCTCCGACGATGCCGCGCTCCTGGCGCTGTTCTGCGGCGAGGACGCGGCCCTCTATGCGCTGGACGAGGCGCGGTCCTCCACGCTCGATGACCTTGCCCGCGCGCTGCCGCCCCGGGCGGAAGCCTGCGTCGCCCGCGCCGCCCAGGCGGCCATGCTGGGCGAGACCTACGCTTTGGGCTGGCCGCTGCCCGAGACGGTGCGGATCACCTCGGCCTTCGGCGCGCGCGAGCACCCGATCCTGGGCGGATGGAGGCTGCACTCCGGCGTCGACCTGGGGACCGCCATCGGCACCCCGGTGCACGCGGTGGCCGCCGGAGTGGTGCGGCGGGCGAGCAGCGACGGGATCAACGGCCGCATCCTGGTGCTCGATCACGGCCGCGGGGTGGTGACCACCTACTGCCACAACGACGCGCTCCTGGTGCGCAACGGGCAGCGGGTGGAGAAGGGACAGGTCATTGCCCGCAGCGGCGACAGCGGGCGGACGACGGGGCCGCACCTGCACTACCAGATCGACCTGGCGGGGGAGCCGGTGGACCCGCTGCGGTTCCGGGCGAGGCGTCCGAAGACGGGGAACGGCGCCACCGACTGACCGCAGTTCTGCTAGGGTGCGCCGCCGTGAGCATCCGCAAGGTCCTGATCGCCAATCGCGGCGAGATCGCCATCCGGGTGGCCCGCACCTGCCGGGAGATGGGCATCCGCACGGTGGCCATCTACAGCGACGCCGACCGCGGGGCGCTGCACGTCCGCGCCTGCGACGAGGCCGTGCGCGTGGGACCCGCCCCCTCCCGCGAGAGCTACCTGGTGATCGAGAACGTGATCGGCGCCTGCAAGGCCACCAAGGCCGACGCCATCCATCCCGGTTACGGCTTCCTCTCCGAGAACGCCGCCTTCGCCCGCGCCTGCGCCGCCGCCGGCATCACTTTCATCGGCCCGCCGCCCGAGGCGATGGAGGAGATGGGGGAGAAGACCCGCGCCCGGCGCAAGGCGCTGGAGGCGGGCGTGCCCGTGGTCCCGGGCCAGAAGGAGCCCATCCCCGAGGGAGGCGAGGCGGCGGCCAAGGAGTACGCCGTCTCCATCGGCTACCCCATCATGCTCAAGGCGGCCGCGGGCGGCGGGGGCAAGGGGATGCGCCTGGTCGCCGACCCGAAGGAGTTCGACTCCGCGCTCGCCACCGCCAAGCGGGAGGCGATGAGCTCGTTCGGCGACGCCCGGGTCTACATCGAGAAGGCCATCGCCCGGCCTCGCCACGTGGAGATCCAGGTCTTCGCCGACACCCAGGGCAACTGCATCTGGCTGGGCGAGCGCGAGTGCAGCGTGCAGCGGCGGCACCAGAAGGTGATCGAGGAGACGCCCAGCGCGATCGTCACCCCGGAGTTGCGCGCGGAGATGGGCCGGGTGGCGGTGAACGCGGCCAAGGCGGTGAAGTACGTGGGCGCGGGCACCTGCGAGTTCCTGGTGGACGGAAACACCCGCAGCTTCTACTTCCTGGAGATGAACACCCGGCTGCAGGTGGAGCACCCGGTCACCGAGTGGTGCACGGGGCTCGACCTGGTGCGCTGGCAGATCGAGATCGCCGCGGGCGCGCGCCTGCCCTGGTCGCAGGAGGACGTGCTGAAGAACCTGCGCGGGCACGCCATCGAGGCCCGCCTCTACGCGGAGGACCCGGCGAAGAACTTCCTCCCCAGCCCGGGAACCATCCAGGACCTGCACGTCTCTTACGGGCCGGGGGTGCGCAACGACCTGGGCGTGGAGAGCGGGAGCGAGGTCCCCCGCTACTACGACCCGATGATCGGCAAGCTGGCTGTCTGGGCCCGCACGCGGGAGGAGGCCATCGCCCGGCTGAAACGGGCGCTGGGGGAGACGGCGGTGAAGGGAATCACCACCAACGTCGCCTACCTCAAGCGCGTGCTCGACCTGGAGGAGTTCCGCAAGGGCGACTACGACACCGGCCTGCTGGGGCGCGCGCAGGAGCGCCTGTTGCGCCGCGAGCAGACCGGCGAGGAGGCGATCGCGCAGGTGGCGGCCGCCATCTGGCAGTTCGGGGAGGACCAGCGCGCCGCCCTGCGGCAGCCCGCCGCCGCGGCCCCGGCGGAGTCGCCCTGGGCGCGCGCCGGCCGCCTCCTGGCGCTGCGGAGATCGCGATGAAGTACACCACCATCGTCGACGGCCAGGAGCAGGTGGTGGAGGTGCTGCCGCGCGAGAACGGCTACCTGGTGGTGGTGGGCGACCGGGCGCTGGACATCGACGCCTTCCAGCTCCAGGGGGTGGCGCTCAGCCTGATCGTCGGCTCGGGCAGCTACCGCTGCGACATCGAGCAGGGAAGAGACGGGAAGGTGAGCGTCCTGGTGGGCGAAAGCGTGTACCCGCTGGAGATCCTCGACGAGCGCAAGCTGCGCCTGCGCCGGGCCGCCGGGAAGTTCACCCTGGAGGGGCCGCAGCGCGTCGACGCGCCCATGCCCGGCAAGGTCACCCGGGTGCTGGTGAAGGTGGGCGACGAGGTGCAGGAAGGCCAGGGCCTGGTGGTGGTGGAAGCGATGAAGATGGAGAACGAGCTGAAGAGCCCCAAGGCGGGAAAGGTGAGCGAGCTTCACGCCGTGGAGGGTTCGGCGGTGGAGTCGGGGGCCAAGCTGGTCGTCGTCACCTAGATCGCGTTACAAGCCGTCCTATGAGCGCGGAGCCCGCCTATCTGCACGGCACCTCCCCGGCCGAGCAGGACCGGCTCTCCTTGCTCAACCGGCTCCTGAACGACGCCGCCCTGCGCGAGCTGTCCATCCAGCCCGGCGACTCCATCGTCGACTTCGGCTGTGGCCTGGGCCAGCTCTCGCTGGAGATGGCCCGGGCCGCCGGCAGCCGCCTGCTTGGCATCGAACGCAGCGCGGAACAGCTGGCCCGCGCCGAGAAGCACGAGCTCCTCGACCTGCGCCAGGGCGACGTGGCCGATCCTCCGCTGCGAGCGGAGGAGTGGGGGCGCTTCGACCTGGCGCACGCCCGCTTCGTCCTCGAGCACGTGGGCGATCCGCTCCGGGTGGTGCGCCAGATGGTGCGGGCGGTCAAGCGGGGCGGCCGGGTGGTCCTGCAGGACGACGACCACGACGTCTTCCGCTGCTGGCCAGAGCCGCCGGGGTTTGCCGCCCTCTGGCGTGCGTTCCAGCGCAGCTACGACCGGATCGGCTGCGATCCCTTCATCGGTCGCCGGCTGGTCTCCCTGCTGCACGAGGCGGGCGCGGCGCCGGTCCGCTCCACCTGGATCTATTTCGGCTCCTGCGCCGGGGAGCGGAAATGGCCGGGGTTCGTGGAGAACATCCATTCCCAGCTCGCGGGCGCGCGGCCTGCCCTGGTGGAAGGCGGCCTCCTGGGAGCGGTCGAAGTGGATCGGGCGCTGGAGGCTTTCCTTTCGTGGGCGCGGCGGCCGGAGGCCGCCATCTGGTACGCGACCTGCTTCGCCGAAGGAGCACGCAGATGACACCGCTGGAGAAGTGGGCGCGCGAGATGTACGGCAAGGCCGCGGCCAGGCCGGGCGCGCTGCGCAAGGCGCTCTTCCGCACTTCCAGCGGCATCGAGATCGAGCCGCTCTACTCGCCCGCCGATCCTCCGCCAGGTGTCGGCTTCCCCGGCGAGCATCCCTTCACCCGCGGGGTGCAGCCCAGCATGTACCGCGGGCGCTTCTGGACCATGCGCCAGTATGCCGGGTTCGGGACGGCGGAGCAGACCAACGAGCGCTTCCACTACCTCTTGAAATCAGGGCAGACCGGCCTCTCCACCGCCTTCGACCTCCCCACGCAGATGGGCCACGACTCCGACAGCCCGAGGGCGCGCGGGGAGGTGGGCCGGGTGGGCGTGGCCATCGACTCGGTCGACGACCTGGAGCGCCTGTTCCAGGGAATCGACCTGGGCAAGGTCTCCACCTCCATGACCATCAACGCCACCGCCGCCACCCTGCTGGCGCTCTACCAGGCGGTGGGCGAGGCGCACGGCACCGCGCCGGCGGAGCTCTCCGGCACCATCCAGAACGACGTGCTCAAGGAATACATGGCCCGGGGGACGTACATCTACCCGCCGGGCCCCTCCATGCGGCTGATCACCGATACCTTCGAGTACTGCTCGCGGGTGGTGCCCAGGTGGAACCCCATCTCCATCTCCGGCTACCACATCCGGGAAGCGGGCTCGACGGCGGCGCAGGAGATCGCCTTCACCCTGGGCGACGGCATCGCCTACGTGGACGCGGCGGTCCGGCGGGGGCTGGACGTGGACTCCTTCGCCGGCCGGCTGAGCTTCTTCTTCAACGTGCACAACAACTTCATGGAGGAGGTGGCGAAGTTCCGCGCCGCCCGCCGGCTCTGGGCCCGGACCATGAAGGAGCGCTTCAAGGCCAGGGACCCGCGCTCCTGCACCTTGCGCTTCCACGCCCAGACCGCCGGGTCCACCCTCACCGCGCAGCAGCCGGACAACAACGTGGTGCGCGTGTCGCTGCAGGCCCTGGCCGCCGTGCTGGGCGGGTGCCAGTCGCTGCACACCAACGGCCGCGACGAGGCCTTGAGCCTCCCCACGGAGGCCAGCGCCCGCATCGCCCTGCGCACGCAGCAGATCGTCGCCTACGAGAGCGGGGTCTGCGATTTCATCGATCCTTTGGGCGGCTCCTGGGCGCTGGAGTCGCTCACCGACCAGCTGGAGGCCAAGGCCGTCGAGTACCTGCGCAAGATCGACGAGATGGGCGGGATGGTGGAGGCCATCTCCCGCGGCTACCCGCAGCGCGAGATCGACGACGCGGCCTACGCCGCGCAGAAGGCGGTGGAGGAGAAAAAGGAGGTGGTGGTGGGCGTGAACGAGTTCACCGTCTCCGGCGAGCCGCCCTTCGAGATGCTGCGCATCGACCCCGCCCTGGAGGAGCAGCAGGCGGCCCGGGTGCGGGCCTTCCGCCGCCAGCGCGACAACGCCGCCGCGACCCGCGCCCTCTCCGATCTGAAGCGCGCCGCCGAAGGAACGGAAAACCTCTTCCCCCGCATCGTCGCGGCGGTGAAGTCGCGAGCGACCCTGGGCGAAATCGCCAACTCCATGCGCGAGGTCTTTGGCGAACATTGATCAGCGTCCTCCTCCCCGCCCGCAACGCTTCCGCGACGCTCCCCGAAGCGCTGGAAGGACTTCTTCACCAACGCGAAGCTCCTCCCTACGAAGTCGTCTGCATCGACGACGCCTCCACCGATTCCACCCCATCGCTCCTCGCCCAGGCCGCGCGGCGCGACGAGCGCGTCCGCGTCTTCCGCGGACACGGCCGCGGCCTGGTCGCTGCCCTCAATCTCGGCCTCTCCCACTGCCACGGCGAGCTGATCGCCCGCATGGACGCGGACGACGTCGTCCATCCCGATCGCCTGCGCCTGCAAGCGGAGATGCTCGAGAGCGATCCCTCGCTGGGCGCCGTGGGAAGCCTGGTCCGCTGCATCCCTCGCCCTCTCTCGGCCGGCCTGCTCCGCCTGGAGACCTGGCTGAACCAGACCGTCAGCAAGGAACAATGCCGGGAGGGCCGCTTCATCGAGGCCCCGCTGGTCCATCCCAGCGCCACCTTCCGGCGCGAGGCGCTGGAGGGAGGCTGGGAAGACCACGGATGGGCGGAGGACTGGGACCTGCTCCTGCGCCTCCTGGAGCGCGGCTGGGAGCTGGCCAAGGTGCCGGAGGTCCTGCTGGAGTGGCGCGACGGGGCGGAGCGCCTCACGCGGACGGGCGCCGCCTACCGCGCCGAAGCCATGGTCCGCCTGCGCGCCCACTACCTGGCGCGGGGGCCGCTGCGCGGGCGGGCGTTCGACATCTGGGGCGCCGGCCCCACGGGCAAGCGGCTGGCCCGGGAGCTGGAATTCCACGGGCTGCGCCCCGGGGCCTTCTACGACGTGGACCGGACCAAGCAGGTCGCCCGGGGCCGGCCCGTGCGGGGCGAGCGGGACCTCGCCGGGCCCGAGGGCCCGCTGATGCTCTGCGCCGTGGGGGCTGCCGGCGCCCGCGAGGAGATCCTCGGACTGCTGGGAGCGCGAGGCTACCTGCAGGGGCGCGATTTCCTCTTCGCCGCGTAGTGGCAAAAGCCTCCCCTGTGGTAATCAAGAAATTCCGTGGCATCGCTGGAAGCCATCGCCGGCCTGCTCGCGGAACGCCAGGCCTTGCCCGAGGACGTGCTCCGCCGCGCCCAGAGCGAATCGGCGAGCCTTTCTTCCTTCCTCGGCGCGGTCGTCGAGGCGGGCGTTCCCGAGCCCGACCTCTTGGCGCTCATCGCCGAGCAGCTGGGCATCCCCGGCGTCGATCTTTCGCGCACCGCCCTGGACCTGACCGTGCTCGACTCCATTCCCCGCCCGGTGGCGGAGTCGGACCTGGTGCTTCCCCTCTCCAAGGAGGGCGAACGGCTGCACGTGGCGGTGAGCGCCGGGGCGGACGGCTTCGACGTCCTGGAGGAGCTGCGCTTCATCACCGGCCTGGAGGTCTCGCCCTACGCCGCCATGCCTGGGCCGCTGGAGCACGCCATCGCCGGCGCCTACGACGCCAAGGAGCGGGGCGAGTCGCACTGGCGCGGATCGGCGGCCGAGGCCGGCGGCGCCGCCTCCTTCGCCAGCGTCCTGCCCGAGCAGCGATCGGGCGGCGGGCACACCGAGGTGATCGCCCTGGGCGAGGTGGAGGACGAGGGCGAGCTGGAGGAGATCGAGGCCCTCAAGGAGGAGGACGACCTGGAGCTGGAGGTGGGCGAGGACCACGAGGAGGACGAGGTGCTGGAGGCGGTGAAGGTCCGCACCGGCCCGGCCCGCATCCTGGCGGTGGACGACGACCCCGACATCCTCCGCATGCTGGATCGGACGCTGAAGTCGGCCAAGTACTCGGTGGACCTGGCGCGCGACGGGCGGGAGGCGGAGGAGAAGCTGAAGGCCAACCGCTACGACCTGGTGGTGCTCGACGCCATGCTCCCCTTCGTGCACGGCTTCGAGATCTGCGCCCGCCTCAAGGCCAGCCCGCGCACCCGCACCCTGCCGGTGATCCTGGTGAGCGCGGTCTACCGCGGCTGGCGCTACGCGCACGACGCCCGGGAGACCTTCGGGGCGGACGACTACCTGGAGAAGCCCTTCCACATCCCCGAGCTGTTGCGCCGGGTGGAGGCGCGGCTCTCCGGCGGGGCGGCGGCCCAGGCGGCGGCAGCCACCGCCAAGGCGGACAAGCTCTACGAGGAGGGGCTGCAGCTCCTGGAGCAGAAGAAGCCGGCGGAAGCGCGCGCCGTGCTGGAGAAGGCGGTGAAGGAGGACGCCTTCTCTCCCCGCGCCCACTTCGCCCTCGCCCGCGCCCTGCACGAGGAAGGGGAGCTGTTCCACGCCATCACCGCCTACGAGCGGGCGGTGGAGCTGCGCCCCAACCTCTTCCAGGCGCTGCGGGCGCTGGCCAGCCTCTACGAGCAGAAGGGGTTCCGCCGCAAGGCGGTGGAGGCGCTGGAGCGGGCGGTGCACGCGGCCCCCGATCCGCAGACCCGCGACACCATGAGGCAGCGGCTCTTGCGGCTGCTCTGAGCCACATGGACCCGCGCGCGGGCGTCACCCCCTCGATCCGCAACTTCGCGCACGCCATCGACCGCCAGCGGCAAGGCCTGGAGCGGATTCCTTTGCTCGACTCCCGGAAGAAGGAGGTCGCCCAGGCGGCGCGGGCGCTCGACGAGGCGGAGGCGGCGGCGCTGGCCCTCTGTGGCGGCGACCTGGCCGGGTTGGCCGCGGCGTCGGGCGCGGTCTCCATTCCCCTGCTGCGCGCCGAGCCGCTGGCGGAGGAGTACCGGATCTACGAGTCGCGCGGAGCGGGCGCGGACGCGGTGCTGCTCCGCGCCGCAGCGGTGCCGGAGCAGGTGCTGGCCCGCCTGGTGCAGGCGGCAACCTCCACGCACATGGCGGCCTGTGTGGAGTGCGAGAGCGAGGAGGAAATCGCCCGGGCGGCCGCGGCCCGCGCGCCGGTGATCGCGCTTTCGCCGGCGCTCCTGCATCTGCGCGTGCCGCCCCGCACGCTGGTGCTGGCCCTTTCCTTCTCCCCCGCGGTCCGGGGCCGCGCCGACGCGGCGCTGGATCCCACGCTGGGCGACGCCGCCGCCTTCCGCGCCGCGCTCGCCGAGGAGCAAGCCTGATGCCCCCTCCCTTCCGCAAGCACCTCTT
>Ga0335085_10007682_pt1 | contig 16616 bp, 18 predicted proteins | sample Lox_Sample_45_FD_206712 | JGI IMG/M metagenome (GOLD analysis project Ga0335085, IMG submission 206712) | Soil microbial communities from Loxahatchee National Wildlife Refuge, Florida, United States - Lox_Sample_4.5 | ecosystem: Environmental > Terrestrial > Soil > Wetlands | place: USA...
GAAGCGCACCGGCATCGAGTCGGCATAGTAATCGTCGAGGGTGGTCACCTTGACTTCGATCTGCTCCCAGCTGGCGTCATGACGGCGAAAGCTCGCACCACCGCCGCCCGGCTCGGGGCGGAACAGCAGGCGGCTGCCGCCAGAGGAGGAAAGGGCCTGGTTCACGACCGCGAGGTTGCGCAGCCCGAAGGCCGACTTCATCGCCTCCAGATGGCGGGCGAGCTCCGGCTGCGGCTCGAATGCGATGACCCGACCCGCCGGGCCCGCGGCCTTACTCATCCAATAGGAATAGATGCCCAGGTTTGCACCGACATCGATCACTACCTCCCCCGCGAGCGGGAGCCCGAGGAGATAGGCGAGGCTGCTGCGCTCCGTCCGCAGGCGGTAGCGCCAGAACCGGTGGATCATGTGCAGCTTGTCGATGATGTTCATCGTGTAAGTTGGGGATCCAGGGCCATCCGGCCCGCAGTGTGTCACCGGCGCGCGGCGCGCGACCGTGTCTTGCGATCAATCGGAGTCGAGCGGGTTGAAGAGCGAAAATGAGCATACTAAACTGGCCCCGGCCTCGCGCGCATTGCGAAGTGGAACTCGCGATCTCCACGCCCGGCGCTGGGGACCGGCTTTCTGAGACGGGTAGTCCGCATTTCTTGATCCCGCTCTGGTTCCCGACGGCGTATCCGCATCGCGGGGGAGTCTGACGATGCAGGCGTTTGCACAGGCTCTGGCTGCTCCGGTGGTCGCGTTCGTCGTCAGCGTCGTTCTGGTCCGCGCGTTTCTGTCCAGCCCCGGGCGCCGGTTGTTCCTGGATCATCCGAACCCGCGCTCGCTCCATGCGGCACCGATCCCGCGTACCGGCGGGCTTGGCCTAATGCCGGCGGCGCTGCTCGGCATGCTGATCGCGGGTGGTGCGCTTCCCGCGGTGCTGGTGGCGCTTGCGCTGATGCTTCTGTCGCTGGTGGACGATTGGAAGGGCCTGCCGGCAGCGGTGCGGCTGCCGTTGCACCTTGCGGCAGCGACGGCGTTCGTAGTTCTGCAGCTCCCTGAACACCACTGGTTCCTTACGGTCGTGTTGGCGATTACTATTGGTTGGATGACCAACCTCTACAACTTCATGGACGGCTCCGACGGGCTGGCTGGGGGCATGGCGTTGATCGGGTTCGGTGTGTATGCGGCCGGTGCCGCCATCGGAGGCGATCTCGACTTCGCGTTGGTCAACTTGGCGATCGCCGCGGCCGCGGCCGGCTTCCTGATCTTCAACTTCCCGCCTGCCCGCGTGTTCATGGGCGACGCGGGTTCGATTCCTCTCGGGTTCTTGGCCGGTGGGCTTGGGTTGCAGGGCTGGCAGGACGGGCTGTGGCCCCTGTGGTTTCCGCTGGCGACGTTCGGGCCGTTCATCGTGGATGCCAGCATGACGCTCGCGCGCCGGGCGGTGCGCGGCGAAAGGCTGTGGCAGGCGCACCGCAGCCATTACTATCAGCGCCTGGTGCTCTCGGGCTGGAGCCATCGCCGCACAGCGCTCTGGGAATACGGGTTCATGCTGTTCAGCGGGGCGACGGGGCTGATTGCTTCGGGACGCGGCGAGCTCGTCCAAGCGCTCGCGCTCGGCGTCCTCGTGGTCGCCTATGCGGGAGCGATGGTCGTCATCGACCTGCGTTGGCGCGCGCGAGCGGGGGCATAGCATGCCCAAGGTCAACTCCCGCACTGCGCTGGCGATGCTGCACGACGTAGCCGCCTCCGTCGTGGCGTGGGCGCTCGCGTTCTGGTTGCGTCTCAACCTCGAGCTGCCGGCGGACTACGAACACGTGATGTTGCGCACCCTGCCGGTCGTGGTACCGATCCAAGCACTGATCTTCTGGCGTTTTGGCCTCTATCGCGGGATCTGGCGCTATGCCAGCCTGCACGATCTGCGACTGATCGTCGTCGCGGTCTCCATCGCCTCACTCACCGTTCCTGCCGTGCTGGTGCTACTACGAATCTCGGATCCTGTGCCGCGCTCGGTGTTCCTGCTCGATCCGTTGCTGTTGCTGGTCATGATGGGTGGGAGCCGACTCGCGTATCGGGCATGGAAGGAAGGGCGCATGGCCAGCTTGGCGAAGCCGCGGGCGACTCCGGTGCTGCTCATGGGCGGAGGGGATGCGGCAAGCGCGCTCATCCGCGAGCTGTCGGCCAGCCCCGACTGGCGTGTTGTCGGCCTGCTCGACGACAGCGACCGCCGGCAGGGACGTGAGATCCACGGCATCCCCGTGCGAGGCAAGCTCGATGATGTCGCGCACGTGGCGCAAGAGCTGGGGGTCTCCTGCGTGATCATCGCCATGCCGTCCGTGTCGCACACCGTGCGCCGGCACGCCGTGCACCTCGCCGCGGGGGCGGGCTTGAAGGTCATGACGGTGCCGTCGTTCGACGACATCATGTCCGGGAAGGTCACCGTATCCCAGCTTCGCGAGGTGGAGCTCGATGACCTGCTCGGCCGCGATCCGGTAGTCCTCGACAGCGCCGGGCTGTCGGCCTTCCTGTCGGGGAAGACGGTGATGGTCACCGGCGCGGGTGGCTCCATAGGCTCCGAGCTTTGTCGGCAGATCGCGCGCTTCGGCCCCGCGCGGTTGGTATTGTTCGAGTTGTCGGAATTCGCTCTCTACGAGGTCGAGCAGGAGTTCCGGCGCACTCATCCCGCCTTGCCGATCGTGTGTGCGATAGGCGATACGCGCAATCGCGCGCGCGTGCAGCAGATCCTTCGCGATTGGCACCCGAAAGTCGTGTTCCACGCCGCGGCGTACAAGCATGTCCCGCTGATGGAACAGGTGAATACATGGGAGGCGATGCAGAACAATGTGCTCGGCACCTACACGCTCGCCTCGGCATCGGCGCGCCACGGTGTGGAGGAGTTCGTTCTGATCTCCACCGACAAGGCCGTGAACCCCACGAACGTGATGGGCGCCAGCAAGCGTTTGGCGGAGATGGTGTGCCAGGCGCTGCAGACGGCGGCTCCCCCCCGCTTCGTGATGGTGCGCTTCGGCAACGTGTTGGGCAGCGCGGGTAGTGTGATTCCCAAATTCCGACGCCAGATCGCCGAGGGCGGCCCGGTTACGGTGACCCATCCCGACATTACGCGTTACTTCATGTCCATCCCGGAAGCGGCGCAACTGGTCCTGCAGGCCGGCTACATGGGCCGCGGCGGTGAGATCTTCGTGCTGGACATGGGCGAACCGGTGCGTATCGTAGACCTGGCGCGCGAGATGATCCGGCTCTCCGGTTTTGCCGAGAGCGAGATCCGCATCGTGTTCACTGGCTTGCGTCCGGGCGAGAAGCTGTACGAAGAGGTGCTGGCGGACGACGAGCAAACGCTGTCCACTCCCCATCCGAAGCTCCGCATCGCCCGCGCCAGACCCGTTACGAGCGATTGGTTGCGCGAGGTGCTGGCCTGGCTCAATGCGCCGGACACGCCCGCGGATGAGGACGTGCGCGCCGCCTTGGCACGTTGGGTGCCCGAATACGGCCCCCGTGTCAGCTCGGAGCCGGCTCCCTCTCGCGTCGGCTATGGCTGACACGCATCCCGCTGCGCTCGTCCCTGCCGGGTTCGATCGGCGCCGCCTGTCGGAGCGTGCTCATCAGGTCACGCGTCACGTCGCCATCGCGCTGGGTGTTTCCCTTCCCGTCTCCGTCGCGTTGGACAATGTGCTGCTCGCGGTCTTCGCGCTGGCGTGGCTGCTGAGCGGGAACTGGCGCGAGAAATACGACGTCATCCGACGCAATCCAGTCGCGCTATCCGCGCTGGCTCTGCTCGGCTGGCTCGCGCTCGGGCTGACCTGGGGCAGCGGCCCGCTCTCCGATGGGCTGCTGTATCTGAAGAAGCAGTCCGATCTGCTGCTGATCGCGATGCTGTTGCCCGTGTTCGCGGACGCGCGTGATCGCCGCCGCGCGCTGCTGGCGCTGGCGTGCTCGCTGGCTGTCACGCTCGTCCTGTCCTACGTGGTGGCCCTAGGGTGGTTGCCCAAGGGCGGTGTCATCACCGGGGATGCCAGCAACCCGACCGTGTTCAAGGGCCATATCGCGCAGAACCTCTTGATGGCCTTCGGCGCCCTGCTGTTCGCCGAACTTGCGCTGGAGCCTGCGCGTCCGCTCGTGCGCTGCCTTTGGGCCATGCTGGCCGCCGCGGCGGCATTCGACGCGCTGTTCTTGGTCCAGGGCCGAATCGGCTATGTAGTGCTGGCCATGGTGGTGGTCCTGTTCTTGTTCCGCACCCTGCGCTGGAAGGGAATCGTCGCAGCGGCGGTTGTTCTCGGCGTGAGCTTCGCCGGAGCTTGGCAGTTCTCCTTCAGCTTTCACAAGCGCGTCGGCCTCGCCGTGACGGCGGTCACGCATTGGCGGCCCGGCGTGGCGACCCGGGATCCGATCGGCGAGCGGCTCGAGTTCTATGCCAACACCCTCGCCATCGTGCGGGAGCACCCGGTGTTCGGCGTGGGCACGTCCGGGTTTGTTCCCGCCTACGCGGAGCGCGTCCAGGGCACCGCGATGGAGGTCACACGCAACCCGCATAACCAGTATCTGCTGACGACCTGCCAGGTGGGGCTGATCGGTCTCGCATTGCTGTTGCTGCTGTTCGTCCAGCAGTGGCGCTGCGCGGCCCAGTTACCCGGTGCGCGAGAGCGCATCCTCGCGCGCGCGCTCGTGCTCACGTTCGTCGTGGGGAGTCTGTTCAGCACGCTGCTCATGGACCACACCGAGAGTTTGTTCTTCAGCTGGATGTCGGGCCTGCTGTATGCAGGGTACCCGCCGCGGCAGGCTGCGGCACAGGCCGCATGACGCTCTCGGCCATCGTCATCACCAAGGACGAAGAGGCGGTGATCCGCCGCTGCCTCGGGTCGGTGGCGTGGGCCGACGAGATCGTGGTGGTCGACTCCGGCAGCAGCGATCGCACCGCCGAGATCTGCCGCGAGCTCGGTGCGAAGGTTCAGATGACCGGCGACTGGCCCGGGTTTGGCGCGCAGAAGAACCGGGCTCTGGAGCTGGCGAGCGGCGACTGGGTGCTCTCGCTGGACGCCGACGAATGGGTGAGCCCTGAGCTGCAAGCCGAGATCCGTGCGACCGTGGCCGGCTCCTCAGACCATGTAGCCTATCGCGTACCGCGTTTGTCTTCCTTCTGCGGGCGCTTCCTGCGTCACTCGGGCTGGTGGCCAGATCCGGTGCTGCGGCTGTTCCGGCGCGGCAAGGCCCGCTTCAGCGACGACTTGGTGCACGAGCAGCTGATCGTGCACGGGCCGATCGGCTCGCTCACGCAGGCGATCCTGCACGAGTCCTTCGTGAGCTTCGAGGAGGTGCTGGACAAGTTGAACCGATATTCCTCGGCTGGCGCGCAGATGATGTCCGCGCGCGGCCGGTCAGGGTCGCTCGGCAGCGCCGTTGCGCACGCCGCCTGGACTTTCCTGCGCACCTATTTGTTCAGGGCGGGGTTTTTGGATGGGCGCGAAGGGTTCATGGTGGCGGTATCCAACGCCGAGGGCGTCTATTACCGGTACCTGAAGGCCTGGTTGCTGGGGAGGCGCTGATGCACATCGCGGTGATCGTTACCACGTACAACCGCACCGATGCACTCGCAGCGGCGCTGGACGGCTACGCCGCGCAGAGCGACAAGGGCTTCGAGCTCATCGTCGCCGACGACGGCTCGACCACGGAGACGGCCGATCTGGTCAAGCGGTTCTCCGCCCGGGCGCCCTTCCGGGTTTCTCATGTCTGGCAAGAAGACCAGGGATTCCGCGCGGCGGCGATCCGCAACCGTGCCGTCGCGGAGACCGGCGCCGAGTACATCTTGTTCAGCGACGGCGATTGCGTGCCGTCCCAGACGTTCGTGCACCAGCATCGCCGGCTGGCCGAACCCGGCTGGTTCCTGTCCGGGAACCGCGTGCTCCTGTCGCAGGAGTTCACGCGCAAGGTGCTGGAGCAGCATGTTCCCATCCACGAGTGGGTATGGGCGGATTGGGTGCGTGCGCGCGCCCGCGGCGAGGCGAACCGCCTGATGCCGCTCGTGCGCTTACCCGATGGCGCGTTTCGCAAACGCACCGCCCGCACTTGGGAGGGCGTCAAGACCTGCAATCTGTCGGTGTGGCGAGCGGATTTGGTGCGCGTCAACGGCCTGGACGAGTCCTATTCCGGCTGGGGCCTGGAGGATTCCGACCTCGTCATCCGGCTGCTGCACGCGGGAGTGCTGCACAAGAGCGCGCGCTTCGCGGCGCCGGTGTTCCACCTCTGGCACCAGGAACACGATCGGTCGAGGCTGCCGGAGAATCGAAAGCGCCTGGACGAGGTGCTGCGCTCCCGGCGGATCACTGCAACCGCGGGCCTGGATCGGTATACGCGCTCCTCCCGCGCGTGAACGGCAGGTCGCCCGAATCGGCGGTGGCTAGGCGACGCCTGCTTGATGCGCCTGCTGGTCCGCGTGATAGCTGGAGCGCACTAACGGTCCGCAGGCCGCGTGCAGGAAGCCCATCTCGAGCGCCGCCTTCTCGAACTGCTCGAACTGCGCCGGCTCCACGTAACGCAGTACGGGCAGATGCCCCTGGCTGGGCTGCAGATACTGGCCGACGGTGAGCATGTCGACGTCGTGAGCCCGCAGGTCGCGCATGACCTCGACGATCTCGTCGTCCGTCTCGCCGAGCCCCAGCATCAGCCCGGATTTGGTGGGGATGCCGGGGAAGCGGCGCTTGAACTCCTGCAGCAGCTTGAGCGAATGTGCATAGTCGGCGCCGGGCCGCGCCACTCTGTATAACCGTGGCACCGTCTCCAGGTTGTGGTTCATCACGTCCGGAAGTCCCGCGCTCAGCGCGTCGAGGGCCTTGGCGAGGCGGCCGCGGAAATCCGGAGTCAAGATCTCGATGCGGGTGGCGGGTGCGTGCTCGCGCACCGCGCGCACGCACTCGGCAAAATGCTCGGCGCCGCCGTCGCGCAGATCGTCGCGGTCCACGCTGGTGATGACGACATACTTGAGGCTGAGGGCAGCGATGGTCTGCGCCAGGTTGGCCGGCTCCTGCGCGTCGGGCGGCTTCGGCCGGCCGTGCGCAACGTCGCAGAACGGGCAGCGCCGCGTGCACAAGTCACCCAGGATCATGAAGGTGGCCGTGCCTTTCCCGAAGCATTCGCCGATGTTGGGGCAGGACGCCTCCTCGCACACCGTGTGCAGGTTGTGGCTGCGCAGGGTGCGCTTCAACTCGTAGAAGGCCTGACTGTTGCCCGCTCGCACGCGGATCCACGCCGGCTTCTTGAGCGGCGTGATGGGGATCACCTTGACCGGATTGCGGGCGGTCTTGTCCAGCCCGGTCTGGCCTCGCTCGAGGTCGCTCATGTGTGCCCTGTCACCGGCGCCAGCTGCTCCGCCAATCTCGAGGCCAGCCGCTCGCGCAGCGATTCGATCGATTCGGTGATGCCCAGATCGCGCAGCTGCGTCACGGGCAGGCCAGGATATCCGCACGGGTCGATCGCGTGGAACGGTGAGAGACCCATGTCCACGTTGAGGCTCAGACCATGGTAGCAGCAACCCTGCCGGATACGCAGTCCCAGCGCCGCGACCTTCCTCTCTGCAACATAGACACCCGGTGCATCCTGCCGGCGGCCGGCAGCAACTCCAAATTCGCCGAGCAAGTCTATCACGGCCTGCTCGAGCGCCCGGATGAGCGCCCGCACCGTGAACTCCCGGCGGCGCAGATCGAGCAGCGTATATGCGACGAGTTGGCCAGGGCCGTGGTACGTGACCTGCCCGCCACGGTCGACGTGGACGACGGGAATGCCCGTGTCGATCTGCGGCAGATGCTCCTTCCGTCCGGCAACTCCATACGTGTAGACCGGAGGGTGCTCCAGGAGCCAGATCTCGTCGGGCGTGTCCGGTGTGCGTTGCGCCGTGAAGCGTTGCATTTCACGCCAGGTCGGCTCGTAGGGGACGAGGCCCAGGTGCTTGATCGTGATTCGTGGCTCGTGATTCGTGACTCGTGACTCGGCGTCACGGACAGAGGCGTTATTCCCAGCGCTCCGTTTCACTTCAAGCAAGATGCGCCTCGCTGATCGATTCGCGGAGAAGGTCGCTGCGCACCAATAGCCACGAGTCACGGATCACGAATCACGGCCGTTCACAGGACCATCACCACATCCGGATGATCGTTCAGCTCGCGGTACAGCGCGTCGAGCTGCTCGCGCGATTCGGCGCGGATCACGCAGGTCACGCTTAGATACGCGTTCTTTCTGCTCGGGCGCAGCTCCACGGTGGCTGCGTCGAAGCCAGGGGCATGGCGGCGTACGATCGACGTCACGCGGTGGACGAAACCGGGCTCGTTCTTTCCCAGGACCTTGAGCGGGAAGTCCAGCGGATATTCGATCAGACCGGGGCTGGGCTGCATGGACGCGCTCTTTAGGCATGCGCAGGGGCTCCGGGCGAATGCCGCAGGCGTGCCTTGAGCTCCTGGAACAGGGCGAACATGCTCCGGAACAGCGGGCCGGGCCGGCCATCGCCGACCGGGTTGCCGTCCAGCTTCGTGATGGCTAGCACCTCGCGCGTCGAGGAGCTGAGCCATAGCTCCTGCGCACTGCGCACTTCCGCTTCCGTCACCTCGCGCACCTCGTAGCGCATTCCGTGCTGCTCGGCCAGCTCCAGGATCACGTCGTAGGTAATCCCCGGCAGGATCAGATGAGTCTTGGGCGGGATCAACAGCACCCCGTCCTTCACCGCGAAGATGTTGCTCGCTGCGCCTTCGGTGAGATACCCGTCGCGCAGCAGCACCGTCTCCACCGCTCCGGCGTCGACCGCGAGCTGCCGCAGCAGCACGTTGGGCAGCAACGCAATGGTCTTGAGATCACACCGCAGCCACCGGATATCGGCGGCTGTCACGGCCGCCACTCCTTCCCGGACCGACTCGACGCTGGGCGTCGACAGCGCGTTCGCCATGAGGAACACCGTCGGCGTCGTGTCCTCGGGAAACGCATGGTCGCGTTTGGCGACGCCGCGCGTGACCTGCAGGTACAGGCTTTGATCCTCGTGCGGGCAGCGGGCGATGACTCCGTCGATGATCTGCGCCCACTGCTCCCGGGTGTGCGGATTCGGCAGGCGGATCCCGCGCAGGCTGCTCTCCAGCCGCTGCAGATGCCCCTCGAGCCGGAACGGTTTGCGCCCGTAGACCGGGATCACTTCGTACACCCCATCACCGAAGATGAACCCCCGGTCGAGCGGCGAGATGGAGGCTTGCGAGAGGGGCAAGTAGCTGCCGTTGAGATAGACCGGCGTCTGCTCGGCTGTGGAAGCGGTGTTGTTCATCTGGGGTCTCGACGCGGGGTGGAATGACGGCTCTGTTGCGATTTCGGATGCGGCGTCTACTTGAACAGCAACTGCAGGCTGTCCCAGGTGCGGACCAGCGCGTTCGCCATGTCGACCTGTTCCAGCGCGAAGACTGGATACTCTCCGTAGGGCTTGCCGTCGAAGGTGAGCCGCAGCACTCCCACCTGCTGCTGCAGGCCTACGGGGGCGATCAGAGGCTGCAGACTGGCGAGCCTGGCCTGCAGCAGCCGAGCGCGCCCCCTTGGGACAGCGACATACAGATCCTCGCGGAATCCGGCCTTCACGCGCTTGTCCGACCCCTTCCACACCGGGATCTCCGCCACGGCCGCACCTGCGGGATACAGCTTCATCGTCTCGTAATACTGAAATCCGTAATTGAGCAGCTTCTGTGCCTCGATCGCACGCGCGCTCTCCGATGCGGCGCCGGTGACGACCGCAAGCAAACGCCGCTCACCCCTGCGCGCGGTCGCAATCAAGCAGTACCCGGCGCTTTCGGTATGACCGGTCTTGAGCCCGTCGACATAGGGGTCACGGAACAACAGCTCGTTGCGGTTGCGCTGGGTGATTCCGTTGTAGGTGTATTCGCGGATCGAATACAGCGCGAAATGCTCCGCGAAGTCCCGCATCACCGCCACCGCCAGCGTCGCGAGATCAGAGGCGGTCGAGTAATGGTGCGGATCGGATAGTCCCGTGGCGTTCGCGAAGTGCGTCGCGGTCAGCCCCAGGTGGGCCGCGCGCTGGTTCATGCGCTCTACGAACGCCTCCTCGCTACCGGCAACCGCGTCGGCCAGTGCGATCGTAGCATCGTTGCCCGACTGCACGATCATGCCGTGCAGCAGCTCGTCGACGGTGACCGGCGTGTTGGGCTCGAGAAACATGCGGGAGCCCGGCATCCTCCATGCCTTGACCGATACCGGTACACTCTGCTCCAGGGTGATCTGCTTCTGTTTCAGCGCCTCGAAGACGACGTAGGCACTCATCAGCTTGGTGAGCGACGCCGGTTCGACCCGCTCGTCGACGTTGTGTGCAACAATCACATGCTGGCTCTGGTAGTCGAACAGCAGCCAGGCTCTCGCGGCGATGGGCGGCGGCGGAGCCACGGGGGCCGAGTCTTCCCCCATTGCAGGGGCGGCGGCGGAAGCCCTGCATGCGATCCATAGCAGGGCGAACAGAACCGATCGAACCATGCGCGATCCAAAATGAGGATTATAGCGGAGCGACCTCTGCACCCACTGCGATGCCGCCCGGCGCTGGGCGAACAGGCCGAGCCCGACCGACCGGCTCCTGGTGCCTCGCGCTGGCCCTGCTTCCTAGCGCTGCTCTTGGTGCTCGCCCCACCTCTTGCGTGGGCCGGATCCGAGTTCGAAGTGAGCGATGCCTGGGCCCGGGAGACCGTGCCGGGACAGCAGGTGGCCAGCGTCTATCTGATGATCCGCAGCGCCGTACCGGCACGCCTGATCGGCGTGACCACGCGGGGGGCGAAGACAGCGGAGATCCACTCCATGAAGGCGGAAGGGGGGGTGATGAAGATGCGCCGGCTGGATGGGCTCGAGCTGCCGGCGGGCCAGGTCGTGAAGCTGGAGCCCGGCGGCAATCACATCATGCTGCTCGATATCCGCCGGCAGCTAAAGGTGGGCGAGCACGTGCGCCTGAGCCTCGTGATCGAAGCGGCAGGGAAGAAGCAGTCGGTACCGGTCATCGCGGAGGTGCGCCCGATCGGACAGTGACGAGCGAGGCTCGTCGAGTCTCATCGCGCGGCGCCGAGTTCCGTGACCACCTCGTCATCGACCCACCGCCGCAGCAGTCGTGCCGCCTGCGCTGCCGCCTCCTCCGGCGGATGCCACCGGCAAAGTCCCTCGCACAGGGCCGAGAAGTTCGCTCCCGCCCGGGTGGTTGCTAGGGCCCAATGCTCCGTCTCACCCAGCGACCGGAAACACACGCTCAGCGCCTTGCGCCAGATGAGCCAGGGCGTGGGCGGATGGGAGAGGGCACGCTGCGGCAGCGGGTGGCCCTCGTCCGAGGCTTTGCGCAGCGCCGGGGCATTCGTCGACAGCGCGAGGATGTGCAACGAGGGGTGAAGCACGAACCTCAGCTCCGGCCAGGCATCCGCCGGTGTCTGCGCCAGCTCGTCGAAGCGCACGGTCGGGGCGTCCGGCGCATCGAAGGCCAGCGTGAGCGTCCACTCGAAGCGAGCCAGCTCGTGGAGCTGCGGCGTTTGTGCCCAGGGTTCTGTCATCTGCAGGAATGCCGGCAGCCCTTGCCCGTACCAACGGACATTGCGGTGAACAGAAGGCGTGCTCTCCACGTAGCTCGCGCAGACGGCGTTGAACTCGTCCGTTCCCAACAGCGCATGTAACGCCTCGAAGTCGGTGGCGAGCGCTTCCGCCAGACGCAGGCGGTAAGCATCGTAGTAGATGCGCAAGCGCCGGCGCGGATCTACTGCTCCGCCAGTCTCCATCTTCTCGGCCACGCTTGGCAGCCCGCGAAGGATGTAGTCCTGGAACTCGCGCTGAAGCTCGCTGAGCTGCGTCAAGCGGCCTCTCTTTGCCGGGCAGCGGCGGCGATGCGGCGGGCCCGGCCTAGCTCTGCAACAAGGTCGGCGAGCGGCGGGATATGGTCGTCGCGCTCGATCATCGTGGACACGGGGCCGAAGCGCTCTATGGCCTTGGCATACAGGTCCCAGACCGGATCGATGATCTGCGCGTCGTGCGTGTCGATGATGTATCCGCCGCAGTTGCTGTGTCCGGCCAGATGGATTTGCCGCACGCGCTCGGGCGGAACGCCTGCCAGATAGCGCTCGGCGTCGAAGCCATGGTTGTAAGCCGATACATAGATATTGTTCACATCGAGCAGGATCAGGCAGTCGGCGCGCCGCGCGATCTCGGCCAGGAATTCCCACTCGGTGAGGTCGGACCCGCGCCAGCTCACGTAGCTCGACACGTTCTCGAGCAGGATCCGGCACCCGAGGTAGTCCTGCACCGCCAGCACCCGCGCGACTACGTGCTCCAGCGCCGATTCGGAGTAGGGGAGCGGCAGCAGGTCGTGGCTGTTGTGACCGCCCACGCCGGTCCAGCAGAGGTGGTCGGAAATCCAATGCGGCTCCACCCTGTGTGCGAGCGCTTTGAGCGCCGCCAGGTATTCTTGGTCCAGCGGGTCGGTGCTGCCGATGGACAAGGATACCCCGTGCATGACGACGGGGTAGTCGGCGCGGATGCGGTCGAGGTACTGGAGCGGCTTGCCGCCGGCCACCATGTAGTTCTCAGACAGCAGCTCGAACCAGTCGACCTCGGGGCGGGTCGCAAGGATCTCGTCGTAATGCGCAGTGCGTAACCCCAGGCCGAACCCCAGGGGTGCCAAACTCGCGGTCCCGACCATCGACTGTGTGTTCCGAAAAGACAAGCGGGTGCCCCGGGGAAACCGGGGCACCACGCCCGTAAGTTTACGTCATCCTTGGCGGCCCAGCCGTTCTACGCACGCCTTCTCGGACATCTTCATGAAGCCCTGGCCCTTGCAGGAGTTTTGGCCCTTGCAGGAGTTCATCGAGGTCTTGCACTCCGCCTGGCCCTTACATGAATTGGCGCCGTAACACTTCACTTTGACGGTGCCGTCATCGGCGCTTTGCGCTGCAGTGCCAGCCAAGAACAGGGTGGCGGCCGCCGCGGCGAGCGCTATACCGGTCAACTTCGAGGTTCGATTCATCGCATCACTCTCCGAAGAAAGCGCGGTCCGGTTGGGGAACAACGGGGAACGTCGCGGACGTGCAGGACCGGACCGCGATACGTCCGGCACGACCGCCTCCGACATACGACACTCGCTCCCAGTCGGATTCGCTTGGCTGCTCTCACCGAGTCCGTGCACCGTCCCCGGCGGCGATGGTTGCAATGGCCGCGAGCGCCGACGGCCGCGCGGTTGGCGGAATAGCGGCCGCATCCCACGGAAGCCGACGCACCGCGTCTCGTGTCCTGTCATCCGGCGCGGCCGAGCCGCTCGACACACTGCTTATCCGTCATACTGAGGAAACCCTGCCCCTTGCACGAGTTCTGGCCCTTGCAAGAGTTCATCTCCGTCTTGCACTCCGCCTGCCCCTTGCAGGCATTGGCGCCGTAACACTTGACCTTCACCGTGCCGCTGTCCGCGCTCTGCGGAGCTCCACCGCCCTGCGATGCACAGCTGGCGAGAAACAGGCTGGCGGCCGCGGCAGCGATCGCCATGGCACTCGACTTCGACGTTTGGTTCATCGCTCACTCTCCCAGGAAGGCGCGGTCCAGTTCAGGAACAGCGAAGGGACGCCGCGAACGTGCCGACCCGGACCGCAACCCGCCCGGCACGACCGCCATCGCTACATACGTTCACGAGCGACGCTCGGATTCGGTCATCGCGTGTGCGTGCATTCTTGGCTCGCGCCGGTCGACTCACGGCACCGGGGAGCCTGCGCGGTGCCGCTCGATCGTTCCGAGTGTGGGCTCGGAAGATCACGCGCTCATCACGCACGAATCAAGGTTTTATCGCTCGGCGGCGGGGTCGAGGAGTTGTCGGGATGGGAAACGAGTGCAGGAGGTCGGTACAAGGAGGGACAGGGGAACGGGTCGAGGCGTAGGCGTTGCCATGCGCGTGACTGAGACGTGAAGTTGTATCGCCCCGCGAGGCTAACCTCGTCGAAAGTGCCCGGCTTCGCGGAGGGATCCTACGCAGTTTGATTATCTTTTCGTGATCCTCCCGTGATCATTGCCCGGCACACTGGAAACCATCGAGAACCGCTGGTTTGGATTTCGCGGCGAACCGCCGCCGGTTCGTCGATGGCAAGGTCTCCTCCCCCTTATGGATGGGCTGCGGATCGCGAGATCCCTCCCATCCGCCTTCTTTTCTCGCCCGCTCAGACGGCGCACGCCGTTCCGCCTGAATCGTAGCTACGGCGATGCCAAGACGCGAACCGAAGGTGCGGGTCCGATGATCCCGTCCGGGCCGCTCTCCCGGACTCCCGTTGGTTCCCTGAGTCCGGGCTAGCTCCGGGTCGATCGCCGCTCGGTGACGCGAACTTTATCTTGCCGTGATCATCGCGTGAGAACCGGATTCGATACTGCGCAGCGTGGACAGTACGGGTTTCACAACCTCGAGGAGACCGACATGAACACCGCCGCACTGAACGCCGAGCCCTATGTACACCCCGCCCGTGCCGCGAGCCGGACCGCTACCGCGCTGCACTCGCTGATGCAGGCCTGGGAGCAGGACGTCGCCGCAGACGAAGAAGAAGGCGAAGCCGAATTGATGGTGCTGCTGTCCGGGATGGTGAGCCCGAACGCGATGGCGCTGGATGGCGAGTGAGATCGGCCCAGCCGATGCGGCGGCAGCCACGCGCCTGGCGAAGCTTCAGCGCGCCGTGGCCAAGGCGTTCGCTCGGCGTGACAACCGCGTGATCTCTGGCCTCGATCCTCTCCGCGCAGCCGTCAGCCCGATGACCGTAGCAATGGCGGCGACGTCTACACCGTGTTCTTCCAGCACGCGGCTTCCGTCGCGAGCCGGGATCGGGCTGCGCGCGGCCCACTATCGGGCGGTCCTCGAGACGAGACCCGATGTGGGCTGGCTCGAGGTACACAGCGAGAACTACTTCGTCCGCGGCGGGCAGCCACTCTACTATCTAGAGCGGGTCCGGCACGACTATCCGCTGAGTCTCCATGGCGTCGGGCTTTCGCTGGGCTCCGCCGATGGCTTGAGCCACGCACACCTGGCGCAGCTCAAATCCCTGATCGTGCGCTTCGAGCCCGCGCTCGTCTCCGATCATCTCTGCTGGGGTGCGATCGGTGGCAGGCATCTCAACGACCTGTTGCCGCTCCCCTACACCGAAGAAGCGCTCGCCCTGGTCTGCACCAGCGTAGACCGGGCGCAGCAATTCCTCGGCCGCCAGATCCTGGTCGAGAACGTCTCCAGTTATCTGCAGTTCGACGACTCCACGATCCCGGAGTGGGAATTCCTGACAGCGGTCGCGCGGCGCACCGGCTGCGGCATTCTGCTCGATATCAACAACCTATACGTAAGCGCCACCAACCATGGATTCAGCGCGACTCGCTATCTCGATGCGATCCCGGCGGATGCCGTGCACGAGCTCCATCTTGCCGGGTTCGACGATAACGGCCATTGCCTGATCGATACGCACGCCAAACCCGTCGCGGAGGCGGTGTGGGGCCTGTACCGCGAGGCGCTGGCCCGTCTGGGCACCGTACCGACGCTGATCGAATGGGACACCGACATTCCGCCGCTGGCGACGTTGCTGGCAGAGGCGGCCAAGGCCGATGCGATGCTGCGCGAGGTTGCAGCCAGGGAGCAGCCGCATGCCATCGCTGCGTGAGCTGCAGGAGGGGTTTGCAGCGGCACTGTTCAACCCCGGCGCCGGCCGGCAGGCCCCCGGGATACGCGCCGACGGCATCAGTCCTGCCGTGCGCTTGGGGTTTTATCGCACCAGCGTGTTCGAGAACTACCGCAAGGGGCTGAGCGCGACCTATCCGGCCATCGAGAAGCTGGTCGGGACGGGCTACTTCAGCATCCTGGCGGACGAGTATGCGCGCCGCTGCCCGTCGCGCTCTGGCGATGTCGGACGCCATGCCGAGCACTTCGCGGAGTTCCTGCGTGCACACCCGTGCGCTCGCGAGCTGCCCTATCTCCGGGATGTCGCCCGCCTCGAGTGGTGCATCGAAGAGAGCTTCCACGAGGCGGAGCATGTCCCGCTCTCACTGACCCGTCTCGCCGGCGTGCCCGTCGACCAATGTGAGCGCCTGCGCTTGCTCCTTGCGCCCAGCTGCCGCCTGCTCAGCTCCGCGTTTCCGGTCGATCGCATCTGGCAGATCTGCCAGCCGGATTTCGTGGGCGAGGTCGAGGCCGATCTCGACCGCGGTGTCGACCTGCTGATTCGGCGCGATGGCTATGCAGTCGCTGTGGAGCCGCTGCCGCGCGGCGACTTTGCCATGTTGGGGGCGCTCTCGAGCGGACACAACTTGCGCGCGGCGTTCGGCCATGCCAGCGTCGTGGACCCGACCTTCGACCCCGCGGCATTTCTGCAGCGACAGGTGCGTTCCGGCGTGCTGGTGGACTTCACGTTGCCGGCGGACGTGGAAGCGCTCTGAGCGCCCGGCGCTGCTTGCTCACCGATCCAGACAGGCCGGCGCGACCCGCGGCTGAGCCGATGCGTGCTCGCGCGGCGCTCGATTACAACGTGGGCGTCGCATCGCGAACAAAACATGAGCCGAGCGTGAGCGTTACGTGATGTTTGCCCTCGATACTGCCCGCATCCGGTGAGCGATATGCCGCCGGGTCC
>Ga0335085_10007683_pt1 | contig 16614 bp, 12 predicted proteins | sample Lox_Sample_45_FD_206712 | JGI IMG/M metagenome (GOLD analysis project Ga0335085, IMG submission 206712) | Soil microbial communities from Loxahatchee National Wildlife Refuge, Florida, United States - Lox_Sample_4.5 | ecosystem: Environmental > Terrestrial > Soil > Wetlands | place: USA...
GTAGCGGACTCATGGCGGGGCAGCCACACCGAACGGGGCTTTTCCATGGCGCTGGGGCGGGTCGGCGCACCCGGCGACGAGCAGTGCGTGATCGCGACGGCCGTGTGCGACGGGACGCTGCGCGCCGTGCTGCACTTCGTCCCCTGGGGCAGCGACGGCCTGTCACTCGACCTCATGCGGCGGGACCGGGGCTCCCAGCCCGGCCTGAACGACTTCCTGATCGTGGAAGCGATCAAGGCCGCCCCTGGCCTGGGCATTAAGCGCATATCGCTCAACTTCGCCGTATTCAGGGCCGCGCTCGAACGCGGCGAGCGAATCGGCGCCGGGCCGGTGCTGCGGGCCTGGCGCTCCATTCTCCTTTTCCTGTCCAAGTGGTTCCAGATCGAATCGCTCTATAAATTCAACGCGAAATTCTCGCCCGTCTGGCAGCCGAGGTTCTTTGTCTTCCCGACCGCCAAGGACGCGCCGAGGATCGCGCTCGCCGCGCTCGAGGCCGAGGCGTTCCTGGTCTGGCCGACGCTGGAGCCGCGCCGGCTGGCCCGCCAGCTGGGACTGGGACGGCTGCGCCGCCGGCTGCGGCGGGCGCTCCATCGGGACTGAGCCCCGCAGCCGGGGACCCCATAGGCTTGGCTTCATGGCAAGTAGTCCGGTGCCGGGCCGGCGGTACCCGCTGCCGGGACTGCCCAGCCAGGATCGCTGCCTGGTGATGGGCGTCGTCAACGTGACCCCGGACTCTTTTTCCGACGGCGGTGCCTGGCTCGGCGCCGACGCCGCCGTGGCGCACGGCCTGGACCTAGCCGCCCAGGGCGCGGACATCGTGGACGTCGGCGGGGAGTCGACCAGGCCCGGCGCGCAGCGCATCTCCGCCGCCGACGAGATCCGCCGGGTCCAGCCGGTCATCGCCGAGCTGGCCCGCTCCGGCGTCCCGGTTAGCGTGGACACGATGCGGGCGCGCGTCGCCGAGCTGGCCCTGGAGGCCGGGGCACGCCTGGTCAACGACGTGAGCGGCGGCCTCGCTGACCCGTATATGCCCCGCCTGGTCGCCAAGGCGTCGGTACCGTACGTGGTGATGCACTGGCGCGGTCACAGCCACGACATGAACTCTCGGGCCGTCTACGACGATGTGGTCCGGGAGGTCCGCGACGAGCTCCGGCGGCGGGTGGACGCGGTGGTGGCGGAGGGCGTCGACCCGTCGATGATCGTCCTTGACCCCGGCCTGGGCTTCAGCAAGCTCAGCGAGCACAACTGGCGCCTCCTGGCCGCCCTGCCGGACATCGCCTGCCTGGGCGACGGCGCGGGAGCGGCCATGGGCGCCGGCGCGGCCATCGGCGCCGGCGGCGGCCCGCCGCGCCGGTTCCCGGTGCTCGTCGGCGCCTCCCGCAAGCGCTTTCTGGGGCGTCTCCTCGCGGCCGCTGACGGCACGCCGAGATCGTTTACCGGCAGCGACGACGCCACGGTGGCCACCACCGCGCTCGCCGCCGCCGCGGGCGCGTGGTGCGTGCGGGTCCACCAGGTCCCGGCCAACGCCGACGCCGTGCGGGTGGCCGCGGCCTGGCGCGTGGCACGGGCGGGCCACGAATGAGGACCGACCGGATCGAGGTCCGCGGCCTGCGGGTGCGGGGCCACCACGGGGCCCTGGACGCCGAGCGCCGGGACGGCCAGGATTTCCTGATCGACGCCGTGCTGGCCGTCGACACGCGCCCGGCCGCCGCGGCCGACGACCTCTCGCTCACCGTGGATTACGCGGGGCTGAGCGAGCGGCTCGCGGCGATCGTGGCCGGCGAGCCGGTCCGGCTGATCGAGACGCTGGCGGAACGGCTGGCCCGGGCGTGCCTGGCCGAGCCTGCGGTCCGGCAGGCCCGGATCACCGTGCACAAGCCGGACGCGCCGATGGGCCGCCCGTTCGGCGACATATCGGTCACCATCTGCCGCGAGCGCGCGGTCGGCGTGGTCATCGCCCTGGGCAGCAACCTGGGGGACCGCCTGCGCGAGCTGCAGCGGGCCGTGGACGCGCTGGCGGCGACACCGGGCCTGGACATCACCGCCATCTCGCCGGTGTACGAGACCGCTCCGGTCGGCGGCCCGCAGCAGCCGGACTACCTGAACGCGGTCGTCCTGGCGCAGACGTCCCGCCCGGCCGCTGACCTGCTGCGGCGGGCCCACGCGCTCGAGGCGGCGGCGCAGCGGACCAGGGATGTGCGCTGGGGACCGCGGACCCTCGACGTGGACATCATCGCTTACGGCGAGGAAATGAGCCGCGATCCCGCGCTGACACTGCCGCACCCGCGCGCGCAGGAACGCGCGTTCGTCCTGGCCCCGTGGCATGACGCCGATCCCGGCGCGGTCCTGCCCGGACGGGGCCGCGTCGCGGCGCTGCTGGCTGCCGTGGGCCGCGGCGGCGTCCGGCGGCGAGATGACATGGTGCTGCGGTGGCCCGCATAGCCTTGCTCAGGTGGCCAGACCGACCATGGCGGAGACCGCATGACACCCACCAGGACACGGACCTTGCTCCTCATCGCCGTCGCGTTCGCGGTGGTGAGCTGGCTGGTGGTCCGGCTTGTCTATACCACTCTGCCGCCGTTGCCGTGGACGATGGTGCCGGCGCTGGCGATCGCGGCCGCGGCGGAGGCCTGGACCGGCCGCGGGCTCCGCGCGCGGATCCTCGGCCGTCCCGGGACCAAGGCCCCGCAGCCGCTGTACGTCGCGCGGATGGTGGCGCTGGCGAAGGCCTCCTCGCTGGCCGCGGCCGTGATCGGGGGTATCGCGGCCGGTTTCGCGGTGTCCGCGGCCGGCTCGCTGCCGGCCTCCGTGCCACGCCACGACGTGATCAGTGCCGGGACGACGCTGTTCGCGTCGGTGCTCCTGGCGCTCGCCGCGCTGTACCTGGAACACTGCTGCCGGGTCCCGGATGATCCCGGCACCGACCAGTACGCCCCGCCGCCGCGGCCCGCGGATCATTTTCATTGAGGCGGGCCCGCCCGGGAGGGGACGCGCTGACCAGCGGGTCCGCCATCATCCGCGGTGGCTATGCTCGGGTGGGACACCGGGCCCATCAAGGGCACCGGCCCGTCCGGTACCCGCTGAGGACTGGAACGAGATGGATTTCGAATCAGGCATTCGCGACGCCCGTGGCCCCGCCGGGGCAGGCGAGCACCCGGCCCGGCTGCGGGTCGGCATCATCGGGCCCGGCCGCGTAGGCGCCGCGCTCGGTATCGCGCTCACCCGGGCCGGCCATGAGGTGGCCGCACTGACCGCGGTGTCGGACGCGTCGGTCCGCCGGGCCCGCGATCACTTTCCCGCGGCGCAGGTCACGGGGCCCGCCGAGGTGATCGCCGCCGCCGACCTCGTCTTGCTGACCGTGCCCGATGATGCCCTGCCCGGCCTGATCTGTGGCCTGGCGGCCACCGGGGCCCCGGTCGCGGGACGGCTGCTCGCGCACGCCAGCGGCCGTTACGGTACCGGAGTGCTCGAGCCGGCTACCCGGCTGGGGGCGCTCCCGCTGGCGCTGCACCCGGTGATGACGTTCACCGGCCGCAGCGACGACATCCAGCGGATGCACGGGATCTGCTTCGGTATCACCGCCCCGGACCAGCTCAGGCCGGCCGCGGAGGCTCTGGTCATCGAGATGGGCGGCGAACCGGTGTTCATCGCCGAGGAGAAGCGGAGCCTCTATCATGTGGCGCTCGCCAGCGCCGCCAATCATCTCGTCACGCTCGTGGCCGAGTCGTGCGACCTGCTCCAGGCGGCCGGGGCAGCTGATCCGGCCCGGATGCTCAGCCCGCTGCTGTTCGCCGCGCTGGACAACGCACTGCGGCTGGGTGACGCGGGCCTGACCGGGCCGGTAGCCCGCGGCGACGCCGGTACGGTCGCCGGGCACCTCGAGGCGCTGCGCGACACGGCGCCCGGGGCGCTGGCCGTCTACGTCGCGCTGGCCCGCCTCACCGCGGACCGCGCGCTCGCCGCGGGCCTGCTCGCCGCGCCCGACGCGGAACGCCTGCTCGACGTGCTCTCCGGCGCGGCCCGGTGACCGGGACGCCCGGCGGGACCGCCGGTACTGCCGCGCCCGTCCTGGCGGCCGGCCTCGCTGACCTGGCCGCCGCGCGCGGCCGCCTCGGCTCGCCGGTCGTCCTCGTGCCCACGATGGGAGCGCTGCACGACGGGCACCGGAGCCTGCTCCGGCGCGCGGCCGCCCTGGCCGCCCCGGACGGGGCCGTGGTGGTCTCCATCTTCGTCAATCCCCGGCAATTCGGGCCGGCTGAAGACCTCGATCGCTATCCCCGCACCCTCGGTGCCGACCTGGCAGTGTGCGCGGCCGACGGGGTAACCGTCGTCTTCGCCCCCAGCGCGGCCGAGATGTACCCGGCGGCGCCCGTCGTGACCGTCGACCCCGGGCCCATGGGGCAGGTGCTCGAGGGCGAGTTCCGGCCCGGCTTCTTCGGCGGCGTGCTGACCGTGGTGCTGAAGCTTTTCGGGCTGGTCCGGCCGGACATCGCCGTATTCGGCGAGAAAGATGCGCAGCAACTGGCCCTGGTGCGCCGGATGTCCGCCGACCTCAACCTGGGTGTCCAGATCGCGTCGGTCCCGACGTTCCGCGACGACGACGGCCTGGCCACCTCCAGCCGTAACCGGTACCTGTCGGCCGCCGAACGCCGCGTGGCGCTGACGCTCCCCGCCGCGCTTCAGGTCGGCCGGGCGGCGGCCGGCGGCGGCGCCCAGGCGGTCGCCGGCGCGGCCAGGAAGATGCTGGACCGGGCGGCCGGGGTGCTGGTTCCGGCGGGCGGGACTGGCGGGCCCGCGGACGGTCCCGCGCCGGCGGTGCCGCTGGCCGTCGATTACCTCGCCCTGGTGGATCCGCGCACGTTCCAGCCGGTGCCGCCCGGCTTTGCCGGCCCGGCGGTCCTCGCGGTCGCCGCGCGGGTCGGCGGTACGCGCCTCATCGACAATGTCCAGGTCGAGTTCACCTGACGCAGGCACGGGTTCGGCACCAACGGAGAGGGACACGATGCTCCTGGCGATCGATGTGGGCAACACCAACACGGTGCTCGGTATCTTCGACGGCGAGGAAGTGATCGAGCATTGGCGGATCGCCACCGTGCCCGACCGGACCGCAGACGAGATCGCCGTCGTCCTGCAGGGTCTGCTCACCCAGAGCGCCGTCTTCAAAGACGCGGCGCGCTGGGGCACGCCCGTCAGCGCCGGGCTGCCGGACGGCGGAATCGCCGGCATCGCCCTCTGCTCGACGGTGCCGTCCGTGCTGCACGAGATGCGGGAAATGTGCCGGCGCTATTACCGCGACGTGCCCGCGGTCATCGTCGAGCCGGGCGTGAAGACCGGCATCCCGATCCGGATGGACAACCCCAAGGAGGTGGGCAGCGACCGCATCATGAATGCGCTGGCCACGGTGCATCTGTTCGGCGGGCCTGCCGTCGTGGTGGACTTCGGCACGTCGACCAACTTCGACGCGATCAGCGCGCGGGGGGAATTCGTGGGCGGGGCGCTCGCCCCGGGCATCGAGATATCCGTTGACGCGCTGTCCCGCCGGGCCGCGCAGCTGCTGAAGGTGGAGCTGACCCGGCCGCCCCGGGTGATCGGCAAGAACACCGTCGAGGCCCTGCAGTCGGGCATCGTCTACGGGTTCGCGGGGCAGGTGGAGGGGATCACCCGGCGGATGGCCCGCGAGCTGGCCCCCGCCGACCCGGATTCGGTCACGATCATCGCCACCGGCGGCCTCGCCTCGCTCGTCATCAACGAGGTCAGCATCATCGACGCGCACGAGCCCTGGCTGACCCTGATCGGGCTGCGGCTCGTCTTCGAGCGGAACTCCGCCGCGGAGTCCTGAACCGCGAGCCGGCTGCGGAAACCCGGGTGCCGGTTACCGACCGGCGCCGGTAGCCTCAGGCAGGTGACCGACAACCACCCGGCGGATGACAGCCGCGACGGGGCCGATGCCGACCTCCCGGAGCAGATGCGCGTCCGGATGGGCAAACTCGACACGCTGCGCGAAGCCGGGATCGATCCCTACCCGGTTGGCTTCCCGCGCACGGCCACGATCGCGGAGGTCCGGGCGGCGCACGCGGGCCTGCCGCCGGACACGGCGACCGGCGTCGCGGTCGGCGTCGTCGGCCGCGTGATGCTGTCGCGTATCGGCGGCAAGCTGTGCTTTGCCACCATCCGGGACGGCACCGGTGACATCCAGGTCATGATCTCGCTGGCCAAGGTGGGCGAGCAGGCCCTCGCGGCCTGGAAGCGGGACGTCGATCTCGGCGACCACGTGGGGGTGCGGGGCGAGGTGATCACCTCGCGCAGCGGCGAGCTGTCGGTCCTCGCCGATTCGTTCGTGATCACCGCGAAAAGCCTCCGGCCGCTGCCGGACAAGCACAAGGGACTCAGTGACGTCGCCTCCCGCGTGCGCCAGCGTTACCTGGACCTGGTCGTCAACCCGGAGGCCCGCCGGATGGCCCGGCTGCGCAGCGATGTGGTCCGCTCTATCCGGGGACAGATGCACGCGCGCGGCTACCTGGAGGTGGAGACACCGGTCCTGCAGGCCATCCACGGCGGCGCGAACGCCCGCCCGTTCATTACCCACGGGAACGCCTACGATAGCGATCTGTACCTGCGTATCGCGCTGGAGCTCTACCTCAAGCGGCTCATCGTCGGCGGCCTGGAGAACGTCTACGAGATTGGCCGCGTGTTCCGCAACGAGGGTGTGGACAGCACCCACAATCCCGAGTTCACGATGCTGGAGGCCTACCAGGCCTACGGCGACTACGACACGGTCGCCACGCTCACCCGGGAGCTGATCCAGAACGCCGCCCGTACCGCCCTGGGCGGCACGGTGATCCACCGCGCGGACGGCGGTGAGCACGACATCGGCGGTGAGTGGAAGTCGGTCACGGTCTATGCCGCCATCTCCGCGGCCCTCGGTGAGGAAATCACGCCCGATACCGGTGAGGAGCAGCTCCGCAAGCTGTGCACGCAGGCGGGGGTCCCGGTGGAGCCTGGCTGGAACCGCGGCCAGATCGTCCTGGAAATGTATGAGCGGCTGGTGGAGAAGCAGACCGTCGAGCCGACGTTCTACCGGGATTTCCCGGTGGAGGTCTCCCCGCTGACCCGGGCGCACCGGCAGGACCCGCGGCTGGCCGAACGGTGGGACCTGGTCGCATTCGGCGCCGAGCTGGGCACGGGCTATTCGGAGCTGGTCGACCCGATCGAGCAGCGGAAGCGGCTGACCGCGCAGTCACTGCTCGCGGCCGGGGGCGACCCCGAGGCGATGCAGCTGGACGAGGATTTCCTGCGGGCGCTCGAGTTCGGCATGCCACCGACCGGTGGCATGGGGGTGGGCATCGACCGGCTGCTCATCATGTTCACCGGTATGAGCATCCGTGAGACGATCCTGTTCCCCTTCGTCAAGCCCGAGTAACCGGCCCAGCGCGTCCCGGGCCCTGTGCCCGGGCGAGCGGCCGGTGCCACGGGCGAGCACGCGCGGGTTAGGGCGAGGCGCTCATACCGGCCCAGCGAACCGGGCCCCGGCCCGGTGAGCGGCCGGTGTGTCGGTGAAGTACCATCGCACGGGTGCGAAGCGCAGCGGGGGGGGTTCCGGGGGGTCGTCCCCCCGGGCCAGCACTGGGTCGTCCCCTTGGGCTAGTCAGGCTTCGATGCGGACGGCGCCGACGAAGATGCTCCAGTCAATCGGCTGGACCATGACGTCCTGGCCGAAGGAGGGCGCGTCGACCATCAGGCCGTTGCCGATGTAGAGGCCGACGTGGCTGATGTCGGCGAAGAAGAAGACCAGGTCGCCGGGCTGAAGCTGGCCGCGCGAGACGTGCTGGCCCATGTTCCACTGGTCGCCGGTGTAATGCGGCAGGCTGATTCCCTCCTGGGCGTATGCCCACAAGACCAGCCCGGAGCAGTCGAAGGCCGTGGGGCCGGCCGCTCCCCACACGTAGGGGTACCCGCGCCTGGTCAGCGCCGCCCGCAGCGCCACGGCACCGACACTGCTGCCGCCCGGTATGTCGATGTTCGGGTACTGCCCGGTCTGGTTGAAGATCGCCATGGCCTGCGTCATCGCCGAGCTGTTGACCTTGTCGATCTCACTCTGGATGGCCTTGGTCTTCGTGTTCATCGCCGACTCGAGCGCGGTCACCTTCGCGACCTGCTGCTGCGCGGTCTCGTGCGCGCGCCGGTCAGCCGCCTGGGCCGCCTTGAGCTGGGAAACCCGCGTCCCGTTCTCCTGATCAAGCTGCTGCATGATGGAGGCCCGGTTGAGGAACTGGTCGGCGTCGCCGGCGGTGAGGATCTGCAGTGTCGGGTCGTACCCGGCGTTCTCGTAGCTGGCCGCCGCCAGCCGCGAGACCGCGGCCTGGCTCGTCTTGAGGGCGGCCGCGTCCTTGGCCGCTGCCTGCTCGGCCTTGGTGGCCTCGGTGCGAGCCGAGGCCAGCTCGACCCGCAGGCCGTCGTACTGCTCGCTCAGCGCGTTGATCTGGTAGCTGAGCTGCCGGGCCTGTGCCACCAGGGAACTCAGCGTCGGAGACGGCGCCCGGGTCTGCGCGCTGCTGATCCCCCCGGGCAGCAGGGCACATGCCGCCGCCGCGCTCGTCAGGGCCACCGCAGCCCGCCATGAGCGGGATACCGCGGTCCCCGCACGCGAGGATGAGGATCCGGCTACATCCCCTGCACCGAGCGGTGAACGCCGCACAGAAGGCCTCCTCTCGCGGACGGCCTGTTCGACGTTGGCATCATCCGTGTCAGTCGTCTATCGGTGGCAACAGCGATGCACGATATTGGATCCGCCACGTGCGTGCCAACCGGAACGACACAACTTGTCCGGTGTTTTTCGGCACGTCCTATCGGCGTCGGCCAGGGCCGTGAGCTGCCCCGCCGTACCGGCTAGGGTGGAGCCGCCATGGGATATACGCTCAGGCAGGCGCGTACCGCCGACGTCCCGGCCATCCGCGGCCTGATCGACGCGAATGTGGGGTCTGGGCGCCTTCTCGGCAAGGCCACCGTCACGCTGTACGAGGATGTCCAGGAGTTCTGGGTGGCCGAGCAGGAGCCCGGCGGGCTTATCGCCGGTTGCGGGGCCCTGCACGTGCTGTGGGAAGACCTGGCCGAGATCAGGACCATCGCGGTCCGCGGCGACTGCCAGGGCCACGGCATCGGGCGCCGGATCGCCGGCGTCCTGCTCGACCGGGCGCGCGAGCTGGGTGTGCAGCGGGTGTTCGTGCTGACGTTCGCGGTCGCGTTCTTCGGCAGCCTCGGCTTCCGGGAGATCTTCGGCACGCCGGTCGCGCCGGATGTCTACGCGGAACTGCTGCGGTCCTACGATGAGGGCGTCGCCGAGTTTCTCGGCCTCGACTGGGTGAAGCCGAACACCCTCGGGAACACCCGGATGCTGCTGCACCTGCGGCCGGGTCCCGGCACCCTGCCGCGCGCCGGGACCTGATCAGCCGAACGGTCACAGCAGCCGGAGCTGCCGGTCTGGCCGCGGCCGTTTCGGCCCGGCCGCCCGGCTGAGCAACGCCGGATCGATCGCGGCGAGAAACGGTGAGGGACCGGTTGCGGCCGGGCTGCCGGGACGCCCGCGGTGCCCCGCGCAGGTGAGAAACAGCCGCGCGCGGGCCCGCGTCATCCCGACGAACAGCAGCCGCCGCTCCTCAGCCTCGTCCGCCGTACCGGCCGCCCCCGGCCCCTCCCGGGGGGCGGGAACGGTGCGCGGCCGCCACAGCGGCAGCAGGCCCCGTTCGCAGCCGGCGATGAAGACCGCACCGAATTCCAGCCCCTTCGCCGCGTGCAGCGTCAGCAGCGTGACCGCATCAGCCCGCGGGTCGAGGGCGTCCGCCTCACCGCCCAGTGAGATCTCCGTCAGGAACTGCTCGATGTCATCGCCGCACCGGCTGGCCAGTGGCGCGAGCACCGCGCCGGCCGCCCGGATGTCGGCCGCGGCCGCCGCCGGGCCCGGCAGCTGGGCGGTGAGCCGCCGCACGGCGGCCTGCAGCCGCCGGGTGACACCATCCCCGCCCGCCGCGGAGCCGTCACCATCGGGGCCGCCCGGTTCCGTCAGGCGGATCTCACGGACGATGTCCGGCACGGCGGGCCGACGGCTGAGCCGGTCGTGTGACCGTTTCTGGACGGGCAGGCCCGCTCGCGACAGCGCCTGGACGAGCGGCCCGGCCTGCGCGTCGGTCCGGTAGAGTACGGCCACGTCGGACAGGGCCAGCGCCGCGTGCCGCTGCCGGGCGTCCACGCGCCCGCTGTCGAGCGAATGGAAGGACGAGCCGCCGATCAGGCGGTCGATCTCCCCGGCAATCCAGGCGCCCTCCGCCTGCTCGCTCGCCGCTTCGTGGAAGACGATCGCGGGCCCGCTGGGCCCGCTGGGCGCCGCGTCGGTGGCGGCGGGCCGGGAGGCTGCATCCAGCCGCCGGCCCGGCACCAGCGTCGACGGCGCGACCGCCTGGAGGGCTGCCCGGACAATGGCGGGGCCGGACCGGTAGTTACGGGTGAGAAAGGCGGTCTGCGCCGTGGGGTAGTCCGCGCCGAACCGCAGGAAGAAGCCGACGTCGGCGCCCCGGAATCCGTAGATGGCCTGATCGGGGTCCCCGATCACGGTGAGGCCGGCCCCGTCGCCGGTCAGCAGGCGGAGCAGCTGGTACTGCTGCTCGTCGAGGTCCTGATATTCGTCCACGCTGATCCAGGGCCAGCGGCCGCGCAGCGCGGCGGCGGCCGCCTCGTGGCCGAGCATCTGCACGGCGAGGCCGATGAGCTCATCGACGTCAACCAGGCCGCGGCGGAGCAATTCCGCGCGCAGTTCCGCCTGCAGGCCCGCGCGCTCGGCCGTCTGGGCCCCGTCACCGGGGCGGCCGCCGCCCAGGGCGGTGAGAAGGCGCCGGCCGGCCCGCTCGGAACCGGTGACCCGGGTGGCCGCCTCGAGCCGGGCCGCCTCGTCGGCCACCCGGAAACCTGGCGGCAGGCCGGTCCGCTCGGGGTGTTCTGCGAGCAGTCTCAGCGCCAGGCCGTGGAAGGTGGTCACCAGGACCTCCGGCACCGGGTCGGCCGTGGCGGGATCACCCGGCGGGAGGAGGCCGGCCAGCCGGTGCCGCATTTCCCCGGCCGCGCGCCGGGTAAAAGTCAGGGCGAGAAAGCGCGCCGCGGGGATGCCCCGCTCCGCGATCTGGTAGGCGATCCGGTGCGTGAGGGTCCGGGTCTTTCCCGTACCGGGACCCGCGATGATCATGAGCGGCCCGTCCGCCTGCGCGGCGGCGCGCTGCTCCGCGTCCAGCCCGGCCAGCAGGGCAGCCGCTCGCGGCGGGCCGTCCCCCCGGGGCGCCGCGGCCAGGCGCTCCCGGAAGCCCGCGTCCCGGGCGGGCGCACGGCCACCAGGGCCCCGTTCGGCAGCCTGGTCCGCCCGCCCCAGCTCCGTGCCCGGCACCGGAGCCGGCTCCCCTGGCACGGCAGCGGACGCCGGCTTTCCGCCTCCCGGCCGGGAGGCCGGCATGTCGAAGAGCGCGTCGGACCGGTCGAGCTCGCCGGGGCGGAACAGGCGGACCCGGCCATACTCGCCGTCGTATCCGGCGTCCTTGATGACCTCACCCCGGCGCAGCCGGGTAATCGCTTCGGTAAGGGCCGTTCCGCCGATACCGGCCAGGTCGTCCGCGGGTACCTCCCGGAGGATGGCAAGTTCCGGCCCGAACGCGGCGACAAGCCGGTCAATGACGGTGTTAACGCTCTTGCTCTTCGGCCCTACGGAGAGGATCTCGCTAATGATTTCCGCGAGCGGAACGAGATTATTGAAGTCCGCGGCACCCGCGGGGCGGTAGCCGTCCGGGCGGTCAGCGAGTTCAGCGACTCGGTGCAGCACCCCGACGGTGAGCGGTTTATGACACTCGGGGCATGCTCCGTCACGCTCGCGGGTTTGCCCGGGCTCGAACCTGATCCCGCACTTACGATGCCCGTCTAGGTGATACTTGCCCTCTTCCGGATAGAACTCGATCGTCCCGGCAAGGCCGTCGCCCGTGCGGAGGGCCCCGGCGATCGAGAAGAAGTCCATCGCGGCCGTGAAAGTCGTCGCTTCACGCCCCAGCATCGGCGGTGAATGGGCGTCTGAGTTACTGACGAGTCGATAAGCGTCCAGCGATGAACACATCCAGTTCATGCGCGGATCCGATGACAGGCCCGTCTCGACCGCGAATATTTCCCTGGCAAGATCACCGTAGCAGTCGGCGACCGCGTCGAAACCCGACCGGGAACCGAGAACAGCGAACCAAGGCGTCCAGATATGTGCCGGAACCAAGTAGCAGCCGGGCCCCGCTTCAAGCGTGATCTCAAGCAGGTCACGTGAGTCGAGACCGAGGATGGGCCGCCCATCGGACGTGAGGTTCCCGATCTTCGACAGGGATGCCGTGATCCGGTTGGCCGCCTCGAACGTCGGAGCGTATATCAGGTGATGCACTTTACGTGTCCGCTCATCACGGCGATAGATAGTCGAGATCTCTACCGAGAGCATGAATCGCACCGGCTGCTCACACGCGGCCGGCACCGCCCGGCGCAGTTCCCTTTCGAGATCGGGCCGCAGACGCAGCAAGCCCGCTTCTGCAGGCACAAGACTGCTTTTCAGTTCGTCCGCCCACGCGGGATGAGTGAAGTCGCCGGTACCGACGACGGTGATGCCCTTGCGCAGTGCCCCGGCCGCAAGGTGGGGGATGTCGCAGTCCCTGCTGCACGCGCGAGAAAACCTGGAGTGGATGTGGAGGTCGGCGTGGAACATGGCGCTTCTTCGCCCCTCTCGGCCTGGGCCGCGGGCGGCGGCCGGGTCCGATCCTGCCACGCCCGGTCCGTTCGTAAGACGGAACAGCCCGCCCGGCCACGGGCGGCCCACCACCGCCAGGCGTGGCGGCGCCGCCAGGCGGGTCATGCCCGGCGGCCGTGGCGTGCTCGTCGGCCCGGGGGGCAATTCGGTCTAAGCGTTGTGACCTGGGAAGAAACCGCTGATGCGGGTTGCCGTCTGTGTCCGGGGCCGGTGCCGCCAGCCGGGCCGCGGGTGGCTGCGCGGCAGGCGCGCGCCGTGCGAGACAATGGTGGCGAGAGCGTGGTCCCCGCTGTCCACCGCCGGGATTTCCGGAGAAGACGGCGGGCCACCCTGACATGCGCCGCAGATTCCGCGGCCGGCCCGCGCGGGGCCGGCGGCCGGGGACGGGCCGGGTAACGGCAGTGCCCGGCGGGGCGGGCTTATCGCCCGGCCGCCGGCCCCAACAGAACGAAACGCCATAAGAGAGCAGCATGAACATTTGAGCACTTGCGTTAGGCACATGCGTGGTGGCGCACCGCAGCGCACTGCCGACGGTAAACGCGTATACGTTAAACGACAAGTGAGGAGGCCGCCATGTTGAAGGATCTCGCGGCGCTGACTCCGCCAGCGGTTGTTTGCGCCGCGTTCCTCGTCGGCCTTGTCCTGCTGCTGCGGCATGAGATGGCACCGAAGCGCAGAGTGCGTGAAGACGCGGCCAGTGAACGCGATATTCCTGGCAACAACGGCATTATCGGCGCCAAGGCCCCGACATCGGTCACTGCTCTGGATCAGCATGATGATGCCAGCCGATCACCTGATGATGAGGCTGGCTGATCATCAGGCCCGGCACCGTTGGGTAACTATGGAGTTCTCCCTGCCGAGAAGATGCCCTGGCCCCTGCGTTGGCGCTGGGCCGGCACTTAGAATCGGCTCAGAGTTAGGAAGAACGCGGTGAAGGCGGCAATCGGCATCGCCCGGCAGGAATGCTAACAGGGTACTCAATGCCCGATTACGGAGAGTTACCATACGCAGGGGAGTGCTCTGGCCTTCGCGGCATGGCAGGTGCTAACTTTGCGCTTACGCGCCAATCTTCTGGCCTCCTGAATTGGCAACAGCAACATGGCGGGTATATCTTCAGTTCAGAAATATGTGTGATCCACAGAAGGGCTGGTTCCATGGCACAGAAGGTTCAGGTGCTTCTCGTCGACGATCTTGACGGCGGCGAGGCCACCGAGACCGTATCGTTTGGTCTTGATGGAAGCTCGTACGAGATCGACCTTAGTTCGGCCAACGCCGACAAGATCCGCAAAGAACTCGCCCTCTACATCGAGCACGCTCGCAAAGTGAGTGCGCCCACTAGGCGCCGCCGTCCGCGCACCGGCCCCGGCCGTCAGCGCAGCGCGGAAATCAGGGACTGGGCGAAGCAGCGCGGTTACCACGTCAACGAGCGCGGGCGCATTCCCGCTTCGATCGTTTCCGAGTACGAAGCTTCGCACTAAGGCCGTACCAACCAAGCGGGCGGGTGCTTTCCGTCGTATCCCGCAACGGCGGCCCTCCCGACCGGCTGCGTCCGGGAGGGCCCAGGCAAGAGCCGACTTCCGTTCCGCCCTGCGGTACATGCTCTCCCGTCGCGGTGCGTGCCACGCCGCCGTCCGGCGCGGTCAGGAGCCCTTCCGTCCTGGCCGTGGCGGGCATCCCCGGGCGGCCGCCGGCGCCCGCCCGGGGATGCCCGCGCCGGCATGACCGAAGGTGATCCCTGGCCGCGCCGCGGTGCCTGGCTGCCGTTCGCTTGCGGCGTAGCGGGAACACCACAGGCCGTTGACGCGGTTTCATGGGATGAACGCTGCCCTTCCGGGGAACTTCTACCGTATGACCTACGGCACGAAGCGCACGGCCGGGGCACGCGGCTACCATGCGGAGAACGGCAGGCTATGACTTTCCGCACCTGCCTGACCGCGCTGTGAGGAGAGCAACGATATGTTCGAGAGGTTTACCGACCGAGCGCGGCGGGTTGTGGTCCTGGCTCAGGAAGAAGCCAGGATGCTCAATCACAACTACATCGGCACCGAGCACATCCTGCTGGGCCTCATCCACGAGGGTGAGGGCGTGGCGGCGAAGGCCCTGGAGTCCCTGGGGATCAGTCTCGAAGCTGTGCGCCAGCAGGTCGAGGAGATTATCGGCCAGGGGCAGCAGGCACCGTCCGGGCACATTCCCTTTACTCCGCGTGCCAAGAAGGTGCTGGAGCTGTCCCTGCGCGAGGCGCTGCAGCTCGGTCACAACTACATCGGCACCGAGCACATCCTGCTGGGCCTCATCCGTGAGGGCGACGGGGTGGCCGCGCAGGTGCTGGTCAAGCTCGGCGCCGACCTGAACCGGGTCCGCCAGCAGGTGATCCAGCTGCTGCACGGCTACCAGGGCAAGGAGCCCGCCTCTGCCGGCACGTCGGCGGAGTCGGCGCCGTCCACCTCACTCGTGCTCGACCAGTTCGGCCGGAACCTGACCGCCGCCGCGCGGGAGGGCAAGCTGGACCCGGTCATCGGGCGCGAGAAGGAAATCGAGCGCGTGATGCAGGTGCTCTCGCGCCGCACGAAGAACAACCCTGTCCTGGTGGGCGCGCCCGGCGTCGGCAAGACCGCCGTCGTCGAGGGGCTGGCGCAGAAGATCGTCCAGGGTGAGGTGCCCGAGACGATCAAGGACAAGCAGCTGTACACGCTGGACCTTGGTGCGCTGGTCGCGGGCTCGAGGTACCGCGGTGACTTCGAAGAGCGGCTTAAGAAGGTGCTCAAGGAGATCCGCACCCGCGGCGACATCATCCTGTTCATCGACGAGATCCACACGCTCGTCGGTGCGGGCGCGGCCGAGGGGGCCATTGACGCGGCCTCCATCCTGAAGCCGATGCTGGCCCGGGGTGAGCTGCAGACGATCGGCGCCACCACCCTGGATGAGTACCGCAAGTACCTGGAGAAGGACGCGGCGCTCGAGCGGAGGTTCCAGCCGATCCAGGTCGCGGAGCCGACGATCTCGCACACGATCGAGATCCTCAAGGGCCTGCGGGACCGGTACGAGGCGCACCACCGGGTGTCCATCACCGACGGCGCGCTGGTCGCTGCCGCGCAGCTCGCGGACCGCTATATCAGCGACCGGTTCCTGCCGGACAAGGCGATCGACCTGATCGACGAGGCCGGGTCGAGGATGCGCATCCGCCGGATGACCGCGCCGCCGGACCTGCGTGAGTATGACGAGAAGATCGCCCAGGTTCGCCGGGAGAAGGAGTCGGCCATCGACTCCCAGGACTTCGAGAAGGCCGCGGCGCTGCGTGACAACGAAAAGCAGCTGCTGGCTAAGAAGGCGACCCGGGAGAAGGAGTGGAAGGCCGGCGACATGGACGTTGTCGCCGAGGTGAACGAGGAGCTCATCGCTGAGGTCCTCGCCACGGCCACCGGGATTCCCGTGTTCAAGCTCACCGAGGAGGAGTCGCAGCGGCTGCTGCGGATGGAAGACGAGCTGCACCGGCGGGTGATCGGGCAGAACGACGCCATCAAGGCGCTGTCCCAGGCCATCCGGCGGACCAGGGCCGGGCTGAAGGACCCGAAGCGCCCCGGCGGCTCGTTCATCTTCGCCGGGCCGTCCGGCGTCGGCAAGACCGAGCTGTCAAGGACGCTGGCGGAGTTCCTCTTCGGTGACGAGGACGCGCTGATCCAGCTCGACATGAGCGAGTACATGGAGAAGCACACCGTCTCGCGGCTGTTCGGTTCGCCGCCCGGCTACGTCGGGTACGAGGAAGGCGGCCAGCTGACCGAGAAGGTGCGCCGGCGGCCGTTCTCCGTCGTGCT
>Ga0335085_10007684_pt1 | contig 16613 bp, 16 predicted proteins | sample Lox_Sample_45_FD_206712 | JGI IMG/M metagenome (GOLD analysis project Ga0335085, IMG submission 206712) | Soil microbial communities from Loxahatchee National Wildlife Refuge, Florida, United States - Lox_Sample_4.5 | ecosystem: Environmental > Terrestrial > Soil > Wetlands | place: USA...
CTTTCGCGCGCCGGGCCGCCTTGCGGGCTTCGCCAGCCGCCTTGTCCAGCCGATCACGGATGGCATCGACGGTCGCATGCACCTCGTCCGACGCTATATCGCGCACAGTGCCCGCCAGGGAGCCGACGTCGTCTCGCAGCTTGGACAATTCCGCTTCGAGCACTTGATAAGATCTATCCCCGGCGGCCTGCCTGTTCTCGGCCATGACGACCTCCACTCATGAAAAGGAAGCATGTCGAGCAACCCCGCAGGAACACTTAAGGTTCCCAGCGAGCGACCGGCTATCGCACGACAGCCGAGGGCCGACTACTTATCGAGCGCGTCGACGGCGTTGCTGACTGGTCTCCGCCGCGTGGTCTCGGCCCAGCATCTCCAGCCGATCGGCCGCGAATTCCCAGTTCGCGAGCTTCTCGACAAAAGCATGTACGAAAGCTTCACGGTTGTTCTGATAGTCGAGGTAGTAGGCATGCTCCCACACGTCGCAGGCGAGCAAAGCATGCTGCTGCGAGGTCATCGGCGTCTCGGCATTGGCGGTCGCGACGATGCGGAGCGCGTTGCCGTCTATGACCAGCCAGATCCAGCCGCTGCCGAACAGTCCGACCGCCTGCGTCAGGAACTGCTTGGCAAAGCTCCCGAAGGATCCGAAATCGGCCTCCAGCTGCTGTGCCAGCTTGCCGTCGGGAGTGCCGCCACCCTCCGCGGTCATGGAGCGCCAGAAGAAATCGTGGTTCCAGACCTGGGCGGCGTTGTTGAAGATGCCGCGGCCCTTGGGATCGCGCGCCGCCTTCTCAATGACCTGCTCCAACGCCAGCGTCGCATAGGGCGTTCCCTCGACCAGCTTGTTCAGCTTGTCGACGTAGCCGGCATGATGCTTGCCGTAGTGAAAATCCATGGTCCGCGCGGAGATCGCGGGCTCCAGGGCCGATTTCGGGTAGGGAAGGGGCTCGAGTTTGAACGTCATGACGATCCATACCTGATCTGATGATTGCCGATACTGGCGAAACATCGACATGGGGTGCATCGTTCCTTGGCGCACGGGCGGCCGCGAGGCGGGCTGTGTGGCATATTCGCGCAGGTACCCCGGGCGCGACGCCATCAAGGCGGCCCGCCTCGCCGATTGACGGAAGTCTGCTTTCCCTGCTTGATTGCCCGCAGCCGAGATGAGCGAGCAGCGGGGGACAGCCATGCAGCGTGCACTCTTGTCGATCCTGATCCTTGGATTCGCGGCCGGCTGCGCCGCCCAGGTCGAGAAGGAAACGACGAGAATGTCGTACGCTTGCCAGATGCAGAAATGCGACTGCGCCTCCAACGTCTTCACGATTTTCGATTCGGAGCCGGTGCAGTGGAAGTCCGATGGATCTGCCTACTGCCCGGAGGGCTATCACCTACGGAAGCTGTAGCCGACACCAGCGACTTGACGGGCACGCCGGCCCGCGGCAAGCCTGTCGCTCCCGCGACCGACCCGCAACTGTAGACGAGTAGCGATGCCATGGCCGAGACACGGAGACTGACGACGATCGGGGCGCTTACAGTGACCGCTCTGCTCACCCTCCTGGCCCCAGCACGGGCCGAGACGTTCAGCAATTTGCAACCGGCCGACCCGCAACCGGCCGCCGATGCGACCGCGCCCGGACTCGCCGTCAACTACGTGTTCCTCAAGGCGCACCATGTCGACGACGTCGAAGCGGAAGGGCCGGGCGAGCCCGGAGCCCCGCTCCCGCAGCTCAACTACCAGAACGGATCTGGCAACGTGCTGACCAGCGATCACTTCGACGGGGTCGGCGCGCTGATCCGCGGGTTCATCGATTTCCCGACCGCCGGCCGCTGGCTGATGACCGCCCAGTCGAATGACGGCGTGCGTGTCCGCCTCGCCGGCACCGTCGTCATCGAGGACCCTGACGTCCATTCCGACCAGTTCGCGCCCAACGCCGAGATCAACATCGCGCAACCCGGCTGGTACGAGATCGCCGTCACCTATTTCGAGCGCAAGAACACGGCAACGCTGCAGCTCTATTGGCAACCGCCGGACAAGAACGAGTTCGAGATCGTCCCGGCCGGGGCATTCAGCCACCTCAAGTGACGCGCGGCGCGGCCGAGGGTCAGGACTCGTCCTCGTAAGGCCCCACCGGACAGCGTGCATTGGAGGGCGCGGGCTGGTTGTGCATCTCCGCCCGAATACGCGGCAGGTCTGTATTGCGCGGAAGTCGCTGCGGCGTCCAACGCAGCGGGCTCGGCAGCACGGCCGCCAGCCTCGCCGCCTCCTCGGCGGTCAGGTCCTTGGCAGATTTCTTGTAGTAGGCCTGCGCCGCCGCCTCGACGCCATAGATGCCATGGCCGAATTCCACGACATTGACATACACTTCGAGGATCCGCCGCTTGTCCCAGAACAGCTCGAGCAACACCGTGAAGTAGGCCTCGAACCCCTTGCGCACGAAGTCGCGGCCGGGCCACAAGAACAGGTTCTTCGCCGTCTGCTGGGTGATCGTGCTCGCCCCGTGAACGCGGCGGCCCTTCTTGTTGTGCTTCAACGCGTTGAGAATGGCTTGAACATCGAAGCCGAAATGCTCGCAGAAGCGGGCATCCTCGCCGGCGATCACGGCCTTGAAGACCTGCGGCGACACCTCGTCGTAGGACGTCCAATCCTTGCTCAGGCCCTCGCCCTCGAACAGCCTGATCACCATGAGCGGCGTGATCGGCGGCGGCAGCAAGCCGTAGATGACGACCAGCGCCATCGACAGCGTCAGAAAAGCTGCGACGGCAAGCAGGAATGCGCGCTTCAGCCGCCGCCAGACGGTCACGGTGCTCCGCCCCCTTGCCGCATCGCTCTGCGCCATGCGGCACTCTATCCGGCAACCAGCGGACATTTCCAGAGCGGCCGCACCCGGTTTTCGGACCGTGCAACGGACAGGCCTTTGACCTAGCCTATCCTCATGACGATTGTCGACGACGACAGGCTCACGGCCCCGCGCTTGGCGCGCGGCGTCTGTCGCGCCCTCGGCACCCTTGGATATGCCGCGTTGACCGAGTTTCCACTCAACAGTGGCCGGCGCGTTGACGTGATCGCCATCAACGGCGTCGGCGAGACCGTGATCGTCGAGATCAAGACGTCGCGCGCCGACTACCGGACGGACCGGAAATGGAATGAATATCTGGAGTTCTGCGACGCCTTCTTCTTCGCGGTGCCGGCCGCCTTTCCGCTTGCGCTGCTGCCGCCCGACTGCGGTCTCCTGATCGCCGACGACTACGGCGCCGAGATCCTGCGCCGTCCTGCCGTGCAGCCGATGAACGGCAGCCGCCGGCGCGCCCAGACGCTGCGCGTCGCGCTCGCCGCCATGCAGCGCCTCGGCCGCCTGATCGATCCGGGGTCCGGAGTTTAGGCAGCGTTCAGGTATGCAGAAACGCTCGACCGGTGCCGTCCAGCACGACGCAGGTCAAGCGGCCCGTATGAAAGGCGCCCGTATCGATGCCGATGCGGTTCGGATGGGACTCTGGCCGTTCCGAGATCGTGTGGCCGTGCACGACGATCTTCCCGTGATCCTTGCCTGAATCGAGGAACTCGTCGCGGATCCACAGCAGGTCGTCGCGGTCCTGCTGCTCGAACGGAACGCCGGGACGGACGCCGGCATGGACGAAGAGATAGCCCCCCTCAACATGCATCAACGGCAGACCGCGCATGAACTCCACATGACGGCGCGGCACGCGCCGGCGAACCTCCTCCTGCAGTCGCAGCAGCTCGCGCCCGTCACGCCGGGAACCCGGCACCGCCTCGATGAAGTAGGAGGCCAGAGTCTGCACGCCGCCATAGGTGAGCCAGGATGGCCCGACGCTCACGTCATCGGGGAACTGCAGGAGGGTGTCTTCGTGGTTGCCGAGGAGATGGACGATTTCGAACCCGGGCAGCGGCTCGTCCAGCAACAGATCGAGCACGCCGGCCGAGTCCGGTCCGCGGTCGATATAGTCGCCGATATAGATGAGCACGCGGCGTTGCGCCTTCGACCGATTGGCATCCGCGGCGATCAGCCCCTGGAGACGGCGCAGGAGATCGAGGCGGCCGTGGATGTCGCCGACGGCATAGATGCGCGTTCCCGGCGGAGTTGCCGCAACGGTCATCGTGCTCACGCCGTCTTCGCCGGCGCGAGCTCGCCGGCCGCCCATTGCGCCCGGCCGCCGTGATTGTCGAGGTAGTTGATGAGGGCCACGACGACCCGCCGGTCGAACGCCTTGCCGACCTGATCGAGAATGGAAGCGACGGCGCGATCGATGTTGAGTGCGTCGCGATAGGCGCGCTTGCTGACCATGCCGACGAAGGCGTTCGCGACGCTGACGATGCGCGCCGTGATCAGAATGTCCTCCCCGGCCAAGCCGGTCGGAATGCCCGTGCCGTCCCACCGGGCCTGGGCCTGGCGCAACGTCATGACGACCGGACCATCGAACTCGATGCCGCCCAGGAGTTCGGCACTCGTCTGGATGCTTTGCCGCACCAGCTGACGATCCCCCTCACTCATGTCGCCGGACTTGGTCAGCAATTCCGGCGCCACCAGGATCTTGCCGAAATTGAGCAGGTTGCCGGCCGTCTCGGCCGTGTCGATGTCGCGCTCGGGCAGATTCATCTCCTGCGCAATCGCCCGCGCCAGCACCGCGACGTGGTGCGAGTGATTGGCCGCGTAGGGATCGCGCCGATCGACGACGCCGACGAGCGTGCGCACGATCTGGCCGAGAATGCGGGCGCGGCGCTCGCGCTCGGTCACCATCTCCGTGATGTCGTGCTCCACGACCAGGACGCCCTTGGGCATTTCCTGCGATGGCGAAACCGGAATGTGGTCGGTCTGCACCACACGCACCGCGCCGTCGACGGTCAGGCGTGCGACGTCGGAGGTGGCGGCGCCGGTTTCCAGGACCTCGCGGTTGCGCGACAGATAGCGCCGCGAGGCCTCTGGACCGACGATGTTGGCGATCGGCTTGCCGATCAAGTCCTCGGCGGGGATGCCGGCGGCGCGCCCGGCCTCGCGATTGGCAAAGTGGTAGCGGCCCTCGGCGTCGAGGATGAAGATGCCCGTCGGCTGACTGTCGGTCACCAAGCGCAATAGATTGCGTTGCTCTTCCGACCGTTCGGCCATCTCGCGATAGCGCGCGGCGCTTTCGGCGCGGCGCAGCGAGTTGGCGTAGATCCAGACCGCAAGCAGACCGACCGCCACGGCCGTCATGGCGAGGATGGCGGCCGCGGTCAGCCATTGCAGGCGCTCTTGGGCGGCACCGAGCGCCTCTGCGTGCGCGATCGTATACATCAGCGTCCAAGGCGCCTTGTCGAAGGCGCGACTGGTCACCAACACCTCGCGGCTGCGATAGTCGTGCCGCAGGGGCTTGAACCCGCCGGGCGTCGCGATGGCGAAGGCCGCATCGAGATCGGCCGTATCCGCGGCCATATGCAGAGAAAGCGGCGACTTCCCATCGGGCAGCGGCGAGAGATATTCGATGGCAGCTCCGTTGCGGCGGATCAACACGGCCAGTGCCGTTTCGCTGGTCTCCCCGGGCTGGTGCAGAAGCGGGAAGAGTTCGTCCGCCACCTCCTTGACCCCGACGACCGTACCGATCTGCGAGGCGGCATCACGATTGCCCTGGACGGCGAAGACCGGAATGGCGAACGCCATGGCCGGCTTCCCCATCGTATCCAAATACATGTCCAGGAGGCCGCGCTCGCCCGGCTTGAGGCCGCCCAGAAAGTCGCGCAGCCGTCCTGCCAAGGGCGGCATTCCCTGCGTGGCCGCCACAGTCTGGCCTTTGCCGTCGATCAGCGCGATGCCGCCCGTCCCCGTGCGCGCCAGGTTGGCGGGAACGGCTGCGGCGGCGCTGCTGTCGATGAAACCGGCCCTGGTCGCCGTCGCCGCGATCAGGTTCTGCAGATATTCGGCCTGCGCATCCGCCACATCGGCATCGTCCGGGCTGGACGCGCTGGTCGCGAGCTGAGTCATATAGAGTTGGAGGGAAGCATTGTCGGCCAGTCCAGCCAGCTCCTCGAACTGGCGGTCGAGCCAATCGTCGACAGCGGCGAACCGGCTGTCGGCGACAATGCCAAGGCGCACCTGCCAGGTCCGAAGCTCGCGCTGCCACTCGCTGTCTACGAAACGGACGATCAGCGCAGCACCGCCGATCGCCATGATCAGCAGCGCCGCGGCCGCAATCAGCAACGTCCTGTTGGCAGAGCTTATGGATTGGCGCTTGAGGCCTTCTGATGCTTCGCCGGTCATCGGCTAACTCATTCTAAATAAATGAATTTCTTAAGGGATCTGCAGCCTGACTCCAGCCACGCAACGCGCGGCACCGGGCCGCCGCGATTCGTCGTCATCCTGGCGTCTTATCGTTAACCAATCCTTGAGCAGCCGCAGTCTACGATGAATTTCCGGTCGTCACATGTCAGTATCGTCCTCATATGCCCAGCGTCAGCGTGTAGAGCGTCGTCGTTCGCTCCTACACGATTATTCCGCCCAGTTCGGCCGTATCGCCGACCGGTTTGCGGCGGAGGCGGCGCTGCGCCTCGGCAAGGAGCAAGCCGAGCAAGCCGCCAAGGTCGCCTCGGAAGCGCGCGACAAGGCGGAGGCGGCCAACCGCGCCAAGTCCGACTTCCTGGCCAACATGAGCCACGAGCTGCGGACCCCGCTCAACGCCATCATCGGCTTCTCCGACATCATCAAGGAACAGATGCTGGGGCCGATCGAGAACGAGCGCTACCTCGAATACATCCGGGACATCAACAATTCCGCGAACCACCTGCTCTCGGTCATCAACGACATCCTGGATCTGTCGAAGATCGAATTCGGCAACGTGCCGCTGATCGAGGAAAACGTCGACCTCGACACGACCATCGCATCCTGCCTGACGATCATCGGCGAGCGCGCCCGCAACGGGGGCCTCACGGTCGAGTACAAACCGCTGAAGAAGATGCCGATTCTGTGGGCGGAGCAGCGCCGTATCAAGCAGGTGCTCATCAACCTGCTGTCCAACGCCGTCAAGTTCACGCCCAGCGGCGGCAGCATCGCTATCACATTGCGCCGCCAGCGCGACGACCGCCTGGCGATCACGGTCAGCGATACCGGCATCGGCATCCGCCGGGAGGACATGGCCGTGGTGATGGCGCCCTTCGGGCAGGCTGACACCGGCCTCAACCGCAAGTTCGAGGGGACCGGGCTCGGTCTGCCGCTCACCAAAGCGTTCGTCGAGATGCATGGCGGCCAGCTGACGCTCGAGAGCGAGCTCGGCAAGGGCACGACCGTGACTGTGACCCTCCCCGCCAAACGTGTTCAATGGAAGGCCGGATCGTGAGCAAGAAGCAGGCCGCATCGCATCTGGAGCCGCGGGTCGAGGCTACGCCTGCCGCGCCACCGCAGGAGGAACCGCAGGTCGAGGCGGTCGCCGCGGCGACGCCGAGAGAGGAGCCGCGGGTCGAGGCCGTGACGACGTTGGCCGTGGCCGATGCCGACAATATCGCATTCGTGCTGCTGTCGGAGAATCAGCGTATCGGTCGAGTCGTGTCGGTCGCCGGCTCCCAGTCGGTCGTGCTGATGGAGGAATCCGCCGACAACAAGGCGGTGATCCCCGCCGGCCTGATGATGGGCACGATCGTCAAGATTCCGCTGCCGGAAACCGTCGTCTACGGCCTGGTCGTCGGCCTCAGCGTGCCGATCCCCGCGACCGAGCCGGGCGCACCCGAGATGAAGATCATGGAGGTCGAGCTGATCGGCGAGAGCGTGCGCGGGGAGGACGGCAGCCTGACACCGTTCCGTCGCGGCGTCTCGATGTCGCCGCCGCTGACGAGCGCGGTCTTCACGACCAGCCAGAACGACCTGCGCCTCGTCTTCCTGCGGCCGGATATTGCGACCGCCCGCATCGGTTCGCTGCACCAGGAACGCCGCCTGCCGGCGCTGATCGGCGTCGATGATCTGCTCGGCAAGCACTTCGCCGTGGTCGGCGCCACTGGTTCCGGCAAGTCCTGTTCGGTCACGGTGATCCTGCGCGCGATCCTCGAGCACTATCCGAACGCCCATATGATCGTGATGGACCCGCACAACGAGTATGGGCACGCGTTGGGCGACCGCGCCGAGGTCATCGGGTCGGGCACTCTCCAACTCCCCTACTGGCTGTTCAATTTCGAGGAGATCTGCGAGGTGCTGATCCAGGCGGGCGCCAAGCTCGACCTGGCGGAAGCGGCGCTGTTCAGCGAGTATATTGCGAACGCCAAACGGCAGTTCCTCGGGCCGCAGGCCGAAGGCCGCTTCATCACGGCCGACACGCCCTCGCCCTACCGCATCACGCTGGTGACGCAGTACATCGACGAGACGATGGGCAGGCTCGAGAAGCCGGAGAGCCTCGTTCCCTACCATCGGCTGAAGGCGGCCATCAATCTCATCACGAGCGACGGACGTTTCGCCTTCATGTTCGGCACGGGTATCACCGTGCGCGACAACATGGCCAGCATCCTCTCGCGCATCCTGCGCCTGCCGGTCGACGGCCGCCCCGTGACGATCCTCGATCTCTCGGCCGTGCCGTCGGAAATCTTGAACGTCACGGTGTCCGTGCTGTGCCGCCTGTTGTTCGATTTCGCGGTGTGGAGCGACGGCGCGATTCCGGTGCTGCTGGTCTGCGAAGAGGCGCACCGCTACGCGCCCGATGACGACAAGGCCGGCTTCGGTCCGGCCAAGCGGGCGCTGTCGCGCATCGCCAAGGAGGGCCGCAAATACGGCCTGTCGCTGTGCGTCGCCACCCAGCGCCCGGCCGAACTGGCGGCCGGCATGCTCTCCCAGTGCAACACGATCTTCACGATGCGGCTCTCGCACCAGCGCGATCAGGAACTCGTGCGTGCGGCGCTCTCCGACGCCGCCATCGGCCTCCTCGAGGCGCTACCGACTCTCGGCAACGCCGAAGCCATTGCCGTCGGCCAGGGCATCGCCGTGCCCATGCGCATGGTGTTCACGGAGCTGACGCCGGAGCAGCGGCCCAAGAGCGCGTCGGCCACGTTCTCTTCGGCCTGGAAGAACGACATCGCCAACGGCGAAGATTTCGTGCAGGAGGTCGTCGACCGCTGGCGGCGCGTGCGCCGCTAGCCGAAGGCGATCGTGCGCCTCTGTGGCAAATTAGAGGCTTAACCACCTCTTAAACTCCCTTGCTTAGCGTTAACCAGCTCCGGCTGACAACGCGTAGCAATGCAGCGACAAGTGTTAATGGCAAGGACGCGGCACGCGGCAAGCGCGGCCGTATTGGCCCTGGGCGCGCTGGTGTGGAGCGGCGCAGCCGCTCCAGCCGACCAGCTCGCGGCGGTGAACCCGGCGCAGTTGTTCGGCACGACCGAAATCCATTCCGCCAACCTCAAGATGTTCCCGAAATGGCGCGGCACGCTCAAGCGCTTCGAGAGCGAGCTCAAGAGCTGCCGCGCCGATCAGTGCAAGAAGAAGGAGTGGGACGCGGTCATCGACGGCCTGCGCGGCAAGGACCTCATGACGCAGCTGCGCGAGATCAACACGGAGATGAACGACAAGCGCTACGTCACCGATCCCGTGAACTGGAATCTTCCGGACTATTGGGCGACACCGTTCCAGTTTCTGCGCAAGAACGGCGATTGCGAAGACTACGCCATCGCCAAGTACATGGCGTTGCGCGATCTCGGCATCCCCGTCGACGACATGCGCATCGTCGTGTTGAACGACCTGAATCTCCGCATCGCGCACGCCGTGCTCGCAGTCTACGTCAACGGCAAGCCGTACATCCTCGACAATCAGATCTCGAAGGTCGTGCCGGCCGGCTCGATCCACCACTATCAGCCCGTCTATTCGATCAATGAAAACGGCTGGTGGCTCCATCGCCCAAGCTAAACCCCGTACCGATCGCTGTGATATTTCCGTGACGCCGGCCGTGCCACAGAATGGCCACGGGAACCGGCAGCAATTCCTTCCTATTTCTTCACCGCTATCAGGGGACAACTGCAATTCGGTGATGTGATGGTGCGGAGCCGCATGGCGGCCGCAGGCGGGAGTTTTTTTGTCCGCCTCGGAGCCAGAGTTCCCGTTCAACTTTCCCGCCGACGATGCATTGTCATCGCCATACTTCTGCTGCTGTTGCCCGACTCCGCCCGTGCGGCGTCGCCTTCGATCACAAAGATCGGTCTGTTCCAGACCTTTGAACTCCACTCCCCCAATCTCGCGGCGTTTCCGAAGTGGCGCGACATGCTGATCCGCTTCGAGCAGGAGATGGCCGAGTGCACGCCCGACCGCTGTCGCCTGGATGAATGGCAACAGCTGGTCGCAGCGCTGCGCGGTCGCAAGCCCGACGTCCAGTTGAAACTCGTCAACAAGGCCATCAACCAGCATCGCTATATTGAAGACTGGGCCAACTGGGATCTTGCCGACTACTGGGAGACGCCGCTCCAGTTCCTCGACCGGAGCGGCGACTGTGAGGATTTCGCCATCGCGAAGTATCTGGCGTTGCGAGCGGCAGGAATGCCGGCGGACGCAATGCGCATCGTGATCGTCCGCGATCACGCGCGCCAGCGCATGCATGCCGTTCTCGCCGTTTACGTGCGCGGGCGCGCGCTGATTCTCGACAGCCTCTACGATGCCATCGTTGAAGCCGATGCCATCGACCACTACGAGCCGATCTATTCGATCAACGAACGGGGCTGGTGGCTGCACCGTCGCTGATACGACGGGACCGTCAGCCGCGCGGCGCGTACTTGCTGAGAATACGCTGCAGCGTGCGCCGGTGCATACGCAGACGGCGGGCGGTCTCCGAGACGTTGCGATCGCATTGCTCGAACACGCGCTGAATATGCTCCCAGCGTACGCGATCGGCGGTCATCGGCTGCTCGGGAGGCGGCGGCAGGCTGGGGCCGCGTTGCAGCAACGCCGACTCGATGGCGTCGGCATCGGCGGGCTTCGACAGAAAGTCGACCGCACCCTGTTTCACCGCCGCCACCGCCGATGCGATGTTGCCATAACCCGTGAGCACGATGATGCGAGCGTCCGGTCGTGCCGATCGCAGCGCCGGCACGACTTCCAGTCCGTTGCCATCGCCCAGTCGCAGGTCGACCACCGCGAACGCCGGCCGCAGACTCCCGGCCACCTCGATGCCGCTGGCGACCGTCTCGGCCGTCGTTACCGCATAGCCGCGACGCTCCATGGCCTGCGCCAGACGTTGCCGAAACGGCGCATCGTCGTCGACGATCAACAGGGTCCGCTCGACGGACGCGACGGCGCGCGGCGGCGGGGACTGCGTGAGGGCCTCTTGCCTAGTCATATCTTCACCTCGTTAAGTCGCCGACGGCTCCGTTTCCAGCGCGGCGCGGTTCCACACGATCGTAGCCTCGGCACCCCCGTCCTGGCCATTGCCGAAGCTGAGCTGCGCGCCGGTCCGCCCGAGCAGGGTCTGGGCGATAAAGACGCCGAGACCCATAGGCTCGCCCGTGCCGATCCGGCCCTGTTCCTCACCACCAGATAGATAGGGTTCGCCGAGGTGATCGAGAAGACCCGGGGCGAAACCCGGACCATCGTCCTGGATCTTCAGGCTGATGCGGCGGTCGCTCCAGCGCACGGTCACGCGCACCTCCGAACGCGCGAATTCGATGGCATTCTGCAGGAGATTGCCGAGGCCATGGACCAATTCGGGACTGTGCGGCGCCAGGGGCGCGGCGTGGCGGGCCGCCTCGGAGCCGACCTCGGGACCGGCATCGATGATCAGGCGGACCCGCTCGACGCGGTAGGGTGCCGCCGCGGTCTCCACCAGCGCCGCCAACGGCATGCGCTGCAGCGGCTCGCCCGCCTCGGGCCGCGTCGACAGCTCTGTCAGGATGGTCCGGCAGCGCTCGCTCTCGCTCAGCAGCAGCTCCACGTCCGCCCGATGGGGACTGCCGGGCGGCAGGTCGCGCGCCAGCTCCTTGGCGACAACCGCGATCGTGCCGAGCGGGCTGCCCAGCCGGTGCGCGGCGGCCGCCGCCAGCGCCCCCAGCGCCGACACCCGCTGCTCGCGATCGAGGGCGAGATAGCTGGCCGCCAGCGCACCCGACATGCGGCGGGCCTCCTCCGCGACGCTGAACACGTAGCCGGCGATGAACACGACCGACAGGGCAAGCCCCGAGGTTAGTCCGAAGATGAACAGCGGCGCCAAGGCGAAGGACTTGTCGGCCCAGGGCAGCGGGAGGTGGAACAGCGCCAGGACGATGATGATCACGAGGGCCAGGGCCGAGAGCGCCATCGTACTGACTCGTGACAGCACCGTAGCCGAGATGATCACCGGCGATAGGACAAGCACTGCGAAGGGGTTGTGGAGGCCGCCCGTCAGAAAGAGCAGCACACCCAGCTGGAGCAGATCGTAGGCCAGATAGACGGCCGCCGCGCGATCGCCCAGCCGCTCCGGCGACCGCCGGCCGATCGCGGCCCAGAAGTTGATGACGGCCGACACGGCGATCGTCGTCAGCGTCGGCACCAGCGGAACCGGATAACCGAGCCCGAAATTCACGACGAGAAGGGTGATTGCCTGCCCGATGATCGCCACCCAGCGGATGATGATCAGCGTGCGCAGCCGCACGCGACCGCCGGCGACAGTGGTGGCCTGGGCCGGCCGCGCCATGTCGAGCGTCACAGTCATAGGGTCATCTGACTCCGCTCGCCCATCGATGGCAAGGGCTGGCCGCAGCCTTCAAATCCGGCCATAGTCGCGCCATCTTGATGCCGACATCGGCGTGGAAACTACGGTCATTTTCCAGCCATGACACGATATCGCGCGCTTGCCATCCTCGTCTTCTGCCTCGGCGGCACGCCCGGCGACGCAACCGCGGATGCGCAGGAACCCGGTTGGGTGACCGACAGCTTCAGCGGGTGCCGCAGCTGGGATCCCTACGGCAGCTACTTCACCCAGGCCAGCTACATCTGGGTCGGCGCCTGCGAGGGCGCGGACAACATCGCCGCCGGCCCCGGCGTCGTCGTCATGACCGACTCCTACGGCGTCGCGGTGGTTCCGCAGACGGTGACGGGCAAGGACAACAGCGATTTCCTGGCCTACAACGAGAATGGCTCCATCGCCTTCGAATCGGCGCACTACGGCTACCCCGGACCCGGGCACGAGGACGAGCGGATGATCGTCGTCAGCGCGGCGGATCCGTCGGATTGCCGGGAGTTCCGCTACGCCGACGGCGAGAACAAGCTTGTCACCACCTATGACGACCGCGCCCTGCATGCCGATCCGCTATACCTCAAAACGACGGCGATCGATGAAGAGGTGTGGACCAGCCTGGCGCCGCAGAAGCTGCTCGCCGCCGCCGAGAATTCGCTCGCCCGCGGCTGGACCTTCGGCGCGGCGCTTTTGTACGTCAAGGTGATCGAGTTTCACCCCAACAGCCCTGACGCGCGCACCGCGCAGGAGGGCCTTGCCGGCATCAAGAAGCGCGCGCCCCAAGCCGCGATCCTGGCGCAGCGCCTGCACATGATGGTGAACAGCGGGACCAGCCTCTGACCAGGCCGGCAGCGCGCAAAAGAGCGGATGGACCCCATGCCCAGCGGGGACCCAAGGCCGGGCCGGACCGCCGATCCCTTGTCCACAGATCCAAGTGCCCTGCGCGGCGACCTTACGCATGGGCGAGTTCTGCGCCCGGCCCGATCTCAAGAATGAGCGATGGACCCCATGCCCAGCGGACGACGATCGGTCCGTAGGGGCGCCCCCGCGTGGGCGCGCCCTCTTGGCAAGCGACGAGCGCAAGGCAAGGGTGACCGCCTCCCCCTGGGGGTCATCGAATTGGAGCGATGCACCCCATGCCAAGCGGGAACTGGCCCCGTTGTGTGGGCCCCTTGGCGGGCGACGAGCGTGGCCGGGGGCGACCACGTGGGGTCGCCCCTACAAAAGCACACGGCCAATCGAGCGGCCGCATCACGCCGCGCCGGCACCTTAGTCTGATACACGATGTCAAAGACCGAGCCAGCGGTTAGCACGCTGACGTTGGAACAATATAAGAACTGATAGTTTTCGTCAAGCCGACGCCCTCCCAGGCCGGCCCGCGGCTGCGCTACCTGCGGCTGCGGCAGGTCATTCCACCTTTCCGCTCACGCCGGCTTCGGCGAAGGTCGCCATGCCGGCGTGGCAGGCAACGGCAGCCTTCAGGATCGGAATCGTCAGTGCGGCGGCAGAGGCTTCGCCCAGCCGCATGCCGAAATCGAACAGGGCGCTCTTGCCGATCGCCTGCAGCAGGCGGCGATGGCCGGGCTCGGCCGAGACATGGGCGACCAGGCAATGATCGAGGGCATGGGCATCGGCACCGTGCAGCACCGCCGCCGCCGCCGTGCACGCGAACCCGTCGAGCAGGACGGGCGTGCGCGCCAGCCGCGCCGCCATGACGGCGCCGCAGATCGCCGCCAGCTCCTGCCCGCCCAGGCGACGCAGGATGTCGAAGGAGTCGCGCGCCGCCGCACGATGCAGGGCCACGCCGGCGGCCACGACCTCGGTCTTGCGTTGCAAAGCCGCGCCGGCGACTCCCGTGCCCGGGCCGGTCCAGTCGGACGCGCTGCCGCCGAACAGCGCCTGCGCCAGCGCCGCCGCACTCGTGGTGTTGGCGATGCCCATCTCGCCCAGGCAGAGGAGATCGATCCCGGGCTCCACCGCCATCATGCCGTAGGCCATGGCCTTGGCGCAGTCTTCCTCGCTCATGGCCGGCTCGGCTGTGAAGTCGGCCGTCGGGCGATCAAGCGCCATCTCGTAGACCCGCAACTCGGCGTCGGCGACCTTGCACAGCTGATTGATGGCGGCACCGCCGGCGACGAAGTTCTGCACCATCTGCACCGTCACCGAGGCCGGATAGGCCGATACGCCGCGGGCGGCGACGCCGTGATTGCCGGCGAAGACGCAGACGCGCGGCCGCTCGATGCGCGGCGGGTGGCGGCCCTGCCAGCTGGCGAGCCAGCTCGTGATCTCCTCGAGCCGGCCGAGCGCGCCGGGAGGCTTGGTGAGCACCGCTTCGCGCGCCGCCGTGCGGCTCGCGGCTTCCAGATCGGCGGTCGGAAACTCCTTCACCAGCGCGCGCACTTCGTCGAGCGTGGCGATCGGCTTGGGCGGCTTATGCATGGACTCTTAACCTCTGCGAAGGCGCGGACGGGGACTCAATGCGGCACTCGACAGCATCGTGTCCCGACGTTTCCCTGTCCCTTGCCCGCGCGCCGCTTTCTGGCCGCCGCGGAATATCCTATAAGCGCCCGAGCGGCGGGGCCACGACAAGGGACTCGATTCGATTTGTCCGACACACGTGATTCGCTGCGAGAACGCTTCAACGCATGAGCGACGACCCGCCAGATCCCATCCTGCAGTGGCCGCCGGACTATGGCGCGTGGTGGAGCGACCTCAAGGTCGCCGCCGCGTTCCTCACGCGTTTGCCCGTCCGAACGGACGGTAGCGCCGGCATGGCGGCGCTTGCCCGCGCCAGCCGCTGCTTTCCCGTGGTGGGGCTGGGAATCGGCCTTGCCGGCGGCGTCCTCTATGCGATTGCCGTCGCGCTCGATCTGCCGCCGCTCTTGGCCGCCATCATCGCGGTCGCGGGCACGGTCGCCGTCACGGGCGCGCTGCACGAGGACGGCCTGGCCGACACGGCCGACGGCTTCGGCGGGGGTGGAGACCGCGACCGCAAGCTCCAGATCATGCGCGACAGCCGGATCGGTACCTACGGCGTCGTCGCGCTCGTGCTCGCGCTCGGCGCCCGTGTCGTCGCTGTGGCGTCGTTCGAGGACGATAGCGATGCCGTCTTGGCGTTGATCCTGTGCGCCGCGGCTTCGCGCGCCTTCGTCGTTGCGGTCATGCAGCGCGAACCGCTGGCGCGCGGCGACGGGCTGGCGGCAACGGCGGGTCGGCCGACCCAGCCGACGATGCTGTGGGCGCTCGCCCTCGGTGTGATCGTCGCCCTGGCATGCGCGGGTCTCGATGGACTCGTGGCCGTCGCCATCGGCGGCGCGATCACCTGGGCCATCGCCGCGCTCGCGCGCCGCCAGATCGGAGGCGTCACGGGCGACGTATTGGGCGCCGTCCAGCAAGGCAGCGAGCTTGCCATGCTCCTGACCCTCGTCGCCCTCGATTGACCGGCCGTGGCCGCGACGGTAACCCGCTGGTGGTGGATCCGGCATGCGCCGGTGACGGGCCATGGCGGGCGCATCTATGGGCAGGAGGACTATCCGGCCGACCTGTCGGAGACGGCACCCTTCCGCGCGCTGGCGAGTGCCCTTCCCGCCGACTCGGTGTGGGTGACGAGCCATCTGCGGCGGACGCGCGACACCGCGGCCGCTATCCTCGCGGCGGGGCCATGCCCAGGCACACCCGACTGTCTCGTCGAGCCGGACATCGCCGAGCAGCATGTCGGAGCCTGGCACGGCCTGACCTATGAGGAGTTGGACGATCTGCGCGGAGTCGCCGGCGACGATTTCGGGTTGTGGCCGGCGAGCGAACGTCCCCCGGAGGGCGAAAGCTTTCTCGACGTCATGGCGCGCGTCGGAGCGGCCGTGGAGCGCCTGACGGCCTCGCACCGCGGCCGCGACATCGTCGCCGTCGCCCATGGCGGTTCCATCCGCGCCGCCCTTGCGATCCCGCTCGGCATCGAGGCGGAG
>Ga0335085_10007687_pt1 | contig 16611 bp, 12 predicted proteins | sample Lox_Sample_45_FD_206712 | JGI IMG/M metagenome (GOLD analysis project Ga0335085, IMG submission 206712) | Soil microbial communities from Loxahatchee National Wildlife Refuge, Florida, United States - Lox_Sample_4.5 | ecosystem: Environmental > Terrestrial > Soil > Wetlands | place: USA...
CGTACACGCGAGATCCATCCGCGCCGGATACGCTCACGCCGATCCGGCCCAGCACGCCCTCGGGCAGCCCGTGGCCTTCCAGGCGCTTCCAGGTGTCTCCGCCGTCGCTCGAACGATACAGGCCGCTGCCCGGCCCGCCGCTGGTCATGCCCCAAGGGGTGCGGTTGGCTTCATAGAGCGCGGCAAACAGGATGTGCGCATTGTGGGGATCAAAGGTGAGGTCAATGGCCCCGGTCTTGTTGTCCTTGAAGAGCACGCGTTGCCAGGTTTTGCCGCCGTCGGCGGAACGATAAACGCCGCGCATATCATTGGGCCCGTAGGCGTGGCCGAACGCGGCCACGTACACCAGGTCAGGATTCTGCGGATTCACCTCGATGGCCGCGATGTGCTGGGAATCTTCCAGGCCGATGTGCGTCCAGGTTTTTCCGGCATCCACGGATTTATACATTCCGTCGCCGAAGGAAATGTTTCCGCGGAGACACGATTCCCCAGTGCCCACGTAAATCACGTTGGGATCGGAAGGGGCCACGGCAATGGCCCCCACGGACATGATGCCGGTCTTGTCGGTCAGTGGGGTCCAGGTGAGGCCGCCGTTGGTGGTCTTCCACACGCCGCCGGCCACCGCGCCGAAGTAGTAGGTGTTCGCGTCTCCGGCCACGCCGGCCACGGCCAGCGCGCGCCCGCCGCGGAACGGCCCGATCTGCCGCCACTGCATGCCTTTCATGGCGTCGGGATCAATGGTCTGCGCCGTGAGCGACACGCCCCAGAGCAGAGTTCCAAAGAAAACGCACACGGAAAGAATTGTGTTTGCGGATTTACGGTGAATCATGGCTTCTCCCCCCGAAGAATTTGTGCCCGGGGATTCTACTAGAATCCGGCCGCGATGGGGGTGTTCGCGGGACGACGGGAGGGGGGATCCCCCCCCTCCCCCTGGAGTGTGTAATCGCCAGAAAACAGAGGACATCGTTTTTTCGGAATGCACGGGAGTTCGTAATTTCCAGAAAACACAGGACATTGATCGCAAAAGAAGGCATGGGAATGCGTGAACGCCTGATTTCAAAGGAGTTAGTTCGGAGATCTCGCCCGCCACTCGCCACTCATGCCTGTCCGCAGCCCTGATTGCCTTGCCGCGCCCCACGGTCACTCACCCCCAGACCATCCTATCACGAATCAAAAAGATATTCAAATAGATACTGAATGCGGGTAGTGGGTCAGTTTGCCCCGATCGGGCGGATGAAGGGCTTAACTTTTCCGTTGCTGCCGCGTTTTTAGGAAGTTGAGCGCTTGCACAAACAAGAATGTCTGTGCTACCGGGCAAACTGACCCACTACCCTGAATGATTCTTTCGGGTCTGGTCATGCATTTGCAGGGACGGACCAATCTGACCGCCCGGTCTTAAAAGAGCACAGCGGGCGGACAGATTGGTCCGCCCCTACAAATCTGGGTGGGGGTGCGGAAAATGCCGCGGATTCCGCCGTGGCGGGACGCGGGCTACAATGCTTTATGCGCGAAATGCCCGATCTCAACCTCTCCTGGCGCGCGGACACGCCCAGCAGCGCGAACGTGATTCACCTGAACAACGCCGGGGCATCGCTCATGCCGCGATCCGTCCTGCGGGCCGTGACCGCACATCTCGAGCGCGAGGCGCAGCAGGGAGGCTACGAGAGCGCGGACGCCGCCGCGACGGAAGTGCAAGCCGCCTACAGCAACGTGGCGAGGCTGGTGGGCGCGCACGCCCGCAACATCGCCATCGTGGAAAACGCCACGGTTGCGTTCTTCCAGGCGCTGGCAGCGTTCGATTTCCAGCCGGGAGACGTGATTCTCACCACGCGCAACGACTACATCTCCAACCAGCTCGCCTATCTTTCGCTCGCCCGCCGCCGCGGGGTCCGCGTGGAGCGCGCGGAGGATCTCCCTGAAGGCGGTGTGGACCCAGAGTCGGTCCGCAAACTTTTGCGCGAGAAGCGGGTGCGGCTGCTGGCGGTTACCTGGGTGCCCACCAATTCCGGATTGATCCAGCCGGTGGAAGAGCTGGGCACGATTGCCGAAGCAGCGGGCGTGCCGTATCTGGTGGACGCCTGCCAGGCGGTGGGCCAGTTGCCGGTGGACGTGGCGCGCCTGCGTTGCGATTACCTGAGCGCCACGGCGCGCAAATTCCTGCGCGGCCCGCGGGGCATCGGCTTCCTGTATGTCTCGGATCGCGCCCTGGACCGCGGGGACTTTCCGCTGTTCACGGACATGCGCGGCGCGGATTGGACTAGCGCAGACGACTTCGCGCTGGTTCCGGACGCGCGCCGATTTGAAAACTGGGAATTCGCCTACGCCCTGGTGCTGGGCCTGGGCGAAGCCGCGCGGTATGCGCAGGAGGTGGGAATCGAGCGAGGAGGGCAGCGGGCGCGCCAGCACGCTGCCGAGTTGAGGGAGCGCCTGGCAGGGCTGCCCGGCTGCCGCGTCCTGGACCGCGGCCGGGAGCTCGCCGCCATCGTCACCGTGGAGGTAGCCGGCCACCACGCGCCCGACCTGGTCAATTGCTTGCGCCGGCAGCGCATCCACACTTCCGCCTCGTTGCGTGAATACGCGGTGATCGATATGGATCAGAAACGGGCTGCTTCGGCCCTGCGTATTTCTCCCCATTACTTCAATACGGAAGAGGAGGTGGCTGCGCTGGTGGAGGCCCTCCGTTTTCAGGAAGCGTAGGTGGCTGCCGGCTGAGCCCTCTTCTCGTCTCCTCTCTTCCGCCCAGTATGCATGTGCATACGTGACGTGATATAAATCACTCTCCGGCTGAAGTATTTTCCGGCCGGGCCAGGAAAGGAGGCTGCCATGCCGGTCAAGAAGAAGAAGACTTCGAAGACTCCTCCCACCCGGGCAAGGAAGCCTGCGCCGTCCGTCCGGACATTTCAATTGATCGGGCCACGAACCGCCCCCGCGCGCACCCCGCCGCCGTTTTCAAAGCTCTTCCAGGAAGAACGGAGCATGCGTGCGCAAGTTGATCAGGATCGTGCGCAGCGCTACCGGAGTTACCTCGAGCAAGTCCAGGCTCCCATGGAGGCGCCGGGGAGGGGAATTGCCCTCCGCGCGGCGGCACCGGTGGCTGCAAAACGACCCCTGCGCATCCTTGCCGAGGGAGACTCCTGGTTCGACTATCCCTTGCCCTGGCCCGATGGCGACGGCGTGATTACGCAGCTCCAGGATTTGCTGGGCTATTCCATCGCCAACATGGCTCACTACGGCCTGGAAGTGCAGCAGATGATGGGGCTCTCCATCCGCCAGGAGATCATCAAGCGGTTGAAGGACTCGCAGGTAAAGTGGGACGCGTTGCTCTTTTCCGGCGGCGGAAACGATCTGGTAGGCGACCGGCTGTGCATCTGGCTGAAGGAGACTCCGCCCGTGCCCACGCCTTCGAACATGTTAAATCCAGCCGCGGTGAGCGCCGCCCTGAGCATGCTGGAAGCGGAATTCCGCGAACTGGTGGCACTGCGCGACCAGTACAGCCCGCAAACGGTGATTTTTGTTCACGGCTACGACTTCCCGCCGGTCACCGGCAAGCGGGTTTGCGGAAAAGGCCCGTGGCTCAAGCCCTCGCTGGACTACGCCTATCAACAGATGGGGGTCGCACACCCCGATCCCAATGATGAATTTGTGGTGGTGAAAACGCTGTTGCAGCAGTTCAATGCGATGCTTGCCCACGTGCAGAGCGACCCCATGGTGAAGGAATTCCAGGTGGTTCCGACGCAGGGCGCGCTCACCCCCGACAATTCCGACTGGCAAAACGAAATCCATCCGTCCACAACTGGGTTTGTGAAAATCGCAAAACGATTCCAGGCATCACTGGCAGCCGTGTTTCCCTGAGCGGCCACAGCGCGCGCCAGCGGCGCATCCACACTTCCGCCTCGTTGCGTGAATACGCGGTGATCGATATGGATCAGAAACGGGCTGCTTCGGCCCTGCGCATTTCTCCGCATTATTTCAATACTGAGGAAGAACTCGCGACGCTGGTCGAAGCCCTGGCATCCTTGAAGGCGTAGCGACTGCGCTGTTGAACCGCCGTGCTTGCCCGCCGTGGCGGAGCAGGCAGTGATTGACAGGAAGCAGTTGGGTCACAGCCCGGGGCTGGGGATTACCAGCCGCTTCTGCTTCGGCGCAACCTCGACGGGCATGGCGCTCAGTTTTGTGTGCATGCGGAGGCGGCGGCGGATGGGCCACCAATCGTAAAGATAAATCTGCATGGGACGCCACATGGCCACCCAGCCGGCGATGGTCAGGCTCTCGCGCAGCACGCCGGCCCAGGTGTCCGTGGAGCTGCCCGCCAGCGTCTTGATCACCACCAAACAGCAGGCCAGAAACACCAAGCCGATCATCAGGCTGGTGCGGCCCTGTTGCATCAAGCGGCGGAATTCGAGAGCGTCCTGCCGCGCGCGGTAGGCGAAATAGTTGTGCACCGCCTCGCGGATCAGGACGGTGGGATCCTGTGGCGGCCACTGCTCCAGATACACCCGCAGGGTGAGCGCGGCGTCCGCAGGAAACTCCTGCGCCCAGCTTTCGATGAAGGCTTCGGCATCGGTGTCCAGGTCCCTCTCGCGGAAGGGCGAGGGATCCATGGAGTTGAAGAGCTGCTTGGTCTCGCGGACTTCGAGCTCGATGGTTGGGGAGGATCCCGACAGCGGGCGTCGGGAGGCAGAAAGCGCGTCTCCGCCCTCGGGGTGGGCATTTTTGGAGGTGGATGACATAAGGCAATGGCGCGCGGCGAGTGGCGAGCTAGAATACTGCAATCCGGCGTACTCAGTCTCCAATCGCGAACCGGTGGGCCCGGCATGCTCACTCGGCCGGTGCCCTGCCATAGGCCCCTTGCTCTCCCCCTATTCTCGGTGCTGGCCAGTGCACTCTTCCCGCTGGTTTATTTCCACCACCCGCGGCCCAAATGCACCGAGGGGGCGCGGCGCGCGCCCTTCCGCAGCCATCAAGATGCCTGTAAGTGATTGCAGAGTGGTCGCTTATGGCTCGTCCGGCAAGTGCCCATTTGGCATGGGCCGTGCTCCCTAATTATGAGCAGGCGGGGTGAACCCGCCCAACGAGAACGGCCATGAAACACCGACTGCCCACCATCCTGATTCTCCTGCTTGGCCTAGCGGTGCTGGGGGTGCCAGCGGCATGGGCGCAGGACCAGGCGCCGCCGCCTCCGGATCAATACCAAGGAGCCGAGCAAGGGCCTGGAGGCGATCAGGGTGGACAGACTCCGCACACCTCTGTCGCGCGGCTGAGCTTTTTGCAGGGTCCCGTCTCGACGCAGCGCGGCGATTCCGGCGACTGGAGCGCAGCCACGCTGAACACGCCGGTGGTTCCGGGGGACAGAGTCTCCACCGGTGAAAACGGCCGGGCGGAATTGCAATTGGACTTCGCCAACATCGTGAGGCTGGACGCGAACACAGTCATCCGCATTACCGACCTCTCTGACGGCAGCATGCAGATTGAAGTGGCCCAGGGCCTGGTGAGTTTTACTTCGTTCAAAGATGCCAGCGCGGTGGTGGAGATTGATACTTCCAACCTGGCCATCCATCCCTGGCGCGACGGCAGCTACCGCATTCAGGTCACCCCGGACGGCCTGACGCTGGTGGCGGTGCGCCGCGGCCAGGCGGAAGTGGGCACGGCGGATGGCAGCACCACGATTCGCGCCGGGCAGCTGATCACCGTGCAGGGCGACTCGCATTCCGCGCAATATCAAATCGCGGCTGCGCCGGCGCGCGACGGCTTTGACCACTGGAGCGCGGACCGCGACCAGATCATCGAGCGGGCGCAGAGCTGGCAACACCTGAACCAGAATTACACCGGCGCGCAGGACCTGGACAATTACGGTTCGTGGCAAAACGTGCCGGACTATGGCCAGGTGTGGACGCCGTCAGTGCCGCAGACCTGGGCGCCGTACCGCGACGGCTCGTGGGTTTGGGAGCCGGGCTGGGGCTGGACGTGGGTTTCGTACGAGCCGTGGGGCTGGGCGCCGTATCACTACGGCCGCTGGTTCCTGTATAACGGCGCCTGGGCGTGGTGGCCCGGTCCGGTGACGCCCTACTACCGGCCGGTGTGGGCGCCTGCGTACGTCTCCTTCTTCGGATTTGGCGGCGCGGGCTGGGGAGTGAGTGTGGGATTTGGCTTCGGCGGATTCGGCTGGCTTCCCATCGGACCCTGCGATCCCTTCTTCCCGTGGTGGGGAGGCGGGGGCCGCTACTACGGACACGCGGGCTATGGACACTGGGGTGACTGGCACGGCGGTCATGGTTGGGCGCCGCTGGCCGGCAACCGGCCGTACCGCGCGGGATACTCCAACCTGAACGGGCTGGCCACGAACAGCCGGTTGCAAGCGGGGATGACTGCCGTATCTGCAAACCGGTTTGGAAGCGGACGGATGGTGGGAGATGCGCGCCCGATCGGAAGGGGCGATCTGCAGAACGCCCAGGCCTTCCGCGGCAGCATGCCGGTGGTGCCCGGCCGCGCGAGTCTGAGCGCTTCCGGACGCCCCGCGGCGCCTGGCACCGTGCCGGGGCGCAATCTCGATGGACAGCGCTTCTACCAGCACAATCAGCCAGCGGGCCAGCAGCACAACTTTGGCGCGGAATCCGCGCGCTATCGGCAGCAGTTGCAGCAGCAACATGCCCCAGTGGTGAACGCGCATGGAGACATGCCGCGCCAGCCATCCGGCGGGGTACAGGGCCGCACGGGGAATTACTCCCCGGGCCGCGCCAATCATTTTTCAGCAAACGCAGGGGCGTCCGCCGAGGCGGGAGCGCACGGAAACGCACAGTCGCGGTTCGGAGACGCGCCGCGCTCCAGCGGACAAAACCGCCCGGGAAACTGGCAATCCTTCCAGGGCAGCAACTCGACGGGAGGACAGCCTGCCGGTCGATACACATCTCAGGCGGGCCGGGGCAATGCCGGAGCGCGTGATACCTGGCAGCACTCGGCGCCGCAGAGCGGATCATCCGCCGGGCGCGGAACTGCCCCCTCCGGCGGCCAATCGCGCCCACAACTGAATCTGCAGAAATCCATTGTGCAAGGGAGCCGGCCTTATTATGGCCCGAGCGGCGGAGCGTATTCGCGCGGCGGAGGGCAGGGCCACAGCGGCGGCGGTGGCGGGGGACGTCCGCAGTCCTGGAATAATGTGCCCGCAGCGCCGCGAGGCTCTTCTCCCATGCCGGGATACCAGGCGCCTGCCGCTCCGCATGGCAACTATGGCGGGTACTCAGGCGGTGGCGGCAGTCGCGGCGGAAGCGGTGGCGGGAGTGGTGGCGGTTCTCATGGCGGTGGTGGCGGACACAGCGGGGGTGGCCACGGCGGTCGTCCGCACTGAGCCTTCCGATCCTTCTCCGGGAAGATTCGGGAGCACAGCTGTGGGCGCAGGGTGCCGCTGCGCAGGCCTACCTTTGCTGTCTAGAGGGAAGACTTAAAGCCGGGATTAGTTGAGGGCGCGTTCGGCCTGCGCGGGGATCACGCAGACGTTTTGAATGCGGGTAGTCAGCACGCGGTTGCCGAATTCCAGAAAGAGGCCGCGGGCCACCAGAATATCGTGTTTGATCGCGCTGCCGCCCCAGGTGCAGCCGTTGATGGTGACCCGGCAGGGAGATACGCCGCGGCGGTCAAACCAGCCTCCCCAAACCCAATAGTGGCCATCGCCGAGCGCCCAGATGGTGTAGCGCGAGTTGCGCGTGGTGACCACCACACGATCGCCGCAGCGGAGTTCGTCCTTGCGAATCTCCTCGAGCGAGCCGGCATGCTCGACCAGCGTTTCCAGTGAATAGGCTACGTCCGCCAAACCCGGCCTCCGGACCAAATGTATCCACGTTCCCGCCTGCCTGTCAACGCGTGCGCGTGCCTGTAGTGCCAACCTGCGCCAATGCCTGGAGGGGAAGTGGTAGGCCCGTGGGGGCTCGAACCCCAGACCTTTACCGTGTCAAGGTAACGCTCTAACCAACTGAGCTACGGGCCTGTGCAACTTTGTTCATCCTAACATAGCATCGGTGGACGCTGCCCCCGTGCAGAAGATCCAGACAGGCTGCGATGAAAACCCACCAGGCTGGCTGTAAGTTTTGACAGTATCCGACTGATTCTCCCAGAATGAGTCTTGTGACCGCAGGCAGAGCGGCTGCGACCGCCGCTTGTGCCCCGGCCCTTCCCAGTGCCGAGCAACCGCGAGCTGCCCATGCCTACCGAAGAGCGGCTAGCGATGGAGCCCATCCTGACCTTCCTCGCCGATGCGGACGCCGAGGGCATCGTGCTGGGCGGGCGGGTGCCGATTCTTCTGACCAGCCGCGCCGGCTCCGTCTTGACCGGGCTGGCGTCCTGCGCAGTGGCCGTGCTCGAGGCCAAGTTCCGTCGCGGCAGCAGCATTGCCAAGGCAGCGTGATCCCATGGACCAAGTCATTCTGGTTCTAAATGCCGGGTCTTCAAGCATCAAGTTCTCGATGTTCGCCGAACGCGGGGACCGGCTGGAACTCAAGCTGCACGGCCAGATTGAGGGAATCTATTCGTCCCCCCGTTTCGTCGCTTGCAATGCGGAGGGGGTGGAAATCGGCAGCCGCGAATGGGGAGAGGGGACTCGCCTCGGCCACGAGGGCGCCATCAGCTACCTCAGCGAATTTTTGCACGGAGTGGGCGGGGACAATCGGCTGGTGGCGGTGGGGCACCGTGTGGTGCACGGCGGCGTGGAATTCTCGGAGCCGACGCGGATTACGCCGGAAGTGATCACGAAACTCGAGAAACTGATCCCGCTGGCGCCGCTGCACCAGGCGCACAACTTGCAGCCAATCCGCATCGTCGCGCAACAGACTCCCGCTCTGGCTCAAGTGGCCTGTTTCGACACGGCGTTTCATCGCACCCAGCCGGAAGTCGCCCAGGCCTTTGCGCTGCCCGCTGAACTGAGCGAGCGGGGCGTGCGGCGCTACGGCTTCCACGGCCTCTCGTATGAGTACATTGCCGGCGAGCTTCCGAAATTCGAGCCGAAAGCAGCGGCGGGGAGGGTGGTGGTGGCACATCTGGGCAACGGAGCCAGCATGTGCGCGATGCGTGCGGGAAAGAGCGTGGCCACGACCATGGGCTTCACTGCGCTCGATGGGCTGCCCATGGGCACTCGCTGCGGCTCGCTGGACCCCGGCGTGATGCTGTATCTGATGGACGAACTAAAGATGGACGAGCGAACGATTGAGAAGCTGATTTACAACCAATCCGGGCTGCTGGGGGTGTCCGGCATCTCGAGCGACATGCGCGTGCTGCTGGGGAGCGCGGATGCGCGCGCGCGCCTGGCCATCGACCTGTTCATCTACCGCATCGGGCGCGAACTCGGCTCGCTGACGGCCGCGCTCGGCGGAATTGACGCGCTGGTCTTTACCGCCGGGATCGGTGAACACGCCGGGGTGATTCGCGAGCGCGTTTGCCGGGACGCGGCCTGGCTGGGAGTGCAGATCGATCCCGCAGCGAATCAGGTGGGCGGGCCGCGCATCAGCGCGGAGTCGAGCCGCGTTTCCGCCTGGGTGGTTCCCACCAACGAAGAACTCATGATTGCCCGCCACACGCGGCGTCTGGTTGGAGCAGCGATTCATTCGGGGTGAGGCCGAGGAGCAAGGAGCGCAACCGGGCAGCTATTCCGACTGAAAAGCCGGGCCTCAGCTACGCGATTATTTTCCCCAGCATGACGATTGTGAAGATTCTCTTGGTGGATCTTCTCTCCAAGTTCTTCTGAGGGCCGGGAGTATCAACCGTTCCCCCTCGCAGGGTACGCGCCGCGAACGCATGACCTCATCCACGGTGGCTCAGTGGCCGCGGCGCCACTCGTGCGCATTGCTTGCGAGGTGCCGGTCGAAGAATTCGACGCCGGCATGATAGGCGCGCAGCCAGGATTCGTGGCGCAGGAAATCGTGGATTTCGTCGGGGAAGATCAGCTCCTCGGCTGGAACGCCCTGTTTGCGCAGAGCCTCCATCATCATGACACTCTGGCGGAAGGGCACGTTGCGGTCGTCGTCGCCGTGGATGAGCAGGACTGGCGAGCGCCAGGTCTTGACGGAGGCGATTGGCGAGGACTCGCGCGCCAGCCGGGCGGCGTCCGGGTTGGCGTCGGGATTGTACTCCGGCGCGAAATTGCGAATCACTCCGCTCCAGTCATGCACGCCGTGCAGGTCCACGCCGGCGGCGAACAGATCGGAGGCCCGGGCCAGGCCCAGGGCCGTTAGATAGCCACCATAGGAGCCGCCCCAGAGGCCAATGTGCTTGCCGTCCACATCGGGACGCGCGCGCAGGAAGACGCCCGCGCCGGTGACGTCGTTGAACTCGCTTGCGCCGGTGGCGCCGTAATTGATCGCCTCGCGGAATTCCATTCCATAGCCGATTCCGCTGCGGTAGTTGACGGAGAGCACGAGATAACCGCGGCTGGCCAGATACTGATTCATCGCGTAGGCGTTGTTGTAGTAAGCCATGTAATGCCATCCCAGCAACATCTGCCGCCGTGAGCCACCGTGGAAGAAAATGACCGCCGGGCGGCGTTCGCCGGGCTTCAGGCCGGGGGGAAGAAAGAGCTGGCCGTGGATGGACATGCCGTCTGCCGCCGAAAAAATCACCTGTTGCGGTTCTACCAGAAGGGCCGCGGGGAAGTCCGCGGGGATGATTTGAGGCGTCAGATCGCTCAGCTCTCCTTTGGAGGCAACCACGGCCGCGCGCGCCGGAGCGCGTGTTCCGGAGCGCAGCAACACAATCGTTTTGCCGTCGCTGGCCACCACGGGTGACCATTCGAGCCCCGCGCCGCTGGTCACCGCGGCGGGCAGCCCACCCTGCGCCGCGACGCGCCAGACGTGGCGGCGGTCGATGTCGCCCTGATTCGAGGAATACACGATTTCCCTCCCGCCGGGGGATGGGGCCACGTGCTCGACCTCGAATTCTCCCGGAGTGAGGAGCGCCGCCGCGCCGCCAGCCAAGTTCACCGCGTAAAGATGAATCCAACCGTCGCCTTCCCAGGGAAAAACGATGCGGTCGTCGCCGGACCAAATCAACTGGTCCTCTGCAACTATGGGGTGGAACACGCTGCCGCGGCCTTTAGCGGCCCGCCACACTTCCGTGCCGCGGCCCGTGGCGGCATCGGCCACGCGAATGGACCATGGCTGACCCTCCCGGCGGGGGCCAAACGCGAACGCCAGAGTCGAAGAGGGGATGCGGACGAAAGCGATGCGCTGGCCATCCGGGGACCAGGCGGGATCCATGTCGCGGTCCACGGTGGGATCCATATAGCGGACGGATTTATCCGCGAAGGTGTACACCGCGATGAAATTATGGTCCGTGCGCGTGCTGACGAAAGCGAGCCTGGCGCCGTCCGAGGACCAGCGCAGGGATTCCGCCTTGCCTTTCATGTGGATGAGCTGCGCGGCGGCCTGGGAGCCGTCGAGCGTGGCGGTCCATACCTGGCCGTCTTTTAAGTAGGCCACCACGTTCCCGCGCGGGGAAATTTGGCCAGCCGTGCCCTCCGCCACTTTCTTCGGCGCCGCGGATCCGGTGGCTGGCACCACCCACAGGGCGTGCTGCGGCCCGGCAGGATTGCTGGAAGGGTTGGGATCCGAGCCGGCGGTTTCGAGATCTGCGCCACGGGTGTAGAGCAGGAACTGCGCGTCGGGACTCCAACGCAGCTCGCCGATGTCCACGCCGTCGTCATCTTTATAGGTAGTGGCGGCATGGGCGGTGTAGCCGCCGGCGGGCGATGGTTCGGCGATCCAGAGGTTGCGTACCCCCTGCGCGTTCTCGAGCCAGGCGACGCGGCCCGCAGCCGGCGCGGCCACGAGTTCGGAGGGGAAGGGCGCGCTCATCACCTGTTCGAGAGTGAAGGGCTGGTCCGTGGCGGTTGCCCCACGGCTGCGCGTGGCGGCGGCAACGGAGGTCAGTGCGAGAAGCAGAAACAGGGCGAAGAGACTCGAGGCGCGCTGGCGATTCACGGAACAGTCCTCCGGGTATGAAGTTGCAGCGTCTCCCGCGGCGCGGGAAGCGCAGGCATGATACGCCGCCGCGGGGCGATGTGAAACTGGTTGAGCGGGCGGGCCCGGGAGGGCGCCAGGGGCGTATTTGCTTGACACGGCCTTCGTATTTTTATACAGTGCTGTGCATAAACTGGAGCGGGTGTGAACAAGCAGAAAACATTGCGGCAGGGGCAGATCCTGAGACTGGTGACCCGCGAGGCCATCGAAAATCAGGACGCGCTGTGCCGCCGGCTGCGCGCGGAGGGCCTGCGGGTGACCCAGGCCACGGTGTCGCGCGACGTGCACGAACTGCGACTAGTGAAGACGGATCGCGGCTATCAGCCGCTGGCGGTGGAAGCGGCACCGGCGGCGCTTCCGCGCATGGCGCGCGAGACCATTCGCGACCTGCGCCCGGCGCAAAATCTGCTGGTGCTGAAGACGCCGCCGGGCGGCGCGCAGTCGTTGGGCGCGGCCCTGGATGCGGAGGGCTGGCCGGAGGTGGTGGGCACGGTGGCAGGGGACGACACCATCCTGGTGATCAGCGGCAATGCCCGGCAGCGCGTGACCGTGGAAAAGCGCCTGAAGGACATGCTGGCATGAGCGGCTCGATTCGGACAGCCGTGGCCGGGGCCACCGGCTACGCGGGCTACGAACTGGCGCGGCTGCTGCTTCGGCATCCGGGGGCGGAGCGCCCGGTCTTTTATCTCCGCGAGCCAAACGGCGCGAAGTGCCTGACGGAGGTTTTTCCGGGGCTGCGCGGCTGGGGCGAAGCGCCGGTGCGCAAGTATTCCGTTTCGGCCATCGGGGAGCAGAGGCCCGAGGTTGTGTTCCTTTCCACGCCGCACGAAGCCTCGCTCGAAGCGGTGCCGGAACTGATCGCCGCGGGTCTGCGCGTGGTGGACCTGAGCGGAGCCTTCCGGTTCCACCGGGGCGAGACGCTGAAGGAGTGGTACGGCCTGGAGCCAGCGGAGGCAGGACTCGCCTCGCGGGCCGTTTACGGCCTTCCGGAGTTGTATGCCTCTCAAGTGGAGCGGGCCCAGTTGGTGGCGAATCCGGGCTGCTACCCGACGGCAGTGATTCTGGGCCTGCGTCCGCTGCTGGAAGCAAAGCTGGTGGCGCGGGGGCGGGGAATCGTTTGCGACTGCAAGTCCGGGACTTCCGGCGCCGGGAAAGAGCCGAAGCGGGAGACGATGTTCTGCGAGGTGAATGAGAATTTCCGCGCGTACAAACTGTTTTCACACCAGCACACCCCGGAAGTGCTGGAACATCTGGGGCTGGCCGCGTCCGACGTGATGTTTTCCACCCACCTTTTGCCGCTTTCGCGGGGGATTCTGGCGACGCTGTATGCCTGGCTGGAGCAGCCCGCGGAACCGGCGGAAATCGAAGCCGTGTTCCGCAGCTACTACGCGGGACGGAAGCTGGTGCGCGTGTGGCCGGCGGGGCGCCTGCCGGAGCTGCAGCACGTGGCGCACACAAATTTCTGTGACATCGGATTTGCGCTGGACGCAAGCCGCCAGCGGCTGATGGTGGTCTCCTGCCTGGACAATCTGGGCAAGGGGGCCGCGGGGCAAGCGGTGCAGAACTTCAATTTGATGACCGGGATGGAGGAGGCCGAAGGACTGCTATGAGAATCGTGGTGAAACTTGCGGGCGCTCTGCTGGAGAACGACGGTGTGGTGCGCGGCCTGGCGGAGCAGATTGCCGAGCTTGCGGGGCGGCACGAGGTGCTGGTGCTGCACGGCGGCGGAAGGATTTTTACCGCCACGCTGGCCCAGATGGGCGTGGAAAGCCGGTTCATCGCCGGGCTGCGGGTGACGGATCGGGAGACCCGGGACGCGGCGGTGATGGTGTTCGCGGGATTGCTGGGGAAACGCCTGTCCGCGGCGATTTCCGCGGCGGGCCGGCCGGCGGTGGGAATTTGCGCCGCAGATGCGCTGTGCTTTCAGGCCGAGCCGATGACCCTGGAAAGCGCCAACGGGGACCTGGGCTACGTGGGATACATCACCGGAGTCAACGTCGAGTTTCTGGAATCGCTGTGGCGCGCAGGGATTGTGCCGGTGGCCGCGTCCCTGGGCGCCGGGGCGGATGGCGAGCTGTTCAACATCAACGCGGACCATATGGCGGCGGCATGCGCGGAATTTGTGGGCGCGGAACGGCTGGTGTACCTGACTGACGTGCCGGGGGTGCTGGAGAACGGGGCCATTCTGCCGGAAGTGCACGTGGACGATATCGAGGACATGGTGCGGTCACACCGCGTGACCGGAGGCATGGTGCTGAAGCTGGAGGCGTGCCGACGGGCGCTGGAGGGCGGAGTCACTTCCATCCTGGTGGTGGGCGGTGGAGCGTCCGGAGCGCTGGTGGGGGCGGCAGAGCACGGCCTGGGCGGCACCCACATCCTGGACGGCGCGGCACAGAAATCAGCTCCGGCGGAAGCGCGGTTTGCCACGGGAGGCTGCGCATGAAATCCCGCGCGAAGCGTGGAACGAGGGCGCGGGCGATCGCTCCGCGAGCGGTGCTGGGCGCGGAGGCGCTGCACCTGATGAATACGTACAAGCGTCCGCCCGTGGTGTTTACGCGGGGGAAGGGCTGCTACCTCTACGACCATCGCGGGCGCGCCTATCTGGATTTTCTGGGGGGCATCGCCGTGAATGCGCTGGGCCACGCGCATCCGCGGGTGGTGGCGGCGATCCGGCGCGAGGCCGCGCGTGCCGTGCACATCTCTAATCTATACCACAACCCATTCCAAGGCCCGCTGGCGGCGAAGCTGGCGCAGTGGTCCGGCCTGGACCGGGTCTTTTTCACCAACAGCGGCACGGAAGCAATCGAAGGGGCCATGAAGCTGGCGCGGCTGCGCGCGCGAATCGCCGCGGGGCCGGCCGCGCATCCTCCCCACAAATTCCTGGCGCTGGACAATTCCTTCCACGGGCGGACGTTTGGCGCGGTCTCCATCACTTCGACGGCGAAATACCGGGAGCCGTTTGCGCCGCTGGTGCCCGGCGTGGAGTTTGTGGCCTTCAACGACTGCGACGACCTGGCGGCAAAATTCGACAGCTCGGTGTGCGCCATGGTCCTGGAAACGGTGCAGGGCGAGGGTGGAATTCACCCGGTGAGCAGCGCGTTTTACCGGCTGGCGCGGGAGCTGGCCACGCGGCACGGCGCCGCATTGATTGCGGACGAAATCCAGTGCGGATTGGGGCGCACGGGACGGCCGTTTGCGTACCAGAAATTTGCGACCACCCGCGAGCTCCTGCCGGACATTGTGACGGTGGCGAAACCCATCGCCGCGGGGCTGCCGCTGGGGGCGTTCCTGGCGCGGGAGGAATTCGCGCAGGCGTTTACTCCCGGTGTGCACGGCACCACCTTCGGCGGAGGGCCCCTGGTGTGCGCGGTGGCCCTGGAGGTGCTGTCCATCATCGAGGAAGAGAAACTGATGGAGAACGCGCGGGAACGCGGCGAAGAAATTTGCGTGGGCCTGGCGGAAATCGCGCTGCATTTTGAGGGCATTCGTGAAATCCGCGGGGAAGGGCTGATGATCGGCCTGGAGCTGGGCTATGACGGCGCGCCGTGCGTGGATGCGGCGCTGGCCGAGCGCTTGCTGATCAATTGCACGCACGAACGCACCCTGCGCATGCTGCCGGCGCTGAATGTGACCCCGCGGCACGTGGGCGAATTCCTGGGGAAGATCGAGCGCGCGCTCACCGCGTCGCGCCCGAAGCCGCAGTTCAAAATCCCGGCGGGGTTGCTGGCGGCTGGTCATCCCGTTTCCAAGTCCGCGCATTCCGCCGGCGGCCTGCGAGAACTCGCTCTGGCCGCCGCGCCGGGAGAGAAAGGCTGAACCACATGGCGGTCGCATCTGTGGCAACCACGACACCACGAGATCTGGTCACCGGCGGAGAGCTGACCGCCGGGCAACTCCATTCACTGCTGACCCTGGCGGCGGAAGTGAAGGCCCACCCGGAGCGGTTCCGAGGCGCGCTGAGCCGCAAGTTCCTGGCGCTGCTATTCGAGAAGCCGTCGCTGCGCACGCGGGTGTCCTTTGAAATCGGCATGCAGAGCCTGGGGGGCGGGTCCGTATTTCTGGATTACAGCGCGGCGCGCCTTTCCGAGCGCGAGACGGTGAAGGATGTGGCGCGCAACCTGGAGCGCTGGGTGAACGTGATTGCCGCGCGCACCTATTCGCAGGGGACCATTGAAGAGCTGGCCGCAAACGCCGCGATCCCGGTGATCAACGGACTGAGCGACCATTACCACCCGTGCCAGATCCTGGCGGATTTCCAGACGCTGGAAGAGCGCTTCGGGAACTTGCGCGGGTTCCGGCTGACCTTCGTGGGCGACGGCAACAACGTATGCCACTCGCTGTTGCTGGCGGGCGCCCGCCTGGGGATCAACCTGAAAATCGCCACGCCGGCGAATTACCGGCCCGATCCCGCGATCGTGGCGGAAGCCCGACAGGCGGCGAAAGAGACGAAGGCACGGATCGAGCTGCTCTCCGATCCTGCGGAGGCGATGGCCGGCGCCCAGGCCGTGTACACAGACGTGTGGGCCAGCATGGGCCAGGAGCAGGAAGCCACGGAACGCGAGAAGGCATTTACCGGCTTCCAGGTGAACGACGAATTGATGTCCCAGGCCCTGCC
>Ga0335085_10007688_pt1 | contig 16609 bp, 12 predicted proteins | sample Lox_Sample_45_FD_206712 | JGI IMG/M metagenome (GOLD analysis project Ga0335085, IMG submission 206712) | Soil microbial communities from Loxahatchee National Wildlife Refuge, Florida, United States - Lox_Sample_4.5 | ecosystem: Environmental > Terrestrial > Soil > Wetlands | place: USA...
CACGGCGGGAATTTCGCGACGCCACATCCTGAGTACTACAAGAATACGGTTCTGAAGAATCTGCGCGCGCCGGACCACGGCAATCTCGACATCCTGGCGGAAGTGGTGCCTGCTGCGAAAAAGCGTGGCATGAAAGTGATCTGCTGGCTCGAAGATGTCTTCCGCACGGATTTGCCGAACATCGAGAAAGTGCAGGAGCGCGATCTCTACGGACGCAATGCAGAGACGCTCTGCGTCAACAATCCGGACTACCGGAATTTCCTGACTGGGCTGGTCGAAGACTACGCCCGTTCGTACGACATCGACGGAATCATGTGGGGATCGGAACGGCAGGGAGCGCTCTGCGACAGCCTGGCGATGACGCACGACACGCCGCCAATCGATCCGGGAACGGTGACGTGCTTCTGCCAATTCTGCCAAGCGAAAGCGAAAGAACGTGGTATCAATCCAGATCGTGCGCGGCAGGGCTTTCTGGAACTGGAGAAATTCGTACGAGCCTCTCGCAGTGGCAAGCGCCCCGTCGATGGCTACTACGTCCAATTCTGGCGTCTGCTGTTGCGCTATCCAGAACTCGCTGCGTGGGAAATGCTCTGGACCGACAGTCTCCGCGAGACCTACGCCGCAATCTACAAGACTGTGAAAACGGCCAAGCCAAGCGTTCCTGTGGGCTGGCATATCTGGCACAACAACTCGTTCAATCCGATCTACCGCGCGGAGCAGGATCTGCACGAACTGTCGAACTATTCCGATTTCATCAAGGTCGTAATGTACAACAACTGCGGCGGCGAGCGCATGGCCCTCTATATCGACAATGCCGGCTCGACTCTCTATGGCGATCTCACCAAACAGGGCTTGCTCGATTTCAACTACGCCGTGATGAATTTCAAAGAGGGCAGCTATGAGCAGATCCCGCACACCGGGCTCTCTCCTGATTACGTCTATCGCGAAACGAAACGCGCGCTGGAAGGTGTCGCTGGAACGAAGACATTGATCTGGCCCGGGATCGACATTGATATTCCGACCGAAGCCAACCACAGCAAGTGCTCGCCGCAAAGTGTGAAGGCGGCTGTTGCAGCGGCGTTCCGCGCGGGTGCGCCAGGAGTGATCCTGTCGCGTAAGTATTCTGAAATGCCCCTTGCGGATTTGAGCGGAGCCGGAGATGCGGTACGCGAGTGGAAGGTCTGACCTGAAAAAGAAAAAGGCCGCCATCCCTGGCGGCCTTCAGGTTCTATACCGCGTTAGAACTACGGCGAAACTCCCGCAGGTGGTTGAGGTGCTGCTCCTGCTGTCGTCGCTGCAGCGGCCTCGTTCAGAATCCGGTGGTGGATCGTGAAGAGAGCCAGTTCCAGCCGGTCCGACACGCCGATCTTGTCGTAAACGTTCCGCAGATAGTTCTTGATCACCTGTTCAGTCGTGCCAAGCTGGGAAGCGATTTCCTTGTTCTTGTATCCCTGGACGATCAGCGCTACGATTCGGAGCTCTTTCGCCGTCAGGCGATCGCGAACGCGCAATCCGACCATATCGTTCTCGGTGAGCTCGCTGGGGACGGCGACATCCTGTACCCAGGTCTCGCCCCGCGCTACTTTGCGGACACAATCGACCAGAGCGGCGCTGGTGACGTTGCGATAGACCACGCCGTGCGCGCCATTCGACATATGCTTCTGCGCGCTCTCGCCTGTGTCGGCCAGCACGATCACGCGTGTCTTTGCCTTAGTCGCTCCCTGGATGATCGCAGCGAAGTCATTGTGAAATCCTGCAGCCACGACGAGCACGGCGGCGCGAAACTTGTCGAGCGCCATGAACATCTGTTCGGGCGTTTGCGCCTGGGCCACGATGCGCATCTCGTCTTCCACCGCGAGGACCTTGGCAATGCCCGCCCGGAAGATCGCCTGGTTATCGGCCAGAATCAGTTTGAGCATGTTTTCAGCTCTCCAAAAATAATCCGGTTCACAAATGTTAAGAGTTGCGGACGAACTCGTAAGAGTCGATCACGCACGCCACCCCGCGGCCTTCGCCGCCTTCTCCAGTTTCGTCGGCGCGTACCACGCGTCCTTTGCACTGAATGGTGACGTTTTCCTGCCCGCCCGTCATTTCCGGCGGCAGCGTGATTTCAAATTCAACCGGCGAACCAATCTCCATCGACGCGTCAGCGCGAATGTACACGCCGGCCGCACTCAGATTGCCGGTTACGCCCTTGGCGTCGCCGCTCGCTGTTCCGCCTTCCCCTTTATGGATTTTGATCGGCAATTCCAGCGGAAATCTTTTTCCGGTCCGTGCTTCTTCCCCCACGGTACCTCCTCTATGTTGACCTGTCTGCATGGCTTCTGTGAGTGGGGCCAACGTCATCAAATCAAGCTCCTGGCGGGCTGGGGCCCGCTTTAGTGCTCACGGGCGGTTATATCACGGAAAGTTACCCGTGTAAAAGCCTGATAACCCGTTAGTTAACGGTAGAAACTAGGTTCCCCTCATGGCCAAGGGGAACCGCACCTGGCGGTTTCGGTCTGACCGAGCTTTACATTCCCGAACCACGCCACGTGATAGCTTCTTTACACCGGGTGTTCTTCCGCAGGGAGAAGGGAAGTCATTCCATGCCAAGTCCGCGGCGAGTCCGCACATCACCTCCGAAAGCTGTTTGCATTGCCCTAATAGCTGTGTTTTCAGTCGCTTCTGTTGGCGCGCAAACGGCGAACCAGAAGCCGACAACCGAGCCCGCACCGCCAACGGCGGCTTCAAAGACCGGTGAAGCTCCAAACGTGCTCGTTCAATTGAACGCTGCCCTCGAAGGACTCGCCGAGAAAGTGTCTCCGGCCGTGGTCCAGATTCTGGTGACTGGGTTTGGCCCGATTCGTGAAGAAGACCGTTCGCAGACGGCGCTGATCGTTCGGCAACACGCCGTAGGATCAGGGGTCATCGTCGATCCCACTGGCTACATCGTGACCAATTCTCATGTCGTCGAAGGCGCCCAACAGATTCGCGTGGCCCTGCCGTTGGGGACTTCGACGGATTCCTCCGGGCTGGTGCCGATTGGCAAGCGCCGCATCTTGGACGCCCGGCTGGTTGGACAGCACAAGGAGACCGACCTGGCACTTCTGAAAATCGATGGGCGCGATTTGCCAACCTTGCCCCTCGTGAGCCATGAACCACCCCATGTTGGACAGCTGGTGTTCGCAATCGGCAGCCCGGAGGGTCTGCAGAACTCCGTCACCATGGGAGTTGTGAGTGCTCTGGCGCGGCAACCCGATCCCACCAAGGCGATGACTTACATCCAGACGGATGCTCCCATCAATCCGGGCAACAGTGGAGGCCCGCTGGTCGATATGAATGGATCGGTGGTGGGCATCAACACCTTCATATTGTCCCAAGGCGGCGGCAGCGAAGGTCTGGGATTTGCCATCCCTGCCCGCGTCGTCGATTTCGTTTACCACAGCCTGCGGAAGTACGGACACGTGCATCGGGTGGAAATCGGTGCGGCGGCCCAGGACATCACGCCAACTCTCGCCGATGGATTAAAGCTGCCGCAGAGCTGGGGCGTTGTTGTGGTGGATGTGACTCCTGATGGCCCCGCGGCTGCGGCAGGCCTGCAGATTCAGGACATTATTTTGAGCGCGGATGGCCGCCGCATCGAAACTCTACCGGGCCTGACTGCCGCGCTCTACCTGCATCGCATCGATAAGGTTGTGAAGCTGGATGTGCTGCGCGGAAAAGAGAGAAAGACACTTTACGTCCCGGCGATCGAGCATCGTGACCAGATGGACCAGTTGCTCGACGCGGTGAATCCGGAGAACAGCTTGGTTGCCAGACTCGGCGTTCTTGCGATCGATATCAGCGGCGACTTGGCCGCCAAGGTCAAATCTGAATTGCGCATCCCGTCTGGTGTGATCGTTGTAGGGAGGGCCGCCGAATTGATTACTCCGGAGACTGGCCTGCAGGCCGGCGACGTCATCCATCAGCTGAATACGACTCACATCGACACCGTCGCTCAGTTGCGCAGCGGCCTCGACGCGCTGAAAAGAGCCCCCGTCGTCCTCCAGATCGAGCGCGATGGCGGACTGATGTATGTGAGTTTTGAAATGGAATAGAATGCAGCCGCGAGACTGACTCTTCCTGTAACGAGGAGGGAGCATGACCGGAATCGTGACTTGGTTCGAGTCGTTGGGCCAGGATTTGCGTCTGGCGGTGCGCAGCCTCGGAAAGAGTCCGACTTTCGTTGCAGTCGTGGTGCTGTCGCTCGCGCTCGGTATCGGCGCGAACAGCACAATCTTCAGCGTGACAGATGTGCTGCTGCTGCGTCATCTTCCTTACGATCGTCCTGAGCAACTGGTCGCGATTTGGGAGACTCAGCTCACTCATCCTGAGTCAAGGCAATCGCCACCCATCGCGGAATCAGTTGATTGGAAAAAGCAAAGTCACGTTTTTCAAGACATTGCGTTGACCAGCTTTGCCGAACCGGGCGCTGTTTTGTCGGGAGCCGGCGAGGCGGAGCGCATTGTCGTGCAGGACTGCACGCCCAACCTGTTCGAACTGCTTGGCGTGAAACCGATTCTAGGCAGAGTCTCATTCCCTGAAGAGATGCGTGACCACGATCAGACTGTGGTGATCAGCGAATCGTTCTGGAAGACTCACTTTAATCGCGATCCCAATATTCTCGGCAAGACTTTTCGACTGAGTGGCATGCGCTCCACCATAGTTGGCGTGATGCCAGAGTCACTTACCTCTCTGGATGGAAGCAAGGTTGACATGTGGCAGCCGATCGATGCTGAGAGCAGGCGCTACATCGAACGCGCGGATCACTGGTTGATGCCGGTTGCGCGGCTCAAACCAGGAGTAACTCTGGCGCAGGCACAGGCCGAGATGGATACGATTGCGCGACGGCTGGAATTACAGTATCCCGCTACGAATAAAGGAATCGGAAAGGTACTCGTTCCACTGCATGAAGAGCTGTTCGGATGGGCCAGGCAGGCGCTCTATCCGCTGCTTGGGGCGGTCGCATTTGTGTTGCTGATTGCGTGCGCGAACGTTGCCAATCTGATCCAGTCGCGAACGGAAGTCCGTCGCGGCGAGTGCGCGCTGCGCCTTTCGCTGGGCGCAAGCCGCGGGCGGCTGATGCAGGGATCGCTGGCGGAAAGTGTGCTGCTCGGTTGCATAGGAGGCACTTTTGGATTGCTCATGGCATTTTGGGGGAACCGGCTTTTCTTCTGGATCGCTGCATCGACTCTTGGCCCGGACATTCCGAATGCCGACAAGATGACCGTTGATTTGCGGGTGGTTTTATTCACGTTGAGCATTTCACTCTTGACCGCTCTCATGTTCGGTCTCGCACCGGCGCTGCAGGCATCGCGCTCTGATCTGAACCATGATTTGCGCAATGGCGCTCGCGGCTCCGCTCCCGTCCCTGGCGGAATCATGCGCCGGCTGCTCGCGATTTCTGAGGTCGCTTTGGCGATGGTGCTGCTCGTTGGCACCGGCCTGATGATCAATACCCTCCTGCGCCTGCGCGGAGTGGATCCCGGATTTGACACGAGCAACCTGCTTGCCATGACGATCCAATTGCCCGAAGGGGACCAATACGTAGAACGAGTGGGCGGCGACATGGAAAAAGCCAAACCGGCAGTGGATAGCTTCAATCGGCGCCTTCTCGAACGCATGGCAACTTTGCCGGGAGTGGAATCTGTTGGTACAGGCGGAATTCCCACTTTTTTTTCTGAGCAGCCTTCGTTCCAGATCATTGGCCATCCAACACCACCGGACCAAAGGCCTCAAGCGGGCTATGACCAGGTAACGCCTGGGTGTTTTCGGACGCTCAGAATTCCATTGAAGAAGGGACGCTATCTAGACGAGCACGACACCAACGCAGCGCCCTGGGCGATCGTCGTAAATGAGGCATTCGTGCGCAAGTTCTTTCCCGACGAAGATCCCATCGGCAAACAGGTGCGTTTGCGCTTCGATCCCTATCCGACTGAAGAAGATCGCACGCGCCAGATTGTGGGTGTGGTCGGGGATGTGAAGCAATACGGATTAGGAAGGCCAACGCCTCCGTTTATTTACGCTTCGTTTTACCAGCAGCCAGACGTGTATCCCGGGGGCTCAATCGTGGCTCACCTGTGGCAGGATCTCGCCATCCGGGTCAGCCCGACAACTCATGCCGCGGACCTATCGAAGCCGATCAAGGAGATTGTGGCCGAACTTGATCTCGACCAGCCGATGAGCCGGCTGATACCCATGCGCGACGTTCTGGATCGATCTACTGGCCTCACGCGTTTCTATATGCAACTTCTGAGCATATTTGCGGTCCTGGCGATCTTTCTGGCCGGAATCGGAATCTACGGTGTGATGTCGTACTTTGTCAGCCGGCACACGCATGACATCGGCGTCCGCATGGCTCTGGGAGCTCATCCAGCAGACATTCTCAAGTGGGTTGCCAGACTCGGACTCAAGCTGGTGTCCATCGGAATCGCTGTGGGTGCCGCACTGGCAATTGGACTAACGCGGCTGATCTCCGCGCTGTTGTTCGGAGTGACACCGACGGATCCATTTACCTATTTCTTGGTAGCGCTGACTTTGGCTGCAATCGCTTCGCTTGCCTGCTATATTCCCGCCAGACGTGCGACGAAAGTGGATCCAATGGTAGCGTTGAGATACGAATAAAGAGTATTGCTGGACTCATTCCAGCTCGAGTGTGAGGATGGGTTCGTTATCTCGCGGCAGCACTGAAGCTCTTGGATAGCAGGGGCTTTGCGATCGAGTTTCCAATGCCACTCGCAACCTGCTCGAGCGCTCGCTGTTCGTCAACCTTAAACGCATCTTGCCCTGCCCGATACAGAGCCAGCACGGCGATTACGCGGGATGCTTCCTCAACTGGTACCGCGAGCGCCGAGCGCAGCGTGCTGTACTTTGTAGAATCGTTCAAATAGCCGGGCTCAACCGATGGATTCCCATTGAGTATCGCCTTGTGATTCTGTGCCACCCAGCCGGATAGACCTTCACCCAATGGAATTCGCAGGGACGCAAACAGGCGGTAGTTGTCGCCTGTCGAGAATGTCGCGACCAAGGCGTCGTCCTGCGGACAATACACCCCCATCGCGTCGAATGGGACGATGTCCTTCAGGCGGACGGATAGCAAAGAAAAGATGTCTTCGGACCGCAGCAGTCGTCCCGCATCGCGCGTAAGCTGAATAATTTCATCCGCGACCTGCTGCGCCTGCGATAGCAGGGAGCCCGCATTCGCACTCGAACCAACTGCGTTCTGCGGAGCAGACTCGGCAAATCCAGCATCCGGCGCCGATCCGCGAACAATTTTTATATCCGTCGAGAGCTTCGGCGGGGCCTGCACCGGCTGCTCGGTTGCCAGCTTTTCCAGTTCCACATAGCGCCGCTGCAGAATGGCAACTACCTTCGGATCAAAACTTTTTCCCGAGTCCGCCGCGACGCGGGCCATCGCTTCGTCTAGCGGGAGTGCCTTGCGATATTGCCGGTCCGACGCCAACGCATCCAGGCAATCTACTGCGGAGAGAATCCGCGCTCCGATGGGGATGTCCTCGCCGACTAGTCCAAACGGATATCCACTGCCATCCCATTTCTCGTGATGAGCCCGCACAATCGGCACCACCGGATACGGGAAATGAACCTGCTCCAGAATCTCGGCGCCGACCACCGGATGAATTTTCATCTTCTCGAATTCTTCCGGCGTGAGTTTGCCTGGCTTGGAGATGATGTGCTCAGGCACCGCGAGCTTTCCGATATCGTGCAACACCGATGCAGCCTGCAATGCCTCCGTCTCATCCGCGCTCAACCCAAGTTCCTTTGCGAGTTCCATTGCGTAGACGCGCACGCGCTGCAGATGCTCGCCGGTGGTCTCGTCCTTGGCCTCGATCGCCAGCGCCAGAGCTTCAATCGTTCGCAGATGTAACTTCGAGACCTGCTGGGCGTGGATCTTCTCGGTTTCAAGTTTGCCCAAGTACAGCCGGTACGATCGATACATCAGATAAATCGGCGGCAGCACCAGCAACGACGATTGCCATCCGATATGCCCGTTGAGAAAGTGCACCAGCCCGGCCACTGCCGCTCCCACCATGAAGTAGGGAATCAGCCAGGAGTGACTCTCGCTCCAGACTTTCGCAATCGACTTTTCTTCGGTGAGTCCGATGATCGTCGAGGTCGCGGCCGTATTGCATCCGAAATGCACGACCGCGGCGACCAGCAATGCCAGCGGACCGGCTGCGTGAAGGATATTGCTCTCCACGAACTTGTAGCTGGCATACGCTGCTGCACTGGAAATCGTTACCTGTGACAGATTGAACACAAGCTGTACGAGCTTGAGCCGGCGTGCAGGTTTCCAATAGAACTGCGCCAGTGTGCTGGCCACGCCAATCGCCAAAGTTTCCGGAAGGCTGAGCTCAAGGATCCCCAACAGCGTGAACAAAAAATTGACTGAAAGCGTGCCTTCAATCCCGGGCAGACCTACCTTCAATGAAGAGGCCAGCAGTGCGGCAATCAAGTAGCTCGCGAACTTGATGGGATCGCTGGTATGCCAATGTGCGACCGCCAGCGTGCACAAAAGCACAGCGGAGAGCGCCATCCCCGCGATAAAGGCGCGGACAGCTATGGAACGAACCCCAGACATGACAAGTGCTTAAATTTTCAACGAATTGCGAAGCCAAGTCGCCGGAAAACGGAGTCGACTTGTTACCAACGTTACTCCTTAAAAATCAGCAACTTGCGCATAACAAAAACACCTTGGCGCCGTGTCCTGAAGGCCATGCACGCGCCATTTTGTCCCGCGATGCACCTCATGGGACAAATCGTCCGTTGTGCTTCGCAACACTTCTTTGTAACTGATTGAAACCGCAGGAACTCCGGCGGGCGTAGTTGGCCTTGGCCTTGCACATACTCATGTCACTTGGGTCCTGTTACTCGCAGTGTGGGGCGACTCAATGGGGGATTTGTGAAGAGATTCTTGGTTCTAGTTCTGGTTGCCACCTTGTCGGTGGCCTGCGCTGCCGATACTACAAAGCTCTCGCCGGACTTGCAGAAGACGACTTCTCCTACGGCGAGGGTCATTGTGCAGTACAACGGCGCGCCTAGTCTTCTGGATCTGCAACTGCTGTCCACTCTGGGATCGATCCTCAACGCGCTGCCATTGGTCAACGCGATCGTTGCCGATTTGCCACTGGCAAATATCCTGTCGCTCTCGAATCAGAGCAACGTGAAGTACATCAGCTTGGACCGCACCCTCAGCCCGACACTCAGCAATGCTGCACCGGCAGTGAACGCTTTTGCTGCATGGCAATCCGGATACACGGGCGCAGGAATTGGAGTCGCGCTGATCGATAGCGGCGTGAGCAGCCATCCCGACCTGAAGGGTGGGTTTTTGGGACTGTCGCGCGTCGTTTGGAATCAGAGCTTCGTTCCGGGCAACTCGAGCGCCAATGATCAATACGGTCACGGTACTCACGTCGCGGGGCTGATCGCCGGCAACGGTTCGAGCTCAACCGGTTCGCAGTACTCGCAAACGTTCAAGGGGATTGCTCCGCAGGCGAACATCATCAACCTTCGCGTGCTCGATCAAAACGGCGCCGGAAGCGATAGCGCCGTGATCGCCGCTATCAATCAGGCGATCACGCTGAAGCTTCTTTACAACATAAGAGTCATTAATCTCTCGCTCGGACGCGCGGTCTACGAAAGCTACACACTTGATCCGCTTTGCCAGGCGGTTGAGAACGCGTGGAAGAACGGAATCGTCGTGGTTGTCGCAGCGGGCAATAACGGACGCTATCAGCCGACGAACGGCTACGCGACCGTTACGGCTCCGGGCAACGACCCTTACGTGATTACGGTTGGTGCAATGAAGCCGATGGGAACTCCAACGCGGGTCGACGATCTCATTGCAAGCTACAGCTCGAAGGGACCGACGGCGATCGATGCGATCGCGAAGCCTGATATCGTCGCTCCGGGTAATCTTCTCGTTTCGCTCGAAGCGCCCGGATCCACGCTCTACAACAACAATCCGGTCACTCACGTTCCATATAGCTTTTACGTGAACGGCGGCAGCAGTGCATCCTCAACCAGCTACTTCACGCTGAGTGGGACGAGCATGGCGACTGGTGTCGTAAGCGGAGTCGTCGCAGACCTTCTGCAGAAGAGTCCCAGCCTGACTCCGGACCAGGTGAAAGCCCGTCTGATGAAAACGGCGTGGAAATCGTTTCCTGCCTACAGCAGCACGACCGATCCTACGAGCGGTGTGACTTACACCGATCAATATGATGTGTTCACAATCGGTGCAGGATACGTCGATGTAGAAGCCGCGCTAAGCAATACGGACCTCGCCCGGGGCACTGCCATGTCGCCTTCAGCTACCTATGACTCGAGCAGCGGATACGTATATCTCCACGACAGCTCGACGGCTGTCTGGAACACTTCGTCGACTTGGTCGAACACGGCAGTATGGGGGTCCTCGCAATTCCTGGTCGGTGCACCCGCCTCGGCTATGAACGGCAATGCGCTTTGGGGCGGTAGCAACGAGCCGTGGGGATCGAATGTCCTCTGGGGATCGAACGTGCTCTGGGGCAGCAATGTCTTATGGGGCAGCAACGTACTGTGGGGAAGCAATGTCCTCTGGGGCAGCAACGTGACAGGTGGCGAGCAGTAAGCTTTCAGTCAAGCTAAGTACCAATGGGCCGCGACTCGTCGCGGCCCTTTGCTTATTTGGCACGCTCCAGCCGATTTGATTTCTCTACCTTTGCCCAGTCCTTTGCCTTGCGAGATTGTTGTCTTCCGGCTTCGATGCAAAACGATCGAAAGCAGCCGAAATTTGAGCGCTAAGGACTAATTAAATGAATTGAGTAGCGGCGGGGCAATTCGTAGTGGCGAGCGACCAAATCAGGCAACAGGTTCTAGGTTGAAAGGTGGTTACCCTTCTGTCGCGCGTAGGTGGTACGTAGGGGATGGAAAGCATGGATATAGGACAAGCACATTATGGAGTTTAGGTTTTATGGGCAATATTCTTAAGTTCTAGTCAGTCTATGGAGGAAGGTGATCTGGGAAATGAAGTACATATTCACTCTTGGTGTTGTCGCTGTGGTTCTTGCCGCGGTCAGCTTGGCCGTTGCCGAGAACAACGAATCCAGTATTAATAAGCGTATTGCCACGTCTGCCAACGTACTGTCTCAGGTGATGGATACCCCTGACCACGCGATTCCGGACAAAATTCTCGACCGTGCCAAGTGCATCGCGGTGGTGCCCTCGCTGGTCAAGATCGCGGTTGGCTTTGGTGGTCAGCATGGGCACGGAGTGGCGTCCTGCCGGACGGCAAACGGATGGAGCGCTCCCCTTCCCATCGACATAACCGGCGGAAGCTGGGGACTCCAACTTGGTGGCGAGGCCACCGATCTGGTGCTGGTGTTTATGGGCGACCGAGGAGTGGAGCACCTGGTGTCTGACCACTTCAAAATCGGGGGAGATGCGTCCGCTGCAGCAGGACCAGTGGGACGGAACGCTGGTGCAGATACGGATGTTGAGATGAAAGATAAGATTCTTACTTATTCCCGGTCCCGCGGGCTTTTTGCTGGGGTGGATCTTTCCGGGACCGTTGTGAAGCAGGATAGGGATGAGACCGCCCTTCTGTTTGGCCACATGGAAACACCGAACGCAATCCTCACGGGCAAAGTCTCTCCGCCGGCCGCGAGCCAACCCCTTCTTTCAGAGCTAAGAAAAATCTCCGAGAACGCTCATGAGAGGGTCGCTATGAGATAAACGGATAGGGCAGGCCTCCGAGATGCGGGGCCTTCCCTTCTCGACCTGGAATTTCTTCTCCTGGTGCTTCGCAGGACAGTCTCGGGAATCTCCACCCCTTGCACAAAGCGCGCTAGGGATGGGCCACTCGCGGATAGCCAAGATGTCCGCCTCCACTCATCATCCTGTGAGCGGGCATTTTGAGCGCTGTGGCTGGTTTCGCCAACTGTCCAACTCGCCTAGCGTATGGAAATGAATTACCATCCCGTCGATGCAAATCGCGGACTTCGTAAAGGGCTACCAAGTAAAGAGCGATGAAGAACTTATTCAGTTGGCAGCGGCACCAGACCAACTTACGGCTGAGGCACACATCGCACTTCACGGGGAACTGTCGAGACGCCAAATCAACATCGTAGAAGATTCCCCGGTATCTCAACGCTACGGAGATAGCAATGATGCTGTTCAGGTGGCCGTTAGCCGAAGATTGCAACAGGTGGGACGTCAAGGTGTCGGTGATTTTGTCGCGGAGACTCTTCGGACATACCACACTGATTTTTGGCTGTACTTTAAAATCGCTGCTCCAGCCGTGATTATCAGTACTTTCGCAATCATCACAAGTCGTCATGAGGTACGAGGGATTTTGCGCCATCTCCCGCGAGGCGCTGGATTGCTTGCGAACCACATTTTAGAGATTGGTCTCATCAATTACTCAGCGTGGTTTGTCACTTGGATGGCGTTCTCTTTCATGTTCGGTGCCACGTGCATTGCGGTGGAAGAGAGGGCAGTCGGATTTTCTCCATCGGCATGGCACTCTTGGTTGAATGTTCGTGAACGGTTGGGTTCTTTCTTGCGCCTATCTATGTTGCTTTTGGTACTGGTGATGGCGGCGGGAGCCGCTTCAGTGCTATTGGGAGCAGGAGTGTTCTGGACGTTGCATCAATGGAAGGTGCACCCCACCGCCCTTCTGATTACGGCGATTTCATATGGACTTATTGGCCCCGCACTTCTCATCGTTTCACGCTTTTTTTGGCAGTGCCAGCGGTGGTTTTGGATGATTGCAGAGTTTGGCAAGCCACGGTTCGCAGCGCTGAACTGGCTCACGGAAAGTCACTAATACTCGCGGTGCTTCTGGCGAAATCCTTAATCGGGGGATACGTCGCAGCGATGTGCCCCTTCTGGCTGGCATCTGTTGTTCACATCTCCGTGCCGTTGCCGTCATGGTCTCCTTGGATTCTGACCATTGCGTCGATAATCGGCGTGACGGTGGTCGAGCCTACAATGTTCGTCGGCTTCGCTCTGTTGTATTTAAAGACATCGGCTTCCGATTCAGCTTCCAGCGAAGCACTCGCTAGTCAACTGGCGTAACATCCCGATTACACTCAGAATCCCACTTTGCCGCTCAAAGCGTGTAATCGCCTGCTTTTGTCAACTGTCTTTCCTGAGTAATTGTGGAGCGGTTATAGAATCGAGCGAATGGAAACGTTTCTAGTCGTTTTCGGCCTGCTAGCAACATGTTTTGCCTTATCCAAAATCGTACCCGGCTTACGCGTGCGAGCCATGCGCTCCCTCGCTGCGAGAAGGGGCTTCCAGTACATAGGCGGCCCTCTTCCAGCGTCGTTTCGCATGACCAGCTACCCGGCAGATGACCTCCGCTTTGTGCGCAATGTGATCGAGGGCCAGTCAAACGGAATGCCGATTCTCATCTTTGACTGCGATGTAGGTGTAGTAGGTATAGCACGAGGCAGAACTTGCACTTTCATCGCAACCCAGACCGATACGAATCCGTTCGGAAGCCTTGGCTGGGGAGAAAGAATCGTTCAGTCTTCCGGGTGGTCAGCGCTCTACCGCCTTCCCCCGCTTTTTCCGTCGAGACCATGGACTATGGGTATCCGCCGTATCGAGGATCATCTGGACAGCTTGCGGATGTGTGAACGGGCCCACTAGCCTGGAATTCCAGAGCCAGCCTGACCTGACACAGCGCTTCGATTCGGTCGTTGTACTCCACAATGCGCTCGCTCAGTTCTTCGATCGTCGCCAGCAACGGCTCCAGCGCCCGTTGCAGTTCCGGACTCAGCCCCTCGGCTTTCTCCGCATTCATGTGGCGCACGTTGCAGCCGCGCGAGCGTTCGCCGTAAGACTTTGCCAGTCCGCGCGCAGTGTTCACCAGCGCCGTTCGTGCCCGTACCAGTCCGGCCCGCGCCCGAATCGTCATCAGATCCGCTTGCGCCTGCGCACTGCGATGCTTCACCGGATACAGCAACTCGGGATCGATCCTGGCCAGCCGCGCCAAAGTCTGTGCATCCAGCCGATCGTCTTTCTTGCGGCTCTCGCCAATCAGTCGCACCTTGCGCGCATTCGCCACGATCACCTCGTGTCCCAACCCGCTCAACAGACGGCTGATCCAGGGCGAATGCGTCCCGATTTCCAGCCCGATTCGACTGCGTGGCATGGCGCCGAAGACTTCCTGCAACGCTTTCGCTGTCGTACGAACTCGCTGTTCCAGTTGTATCTGGCCGGTTTCGTCCAGCACACAGTACCAGCTGTTGCGATCTCCCAGATCCAGTCCGATGGTCAGTGTCTGCCGAGAAATATTCCTGCTCTGCTTCATTGCCGCGGTGCTAACCTTTTTCATTGCCGGTCTCCTTTTTGTCTGTGCCTTGAGCACGTCGATAACTTGGGAGCGTACACCGCATCCCGTCGGAGACCGGCCTTCTCATCTCATCTGGTTTCAACAGCTAGCAACCAATTCAGTTGCATACGCCATGCCACATCCGCTCATCTTCCTCACGCCACAAGTAGTTCCCCTCATGATCGATTACGCCACGCTTGCCTTTGAACCACGTGGTTATACACAGAGTTGGTCGAGGGTCGGGCGGAGGTTCGGTGATATGGAAGGTTTCCACCGAAGCCACACCACCGCAGAATGGCATTGCTGAATCGAATGTTGCTGGAAACGCCGCGCTGCCGTCAGGCTTAATGTAATAAGACTTGCCATCCAGAGCGACGGAGGCGACACCCTCTGAAAACATCTGGGCGAACTGGTATTGAATTGGGATTGTCAACTTGCCCGACTTGTCTACGTATCCCCACTTACCCTCAAGTTCCACAGGTGCAAGCCCGTCGGAAAAAGGGTAAACGTCATCGTATTTCGGCTGAATGACTATCCTTCCACTCCTGTCCATGAATCCGACTTTTTCTTTCACGCGAACCGCGACCAAGCCTTCAGCAAAGTCAATGCCGCTTGCGCCGTGGTGAATGGGCGGTATAGCGAAATTGCCGTCTCTGCGAATGTAGCCCACTTTATCCCCAACACCGACTGCTGCAAGGTCATCATGGAAATCGAAAGCCCAATCAAACAACGGAGTGATGCGCTGCCCTTGCCTGTTGATGAAGAACGTCTTCTTGTTTAGAGCCACCATCGCCATACCATGTTCAAATGGCTTTGCATGCTCAAATTGGAAAGGGATGACGATCGTTCTCTTTCGATCAACGTAGCCCCATTTGCCATCCTCGATGGCTGGCGACAGTCCCTCCGAAAAGTGCTGCGGGAAAAGTCGGCGATGGGGACGCCACGTCGGAGAGATGAATTTGCCATTCTCGTCAATTAGTCCGCACTCAGCTGAGTCGCAAACAACAGCGCCATCGTCAGTGAATGGACCTGCAAAATCGAATCGAGCTGCAATGACGACTCCCTTGCCTGACAAATATCCCCACTTGCCGTGATCTTGAAAAGGGATAGGCCCGGGCGTCTCGCACGGCGATTGACTGAACACAGGCAAGGCCAAACATACTTGGAGAAGTGCCAGACCTGTATACCAACGAAACACTATCATGAGGACATTAGACACCGCTTCACCCGATACGCGGCAGTTACAGTGGTCACCGGGCTTTGATTGTCGAAACATCGCGGTTACACTCAGAATGCTCCGGCAGGGGTTTTGAGCGCTATGGCCTGGTTTCGTCAACCACTCTCCGGGGCCACCAACCGCAGTAACTTTTCCGGCTTCTTGGGTGACGTTACATTTCAAAAATGGGAGTCTCACTCAAGGTGGTCCGAATATTTGCCGCTCTGGGTCTATGCCTTTCATGTGTCCCGCGAATGATGGCACAGGAAACAGAGTCGGTTGAACTCACGAAGTCGGACCTGTTTGGTCTGCCAAACTGGCAAACTAGGACCGTTGGGGTTGATGGCTTTGTGCTCGGCATGACGAGAGAACGCGCTGTCGAAGTAGCCAATGCGAAGAATCTAAGACTTGTTCCCTCGGGGCCCGGCCTGACAATTGCGGAACGGAGAGGGTCATGCGTTCAGGCGCGCTGTTCAGTGCATTGGGCTCACGGCAATTGGCTCGGTATCGACCTCTTCTTCGACGGGAACAAAATCAACAAAATCGCGGTGGGACTCTCGGCAGATATGGACCCAGAAGATAAGGAAGTCAACATAGCGCGGGAGTTCAAAGGGCTCACCTATCAATTCTTCAACAACTATTCTGAGCGTTTGCGAAACCAGATTCTCGGCTCGGCGGAGGCCAAACGGGACTCTTCTATGCCGCGAGACACGGACCACCTGAAGTACCTTCAGTACGAATACCCGCAATCTGGCGTGGTCTTACATCTGACGACAAATGATCAGGAGCCAATTGATCTTACGCTCGATTTTTCCGCGCCTCGATGAACGAGACATGGTTGTCGTAATATCCCCATAACGCTCATCATCGCGCCAAAAGGCGAACGAAAAGCGCACGCTTGTGTTAAGGCCTGATTACAGCAGTTACCTGCGACCGTGACGCTCGTGACCGCCATCACATCCGGCTTTTCTTCGTAGTGGTGTAATCGCCCGTTCGGCTCGTTGAGCTAGCCGTATTAAGGCACCAGCACACTTATG
>Ga0335085_10007689_pt1 | contig 16608 bp, 14 predicted proteins | sample Lox_Sample_45_FD_206712 | JGI IMG/M metagenome (GOLD analysis project Ga0335085, IMG submission 206712) | Soil microbial communities from Loxahatchee National Wildlife Refuge, Florida, United States - Lox_Sample_4.5 | ecosystem: Environmental > Terrestrial > Soil > Wetlands | place: USA...
CTCTACACAGGTCCCTTGCGGGAAGTCCCTGTTTCCAGGGAGGGTCCTGTGCGGTTCAAGCCCAGGTAAGGTTCTTCGCGTTGCGTCGAATTGAACCACATGTTCCACCGCTTGTGCGGGCCCCCGTCAATTCCTTTGAGTTTCAGTCTTGCGACCGTACTCCCCAGGCGCAGGACTTAACGCGTTAGCTACGGGACGACCCGCCTACGCGAGCCACCCCAAGTCCTGATGGTTTAGGGCTAGGACTACCAGGGTATCTAATCCTGTTTGCTCCCCTAGCTTTCGTTCCTCAGCGTCAGTTGCGGTCCAGCCAGCCGCCTTCGCCACGGGTGTTCCTGCAGATATCTACGCATTTCACCGCTACACCTGCAATTCCACTGGCCTCTCCCGCACTCGAGCACGGCAGTTTTGAAAGCAGCCTCTGAGTTAAGCCCAGAGATTTCACTCCCAACTTGCCGCACCGCCTACGAACCCTTTACGCCCAGTAATTCCGAGCAACGCTGGCCCCCTACGTATTACCGCGGCTGCTGGCACGTAGTTAGCCGGGGCTTCTTATACCCGTACCGTCACGCCCTTGCGGGCCGTTCGTCCGGGTCGAAAGGGGTTTACACTCCGAAAAGCTTCATCCCCCACGCGGCGTCGCTGCGTCAGGCTTTCGCCCATTGCGCAATATTCCCCACTGCTGCCTCCCGTAGGAGTCTGGACCGTGTCTCAGTTCCAGTGTGGCCGGCCATCCTCTCAGACCGGCTACCGATCATTGCCTTGGTGAGCCGTTACCTCGCCAACAAGCTAATCGGGCGCGGGCTCCTCCTCAGACGGTCTTGCGACCTTTGAGTCCAAAGACCGAGGTCTTCGGAATGTCATGCGGTATTAGCCCCGCTTTCGCGGGGTTATCCCCCATCCGAGGGCAGATTGCCCACGTGTTACGCACCCGTGCGCCGTGCGCCATCCGTATTGCTACGGACGCGCACTCGACTTGCATGTGTTAAGCACGCCGCCAGCGTTCGCTCTGAGCCAGGATCAAACTCTCGTTTGAAATTGGCTGCCTGGAAAACAAAAAGCCCGACTTTCATTGCTGAGAGTCGGACCTTATCAAGTTGGGCCGCACGTACAGCCCAAGCCCGAGCTTTCCAAGCGAACTTTTTATCGCTCGATTCACTCAATCTTCTGTCTCGATTAGGATCGGGACAAAATTAATCGAACGGGTTCTGGCACATCTCATCTTACCCAGTTTGTCAAAGAGCAGAGGCCTCCCGTCCAGCAGGCAGGCATATCCACAGCCTGCTGACTATAGCATCCGGATTTTAAATGTCAAGCATCATCCTAAACTAACAGGTCGGGCCACCGGCGTAGGATCCCAGAGCCGTTTCAAGGCGCCCGCGAATTGTTGGCTCTCGGCTCGGGCGCTGCTCCGGGCTGTTGTCCTCCGGGGCTATCGACACCGAAATGCACCAGTCGCTTCATTCTAGTACGGCGAATAATATCCCGGCCCGACGCGCAGCATGTGGTGCCAAGCAATCGGGAACGCCCACCAGACGAGCGAGCCGAGCAGGGCTTGGCCGATGGCAAGCGGGATAACATTTCGCTCCCGGGCGAACATCCATGACATCGCGATTCCGGCGATGAGCGTCAACGGGACGAGGACGGGATTCGGCCAATGAAGACCGCTGAAGATAACTCCGGCGACGAGGTAGACGAGCCAGTGGCGCTGGAGGAGCGACAGGAGGCGGTTCGTCAGCAGGGAATTCAATGCGACTTGTTGTACGAGGCAGAACGCGAAGTAGTTTTCCAGCCGGCCGAAGGAACGGTAGTTCGGCGGCGGGTGAACGGGTTGATGGAGAACCAGGCCGATCATGAACAGCCCCACGGCGAACGCTCCATAAATGGCGAGGGTCTGCTGGGTGGCAGGCCACAGATTGTCGCCGCGCATGCCGAGCGTTTTTGGCGTGTCGCGGTGAATCAGGAAGCTTGCGACGATCCACGCGATCGCCCAAAGAAAAGCGCGCGGTGCGGAGAATTGTCCGCGCCAAATGTACCAGCCGATGAAAATCGGAATGCCGGCGACATCGGCAACAGAAAGAATCGTGCGTGAAGCATTCCTCATAGTGAGGACAGCGGTCAGAAAGATCGAGGCTGTCGAAAACGGAGATTTCGATGCAAACGCGCCTCTCGGAGTTGTCGCCGCCGCTCTACGCCATTCGCCCGGAGGAACACCGGAGACTTTTCACACGAAGGATGTGGAGGACGCCGCGCGGCAAGTTGCCGGTGGACAACCAGAGTCAGCGGCTAGAGCCACTGTAGCGTGCCGCGCGTACAGTGGCCCCGGCTGCAGGCCCTCCGCAGCAGGTTTTTGTTTTACTTCTTCGGATGCAGAATGAGTTTCTGCACGCGCCAATTCAAGAGTTCTCCGACATAAATTTCATTTTCCGATGGACACGCAATCCCATGAATCCAGCCGAACTCTTTGAGTTGCTTTCCCGCGTGGCCGAACGTGCCAAGCACTTTCCCGTCCAAGCTCAGTTTGTAGAGCCGGCCCGGGAACGAATCCGAAGCGAAAAGTACCTGGTTCGGCCCAGGAGTAACGCAGACGACCCAAGGAGCGCCGGGCGACATGGTTCCCGTAGCGTTCGGGCCCGGCTTAGCGCCGATCGCTGGAAGGGCGTTCGCATAGTCAAACGGCTCGCTGATCTTGATGATGCGAAGGAATTTTCCGTCTGAATCGAACACCTGAATGCGGGCGTTGCCCCGGTCCGCGACATAGATATTGCCTTGCGCGTCCGCCGCGATGCTATGGGGCGTGTTGAACTGCCCCGGCCCGTCGCCTGGCTCACCGAATGACTTCAGCCATCTGCCGTTCTTGTCGACTTTGCCGACCCGAGAGTTGATGTAGCCGTCGCTGATGAAGGCGTCGCCAGCTGGGTCCCACGTCACATCGGTCACCTGCCGGAACATTCCGTCCACGGGAGGCAGCGGCGGCTTCGGATGCTTCAACGGTTCGGTTCCCTCATCCGAGGCTTCCTGTTTGCGGCCGAAGACCATGACCACGCGGCCCTGCGGATCGAACTTGACGACCATATCCGAGCCCTTGTCGGTCACCCAGATGTTGTCATCCTTGTCCACACGCACCATGTGCGCAAACGACCAGGCGTAGAGATTGTGGCCGATTTCGCGAATGTATTTTCCGTCGCGGTCGAACTCCAGCAGTTGCGCCGCCGCCGCGGCGTAGGCGGGTCCCATCGTATTGCCGCGCGAGAACACGAAGATATGACCCTTGGAATTGACCGCCACGCCGGAAACTTCGCCGAGATACATGTCCGGCGGCAGCTTCAGAAAATTGGGCGCGGAATCGAATGGAATTTCCGGGGCCGCCTCCTGAGCCAGCAGCGCCAGCGGAGCGCACAGAAAAAACACCAGAGCAAACGCAATCTTTTTCATTTCATCCTCCTCGAATCATTCCCGCGCGGGCCCGGTTAGTGCGCGGAACGCGTCTTCTCCGGCGCGGAGCCCGCCCGTGTCCTCCCACATGACCAAATGAGTTGTTTAGCGTTGCGGAACCGCACGAGAATATAGCGCGTCATCCCGCGAACGCCAACGAAAAAGCTTCGCCGCACGCGTTTTTCGCTTTCGCGGAGAATCCGATAGAATACAGGGCGCATTACACTGCGGAGGTGGGCGTCATGTCCCAGGATTATTTGCTCAAGACGGAACCTTCGGAGTATTCCTTCGCCGATCTTCAGCGAGACGTCGCGACCGAATGGGACGGCGTCTCCAATCCCGCCGCGGTGAAGAACCTTCGCGAAATGATTCCCGGCGCGCGCTTGATCATCTACGAAACCGGGGACCGCAAGAGCGCGGTCGGAACCGCGACGGTCGTTTCGGTGGACGCTTCCGATCCGAAAAATCCAAAGGTCAAAATTAAAGCTGGAAAAACCATCGCGAAACCGGTGTCCCTCGCGGAAATCAAAGCGAATAGGATGTTCAGGGATTCGCCGCTGGTCAGACAAGGGCGGCTCTCCGTCGTGCCGCTAACGAAAGCGCAGCACGATGCCCTCGCAGGAAAATAGACAGAGATAATTATGACTGCGAGATGCCCGAGCGGCGAGACCCATGGCTTGCTACCGGCATAGGCCCCGCGTCGCAACCGGGACCGATTCGGCCAGATGGCGCAGAGACTCCTCGTAGGGAGCGCGAGCGACGCCGCGTTCGCAGATGATGGCGGAGATGAGTCGCGAGGGCGTGACGTCGAACGCGGGATGCGCCGCGGCTACATCTGGAGCGATGCGCACGCCGCGGAGGTGGGTCACTTCCTCGGCAGAACGTTCTTCGATAGGGATTTGCTCCCCGGAAGAAATCGTCAGATCGAACGTAGATACGGGCGCCGCGACGTAGAAGGGCACTCCGTGTTCGTGGGCGAGGACGGCGATCTGGTAGGTGCCGATCTTGTTGGCTGTGTCGCCGTTCGCCGCGATGCGGTCCGCCCCCACAACGACCGCTCCAACGCTGCCGGTTTTCATGAAATGTCCCACCATGTTGTCGGTAATGAGCGTCAGCGGTACGCCGCCCTCGTGCAGCTCCCATGCCGTGAGCCGCGCGCCTTGCAGATAGGGCCGCGTTTCCGGCACGAGCACGCTTAGCTGATGTCCCTGCTCAATCGATACGCGAATCACGCCGAGCGCTGTGCCAATTCCAGCCGTTGCTAGCGCCCCGGCGTTGCATTGCGTCATGACCCGGCCCGCGGCCGGCATGAGCTCCGCGCCGAATCGCCCGATCGCTTCGTCGGTGGCGCGCTTTTCGGCGTGGATCGCGCGCGCCTCCTCGACCATCGCCCGCCGCATCGAGTCGAGCGGCGCGTTCCCCGCCGAGAGTTGTTCGTACCGGCGCTTCATCCGCTCAATGGCCCAGAAGAGGTCAACCGCTGTCGGGCGCGTTTGCGCCATGGTCTGGCAGATCAAAGGAAACTCGGCTTGCAGCTCCTCCGGCGTGTGCGCCCCCGACCGCTCGACGCCAAGCGCAATGCCCATCGCCGCCGCCACGCCAATCGCCGGCGCGCCGCGAATCACCATGTCCTTGATCGCCGCCGCAACTTCGCGATAGCTGGTGTACGTGTGGCGGACGACTTCGGCGGGCAAGCGGCGCTGGTCGAGCATGACCACACCTGTGCCGGTCCATTCAATGGGCTGGGCGACGTTCATGGTAGCGGAATGAGTTTCCCTCCTGTTTCTCTTGGCCGCGCGCTAGTGGCGCCCCCCCCGGCCGACAACATAGATCAGAAAGCCGGCAAGCTGCAGGCCATTGTAGCCAAGATGCATCAGGTAACTTGTGGCCACGGTTCCGGTGCGCGCGCGCACCCACGTGAGCACGACACCCACCAGAATCAACAGCGCGATCTGCCCCCAACCGCCCCACAATTGCGCCGCATGCATCAATCCGAAAAATGTTCCGGTGATTACAATTCCGGCGGTGACTCCTACGCGGCGCGCAATCACGGGATAGAGAAAGCCCCGAAAGATCGTTTCCTCCACCAGCGGAGCCACCAGCACGCCCAGGACGCCGAAAAGCAGCATGCTCACGCGCGCCCTCAGCAGTTCTTCAATCGGGAGAGTTTCCTTTTGGTTGAGGAAGCCGCCGATGAAAGAAACCACGACGGCCAGCACCGCGCCTCCTGCCAGAAATTGAAGCGCCGATTCGCGTAGTGTCCCCGTACCGGGCCGCATCTCTCGCCAACCGATGGATTTCCAAAACGGCGCGGACGTTCGAGTGAGGATCATGAAGTAGAAATACAGGAGTGCGCAGCCATCGAGCACCGTCTGGCTGACGAGGACGACGATCGACTTCGCCGTGCTCATCGTGGGTCCAAACACCTGGCTCGAACGCACTCCGAAAGCCCGCACGGCAACTTGGCCTAGCCCCCAAGTGACCAGAATGCTGCCGGCGATCCCCAGAACGACAAAAAAAGCCACTTCGACCCAGCCCCACGGCACACGCAAGTCTTCGGGGACGTCGGCGCGGTATTGTTGCTGGGCTTGCCACGGCGGACCGAGAGGGTCTCGCTCTGGCGCAGCGAAATCCACGGGAGGCGGGGCTGCATCCAGCGGGCGCTCCTGCTGTTCGTTTGCGCGGGCTCGGACGGGCGCTGCGCCTGCCGGATTGTGATCGTCGTACGTCATGTTCGAGTGGCGGGGCACAGTCATTCGCACGCCGGGACACTAGAAGCACTCTAGCGGCAGTCCTTCCCCCGCGCAAGTGCGGGGCCTCCCCGGCGGCTCGGACGCTGGCGGCGACGTTGCAACAGCGTTACTTTCTTCTGATCGCGGAGATGGCAACACGTTCGTGGCGGCGCGTCACTTTTTTCCCGCGCGCAATTTTTGCGAGCGCCCGCGTGTAAGCGACGATCGTTCCAGGGACGGCCTGGCTGTAGACAAATTGGCCTTCGCGGCGGCAGGCGATCAATCCCGCTTCGCTCAAAATTTTGAGGTGGTGGGAGACGGTGGCCGGAGTCACGCCACGCAGGGAGACGATTTCGCCGCAGTTCATGTGGCCGGAGTCCGAAATCGCCTCAAAGATCCTCAGGCGCGTCTCGTCCGCCAGCGCTTTCGATATCTTTTCGATGTCGGAACGGTCCATACGCTTACCCAAAGTGTAGCGAAATTATCGCACTTGCGGCTAGAGGGAATTCCATCCCTCCGCCGGAAATCACAAAAAAGCTGCAACCAATCACTTTGATAGTCATCTAAGTATCGAAGTCAGTGCGGCCCGGAACCGGCGGCGTGTGCGCCCCGGCAGGAGCCGGAAGGAAAATGCGGCAAACCAAGGGAGACTTACATGAAGAGGCTCGAAGGAAAAGTAGCGGTCGTAACGGGCGGAAATAGCGGCATCGGGCTGGCGACGGCCAAGCGCTTCCAGGAAGAGGGCGCGAAAGTGGTGATCTCGGGACGAAGCAGAAAAACACTGGATGAAGCTGCGAAAACGATTGGAAACGGCGTCTTGGCGGTGGAGTCGGATGTCGCAAAACTTGTGGACATCGACAAGCTCTATGCCGAAGTGTCTCGAAAGCTCGGGAAAATTGACGTCCTCTTCGTGAACGCCGGAGTCGCGAAATTCGCGCCACTCTCCGACACTTCCGAAAGCTTGTACGACGAGCAGTTTGACATCAACATCAAGGGCGCATACTTCACCGTCCAGAAAGCAGCGCCTTTTTTGAATGACGGCGCGTCGATCATTCTAAATACGAGCGTGGCGGACCGGAAGGGCACTATAGGAGCCAGCGCGTATTCGGCAACGAAAGCAGCGCTGCGCTCGCTGGCGAGAACCGCGGCGGCGGAACTCGTGGGACGCGGCATTCGCGTGAATACGGTTGCGCCGGGGCCAATTGAGACGCCGATCTTCGGTAGGACTGGACTATCCAAGGAGGCCATCGATCAATTCGCGGCGGATATCGCTACGAGGGTGCCGATGAAGCGGTTTGGACAGCCCGAGGAAGTGGCGGCCGTGGTGGCGTTCCTCGCGTCTCAAGATGCGTCGTACGTGACGGGTGTAGAAATCAATGTTGACGGCGGGTATGGACAAATCTGAGCCGCCGGGTTCCCTGGAAAGGAACATGGGCAGGCAGTTCCCGCCTGTCCGTCCTCACGAGATAAAGATTCCACCGACCATAAATATGGCAGGATTGAACCATGAGAACGACCGTGGACATTCCGGACCCCGTTTACCGCCGGCTCAAGACGCGCGCCGCAATCGAGGGCCGCTCCGCCAAGGAACTCATTCTTCGCGGGGTCGAGCAGGTTCTGACGGAGCACCGCCGCAAGCCGTGGCGAAAGGTGAAGCTTCCCATCGTGTGTTCCAAGAGGCCCGGGAAAGTCCGTCTCGACAATGCCAAAATCTACGAAGTCATTTCTTTTCCCTGACATCAACGTCTGGATCGCCCTCACCTACGAAGGGCAAGTCCATCACAGGCGTGCTCGAAACTGGTTCGAATCCGTACGTGGTGTGGGGCGCCTGTTTTTCTGCAGATTCACGCAACTCGGCCTTCTGCGCCTGCTGAGTGCCGAGGCGGTAATGGGTGCAGACAAAATCATGACTCAGAAACAAGCGTGGAGAACCTACGATCTTCGGCTGCGGGACGAACGTGTCAGTTTTATGGATGAGCCCCGAATTAGTATCCGGCACCGAGTTCACGAAATTAGTGATTGTGTTATTCAATCGCGTCATTCGGCATCCGCGTGACGCGTGCGTGGTCAACCTTCTAGAGCTGCATGCGGGAGGAAAGTTTCCAAGTGAGTGTCCTGTCGGCCGACAATAGACCCCAATCGCAGCGTTGCAAATGTGAATTACCTGAACTCCAAAAGGGCACGGAAGCTCATCGTACCGATACACCGATACACATCTTGTTTTTTCGGGCTTTCAAGCCGTTTTTTGCGCCTCGAAAAAGTCTCGAATATACCCGTTTGTTTCTCGGAAAACCCAATCCGGGTGGATTCAAATGCTATCCCCGATTCCCGTTTGACCCATTCAACACCCGCGCTAGCACCTGCCCCGTATAGGACCTCTTGACGCGGGCGACCTGCTCGGGCGTGCCTTGCGCAACGATGCGGCCGCCGCCCTCACCGCCTTCTGGGCCGAGGTCGATAATCCAGTCGGCTTGCTTGATGACGTCGAGGTGGTGCTCGATAACGAGGACCGTGTTGCCGAGGTCGGCGAGGCGGTTCAGTACGTCGAGGAGCTTTTTCACGTCGTCAAAATGCAGGCCGGTAGTGGGCTCGTCCAAAATGTAAAGAGTGCGGCCGGTCTGGCGTTTCGAAAGCTCTTTTGCGAGCTTGATGCGCTGCGCTTCGCCGCCGGAAAGCGTGGTGGAGGACTGGCCGAGTTGGATATAGCCGAGGCCGACGTCCACCAGCGTTTCAAGCTTCGCGCGAATTTGCGGAATGTTCTCGAGAATTTTCAGCGCGTCGGCGATCTGCATCTCGAGCAGATCGGAAATGGAGTAGCCCTTGTAGCGCACGGCCAGCGTTTCGGCGTTGTAGCGCCGCCCCCGGCAGACCTCGCACGTTACGTACACGTCCGGCAGAAAATTCATTTCAATGCGGCGCAAGCCATCGCCCTGGCACGCCTCGCAACGTCCGCCCTTCACGTTGAAGCTGAAGCGGCCCGGGCGATAGCCGCGCTCGCGCGATTCGGGCAGCATGGCGAAAAGTTCGCGGATCGGCGCGAACACACCGGTGTATGTCGCCGGGTTGGACCGCGGCGTGCGTCCAATGGGCGCCTGATCGATCTCGATCACTTTGTCGATTTGCTCCGCGCCTTCGATTTCGCGGAACGCGCCGGGACGCTCCATCGAGCGGTAGAGTTTTTGCGCGAGCGCGCGGTAGAGAATGTCGTTCACAAGCGTGGACTTTCCCGAACCCGAGACGCCGGTCACGACCGTGAGCAAGCCGAGCGGCAGCTCGAGATCCACGTCCTTGAGGTTGTTCGCTTCGCAGCCTCGCAGGCGAATCGCTTTTCCGTTTGGCGCGCGGCGCTGCGGCGGGACGGCAATCTTCAAGGCGCCGCTGAGGTAACGCCCTGTTAGCGAGTCCTCGCTGCGTTCGATTTCTGCCGGGGGACCGTTGGCGACCAAAAGTCCGCCCGCGTTGCCCGCTCCGGGGCCGAGGTCCACCACGTAATCGGCGCGGCGAATCGTTTCCTCGTCATGCTCGACGACGAGCACGGTATTGCCTAGGTCACGCAGTTTTTCGAGCGAAGAAATCAAGCGCCCATTGTCCCGCGCATGCAAGCCGATCGAAGGCTCGTCGAGCACGTAGAGCACGCCGCGCAGTTGAGAGCCGATTTGTGTTGCCAGGCGAATGCGCTGCGCCTCGCCGCCGGAGAGCGTCGCGGCGGAGCGGTCCAGACTGAGATAGCCGAGCCCGACGGCGAGCAGAAAATCAAGCCGGGCGGCGATTTCGGCGATCGCGCGGCCGGCAATGTCAATCTGGCGCTCGGACAGCCCTTTGCGAATCGCGTCCACGGCGGGGCGCGCATCGGAAATCGCGAGCGCGGTAAATTCCGCGATCGACCGGCCGCCCACTTTCACGGCTAGGCTTTCCGGCCGCAATCGCCGCTCGCCGCAGACCGCGCACGGGACAGGCGACATGTACTGGGTGATCCACTCGCGATACGCGTCCGACCCTGATTCCTCGAAACTCGATTCGAGAAAACCGATTACGCCCTGAAAATGCAGCCCGGGAAGGGTTTTCATGGCCTTCGCGGCGGCCCGCGGCGCCGCGTGACCATTGCTTTTTGCATTTGACGGCGGGTTGCCGTATAGAATCAGGTTCTGCACGTTCCGCGGGAGCTTCTCGAACGGTGTGGAGAGATCAAACCCATGTGCTATCGCTCCGAGCTCGAGATTGCGCTTCAAAAATACCGAGCCCGAGCCGGGGCCAAGCCCGCCTTCGAGAAGCGGCCGCGTCCAATCAACAATCACCTTTGCGGGATCGAAATCGTATTTTGAGCCGAGGCCGTTACACACCGGGCACGCGCCGTAGGGTGAGTTGAAGCTGAACGAGCGCGGCTCGAGCTGCGGCACGGAGACGCCGCAATCGCTGCAGGCCATCTTTTCGGAGAACACCTGCTCGGTGCCGCCGACCACCGCGACGGTGACCAGTCCTTTCGCCAGTTTGAGCGCCGTGGCAATCGATTGCTCGAGCCGCGCCGCGATGCCGCTCTTGACGAGCAACCGGTCGATCAACACTTCAATGGTGTGATTTTTGCGCTTGTCGAGGCGCGGCGGATCGTCCAGCGGGCACAAGTCGCCGTCGATGCGCGCGCGAAGAAATCCGTCGCGCGCGAGTTTTTCAAGTTCCTGGCGGTATTCGCCTTTTCTGCCGCGCACGATGGGCGCGAGGATCATGACGCGGTCGCCACTCTTCGCCAGTTCGCCCTGCAGGATGGCGCGAACGATCTGATCAGTCGACTGCCGCGAAATCGGCTTGCCGCAGTTCGGGCAGTGCGGCGTGCCGATCGAGCTGTAGACCACGCGCAAGTAGTCGTAGATTTCGGTGATCGTCCCTACGGTGGAGCGCGGCGAGCGCGTCGTCGTCTTCTGTTCGATGGCGATCGAGGGGGAAAGGCCTTCGATCGAATCCACCTCCGGGCGCTCCATTTGATCGAGGAACTGCCGCGCGTAGGCGGAAAGCGATTCGACGTACCGGCGCTGGCCCTCGGCGTAAATCGTGTCAAAGGCGAGCGAAGATTTGCCAGAGCCGGAAAGCCCGGTGATGACAGTGAGCGTGTTGCGCGGAATTTCGAGGCTGATGTTCTTCAGGTTGTGCTGACGCGCGCCCCGGATGACGATTTTGGTCAGGCCCATATTGCGAAGACCGCCCCCACTGCCGGCTCAGCACACTGCGGGTAAAATACGCCCATCGTAACTCTACAACGTAGCAGGCTGCGGCGAGGGAGTCAATCACGCTTGCAGAATCTCCACTTTTTTCGAGTAAATGCTGTGTTGCGCCGGGTCTCTGCTGAACGGGAATATTTTCCACAGGCAGACGCGGAGTCTGAACGGCGCCTTAGAGCGTTTTCTCGACGCGCAGGATTTTCATCGGAAAATTTTCCAGCGGCATGGCTTTTTTACCCGTAGTACGTGTTTGAAAACTCTGTGTTTTCAGCGATTTGTATTTGGCCTGCCGCGTGCGAGTGGAAGGAACTGTAGGGGGGAAGACGCGCCGAGGATCCCTTTAGGGGATTGAGGGCTGGGCCGGCACGATCTTCCCCCCGACTTGCTTCCGCCGCCTACCCCATAACCACACCCAATGGACCATACCCATCGGCGGAGGCATGCGAGCCTCCGAGCGTCAATTTTTCCAAAAGAATAAAGAACCTGGACACAACAGATGAAGCGAGCACAGGACTCCGCAGCCTCCTGTCGCCTCGACTACTTGTATTGCACGCCTTCCTTGAAAATGTGGACGATATTCCTGAGGTACGCCATGTCTTCCAGGGGATTGCCGTCGATGACCAGGATGTCCGCGGATTTCCCGGGATCGAGAGTGCCGAATTCATCGCCTCTGCCGAGCGCCAGGGCCGGCAGACGCGTTCCCGCGCTAATCGCTTGCAACGGAGTCATTCCGAATTTGACAAAGAGCCTCATTTCTTCCGTTGCGGCCCGCGTATGCCAATTCATCGGCGTGCCCGCGTCCGTCCCGAGGACGATGTGGCCTTCAAGGCCGCTGTGCAGCAGCGCCCTCCACGAGTCAGGACTGACGCGCAAATGCTGAGGAATGTTGGCCAAAAAGCCCCAGTTGATCCGCTGGGGATTCGCGACCGATTCGTGAACGAACTTATAGATGTCGGGCGGGAGATCCTGCTGGAGCTGCTGGGGCTCGGTGCGTTCCGGAAAGTCGTTCGTGAGCTTGAACACGTAGGAGGAAATCATCGTGGGAGAAATCCAGATGTCGGATTGCGTCAGCGCATGAATGAGCTCCGGCGACACCGGCCCCGTGTCGCTGCCCACATGTTCCAGACTGTCAAGAGAAGCGGCCAGGCCCGCGCGAATTTCTTCGTCGTTCGATCCGTGCGCGGCAACTTTTTTCCCGGCCTTATGCGCCTCTTCCGTGACCGCTTTCTTGTCTTCAGGTGTCAGTCCGATCCATGCCTTGAGCCAGTCCACGCCGGCGGCGATTCGCTTCTTGGCCTCCTCGCGCGCCTCTTCCGGGGAATGGACGTTCGTGCAGTTCAGCGATTCCTGCTTCCAGGAGGCTGGGCCGCAAAGGCGCGAAATGAAAGCCCCAGTGACGAACATCCTGGGGCCGATTTCCTTTCCTGAATTGATGGCGTCGCGCAGCTCGATCGATTCCTCGGTCGGCCCGCCCATATCCTTCAGCGTGGTCACGCCGTCCATCAGTGCCTCGTGCAGGGAGATCTTCATGACTTGCGCGGTCCTCGAACGAGGCGTCTGAACGTACGGAAACCAGGTCGAGAAGTAACCCGCACCCAGAAGGTCCAGATGCACGTGCATGTCGATCAAGCCTGGCATGACGGTCATCCCGTGCGCGTCGATGATCTTCGCGCCGGCGGGCACCTGAACTTCACCCGCGGGCCCCGCCGCTATGATCTTTTTCCCCTCGATCAGGACGACGGAATTGTGAATGGGAGGGCCTTCGTTGCCGTCGACGAGCTGCCCGCCGACAATCGCGGTGACGCCCGAGTTTTGCGCCAATGCCGGTTGCGCGCCAAAGCAGAGAACGGCCGCCATAGCCAAGAATGCGGGAAAAAACGTCGGTTTACCTTTGCCGCTCATTTTTGATGCCCCCAAATTGTGCGGAGTGACCTAGTAAAGATAGCAACTCGCTCAGGCTTTGGAAAGAATTGGCTGGGGCGGTTGGACTCGAACCAACACCATCCGCATTAACAGTGCGGTGTCCTACCGATTGGACCACGCCCCAGCAGCCGTATGCCCATCCAGTGAATCCGTACAAGATAATCGTTGTCCGCGAAACACGCAAGCCCGCGGCGAAGTCGGCTCCGAAAACTGGCGTCCGATCAACAATCCATGCATGCGCAGGCATGCCACACCGTTCGAGGGCCAATTCGAGCCGGAGATTTGACGCAGAAAACGCAAAGAGCGCGAAACACGCAGCCGCGCAGAGGCTCTGCAACGTCCTCTCCCGCGATCGTTTTCTTACTTGTACTGTGTGCCCTCTTTGAAGATGTGGACCAAATTCTTCAGGTAGGCCATGTCTTCCAGGGGATTGCCGTCGATCACGAGGATGTCCGCCGATTTGCCGGGTTCAATGGTGCCGAACTCGTCGCCTTTGCCGAGCGCGACCGCGGGCAGACGGGTTCCTGCGCTGATCGCCTGCAGGGGCGTCATACCGAATTTGACGAACAGCATCATTTCATTGCGCGCCGAGTCGAAATGCCAATTCATCGGCGTGCCTGAATCCGTTCCCAGCACGATGTGGCCTGCAAGCCCGCTGTGGATCAGTTCCCTCCACGCCTCGGGATTGACGCGCAGACGTTGGGGAACGTCAGACAGGATATTTCGCCGCAAGCGGTCGGGATGAGAAACCGAATCGTGAACGAATTTATACAGGTCGGGGGGCAAATCCGCCTTGAGCTGCTGAGAATCCACCTGTTCCGGAAAATCGTCGACGAGCTTGTACGTGTAGCTGGAAATCATAGTGGGCGAGATCCAGATATCGGATTGCGCCAGCGCGTGAATCAGTTCGGGCGAGACTGCTCCCCAGTCGCTGCTGCCGACGTGTTCTAAACTGTCGACCGGAGCGGCCAAGCCTGCTCGGATTTCCGCATCCGTTGTTCCGTGCGCACCGACTTTCTTTCCCGCCCTGTGCGCCTCCTCCGCGATGGCCTTCTCGTCTTCGGCGGTCAATCCGATCCAGGCCTTGATCCAATCCGTGCCTGCCGCGATCCGCTTTTTCGCTTCCGCTCGCGCCTCCTCCGTTGAACGGACAAGGCTGCAATTCAACAGGGCTTGCTTCCAGGCGGGATTCCCGCAGATGCGCGAGATGTAGTTGCCCGTCACGAACATCCGCGGGCCGGGCTCTTTCCCCGAGTTGACGGCGTCGCGCAGCGCCAGCAAATCGTCCGTAGGCCCGCCCATGTCGCGGATCGTGGTCACTCCGTCCATGAAAATTTCATGGAGAGAGATTTTCAAAATCTGCCGGGCCCGGTCACGCGACTCCAGCATGTACGGAAACCAGGTCCCGAAATCGCCCGCGCCGATCAGGTCGAGATGGGCGTGCATATCGATGAGGCCGGGCATTACCGTCATGCCGTGGGCGTCGACCATCTTCGCGCCAACCGGAACCTCGATTTCGCCTTCGCGGCCTACGCCAATGATTTTCTTTCCTTCGATCAGGACGACGGACTTGTGGATGGGAGGCCCTTCGTTGCCGTCGATGAGCTGCCCGCCGACGATCGCGGTGACGCCTGAGTTTTGCGCCGACGCCACTCGTGCGCCAAGGCAGAAGACGGCCGCCATGGCCAGGAGCACAAGAAAAAACGTCCGGTTACTTCTGCCACTCATTTCGATGAATCCTCCAAATGCTCCGCAAGCAGCACGAACTTGAGGCGAAAAACTCGGCGCCTTACTCTTCCGTGGGGAAACCCGCTTCGGTCCATGCGCGCCAGCCGCCGTCCATTGAAATGCAGCCGGTGTAGCCCATTTTCTGCAGGTTATCCGCGGCCAGGGCGGACCGGAAACCGCCGCCACAATAAAGGACCACGGTCGCCGATTTATCGGGAACCGCGAGTTCGATATCTCGTTCGATGATGCCCTTGCCGAGATGAATGGCTCCAGGCAAACGGCCGCGCGCCCATTCGTTGTCTTCGCGGACATCGACAAGCGTGAATTTTTCTCCTGCGTCGAGGCGCCGTTTCACCTCGCGAAAATCCCATTGCTTTACGCGGCTTTTCGCGTCATTGACGAGTGCCAGAAATCCCGGCGTGTGCTTCATGAAGGAAAACCTCCCGGAGCGCCACAGATGCGCGAAGGCACAGGGTAGCACAAGAAAAAGCAGGATACCTTTACCGGGAACGCCGCGTTATAAGCCACTTCCGATCATCCGGTTTTTCAAGAGCTCGGCCGCCACAATTTCTGATGTGAGGTTGACGCCTTCCTCCGCTGGATGTATAGAGTGCGCACCCTAGTTTTGGTTGTGCTTTGGCCGGGAAATGTATTCGGAGCAGCGCTTGCGCCGGGAAATCGGCCGTGTTGCCCAGGTTCGTGCTGGTCCACACAAACATAAAGGCGGAGAAGAAGCCATGAAAACAAATTACAAGGTGATGTTGGGAGTGCTGCTTGGCGCCGTGGTTGGCGTCACTGGCGCCACGGTGATGCATGCGCGGCAAGTCAAGCCGTTGCCCGGCTACGTCATCGCGGAAGTCGAAGTAACCGATCCGCCGACCTTTCAAAAATATGGAGAAAGCGTTGGGGGAACCCTCGTGCCTTTCGGCGGCCACTACATCGTTCGCGGCGGCAAGACCGTATCACTCGAAGGCGAACCGCCCAAGCGCTTCGTGGTGATCGCCTTCGATAGCGTGGAGAAGGCCAAGGCCTGGGAAGATTCGCCGGCGTATGAAGCGATCAAGCCGATCCGGCACAGCTCCGCGAAGAGCCGCGTGTTTATCGTGGAAGGCCTCGCCCCGTAGTAACCCGGGGCTTCCATTCGCCGCGTGAAGCCAAAGCGCTACTTCATGTCGCGCCAGTTCGGGCCTGCTTTCAGGTCCACGACGAGCGGCACGGCAAGTTCCTGCACGTTTTCCATCGCCTGGCGCACCAAAGAGCTCAGGCGGTCCATTTCGGCGTGAGGCCCTTCAAAGAGCAGTTCGTCATGCACCTGTAGAATCATCTTTGCCTGAAACTTTTGCTTGGCGAGCTCGCGCGCGATCTCAATCATGGCGAGCTTGATGAGGTCGGCGGCCGTGCCTTGTAGTGGTGTGTTGAGCGCGGTGCGCTCGGCGAAATTTCGCAGGTTCGCTTGCGGCGAAGTAATTTCAGGGACGGGCCTGAGCCGCCCGAACAGTGTGCGTGTCGCACCGCTCTTGCGCGCCTCGGCGAGCGAGCGTTCCAGATATTCCTTTACCCCGCGGTAGCGCGCGAAATAC
>Ga0335085_10007690_pt1 | contig 16607 bp, 16 predicted proteins | sample Lox_Sample_45_FD_206712 | JGI IMG/M metagenome (GOLD analysis project Ga0335085, IMG submission 206712) | Soil microbial communities from Loxahatchee National Wildlife Refuge, Florida, United States - Lox_Sample_4.5 | ecosystem: Environmental > Terrestrial > Soil > Wetlands | place: USA...
GAACGCTCATCGGGATCGAGAATATGTGGCATTGGTTTACTGCGCTCCTCGAACTGCATTTCGAGACTGGGCAGGCGCATTTGAAGGGCGATATCGCGGTCGAATGTTTTAGTTACGAAAGTTCCATTTTCACGGAAATTCAGTGCGACACGATCCTCAGGCTCGGTCGCTACGACATAACTATTGGCAACGCGTGCTGGCCACTGGATGAGATTAAGCATCTGCTCGCGAGCTCTCTCGAACATCTCCTTGTCGTCACTATGCGACGCTAACGTGGGCCAAGCCGGATGGGCGGAGAACTCAGCTGAATTTGTCATAACGAATGTCCAAACTTGGGACGCCTCCCATGATCAGTGCGCGAATAGTGCAGTCGACCATGATTGGCGGGCCGGCAACATATGCAATCACGTTGCTGTAGTGGCCTTCCATCATGCGCCCAGCGACTTCATGCACCATGCCGCTAGCGAGTTTTAGAGAAGGATAGCCCGGATGGATCGCTGTGGCCGCGGCTTCATGGGAAAGTGCGATTGTCACCTCCAAATTGCCGTGGGACGCGGCTACGTAACGCGCCAACGCCTCAAGATAAAACGCATCGCCCAACGTCCTTACTCCAAAGAACACTGCACCCTTATGATTGCGGAAGTGGTCCGCGCGGACGGCACGCTCAAGGATCGACATCATCCCGGCGATCCCTGAGCCGCCGGCGATGCAGACGATGTTCCTGTCCTCTTCCGGCCGAAATACCGCGCGACCGAGCGGTCCGAACACCTCAACCGTTGCTTCATCGCCTTCACGCGTAAACAGCCAGTCGCTGAAGCCGCCACCAGGTTTCCGCTTTAAGACAAGCGCGACCTGGGTCGCGTCACTGTCGAAATTGACCATCGAATACGCGCGGCCGCCTGACAAGTCGCCTGTTTCCAACACAACAAATTGGCCCGCCTCGAAATCCATTGGATCCGACAGATGCAGATCGAAATGCGCCACATCGCTCGTCAGCTTGCGGATATTGCGAATAACGCCACGGCGCGGCGCCGGTCGCATTTCATCACGAGTGGAGATCTCAGATGGCACACGTAGCACGCAGTCGGAGAGCGCACGTGTTTGGCACATCAGAATGTCGCCTTTGTCAGGCTTGAGCTTCTTGCTGCCGGGCGCGTCTTTCCAACGCACCTCGACTTGCCCGCTCATGACTCGAGCACGGCAGGTGCCGCAGGTTCCGGTCGCGCATTCGTAGGGAAGATTGAGGTGTTGCCGTAAACCGGCGTAGAGGATCATCTCCTTGTCGCCGCAATCGAAGGCGCACGTACCGCTTTTGTTTTCGATCGTTACCTTCATCCGCGTGACAAGGACTTTATTTGAAGAAATCGTCGTCCTCTTCTTCTGCATCCTCAAATTCGTAAGCAAGCTCTTCCTCAATATCCGCGAGAATCGACCCGTCTTCTTGTTTGACGTCATACATTTTGAGCGGTTTTTCGGTATCGCCCTTCATCTCGAGCGTCTTGAGATCCCATGCCCAGAGATGTTTCGTACAGGTGAGGACGCAGCGCACGATCACGCCGGACTCTTCGAGGGGTTCTTCCATATGCGGGCAGATCGGCGGAATGGCGCGATACCCTTCACCATAGTTCACAACCAGGACAGGGATGCCGTCAACGTCAAACTTCTTGACCGTGTTTTCGGCAACCTCATCAGCCCCGCAGATGCGTTTCCACGCCATTTTTTTGCTTAGCCTTACGCCGGTCGTGAATCAGATGGGCCAGTGCGAACCCTTGTCCAGCCTGCGGTTTTGAATGCGGACTTCGCGGCTCAAGAACGCCGCCTTGTTGTTTTCGATCTTGAACGTGTCGTGATACTTGCCAACCAGAAACAAACGGCTTTCACCGGCATCTAGGTGCGAATTAATACCGTCGAGTAGATTCTGATAAACAATAACCGAGCTCACTGCTTTGGCAGTCTCGCCGCGATCGATGTCGATCGTGTAGACTGATGTATGCCTCGTTAACGGCGAGTGATCTGTATTGTGCTTGGGTAGGAGTTTGATCATGCTCTCGAGCCCTTTGCGGTCGAGCGCAAGATACGTCAGGTCCTTGTTGATTTCCGGGCTCCAGGCTCGAATCGCATACTGGAAAGCAGGATCGCAATGCTCCAGCCAGCCATTCCAGTCCTGCGCGTCGAGCAAAATCGTCGAACGATAGATCGTTTCTCGGACCAGAGAATGCGCGTCCACTGCTATTCCCCACTAGACTGAATGGCCACTTGCTCGGCGCGGCCGAACGCTTTCGCTCTTCTCTATTCCGCGGCGACCGACATCGGTTCGATGAACGGTTGCTCTGGCTTGCTCGGCATCCGGTTCATCCAGCGGCCCCACTCTTCATAATAGTGGCGCATTCCATTCTCGTCGTGGATCGTCTGGTTCTCGTGACGGCCGTGCAAGATGTGGCGCGGTTCGGAACCGGTTCGCGTAGTTGTGCCCTGGCCCTGCACGCCAATCAGGTCCTCGTGTAGGTTACGGCCGAAAGGCCCCCAGATCGAATTGTGATGATTGACGCGCGTCTGGCGTTCTTCCGCCGTGTCGCGCTTGAGGCCAAGCCCGCGAAACTCGATCATCACCTTATCGGGCCCGAGCGGCGTCACGATGTCGCAACGCAGGGCTGAGCCGCGCAGGTTGAAATTCATGCCGGGGAACATATCGATCATGTACCACTGGTTCGGCGGAAGGTGTGGGAACGACAAAGCAGCACGGCTGTCGAAGCCTTCGTACTTCTCGTAATTCACCTCGAACGTACCGACCACAACGTGGCCGTGCTCGAATGCCTCATTCTTGCGCGCGAAATATGCGTCGTTAAAACCGGTGACGCGGTTATGGTAGTGCATGAAGTCGTGGTAAAATTCGCAATTCGTGTCGTGCCAAAGCTTGTAGTTCGCGTTCACGATCGCCTTGTGATAATGGAACACGTCAAGCGGCTCGGCATCGAGCGTCTTTCGTAAGCACGCGAAAGCAGGCGCGCCCCACTCCTCGAGCGACACCTTGGGATTGTCTTCGAGATTGACCCAGACAAAGCCGCCGAATTTCACTTCGCAACGCAGCCGACGCAGTCCGACGTCTTCCTTGCACAAGCGGTCCTGGTAACCCTCCTTCTCCCGGCTAATGTAGACGCAGTTGCCGCGCAAATCGTACTGCCAAGCATGAAACATGCAGGTCATGCGTTTCGGGTTCCCGGACGGCTGGCCTTCTAGGAAGCTCCCCGACGGCCGGCGCTCTATGATCATCCCGCGATGCGGGCACACGTTGAGAAACGCGCGGACTTCATTGTCTGGACCGCGGCAAACGATAATCGGCTCACGCGCGATCGAGGTTGTGCGGAAATCGTAGGCATTGGGCAGCTCGGACTCGTGGCAGACCGGAATCCAGGCCTTCTTGAAAATCTTCTCCAACTCCTCCTCAAAAATCTGCGGGTCCGAATAAATTCGACTATCGATCCACTCGCCTTGCTTCAGAGGCGGTTCGGCGGTCCATTGACGGTGATTTTTGGCAGCCACGAGCTTTGCTCCTGCGGGAAACAGTGGCGGACCTCGGGGCATTCGCCCGTGAGTCCCAGGTTCGATGGATAATATCAGTTTGCGCGCCGGTATCGCCAGAAGCTCGAAATCGAAGGTTCTTATCTTACGATAGATTGAGCAATGGCTAATGGTCGCACGTCATGCAGAAAATGCCGCAAAAATGGGCTTTTCGCGACAGGGGACCAAAAACCCCCGCTATTACTTAAAAGACGAGTTATAGTGTGCCTCTATTGATCCATTAGGAAGAACGATTTTCTCACAAATAAATCATGCTGGATGCTGTCGTCAGAATTCACAACGATTTGGAGATAACGACAACAAAATGGGCCAGTGAGGGAAGGTTCAGCGACGCGGCAAAAGATGGGATGAGTTACTTGCGGGTACGCCTCACAAGTGCCCGAAAACGACCCGATTCAAGTCAGGCGAAGAACAGGACCCTAAGAATAACGCGGTGAAAAGCGGCCAATGAAACCGAAGAGTTTCCAATCCGCATCAACAGAAGCAATCAAAAGAGGGAGGTTGCGATGCAGTACCGACAACGCGCGGAGAGCCGCGTCAAATCACTGACATTCGGCGCACTGATTACCTTCTCAGCTTTGGCGACAGGCTTCTCTACAACTACAGCCCAAGCGGCGGCCGTAAAAGAATATGGCAAGCCGGGTGAACCGATCGAACTCGTGATCGGCTACCAGCCTTACTACACCGAATCATGGTCGGGCGTGATCATGCGCGACAAGAAATTTTACGAAAAATATCTTCCAAAGGGATCGAACGTCAGTTTCCAGGTCGGTCTTCAGGGTGCGATCATCGTGAACGGCATGCTCGCCGGTAAAGTCGACGTCGGTTACGTCGGTGACATGCCGGGTATTGTGTCGACCAGCCATCCGGACGTGCGCGACATACGCCTCGTTTCGGTGCTCGGCCTTGGCTACGACCAGTGCAACGTCTTCCTCGTTCGCACTGACGCGCCAAAGTTTGGTTCAGCCGAGGAGGCGCTCAAATGGCTTGACGGCAAGACGGTCGCCGTGCCGAAAGGCAGCTGCACCGACCGTTTCGCGCAAGCCGTGTTCAAAGCCAAAGGCCTCAAGCCGTCGGAGTATCTCAATCAGAGCATAGAGGTCATCACCAGTGGCTTCCGAGCCAAGAAACTCGATGCTGCGGTGATCTGGGAGCCGACTGCATCGCGCCTGATCCAGGAAGGCCTTGCGCGCAAAGTTGCCACTGGCGCCTCCGTCAATGAACTCGACGGTGGCTTCATGGTGATGCCGCAAGCGCTGATCGAGCAGCGACCCGACATCGTTAAGGGTTGGCTCCAGGCCGAACTCGACGCCGAGCTATTCTTCGCGGATCCGAAAAACGCGATGGAAATTGCCAAAATGGCGGTTGGTCAGACCACTGGCTTCCAGGAGAAATCGCTATGGGCTTCGGCGTTTGGCACTACGCCGAAGGCCGAAGGTGGCACTGACGTTCGGATCAATCTCGCTTACGGCTTCACGCCGGAGGCACTTGACCTCATCAAGAAGGCTTCCACCTTCCTTGTTGAGATAAAGAGCATCCCGACCGAGATCCGCCCGGAAGCGGTCCAGCCGCAATTCACCGCCGATATTCTCAAGGCACGAGGGCTCACGGCGCCGATCGGCCAGGTGAAGGCGCAACCGGATTCGGCCTACGCCGGGAATTGATAGCGCGCGACAGCCCCGAGCCCGATTGGGCGCGGGGCTACTACCGCGCACAAAACAAACTGAAAATCAAAAGTCATGCGATGAGCGAAACAGAACTGACTCATTCTCGCGTCATCGCTTCGGCACGGGAAAATACCGGCGGCCATGTCTCCACACTCGCACTGACGACACATCGCGTGTTGCAATGGCTGCAAAGCCCGCGGCCATATTTGATGTTCATCGGTTTCTCCCTGTTCCTCGGCTTCTGGTATTTAGCCGTTGAGGTCTGGAAGCTGCCGCGCTTTGCGGAAATGCCCGGCCTGACAGCGGTCGTCTCCGAATGGCTCAGCAAAAATCCGACTTACGGCCTGTCCATTTTCATGGAGGAGTATTACCTCCACATCTGGGTCAGCACTCGCCGCATCGCAATCGCATTCTTCCTCGCCACCGCAATAGGCGTTCCACTCGGCTTGTTCCTCGGCTGGTCAAGGCGTTTTAAGCAATACGTCTTCCCGGTGTTCGAATTGCTTCGGCCTGTGCCGCCACTCGCTTGGGTGCCGCTCGCCATCGTAATGTTTCACGGCTCTGAGACGCCGGTGATCTTCCTCACCTTCCTGGCGTCTTTTTACGCGACGGCGCTCAATACCATGCTTGGTGTTGAGTCGATCGACGTCTCGTACATTCGCGCAGCCAGCTGTCTTGGGGCCAAACGCTGGCAGGTGTTCCGTCATATTATCGTGCCGGGCGCGCTGCCTTTCATCTTTACCGGCTTGCAGATCTCCGTCGGCGTCGCTTGGTTCTCGCTGGTAGCCGGGGAAATGGTGTCCGGCCAATATGGCCTCGGATACGTTATCAACACCTCCTACACGATGGTACGCTACCCCACCATCATCATTGGCATGGTGACCCTCGGTATCGTTGGCTATGTCACCAGCGCCGCGATCCGATTGCTGGGCGATTACATGATGCAATGGCGTACGCGTGAGCTTGCGTTGGGGGGCGACCGGTGAGCACGCAGCCTCTGTACACGCGGGCTCCGATGCCGATCGCAGGCACGTCCACCCAGGCAAACCGCGAGGGCGGCGTTCGCATCATCGACGTGGTGAAGATGTACGGCACGCAAGACACAGGCGTTCTTGCCGTCGATCACTGCACCTTCGACGTGCCAGCCGGCGAGATTACGGTCGTGGTAGGTCCGTCAGGCTGCGGCAAGACAACCCTGCTCAATGCCATCGCAGGCTTTCATAGTCTCTCGTCTGGGAGCATCTATCTTGACAATGAGATGCTTTGTGGCCCCGGCAAGCTCAAGGCCGAGCCCGGACCGGATCGTATTGTCGTGTTTCAGAATGGCGCGTTGTTCCCTTGGAAAACAAATATTGAGAACGTCGCGTTTGGACCCATCATGCAGGGCTACATGACGCGCAAGGAGGCTTTTGAAAAGGCGCGTGGCATGATGGCAGATGCCGGCTTGCACGGAATCGAAAGCAACTTTCCCGGCGAAATTTCCTCAGGCGTGCGCCGGCGCGTCGAAATAGTGCGGGCTCTGATGACTGACCCAAAGATCCTGCTGCTCGATGAACCTTATCGTGCTCTCGATTCGTTGACTAAATCAGTGATGCACGAGGCACTACTGGAGATCTTCTACAAAAACCGCGTCACGATTTTTTTCATCACCCATGATCTTGAGGAAGCGATTTTCCTTGGGCATCGTCTGGTGATCATGACAACACGGCCATGCAAGCCGAAGAAGATTCTCGACATCGATATCCCGCATCCGCGTGACTACAGCGTGCTAACGACCAAGCGCTTCCGTGAATTCATGGAAGAAACTGCCGCGGCCGTTCACGAGGAGGCCACCAAAGCCTTCGCCGCCGGCGAAAAGGAACGCTGATTATGGGTGCGTTGAGTAAATGGCCTTTCAAGGTAACGTCCTTCATCGCGGGCGAGGATCTTTGGCGCGGCATCGTCGCCATCGCCGTCTTCTTGTTCTTCTGGGAAATCGGTTCACGCTCTGAGGCATTATTCGGTTTTGCGTTCCCTTGGGTTGGGCAGGTGCCAGCGCCCTCTGCCGTACTCAAGGAGATCTACCGACTGATCCAGGAGCCGAGTTTCTGGCACAGCGCGTATTTGAGCACTTTTCGCGTCCTCGAAGGCTTCTTCGCTGCAATGCTGGTTGGGATCCCGCTCGGCCTCGCGATGGCGGTAAGCCGCACGTTTTACGGCATCACCTTCCCGGTCTTCGAAGTGCTGCGGCCGATCCCGCCGCTCGCCTGGGTACCCGCCGCCATCATCTTCTGGCCGACGCAGGAGCTTTCGATCGCATTCGTTACCTTCCTCGGCGCGTTCTTCACGATCGTTATCAATGTGATCGGCGGCGCGCAGTCGATTGACGTGCGTTACTTTCAGGCTGCGCGATCGATGGGCTCGTCGACCTTCGACATCTTCCGCCGCATAATCCTTCCCGGCGTACTACCATCAATCGTCGTTGGCGCGACGGTCGGTATCGGCATCACCTGGGCAGTGGTCGTCGCAGCGGAAATGATCTCTGGCGGGGGCAGCGCTGGCTCGATGGGCGGCGCGGCCGGCGGCGGATTAGGCTTCTTTATTTGGAACTCTTATGTTGGCGGCTCCTACACGCAGATCGTTGCCGGCATGATCAGTATCGGCATCGCCGGTTACATGTCGAGCGCCATCCTGCGCAAGATCGGGGAATGGATGACTCCCTGGCTTGCGGAAAGCTGAGTAAAAGCGGAAACGACAATGCAACATGTGTCTCAAGCGCATGCGTCCGTACGTTCCGACGCCGGCACGCCGACCTCGCTCGGCAGCCGGATCATCGTCAACAACGTAAGCAAGTCCTACGGCGCAGACGCCTTCGCGAAGCAGGTCGTCCATAACTGCTCCTTCACCATTGAGCGCGGCAAGCTGACCGTGATGATTGGCCCGTCCGGCTGCGGAAAGAGCACTTTGATCCGACTGATCGCCGGCTTCGAGCGTCCGATCAGCGGCACCGTTACGGTCGACGATAAGCCGGTGATCGGGCCCGGCGTCGATCGGCTCGTCGTTTTCCAGGAGACCGCCCTGTTTCCTTGGATGACAACCTACGACAATATTATGTACGGCCCGCGTGCGCGCCATGAAGATACGAAGGAGATGCGCGACTTCGCGGAAGCACTGCTGCAGAAAGTCGGCCTCTCCGCGTTCCGCGAAAAATATCCTGCACAGCTCTCCGGTGGCATGCAGCGTCGTGCCGAGTTGGCGCGCTCGATGATCAATCGACCCAACGTCATGATACTCGACGAACCGTTCCGCGGCCTCGATGCCATGACCAAGCGCCTGATGCAGGAATATTACGCGAACCTATACGACGAATTTCGCCGTACAACATTTTTTGTCACAACGGACATCGACGAGGCAATTTATCTCGCCGATCGTATATTGATCATGACAAACATCCCAACACAGGTCCGCGCAGTTATTGATGTCAATCTTCCACGACCGCGTCACGTCGAGAACATTACTGAGAGCGACGAAGCTAACGCGATCAAGATGCAGGCGCTTAGCTTGCTGCACGAAGAAGCGATGAAGTCGTTTGCCAAGGGCAGCAAAGCCGCGGCCGACTTCATTGACGCCTACTCAAAGCGCATGAACAAAAAATAAGAAAATTTAAACGCAAGCCGCATTTCCATTCAGTCCAGCGCGACTTCGGCGTAAGTAGGCGTGACGAGATAACCAAGCTTATTCTCAAGGTGCGTACGCACCGCCGGCCAGTCGTCATCAATTATCGAGAAGTAGACGTTGTCGCGATTTCGCCCGTCAGCATAAAGCATGTGCTTGCGGAAAACTCCCTCTTCCGTCGCGCCGAGCCGCAAAATCGCAGCGCGTGATTTCGCATTTTCGACGTCGGCCTTGAGCTCAACGCGGCGGCATTTCAAAACCTCGATCGCGTACCAGAGCTGCAGCAGCTTGGCCTCAGTATTAATATGCGAGCGCTGGTGCGTCGCGCCGATCCAGGTCACCCCGATTTCCAACCTGCGGTGCTCAGTGTCGATATGATGGTAGCGTGTCGAACCGACGGCCTTTTTCGATGGAAGATCGATTGTTGCAAACGGCAGCGCCGCTCGTACTTGTTGGGCCGTAATTGCTGATTCGATGAAAGAGAGCATCGTGCCTGGCTCATGGTGCGCCGTCGGCAGCCATCGCCAGATCGATTCATCAGTGCCTGCCGTCGCCAAATCGTTGAGATGTCGCACCGCCAGCGGCTCGAGCGCGACGCGTGTTCCCGTAAGCCGAACCGGTGTGAAAAAATCCATTTTTGCACGCTACAAAACGTGAGGCGTTAGATCGGCAATCGCCTCAGAGACGCTAGCTCCTTGTATCCGGTCCGCGCGGAAAATCGAAGGTTTTCTTAGTATTAGAATTGACGTCATCTATTGTGCCTGAGTTCTCGACCAGACTCGCAGCTGTCCTCAGTGGCTTTCTTTTGACTCAGATCAAGGCCTCGCAAAATTAGCGCTCTTAGATTTATTCAACAATGCTGAATGAATGGGAAGAATCACGATGCGCTCGCTCCGCAAATTAATCACAAAATTCGCCAACAAAATTGCAACGCAGCGTCGCATGTCCCGTTTCAATTGCGAAGGCTGTGACTTGCGGGACTGCTGCAGTCTTCCGGCCCAAAGACGACAATTGTGTTGGGAAACGCGCGCACTCCGTCCGCGTTGATGGTGAAAGTTTGCCACCTCGATCGCTATTAAGACCTTACTGCGACCTTGCAGATCAACCGGCCGCCATGACGGCGCAAGTGGTAACGATGTCTCCCACACTCGCGCCGCGCGACAAATCGCTAATCGGTCTCGCGAAGCCTTGCAGAAACGGACCAACTGCTTGGGCACCGCCTAGCCATTGCGTGAGCTTGTAGGCGATATTGCCCGAGTCGAGGTCGGGAAAAATCAACACGTTCGCCTGCCCGGCGACGGTGCTTGATTCCTTTAACTTCTTCTGCGCGACGCTGGGCACCAGCGCCGCATCAGCCTGAAACTCACCGTCGATAGCAAGTTGTGGTTCGCGGTGATGCACAATATCAAGCGCTTCGCGCACCTTATCAATGCGTGTGTGCTGCGCGCTGCCTTTAGTTGAAAATGACAACATTGCAACGCGTGGAACCTCGCCGAACAAGGCCTGAGCACTGCGCGCCGAGGCGATGGCAATATCGGCAAGCTCGCTGGCTGTAGGATCAGCATTGACCGCGCAGTCGGCGAACACGAACGGCTTGGGTCCTCCCCCGAGAAAATCCGGAACGATCATTAAGAAATAGCTCGACGGCAATGCGATGCCAGAGGCAAGTCCCGTCGTCATCAGGCCCGCTTCGATCACGCGCCGGGTCGGGTTGGCGCAGCCTGCCACCATTGCATCAGCGTCGCCCTCGCGGACCATCATGCCACCAAAATAAAGGGGTTTGCTTGCAAGCCGTCGCGCCATGGCCAGCGTCATTGACTCGCGCAGGCTCGCAAGTGTTGTTCCGTAACTTTGCACACGCGGATCGCTGCCCGGATCCGCAATCTCGACCCCTTTGAGGGAGACATGCAGATTGGCGGCAATCTTGTCGAGTACACCAGCGCTACCGAGCAGGATTGGTCGAGCAATCCCCTCATCGACAAGACGCGCTGCGGCGTAAACAACGCGTGGGTCGTCCCCCTCCGGCAAAACAATTTTACGGTTGCGCCGGCGTGCGATATCAAACAGCCGATCAAGCAATTCCATGTTTCTCACCGCGTGAGAAAACGCCAACAGCCGAGGGCATGATCACAGAAAGCCGACACCGGTTCTTCGAGTAAGATCATGCGCAACAGAAGAGCACATCAATGACGGAAACAGCCGAGCCGATCAAGATTCAACGCGGCCTCAGAGGTGTCTACTTCGACCGGTCGCCTTGTACGTTTATCGACGGCAAGGCCGGAGAGCTGCGTTACCGTGGCTATTCGATCCATGATCTGGCCGAGCAATCGAGCTTCGAAGAAACCGCCTGGCTCCTGCTCAACGGCGAGCTGCCGACCAAAAAGCAGCTCGCTGATTTCGACGCGGAGTTCAAGGCCTCACGCAAGCTGCCCTCCCCGGTGATCGATATCATCCGCTCCATCAAAGACGCGCATCCAATGGATGTGCTGCGTACAGCGACCTCCGCGCTGGCTGCTTTCGACCCAGAAACCGCTGACAATTCAAACGAGGCGACGGTGCGCAAGGCCGTGCGGCTGACGTCGCAAGTGCCGATGATCGTTGCCGCCCATTCACGCATCCGCTCCGGCGAGCAACCCGTGCCACCCGACGCGACGCTCAGCCACGCCGCGAATCTGCTCTGGATGTTGACCGCCAAGAAGCCGAGTACCGACGCTGCACAACTGATCGACCGCGATCTTATCATCCACGCCGAGCACGGCTCCAACGCCTCGTCCTTTGCCGCGCGGGTGGTCATCGGCACCGAGGCTAATCTGCATGCTGCCATGACGGCGGCAATCGCAGCACTCTCGGGTCCCGCGCACGGCGGCGCGGCCGAGGACGTGATGAAGATGGCCGAAGAGATCGGCGAGCCTTCACGCGCCGCCGACTATGTGAAGGAGAAACGCAAAGCCGGCATCGCCGTCACCGGCTTTGGCCACCGCGTCTATCGCGCAGAGGATCCGCGGGCGCGCCACATGCGCGCCGGAGTCGAACGTCTATCGAAGGAGATGGGCGAACCGAAATGGTTCGAGATCTTGCAAGCGGTCGTGACGGCAATGGCGCCCTATGCTCGCCACGGGGTCAATGTGAACGTCGATTTTTATTCGGGCGTGGTCTATCACCTGCTCGGAATCAAGCGCGATCTGTTTGTGCCGATTTTTGCCATAGGCCGTGTGCCGGGTTGGGCTGTGCAGGTGCTGGAGCAACTCGAGAACAATATCCTGCTTCGCCCGCTCACGCTCTACAACGGGCCGGACGCACGCGCTTATGTGCCGCTAGCGCAGCGCGACGGCTGAATCAGCCGATCCCGCCGATCGAGGTAGCTGCGCCCTGAGGCTCCTGCAATCGGATTCTCATAGTGCGGGTCGCTACGCCTCGGATTTCATCGTTGCGGGCAAAAGGGGCATCTGTCATCGTACTGAGAATATCAGTCTCACCAAACGAGACTATGCAACCGGCACGATAAGCCGGGCATGGCCCTTGCCGGGCACGGCCGCGGAAGGGGCAATGAAAAAATCGGCCGCTGGCAGGGAGGATTAAGTCCATGCGTTTGACCCGCAGCTTCGCAATGTTCTTGGTGGCACTCGGCATAGCGCCATTCGTCGACAAAGCCTTGGCCGCAGGTTACCCCGAACGGCCGATCGAATTGATTGTTCCGTGGGGTCCCGGTGGCGGCGCCGATCAATTGGCGCGTCTGGTCAGCAAGCTGATGGAGCCGATGCTCGGTCAGGGTATCCCGGTCGTAAATGTTCCGGGCGGCACTGGCGCCACCGGAATGGCGAAACTCATGTCAGCGCCTGCCGACGGCTACTCAATGGCCATTTATATAGCTGACAGTCATGCACTGCTCGCCGGCCAAAGTCCCCGATGGACCATGAACGACATCACGCCGGTGGCTGTGATGATAAAAGGGCCGTCCTTCATCTTTGTGAAGGAGGACAGCCCTTTCAAGAGCTGGGAGGATTTCGCCAAACAGGCCAAGGCGAACCCGGGCAAGCTTAAGGTGGCCACGCTCGGCTTTGGTAGCGTCGACGATTTTTCGCTTACTGTGCTTGACCGCGGTGGCATCAAAATCGTGCAGGTACCGTTCGCCAAGCCGAGCGAGCGCTATGTTTCGATCCTTGGCGGCCATGCGGATGCACTCTACGAACAGGCCGGTGACGTCGCGCAGTTCTTGAACGGCAAGCAGATGCGGCCGATCTTGTTGTTTGGTGAAAAGCGCCTGGCGGCGTTCAAAGACGTTCCGACGTCTTACGAACTTGGCTACAAGGTGGCACTACCGCAATTCCGCGCCATCGTCGTGCGCGCTGGCACACCTCCAGAAATCGTCAAAAAGCTGTCGGACGCACTGGCAAAGGTCTACGCCTTGCCCGAGTACAAGAAATTCCTCGAAGAGCAATATGCCGATCCGAACAGCTTTGAGGATGCGTCCAAAGCGCCTGCTTTCGTTGACGAGCAACTCAATGACATGAAGAAGACAATGGCGACGAACTGATCGCTGGACCACAATCATGGACAAGGCGCTGTTTCGTTCGATCTTGCCCTATGCGGTTGGCCTCACGATTGCCGTTGCGCTCTATTTCTACGCGGGCACGTTCGTCTATACGCCTCGGCCCGGACAACTCGGGCCCGACGTGTGGCCCCGCCTGGCTATTCTGCTGATGGGTGCCTCTTGCGCGTTTGAGATCTCCCGTCGACTCATCGCAGGTAATCAGGACGCGAGCGGCTTCTTGGAAGCGTTCGACAGAGAGCCCGAGGTCGAGGACAAGCAGCCGGTTTTTCCGCAACTTCTCATCGGGGGCATCGTTTTGATGGGTATCTATGCGGTAATGGTACCGGTGCTCGGCTTCATCCTCGGTACGTTTCTGTTTCTAGCCGCGTTCATGTATGTCGGTCGCTATCGAGCACATGGTACGATCTGGGGCGCCAGTGCTTTAGTGACAATCTTTTGCGGCATTTTGTTTCTGCGTATTGCTTATGTATCGCTTCCGCGCGGCATCGCTCCGTTTGATCGCGCGGCAGACATCTTTTTTGCAATTCCGAGCTTGTGGTGAGTCATGATTGATATACTCACCCAACTCGGTGCCGGCTTCATTCACTGTTTGACGCCGCTCAATATGACGATGCTGCTGGTCGGGATCGTCATTGGATTGCTGATCGGAGTGTTGCCCGGTCTGACATTGGTGATGGGTGTCGCGTTGGCGTTACCATTCACCTACAAGATGGACGTCACTGCCTCCATTGTGCTGCTGACCGCGATGTACGTCTCCGGCACTTATGGGGGTGCTTTTACAGCAATTTTATTCAAGATTCCGGGTGAGCCTATCGACGTCCCCATGCTGTGGGACGGCTACACCATGGGACGCAAGGGTAAACCGGCCAAGGCGCTGGGCTGGACCCTGGTTGCTGCACTCGGCGGCGGGTTGCTGTCCGCGGTGGTCATGGTCGCGCTGACACAGCCGCTGGCAAAATTCGCGCTGCGCTTTTCTTCACCAGAGTACTTCGTGATCGTACTTTTTGGTCTGCTCAGCGTGGTGGCCATCGGCAAGGGCTCCCTCGCCAACGCCTTCATCAGCATGAGCGTCGGGATACTGATTTCGTCGGTCGGTACCGACCCGATCTATGGCGCTTACCGTTTCACTTTCGGCTCACCGCTTCTCGCCGACGGCATCGAATTCCTCGTGGTCATGGTCGGGGCTTACGGCGTCGGCGAGGTGCTGACTCGCCTCGAGACCGGCTTCGCCACGAAGCCACTCGACAAAATCTCAAACGCACGCACCGAATTGCCGACACTCAAGGAGCTTAATAACGTCAAAGGCATGTTCCTGCGCGCCTCGGTGGTTGGTGATCTCATCGGTCTCCTGCCCGGCGCCGGCGCGACGATCGCGTCGTTCGTCAGCTACGGCATCGAAGCCCGCTTCGGCAAGCGTAAGAATCAGATGGGCACCGGCGTCGCCGAAGGCATCGTGGCGCCGCAGGCAGCGGCAACCGCTTCGGTCGGTGGCGCGATGGTTCATCTACTCGCGCTCGGCATTCCTGGAAGTGGCGCGACTGCCGTCATTCTCGGCGCCTTCATGCTGCACGGCATCCAGCCGGGTCCCCAGGTCCTGGTGAGCTCGGCACCGCTGGTCTACACGGTGTTCGCCTCGCTTTTCCTCGGCCTCATTCTGATGTGTGCGATCGGCTATTTCGCCATCCGCCCGTTAGTAAAGATCCTCGATTTTCCCGAACCGGTAGTATCGGCCTATGTGCTGATCCTCTGCTTCATCGGTGCCTTGTCCATCCGCAATAACGTCACGGACTTGTGGCTGATCATCGGGTTCGGGGTGCTCGGTTACGGCTTCGAACGACTGAAGTTTCCGGTCGCGCCGCTCGTGCTCGGTGTGATCCTCGGCCCGATCGCCGAGGAGGCCTTTATGAATACAATGATCAGTTTCTCGAATGACTGGACCGTTTTTTTCACGCGGCCGATCTCCGGAACGATCGTGGCCTTTACTGTTATCGTTCTACTGTTGCCGTTCATCCAACGGCTGTTCCGAAGCCGCCTAGTGACGGCGTGACCGCGGTTAGGTGAAACATGCGTGCCAATCTTGGAATTGATCCCCGTCCTGCAGATCATGCGCCAACCGCCCCCCGACGCCTGGGCGAACTCAAACCGCCTCTACGATCGACCAAATCCGCCAACGACCACGACCAAAAGCTCGGCGCTACGGGGCGCTCCTTTGCTATCCTCGAGCATGTCGCAGGCTCGCGAGCTCCGGTTGATGTACTCGACATCATCGCCTCGCTGAAATTGCCGAAGGCAACGGCCTATCGGATGGTCGACTGGTTCGTTACGCAAGGCTATTTGTCACGGGAACCCGGACGGCGGAGACTGATCGTCGGACCCAAGCTGACCAAGCTGGCATTCGGCGCGTTGTCGTCCTCGATGCGTAATGACACGCCACATGTCGTGCTCCAGAGGCTTGTGCACACGCTCAACGAGACTTGCAATATCGGCACGCTGCTCAATGGTGAGGTGATCTATCTCGACCGCGTCGAAGCCGAGCATTGGCCTTTGCGGTTACATTACACAATCGGCTCCCGCGTCCCGCTGCACTGCAGCGCAATCGGCAAGTTGTTTCTGGCGCTGGCTGCCTCGTCTCGTCGCCGCCGGCTTTTGCAGAGCCTGGAGTTACGCCGCTTCACAGACAGCACGATTACCGATTGCGCGCGACTCGATATCGAACTGCGGCAGATTCGTAAGGAGCAGGTGTCCTTCGATCGCGAAGAATATCTCGTCGGGGTTGTTTGCATGGCAGTGCCGGTCATCGGCAAGAACGGCGAGATACTCGCCGCGCTTGCTATCCAGGCGCCGGAAGCACGCATGAATGTGCAGAACGCGCGTCGGCATCTGCCAACTCTTCGGAGTGCCGCCAGCGAACTTGCCGAAATATTTCAGGATAAGAACTGACAACTCGTGAGGCTAGGTTTTGTAAAGGGCGCAGCTATGAAAATGACCACGGAAGAAGCCTTTGTAAAAGTCCTGCAGATGCACGGCATCGAGCATGCCTTCGGAATTATTGGTTCGGCGTTCATGCCAATCTCAGATCTTTTTCCGCAGGCTGGCATCACATTTTGGGACGTTGCTCACGAGACTAATGGCGGTTTGATTTGCGATGGCTACAC
>Ga0335085_10007691_pt1 | contig 16605 bp, 12 predicted proteins | sample Lox_Sample_45_FD_206712 | JGI IMG/M metagenome (GOLD analysis project Ga0335085, IMG submission 206712) | Soil microbial communities from Loxahatchee National Wildlife Refuge, Florida, United States - Lox_Sample_4.5 | ecosystem: Environmental > Terrestrial > Soil > Wetlands | place: USA...
CGGCTCGCCGGGGTGCACTTCAAGCCCTGGGGGATTTCGCCGTTCGCCGGCCTGCCGGCCACCGAGCTGCGGGACCGGTGGGTGCCGGTCGACGCCGTCTGGCCCCGGTCCCTGGACCGGATCCGCAACCAGGCCGGCGACAGCGCGTCGGCCACCGGGACGCTGCGGGTGCTGGAGCGGGAACTGCGATCGCGGCTCGCCCAGGCGCCGCCGCGTGGTCTCGGCCTGGTCCAGTACGCGGGCGGGCGCCGTCGCGACGGCCAAGGAACTCGCCGGGGACCGGACCGTCGCCGTGAACGCGGGCGACGTGGGCAGCCAGATCCTCGCGGCCGGCCTCGTGGACGAGGTCGCGATGGACGTGGTGCCGGTGGTGTTCGGGTCGGGCAAGCGCTACTTCGGCCGCATCGACCGGCAGCACCTGCTGGAGGATCCCCACGTGGTCATCCAGGGTGACCGGGTACTGCACCTGAAGTTCAAGGTACGCCGCTAGGCCCGCGTGGCTCCGCGGCTCATCCATCACGCCAGCTTCTCCAGCGGCAAGGTCTCGGGCATCGCGGTGTCGAGCTGCCTGCGGATACTGCTCAGGCGCCCGGCCAGATCCGGAGCCGTCGCCGACAGCCGTGTAAGGTCTCCGCGCAGGTTAAGGGCCTGCGTCCAAAGCACAGAACGGCCCTGCTCCAGCAGTTCTATCGCCCGCTCTTGACGCGGGCCAGGGATCGCGCATGCTGCCGCGTCAGAGGTCAGCCCGGCCCAGTAGCCGAGATGTTCCTGCCGGGTCCCTCGGCCCAGGCCATGCCATGCCACGGTCGGCAGCAGGTGGACCGCGGCGGCGTACCCCTCTGCGGCCTCGTGTTTCCGCCCGTTCAGGGCGCCTGCCTCCCCCCACATCCTGGCCGCGGTCAGCCGGGTAGTCGGTGCTCCAGCCGGGATTTCGCTGGCGCGGCGCCAGCAGCCGATCGCGGCGTCCAGGTCCTCGGTATCTCCAGTCCGCTCAAAGCGGGCTCGTAGTGACATGCCAAGGTTCGTCTGGATCGCGGCCAGGTCGCGGTGGCCTGGCGGGATGAGGCCTGCCGCTCGCTGCCCGGCGTCGATCGCGGCGTCCAGGTCCGCCGCGTCTCCGCGGTGCTCGAACCGGAGGCGCAGGAAGACGCTCAGGTTCGACACATCCATGAAGAGGCCGGGAGCGCCAGGGGGCGTGAGCTCGACCGCTCGCTGGGCAGCGTCGATTCCGGCATCCAGGTCCGCTTCGCCTTTAGTCAGCGCGAACCTGGCAAGGAGGGAATTACTCCAGCTGTGGAGGACGCGTGAGCGGGCAGCGTGGCCGGGTGGAGTGAGGTCGACCGCTCGCTGTCCGGCGGCGACCGCCGCGTCCAGGTCAGTAGCGTCCAGATGCGCGGTATTTCCGGTGAGGGCGAACCGGCCGCGCAAGGAATCGGCCAAGCTCGACAGGATCTCGGGGAGCCCGGGGTCGCTGGGCGCGGTGGTCTCGGCCGCCTGCCGCCCGGCTTCGATCGCGGCGTCCAGGTCCGCTGTGTCCCCTGTGTGCTCGAACCGGACTCGAAGGGCATTGCCCAGGACCGACAAGATCGCGGGACGGCCGGGGGTGCCAGGCGCGGTGATTCCGGCCGCCCGCCGCCCGGCGTCGACAGCGGCATCCAGATTCGCTGCGTCGCCCGTGTGGCTGAACCGGGTTCTCAGGGAGGATCCGAGATTCGCCAGACGTCCCGCCAGGCCTGGGTCGCCAGGCGCCGTGATGGTGACGGCGCGTGCGGCGGTCTCGATCGCGGCGTCCAGGTCCGCCATATCGCCACGCAGTTCGAACCGGGCTCGCATAAAGCTGCCGAGATTCGTAAGGGTCGTGGGGAAGCTTGGATCGTCAGACGGGGTAAGGGCCGCTGCCCGCTGCCCGGCGTCGATCGCGGCGTCCAGGTCCGCGGCGTTCCCCGTCCGCTCGAACCTGCGGCATAGCGGGTTGGCGAGGTTTGTCAGGATCGCGGCGAGGTCATGGTGGTCTGGCGGGATGAGGCCTGCCGCTCGCTGACCGGCTTCGATCGCCGTGTCCAGGTCCGCGATGTCTCCCGCGTGCTCGAACCGGACCTGAAGGGCATTGCCCAGGGCCGACAAGATCGCGGGAAGGGCGGGGGCATCCGGCGCCGCGAGGTCGACGGCCCGCTGCCCGGCGCTGACGCCGGCTTTCAGGTCCGCAAGGTCCCCGGTCCGCTTGAATCGATCTACCAGCAAGACCCCGAGATTCGACAGGAACGCCGCGATTGCCGGGTCGGCTGAGGGAGTAGCAGCTACGACCCGTCGGGCCGCGTCGATCGCGGCATCGAGGTCGGAAACGTCCTTGGTGTGCTGGTACCGGGCTCGGCGGGAGGTGGCCAGCCCAGACGTGATCTCGGTGAGATCAGGATCGCCGGGCGGGCTGAGGTCTGCCGCCCGCTGCCCGGCGTCGATGGCTGCGTCCAGGTCGGGTGGGTCCCCGGTCCGTTCGAACCGGGAGTACGAGAAGGTCGCCAGCAGCGACAGGTATTTGTGGAGATTCGGGTCGCCGGAGGCGGCAGCGGCCAGGGCCTGGTGCCCGGCGTCGATGGCCGCGTCCAGATCCGTGATGTCTCCGGCCCGTTCGAACCTTGTATGCAGGCCGTACCCCAGGATCGAGAGAATCGTGGCGAGACTAGGGGCTCCGGGCGAAGCCGCGGCCACCGCTCGCTGCCAGCAGGCGATGGCGGTATCCAGAAGCCCGGCCCGTCCGGTCCGCGTGTACTCGTTAAAGGCCTGGGACCCGTCCAGCATGAGCTGGTTCATGGCGCTGACCGGGGCCGCCTGCTCCGCGGACAGATGATCGAGAACCTCTCTCGGTACCAGGTCAGGCGCCTGCACCGCGAGCGGGCGGAAAAAGCCGAGTGCCGCATGCATATCGTCGAGATTCCGTCCCTCGGACGCCTGGTAGCGAAACAAGTGGAAAAAGGCGAGTAGCTCGACGACTTCCAGCGGAACTGCTTGCAAATCACCGTCTGCGGGCCGGACCGCTCTCCATAGCTGACGGGCTACCTCCAAGGCCGCCGGATCCAGCACCACCGAAGGATTCCCGGACTCGGCGAACCGGAGGTTCCTAGCATCAAGTGCCGCCAGCAAGCCGGCCACCCTGCGGTCATCTCCGCCACCCTGGAGTCCCATGTCACCACGGTAAACGCGTCGGCGGGGCCGGCGGCAGTCCGCTGAAGGTGACGTCCTCGGGCGGCCGGGCCAGTTCCTGGCGGATCCTGGTTAGGCGAGCGGCTAGCGTGGGTGCCTGCTCTTCCAGGAGGGACAGGTCACCCCGCAGGTGCAGCGCCTGGGCCCAGAGGACCGACCGCCCTTGTTCTGAGATTTCTACTGCGCGGAGAACCCGGCCAGCCGCCACCGCACAGGCCGTCGCGTCGGACGCGATGCCGTCCCACTGGGTAAGGTGCTCTTCTTTCGTTCTCTGGTCCAGGCCATGCCAGGCCGCTTGGGGGAGCAGCGTTACGGCAACGTCGTAACCGTCGGCTGCGGAGTCTCGCCGGTCAGCGAGGATGGCTAGGCGTCCCCACGCCTGAGCGGAGGCCAGTCGCAACGAGGGGTTCGCGGTGCTCATCTCGGCTGCCTCGCGGCGGGCTTCGATCGCCGCTGTCAGGTCGGCGGCCTGTCCGCGGGAGACGTACCGCGTCTGCAGCGCCAGCCCGAGGTTCGACAGATCACGGGCCCGGCCCGGGTGATTCGGCGGGGCCAGCCGGACCGCCTGCTGGAAGGCTGTTATCGCTTCATCGAGATCATCGGCGTTCCTGGTTTGCTCGAAGCCTCTTGCCAGCGTGGAGGCGAGGCCGCTCAGGAAGATCGCCCGATCCGGGTGATCAGGCGGGGTTAGCTCGACTGCCTCTCTGCACAGGGTGACGGCGAGCTTCAGGTCGTCCGCCTTCCCGGTTCGCCTGAACCGGCCTTGCAGCGCCTGGCCGAGGTTGGACAGCCTGCCTGCGCGGTCCGGGTGGTCGAGCGGGGTGGCGTCGAGCGCTTCCGAATAAGCCGCGATCGCGGCTTCCAGATCATGGTGGTTTCCTGTCCGCTGGAAACGGGCCAGCAGCGTCATCGCGAGATTCGAAAGGCGGGCGGTGTGGCCCAGGAAACCCGGCTCGTCGGCCGGTGCCTGCGCCAGCGCTGACTGGCAGTTCTCGATGGCGGCATCGAGGTCGCTGAGCTGGGCGGTCCTGGCGTGCCGGGTCCATCGGGCGACGGCCATGTTCGTCAGGTAAGAAGTACGGTCAGGGTCGCCCGGCGCGGCACAGTCCAGCGCGTCGGCCAGGACGCCGATCGCGGCGTCCAGATCGGCTAGCTCCCCGGTACGCTCGAACCGCTCCCGGCGGGCGTGCGCTAGGGTCGCCAGGCGCGAGGGCCGGTGCGGGTGGCCGGATGCGGTGCCGCCGACCGACTGTTCGCTGTGGGCAATCGCCGCGTCCAGGTCAGCGTCATTCCCCGTCCGCTGGAACCGCTCAAGCAGGACGTCCGCAAGGTCCGACTGGAACTTGGGGTAGTTGGGATGGCCTGCCGGGCAGCTGTCCGACGCCGATTGGGCCGCCGCTACCGCAGCCTCTAGATCCGCGGACCGTCCCGTGCGGCTAAACCGTGTCTGGAGCATGCTGGCCAGATTGGACAGGCAGGAGGGAAGCTCGACGTGGCCGCCCGGGGCGGCTTGGACCGCCGCATGGCCGACCTCGATCGCGGCGTCCAGGTCATCAAGCAGGCCGCTCCGTTGGAACCGCGCCTTGCGGATCACCCCCAGCGCGCTCAGCCGGCCGGGACGGTCAGGATGGCCGGTTGGGGTGGCGCCTACCGCCGCTGTGATGTGGGCGGCCGCGGCATCCAGGTCGGTCGGCTGGCCACTCAGGCCGTAGCGCCCATAGAGCGCACCGCCCAAGCTGGTGAGCACGGCTGGACGCTGGTCGTCGCCATCTGGCATCGCCGCCAGCGCCTGCCGCAGCCGGTCGATGGCCGCGTCCAGGTCAGTTGCGTCGCCAGCATGCTCGAACCTCGTCTGGAGCGCCAGTCCGAGGCTGACCAGGACGGCTGCGCGGTTCTGATGACCGGCCGGTGTCGTGGACAGCGCCTGGCCCGATACGGAGATCGCCTCGTCGAGGTCGGCAGCCCGTCCGCTGCGCTCGAAACGGGTCCGCAGGGCATTGCCTAGATTTGACAGCACCCCGGCCCGGACGTCATCACTGCCGGGCAACCCGTCGAGTGCATGACGGTAGGCACTGATCCCGGCGTCCAGGTCGGCGAGTTCACCGGTGCGTTCGAAGCGCATCGCCAGCGCGCCACCGAGGTTGGATGACATCGCCGTCCGAATCGCGGCGGTGGCGGATGGCGCGGACCCGACGCGGCGAAACAGATCGATCGCGCCGTTGAGTGACTCCGGATCGCCGCACCCGCGATAGCGTGCCCACAAGTTGATGGCCGCATCGGCCGCGGCTACCAGATCCGGCAGGCTCGGTGTCTGCTGTTCCTGATGCTGCTGTTCCTGATGCTGGCCCGCTGGCTGCTCCGCCTGCTCAGGTGGCCGCTGTTCCCAGTCCTGCCGTAGTTGGGCCGGCAGCGCATCCGGCAGCATTTCCGCGATAGCGGAGAACAGGCCCCGGGCAGCGCTGAGGTCGGCTCGATTCTGCCCTTCCGGCAGCACCTGATAGCGGTACCAGTGCAGCCACCCGAGCGCCAGATGTGCTTCAACGTCGATCTCTGCCAGCGGTCCGTCGGGAGTGATGGCCAGTCGCGCGAGCGCTTGCGCCTCCGACAGAGCTGCCTTCCCGGTCAGCGATTCTGCGCTGCCCGATTCCAGGAAGATCTCTACGCGTTGCCTGAGCGCGCGCAGCAATCGGCCCCGGTAGTCACCTGCTTGCCCGTGGTCCATGTCGTCCCGCCCCCGAATCACCGGCCGCATGCGGCCAGCGGCCTCATGTTCCTGCCTGCGGGCAGCTTGTCAAGGGCTGTACCGCTGACGCCTCGGCCAGCTTGGTGGTAACTTGCCCAGCCGTGGTATCGAGGGTGAGGTTACCGTTGGCCAGGGCTACCACCGAACCGCAGACAGTCCCGCCGGGCACCGTGACCTGCAGCACTGGCTTGTCGCGGCCCGGACCGTACCATGTCGCACCGACCGCCGCGACGAGGAGGGCCGCGCAGCCGAGCGTCAGGGCGATCCCGCGACGCAGCGCACCGGCGGCGGTGACCGCCTCGATATGGTCTGCGGTGTTCCGCGACAGCAACTCGCTGGCTGGCACGACAGCCGGACGGCCGTTGGCGGCCCGGATGAGCAGCAGCGCCCCGGCCGCGCCGGCGACCAGCGCGGCCAGCAGCAAGATCCCCACCCACACGGCCCAGGATCCGGCGAGCTGGCTGATGTCAGAGCGGCCTTTGATAAGGCTGAACCCGACCAGTGCGGCGAGAAGGCCGCCGAGGCCGTTGCGCCACGCGGTCGCCGCTTCGCGCACGCGCGGAAGCTCGGCCGTCAGCAGCCGCTCACGTTCCTGGACCGCCCGCAGGTCGGCTTCGGTAGCCAGGTCCGCGGCGCCGAGCTGGTACGTCATCGTGCCGGAGGCGTGATGACCAGGGCCCAGTAGGCGCCGCATCCAGAGCGGTCTTCTGGCCGGCCTGGATGGTCGTCTCCGCAGGTGCACATCATCGGTTCCTTGTGAGCTGCTTCCCCGGACTTCGGTGCGCGGGACCGCGCCCAGCTGCCAATCGACCGCGACGACCGGAAGATGCTGCTTACCACTGGTATCTCGATGAAGGCGCGGCAACGCGGACACGGGCCGCGGAGAGCCAGTGTCCCGTACGCCAGTTCTGTCACGGTGAAGTCCCTGGCCGCGTTCTTGGCGTATGTCTCGTCCGTGATTTCGGTGTAGGGCAGTGGCTCGTCTGGATTGTCAGATGTCACGGGCAGTTCCTGTGGATGTGGTTCGCGGTCGGGATCACGGGCCGGTATGGGTGAAGGGCACCCACGCGCTCAGCGGGACCTGGCCGCTGTCGCGCAGGCCGCGGATGGCGTCGTGCAAGGCATGAGCGGACCTGGCCGGCTCGAACTGCCCGGTCGAGGTGAGCTCCTGGTAGACGGCTTCGGCTACGTCGGCTGCCGTCTGGTCGTACACCGACCACAACGTGCCGATCACGTGCCGGTAACCGGTGTAGTGCAGGGCGGCCGCCAGGGTGATGGCCTCGTCGGGGAGATTGATTCCGCCGGTTGCGGTCATGCAGGCGGACAGGAAGGCGAACTCGCCACGGTACTGCCCGGTGCTGATGTCAGCGATGCTGAGCAGGCGATCCTGCAGGAGCAGGCCCCCGCGAGACGGGTCCGCGAGATCCTGGCCGCCATGGCAGCTGAAGTGTGCCCACCGGTGGCGAGGCAGTGCGTCACGCACCGCCTCGTGGGTAGCCTCCTCATCCTCTAGTAAGGTGTGGCGCCCGGCGAACAGGGACGTCAGCAGCTCTCGCTCGCGCGTCACGTCGGCCAGAGGTACGGTCCCGGACGCCTCAGCTAGGGCGACGACCAGCATCCGCTCATCATCCGGGGCGGAGTTAAGGGGCCGCCTGGCTTCCAGCAAGGCGCGCAGCGTCGGAGTATACGAGGACACCACCCGGTCGAGGACGGTGCGGCCCGACGGCTGATCATCCTCGTCGTAGTGCCCGGCGGCGTGCAGCGGCAGCAGCGTGAGGAGCCCGGTCGGGCACCACCACAGCCGGGGCCACGGCTGGCCGGGAGGTGGAGGGCTGACCAGCCCGAGGCGAGTGAGCACCGGGTCCGCGATCTCATCCCACAGCCACGCCAGGACACCGGCCAGCGTCTGATCGCGGTCACGTTCCGCTTGCTGGACGGCCTGCTTCGCCTCGGTGAATTGCCGGACCGCGTCAAAGCCGTGATCTCCACCGTCGTAGCGCTGCCAGGCCGCGTGCAGCTGGCGGGCCGCGATGTCCGCCTGCAGGAGCACCCGTAGGTAATCGGCTGCTTTCTCCACGACAGCCTCGGCACTCAACTGCGGCAGCTTCTCGACCTGCACCTCGTCGACCGTGACGATCAGGGCATCACAGCGCCACTGGCTGATGTTGATGACCGCGACCGGCCCGTTCGCCGCGGCCGGCAGCAGCGCCTCCAGTCGCGGCGGCCGGAGGAAGTCCTCGAACCCCTCGAGCTGACGGACCTGCTCGACAAGCTCATCCCACTCCCTGGCCAGGGCCATCCGCCGATCCGCCATGCGGGAGATATCAGACTGCGAATCTGGCATCACATCAGCTCACCGGCCCAGGACATCTGACAGGGAATCACCACCCTACTGGCCTGGTGAGCGGAACGAACAGGTCCAGGGGCGTGCCGATCAGATGAGGAGCCGGCCTCCGAGATGCGCCGTCCGCTATTTCGGCGCTCGCCCGTTCGCCAGGTCGACCTGATCTCGCACCCGGGTCAGGCGTGCGGCCAAGCTGCGATGCTCGGCCGCCAGGTCGGTCAGCGGGCTGCGCTGCTGCAGGAACTGCGTCCACAGGACCGCGCGTCCTTGCTCGAGTGCCTGGACACCGGTTTCCGGTGAGCCGGCCGCGACGGCGCACGCCGCGGCCTGGCTCGCCAGCCCACTCCAGGTACCGACCAGTTCCTCCTGACTGTCCCGGGCGAGCCCGTGCCACGCCAGCTGGGGCAGCAGCCCGACGGCCAGCATGCCGGCCTGGGCTGCCGTGGCCTGTTCCCCGCTCGCCCAGGCCCATCGCGCGCACTCAGCCGCCGCGCGCAGGCGCACCCATACCGGCGCGCTCGTGGCCTCTGCCGCCCGTTGCCAGCAGGCGATCCCCTCAGCGCGGTCGGTCGGATGGCCGGTTGCGCCGTGTCGCTGCTGCAGTGCGGCAGCCAGATTGGACAGGATGCTCGCGTGCTCGGGATGACCGGGCCCGGTGGTTTTGCTTGCTTCCCGGAGCAGGTCGACGCACGCGTCCAGAGCCACCAGGTCGTCATGGTGTGTATGCCGTGCCCGCAGCGCATTCGCCAGGTTGGACACGTACCGGGCCCGGTCGGGGGATGCCGCAGGCTGGCCGGCCAGCGCCGACCGCGCCGCGGCTACCGCCTCGTCGAGATCGTCTTTGCCGTCGGTGACGTCGATACGGTCGAGAAGGACCACGCTGAGATTAGATTGCAGTCCTGGGTGGTCGGGACGCCCAGGCGGTGCGGCCGCTACCGCCTCGCGGGCCAGGTCAACGGCCTCGTCGATATCATTCAACCGTTCCGTACGACGGAACCTGGCGGCCAGGACGAGGCTGAGCACCGAGAGGCGCGTGCTGCGCTCGGTATCGTGCGGCGAGGTGGCACCCAAGGCGAGCCGTGCCATGCGGATGGACTCGTCGAGGTCATTCATGTCGCCTCGGCGGTCGAACCGCAACTCCAGGATCCCGGCCAGCCTGGCGAGGTACCCGGGCATGGCCGGGTCGGCCGGGCCGCCCGCCGCCGCCGCCTGCCGGGCCGCGGCGACGGCGTCGTCCAGGTCGGCCAGATCTCCGGTCACCTGATAGCGCGTAGCCAGCGCCGTGGCTAGGTTCGCCGCCCTGACCAGCCGGTCTGCTTGGATCGCCGGGTCAGCCGCCGCCGCGCGCAGGTCGGCCACCACCTGGTTCAGCTCCGCGTCCCGGCCGGTGCGCTCAAAGCGGGTCAGCAACATAGTGGCCAGGCTGGCCTGGTGCCGCAGCCGACGCGGATCCTCAGCAGGAGCCTCGGTCACGGCCGCCTGCAAGCAGGCGATTGCCTCGTCCAGGACCTCACTGCCGCCATACAGGTCAAACCGGGTATGCAGGGAGTTGGCCAGGTTGGCTAGGTACGTGACCCGGTCAGGCTGGCCAGCCGCGGTCGCCTCGACCGCGGTGCGAGCTGCCTCGACCGCGCCGTCGAGGTCGCTTACGCTCGCGGTACGTAGATACCGCTGACGTAGCGCGGTGGCTAGGGACGACAGAGCGGCAGGTCGACCGGGGTCATCGTCGGCGCATCCGGTGACGCTCATCCGGCCGGCCTCGACCGCCTCGTCGAGGTCCGTGAGGCTGCCCGACAGCCCGAAGCGATCGGCGAGTGCGCCGCTAAGCCCGGCCAGCACCATCCGGCGAGCCAGAAGATCCTCGCCCGCAGCGGAGACGGCGGACCTGTAGGCCTGAATGGCCTGGCCGAGATCCTCCTCCCCGCCAGTCCGATCGAACCGCAGTCGGTGTGCGGCGGCCAGGTTCGTCAGGTGCATGACGCGTCCGGGTTCGCCGCGCACCGCTTGCCTGGCGGTCTCGATGGCCTCGTCGATGTCCTCCGCGTGCCCAGTGCGCTCGTAGCGCAGTCGCGTGGCGTTGGACAGATTCGACAGGAATGTCCCCTGGTTGCGGGATCCCGCCGTGGCCGCCGCCACGGCCGCGTGCCCTAGGTCGATCGCCTCATCCAGATCACCCGGCTGCCCGCTACGCAGATAGCGTGACTGCAGTGAGGTTCCGAGGTCGGAGAGATAACCGTCGCGGTCTGGCGCATCGGCCGGTACCGCCAGCAGTGCCGCGCGGCCGAGTTCGATGGCCCGATCCAGATCATGGGGGGCGTGCGCGCTGTCGGCGCGGGCCGCCAGCGCCGCCGCGAGAGTGGCCAGGACCGCCGGGCGACGCGTGTCTCCGGACGGAATGGTGAGCTCGGCCTCCTCACCAAGGCGTACGGCGTCGGAAAGGGCTCTGGGATCGCCGAGCCTCACGAACCGGGCGAGTGCGGTAGCGGACAGGTTCGTCAAGATCGCCACGCGTGCGGGATGTCCGGCCGGGGTGATCTGAAGTGCCGTGCGCAAGCGGCGCGTGGCTCTCGCCAACGCCCGTGCGTCGCCAGTGCCGGCGTATCGTGCGTGCGCGGCTAGCGCCGTGCCGACCAGCTGGGCGACCAGCCGGTCGCGGCTTCCGCGGACTAGGTGAAGCACTCTTAATAATGCCCCGGCTTGCGGACCATAGCAGGGGTCGCGTGACGCGAAGGCGGCTGAACGGCAACTAGAGACGTGACCGAGAGAACAGCGACAGCGAGGCAGCCGGGCGGAACCGGAGCGCAAAGCGCCGGGGATAACGCGGTGGCCGGGTTCGAGCGGCTGTACCGGGCGAACGTGGCGGCGGTCACGTCCTACTTCGCCCGGCGCAGCGCCGACCCGCACGTGGTCGCCGACCTGACGGCGGACACCTTCGTCACGGCGATCACCAGCTTCGCGTCCTTCGATCCAGGCAAGGGCACCGCCCGGTCCTGGGTGTTCGGCATAGCCCGGCACGTGTACGCCGCGCACTGCGAGGCGTACGGCCAGCAGCAGGACCGGCTGGAGCGGCTGGCGGGCCGGCGCGACCTGGAGCCGGATCAGGTCGAGGAACTGCTCGACCGCATCGATGCCGAACGGGCGGGCCGCGCCCTGGTCACCGGGCTTGGCGCGTTGTCCGACCGGGACCGCGCGCTGGTCGAGTTGGTGGATCTCGCCGGCCTGCGTCCCAAGGAGGCGGCGGCCGTGCTCGGGGTCACGCCGGGCGCGGTGCGGATGCGGCTGATGCGGGCCCGGGCCCAGCTGCGCAGGCAGGCCATAACCACCAATCAGATCAGGGGTAACGACCATGACTAAGTTCGCCGACCAGCTCTTCGACGACCTGATGCGCGAGCACGGCCCGGCACTGGCACCGACCGGTCCGGCGCCCACCGGGCCGCTGGTGCACACGCAGGCGCCATCTGGGCGCCACCTCACCGCCCGGCGCACGCTACTGGCCAGCGGCGGCACCCTCGCCGTCGCCGGGGCCATCGCCGGCACCCTGGTGGCCGGAGGCGGAACCCCGGCCTACGCGGTGACCAAGAACCCCGACGGTACGATCACGCTCGCGGTCTACCAGCAGTCCGGGATCGCGCAAGCCAACACCAGGCTCCGCCAGCTCGGTGACGATCAGCTGGTCGTGGTCCCGGTCCGGGCAGACTGCCCGAAGCCCCCGCCGCCCGCCGTCTCGGCGCGCGGCGGCCGGATCATCACGCAGTTCAGCGTCAGCCGCGACGGCTCCGTCACCGTGCACGCGCAGGGCATCCCGGCCGGGGACATCCTCGTCGTCGGCATGCAGATCAGCGGGCACAACCGGAACGCCGTCGCCATCGTGACCTCGCCGCCGGCCCCGAGCTGCATCAGCCCGCCCGCGCCGCCCCCCGGCAACGGCGGCTCCGAGGCACGGTTATCCGCCTCGCGCAACCAGCACGACGTGATCCGGGTGTGGCTCTTCCGGAGTGAGTGCCCGGGCGCGGGAGCCGGCGGTGCCGGCGGTGTCCGGCCGGGTCTTGCGGGCGGTTCCGGTAACGACATGGATGCCACATCCATGTCGCCAGGACAACATGGATGTGGCATCCATGTCGCTGGATGCGGCGGCTGCCGCGGGGCTGGCAGGGCCGGCGGGGTCCGTGGGGCCGGCGGGGCCGGCGGCGTGACGGGGGACAGCTCGCCGGCGTGACGGGGGACAGCTCGCCGGCGTGACGGGGGACAGCTCGCCGGCGTGACGGGGGACAGCTCGCCGGCGTGACTTGTGCCAGCGGCCAGGACGGTCACTCCAGAAGAGCCGGACCCGAATGACATGGCTGGGGAACGGCTAGGAGCCCGCGTCGCCGTGTTCCTTGCGGTAGTGGCTGCCGAACCCGGCCATCCCGGATCCCGTCGGCCAGCCCGGCCGCGAGAACGGCGGCGGTGGCCCCGGGTGCTTGCCCTTCTTGACCGGGGCGGGCGACACCGACTGGACGCTGTCGGCGCTGCAGATCGCCGCCGGGTCGCTGACCGGCCCGAGCACCTGGCTGCTGGTAGGGATGGCGCTGGCCGGGACCCGGTTCCGCGCGAACTCGCTCAGGACCAGGCGCAGGTTCTGGGCGTGCGCGTCCCTGGCCGTGAGCGACTGCAGCCCGAAGGTGCTCTCGATCAGCTTCAGGGTGGACGTGTGCTCGAACGGCCCGGAGCGCACCACCTGGCGCCGGGCCAGGCTGGAGATCACGATGGCGGGCACCCGGAAGCCGAGCTGGCGGTAGTCGGGGACCAGCTGCCCGTCGGTCGGGGTGGGGTCGTCCCCGGTGTGGTCGACGTCGTCCGGGTTGGTGTCGTCGATGACCCGCGGCGGCAGCACGTGGTCGTAGAAGCCGCCCCATTCGTCGAACGTGACGATCAGCACGGTGTTGTCGAGATAGCCGGCGCCGGCCAGGGCGTGGTAGGTGTCGGCGATGAACCGCTCGCCGAGCCGGATGTCGGCCAGCGGGTGGTCGTCGGCGGCCGTGCCGTTGCTCTCGGTGTCGAAGGCGGGGTCGATGAAGCTGACGTTGGGCAGGTTCCCCTGGGCCACGGTGTCGAGGAACGACGGGGTGGTGACCGGGATGCCGAGGGCGTCGACGTCACCGTCCGCGAACGGATGCCAGAACGGGAAGTACTTGGTCCCCCACAGCGCCAGGTAGGGCAGGTCGCGGAAGAAGTACCCGCCGGTGGGGATGCCCTGTTGGTTGGGGATGGGGGACAGCTGGTCCCAGATGGTCGGCAGCGCCGAGATAGTGAACGAGTTGTGGTCCCGGTCGGTCCGCGCCGCGTGCTGGTAGAAGCGGTTCGGGAAGGTCTCGCCGGCGAACGAGGCGAAGTACCGGTCCAGGACCGTGTAGTGCTCGGCCAGGGCGCCGATGACCGGCAGGTCGGGGACCGCCTTGCGGGTGCCGTTGGGGTTGCGGTTCGTGTAGTAGCCGATGGGGAACGTGTTGGCCTGCGCCAGCGTCACCCCCGGGTTGTCCGCGGGCGCGGTGGGCCGCTGGAGGAACCCGTCCATCTTGCCGAAGTTGCGCTGGACCAGGAAGCCTTCCCAGCTGTGGTCGGGGTCGCTGTACCCGCAGCCCTGGAAGTCGGGAGCCAGCGGGTAGTTGCGGTAGTAGTTGCCGTCCGTCGACGGGAAGATCAGGTCGTGGCGGCCGTCGGCGCCGGGCAGCCAGCCGAGGAAGTGGTCGAACGAACGGTTCTCCATCATCAGCACGACAACGTGCTTGACGCCGCCCGAGCCGTTCGGCGACAGCGCCGTCGAGGCCCTGGCCGCGGTCTGGGCGAGGAATTCCGAGCCGGTGAGCGCCACCCCGGTGGAGGCCGCCATCAGCTGAAGAAAGGTCCGGCGTGTCAGCATGCGTCACAGTATGGCCGTCTTCCGTGCTTTCTGGGTGTCCGCTTATGCTTTTCTCAAATGCTGTATCTAGCGTGAGAGCATGGTTCGCGGCCCAGCTGGCGTCGATGGCGCCGGACCGCGATTGCCCGGGGTTCGCGGATCACGTCGTCTGCTTGCCGCCGGGCTAGCCGTCGTGGTGATCCTGCTCGGGGTGATCGCCGGCCTCGCGTTCCGGCTCTCCGGATCGCCGCCCAAGGCGAGCGCCCGGGCCGCGGGGCCGAGCCCCACCCCCACCGCCACCCTGACCGTGTCGGCCATCTACCAGCGGGTCGCGCCGTCCGTAGTCCTCGTGCGGACCGCTCACGAACTGGGCAGCGGCGTCATCGTGGCCGACAGCGGCCTGATCCTGACCGCGAATCACGTCGTCTCCGGCGGCGGGGCCGTCACCGTCACGTTCGCCGACGGCACCACGTCGAGCGCGACCGTGGCCGCTGCCAACCCGAAGCTGGACGTCGCCGAGCTCGTCCCGGCCAAGCTGCCCCAGGTCGTCGTGCCCGCCACCGTCGGCGGCGGCGCCGACGTAGGGGCGTCCGTCGTCGCCATCGGCAACCCGCTCGGCCTGACCGACAGCGTCTCCACCGGGGTGATCTCCGGCCTGGACCGGACCGCCGACACCAGCAACGGCAAGTTCACCGGGCTCATCCAGTTCGACGCGGCGGTCAATCCTGGCAGTTCGGGCGGCCCGCTGCTCGACGCGCACGGGCGCATCATCGGCGTGGTCGTCTCGCTCGCCACCCCCGACGGCGAGGACGCGTTCGCCGGCATCGGGTTCGCTGTCCCCATCGGCACCGCCCTCGGCAGCGGCGGCAAGGGACCAGGAGGAAAGGGGCCCCAGATTTGAGCGAAGCTAAGGCAACGGACAGCACCAACCCGCTGCAACCGGTGCTCTTCGAGGTCAAGCGCACCATCGTCGGCCAGGACATCCTGCTCGAGCGGATGGCCATCGCCCTGCTCTCCGGTGGCCACCTGCTGGTGGAAGGCGTCCCCGGGCTGGCCAAGACGCTGTCCGTCAAGTCGCTGGCCGCCGCCATCGGCGGGCAGTTCCAGCGCATCCAGTTCACGCCCGACCTGGTGCCGGCCGACCTGACCGGGACGCGGGTCTACCGACAGCACACCGGCGAGTTCGAGACCCAGCTCGGCCCGGTCTTCACCAACCTGCTGCTGGCCGACGAGATCAACCGCGCGCCCGCCAAGGTGCAGAGCGCCCTGCTCGAGGTGATGCAGGAGCACCAGGTCACCATCGGCCGCGAGACCTTTCCGGTGCCCGAGCCGTTCCTGGTCATGGCGACGCAGAACCCCATCGAGTCCGAGGGCACCTACCCGCTGCCCGAGGCGCAGGTCGACCGGTTCATGATGAAGGTCGTCGTCGGCTACCCGAGCGTCACCGAGGAGCATGCGATCGTCGACCGCGCGCTGCGCCCCGCCGACCAGGTCCGCGCCATGCTCGGCCCGGCCGACCTGATCGCCATGCAGGAGAAGGCCAGGGAGATCTACGTCGATCCGGCTGTGGTCGACTACGCGGTCCGGCTGGTGACCGCGACCCGCATGACGTTCAGCGCCGGGCTGGCGGACCTGAAGAAGTACATCAGCTACGGGGCCAGCCCGCGCGCCTCGATCGCGCTGGTCACCGGGGCGCGGGCGCTCGCCTTCCTGCACGGCCGCGACTACGTGCTGCCGGACGACGTCGGCGAGATCGCCCTCGACGTGCTGCGGCATCGCGTCGTGCTGTCGTACGAGGCACTCGCCGACGAGGTCAGCGCCGACACGATCATCACCAAGGTGCTCGGCGCCGTGGCCGCGCCCGAGGTCGTCCTGAGCGGCCGCTGACCCCATGACCGCGCGCGCCATCCCGAAGACCCCGGAACGGCTCCTGGCCCGGCTGGAATGGCGGGTCATCCGCCGCCTCGACGGGCGCCTGATGGGCGGCTACCGCACCGTCCACCGGGGAGCGGGAACCGACCTGGCCGGCCTGCGCGACTACATCGAGGGCGACGACGCGCGGCATATCGACTGGAACGTCACCGCGCGGCTGAACGAACCGCAGCTGCGCGTGTTCACCGAGGACCGGGAGCTCACCGCGTGGCTGGTGCTCGACCGCTCGGCGTCGATGGCGGTGGGGGTGCCCGGGCGCGGCAAGGACGACGTGCTCAGCGAGCTCGCCCTGGTGCTCGCCCGGCTGTTCGGCCGGGGCGGCAACCGCGTCGGCGCGCTCCTTTACGACACCGGGGCGGTAAGGACCATTCCGCCGGGCACCGGGCGCAGGCACGCGCTGCGCATCAGCGCCGAGCTCGCCCGGACTTCCGCCGGCCGCCCCCGCCCAGGCAAGAACGGCGCCGCCAAGAGGCGCGCCAGCAGGAACGCCACCCGCCAGTACCAGGGCAC
>Ga0335085_10007692_pt1 | contig 16601 bp, 12 predicted proteins | sample Lox_Sample_45_FD_206712 | JGI IMG/M metagenome (GOLD analysis project Ga0335085, IMG submission 206712) | Soil microbial communities from Loxahatchee National Wildlife Refuge, Florida, United States - Lox_Sample_4.5 | ecosystem: Environmental > Terrestrial > Soil > Wetlands | place: USA...
TGATTCCCTCCCGCGATACGGCGCCCCTGACCGTGACCACTGCCGTGGCCTTCGCCCGGCGGATGGGGAAGACCCCGATCGTGGTGAAGGACTCGCCGGGCTTCTGGGTGAACCGCATCCTCGCGCCCTACCTGAACGAGGCGATGCAGGCCCTGCTGGGCGGAGCCTCCATCGAGAGCATCGATCAGGCGATGATCCAGTTCGGGTTCCCCGTGGGGCCCGTCGCGCTTCTCGACGAAGTGGGTCTCGACATCGCCGGCCACTCCTGCGAGGTCCTGTCCCAGGCCTTCGGTGACCGGATCCAGCCGCCCGCGGTGCTCGACGCGATGCTGAAAGACGGCCGGCTCGGCCGGAAGGCGGGGAAGGGGTTCTACCGGTACGGCGGCGGCAAGAAACAGGGAGTCGACCCCGCGGTCTACCCGGTCATCGGGGCCCACCCCAACGGAGGCCCGCGGGCGGCGGACATCGTCCAGCGGCTCACCCTCGCGATGATCAACGAGGCGGCGCGGGCTCTCGCCGAAGGCGTGGTGCGGTCCCCGCGGGACGGCGACTACGCCGCCGTCTTCGGATTCGGGTTCGCCCCCTTCCGCGGCGGCCCGCTTCGCTACGCGGACGACCTGGGCGCGGCGCGCGTCGTGGCCGATCTCGAGCGCCTGGCCGAACGGCTGGGCCCGCGCTTCACTCCCTGTGACGCCCTGCGCGAGCGCGCCCGGACCGGCGCCGCCTTCTACTCCTGACCCGCTAAAGGACTCGATCGACGATGCTGCGCGCCGGCCTCCTCTGGCTCAGCGAGCAACCACGGGTGTTTCGATTCGTGCGCTCCAACGGACTCGCCCGGCGCTTCGCCTCGCGGTTCGTGGCGGGCGAGACCATCGACAGCGCCATCCTGGCCCTCAAGGACCTCAACACCCTCGGCATCTCGGCCTCCCTCGACCTGCTGGGGGAGTCGGTCCATTCGGCCGACGAGGCCCGGACCGCGCAGGCGCAGTACCTGGAGCTCTTGGACCGGATCAAGAGCGCGCAGGCCGACTCCAACGTGTCGGTGAAGCTCACGCAGATGGGGCTCGACATCGACGAAGGCCTCTGCGTCGCCAACCTCCGCGCCATCATCTCCCGGGCCAGGCAGTATCACTCATTCGTCCGCATCGACATGGAGGGATCGGCATACACGGAGCGGACCCTCGACCTCTTCACCCGGACCTTCTATCCCGAGTTCGGGCAAAGCACCGGAGTGGTGCTGCAGTCGTACTTGCGGCGGACCGCGCGGGACGTGGAGACGATGATCGGACTGGCGGCGCGGGTCCGGCTCTGCAAGGGCGCCTACAAGGAGCCGGCGACGGTGGCCTTCCCCGGCAAGGCGGACGTCGACGCGAACTACGTCGCCTGCATGGAGCAGCTGATGGAGCGGGGGAACTACCCGGGCCTCGCCACCCACGACGAGGCGATCATCGAGCACGCGAAGGACTTCGCCCGCCGCAAGAAGATTCCCGCCGAGCGGTTCGAGTTTCAGATGCTGTACGGCGTGCGCCGCGATCTCCAGATGCAGCTGAAAAAGGAACGGTGGAACCTGCGCGTTTACGTCCCCTACGGGACCCACTGGTATCCCTATCTGATGCGGCGTCTCGCCGAGCGGCCCGCCAACATCACGTTCATTCTCGGGAACGTGATCAAGGAGTCGCTACGGCGGAGCTGACCCTCGGCGGCTACCAGCAGGAACACCGGCGGCCCCCGGCGTTCGGGGGTGCGGACGGCCAGGCCTATACCGTATCGACGTTCGTGGACGACGATCCCGACCCCGCCGGGCGGTTCGGCGCCGCGCTCCTCTTCATCCGCTGGTCCCCGGCGGGAGACCACCCGGTGGGGCACGTCGAGACCGACTACCTGGCCTTCGGTCCCACGCCCGATGCCGCCGTCGCGGCGCTCCTCGCCCTCACCCTCGACGACGTGAAGGCCCACCTCGACCGGCTCGTGTCGCCGGCGTGAGCTCCGGGGTGGTCCTGGCCCGCGCGGGCTCGCAATTCCGGGTGCACGTCGACGGCCGGGAGGTGACCGCCACGCTCCGCGGCAAGCTCAAGCACCGGGACGACGACCGGGTGGTGGTCGGAGACGTGGTGGAGCTCGACCTCGAAACGCCCGGGACCGGCGCGATCACCGGCATTCGCGAGCGGAAGTCGGTGCTGGCCCGGCGGGCGGCGGGCACCGGGGGGGTGCGGGCTCAGCCCATCGCGGCCAACGTGGACCAGGTGCTGGTGGTGACGGCGGCGCGGGACCCCGACCCCGCACCCCGGATGATCGACCGGTTCTTCGTGATCGCGGAAGCGAACGAGCTTCCGGCCTTCCTGGTGGTCAACAAGATCGAGCTCGACCGGGCCGCGGGGCCCGCGCTCGCTGAGCGCTACGCCGCCGCCGGGTACCCGGTGCTCCTCACGTCCGTAAAGGCCGCGGAAGGGCTCGACGCGCTGGCCGCTCGCCTCACGGGGCGCGAAACGGTGCTGGCCGGACAGTCCGGGGTGGGGAAGTCGAGTCTTCTCAACGCGCTGGAGCCCGGCTTGAAGCTCCGGATCGGCGCCATCAGCGAGAAGTGGCGGACCGGCCGCCATACCACCACGGCGGCGGAGCTCGTGCCCCTCGCCGCCGGCGGGTACGTCGTGGACACGCCGGGGATGCGCGAGGTGGGGGCCTGGGGCATCGCCCCGGAGGACTTGGGGCACTGCTTCCCGGAGTTCCGTCCGTTTCTGGGGAAGTGCCGCTTCGACAACTGCCGGCACCTGACCGAGCCGGCCTGCGCGGTTCGGGAGGCCGCCGGGGAGGCGTTTCCGGCCGACCGGCTGGTCTCGTATGAGCGCCTCTATGAAGAGCTCAACGTTCCTTCCTGGTCCAGCGGTCGGCGTCGCGGGTCCTGACCTTCGCCATGGTGGCGGCGAAGGCCTGATCCAGGTCGATCCCCTGCGAGTTGGCGAGACAGATCACCACGAACAGGACATCCCCCAGCTCGAGCGCCAGGTTGCCGTCCGCTTCGCCGGGCTTCTTGGTCTTCTGTCCGAAGCGGTGATTGATTTCGCGCGCCACTTCTCCGACTTCTTCAGACAGGCGCGCCGCGTTGGTGAGCGGACTGAAATATCCTTCTTTATATTGGCTGATCCATTGATCGACCGCCGCCTGGGCCTCGCCAAAGGACACCGGAGCCTCCGTTCGTGACCGCTGGTAAACCTCTGGTCCTGCCGTTCCGCGGAGAGCGCTACACCCGTCCGTCGTTGGACGCGGTGCTCGCGCCGCCGTACGACGTGATTTCGCCCGAAGCCCGGAAGACGCTCGCCGCCCGCGATCCCCACAATATCGTCCACCTGATTCTCCCGGAAGCGCCGGTGGCGGAGGAGAAGTACGCGCGCGCCGCCGAGCTGCTCGCCGCCTGGCGGAAGGACGGCACCCTGGCCACCGACGCGGGGCCCGCCGTCTACGTCGTCGCGCAGGACTACGCCCTGCCGTCCGGGGAGCGCCGCACCCGGGTGGGCATGCTCGCCGCGGTGTCCGCCGAGTCGTACGACACCCGGCGGATCCGCCCCCACGAGCGCACCCACTCGGGCCCCAAGGCCGACCGCCTCGCCCTCCTCCGCGAGACGCGCACCGGACTCGAATCGATCTTCCTGCTCGCTCCGGACGCCGACCGCGGGCTGACCCGCGCGCTGCTCGAGGTCACGAGCACGCCGCCCGCAGCGCAGGGGACCCTGGACGGCGTGGGTCACCGGCTGTGGGTGGTGACCGGTGCCTCCGCCGACCGGCTCGCCGAGCGCGCGTCCACCGGCGCGCTGTACATCGCCGACGGGCACCACCGGTACGAGACGGCGGTCGCATACGCCAAGGAGAATCCCGCCGCCGACCGCGTGATGGCGTTCATCGTGTCGGCGCACGACCCGGGGCTCGTGGTCCTCCCCACGCACCGGGTCATCTATGGCGCGGGCCGGGACGTTTCGCACCTGATCGAGCAGTGGCGCCTCTGGTTCGAGGTGACGCCGAGCGGGCTCGTGACGGATCCGGTGGCTCACCTGGCCCGCGCCGGCGCCACGCGACCCGCCTGTTTCGTGGCCCTCCCCGGCGACGGCCTGACCCTGGTGCTCCGCTCGAACGCGCCGCTCAACGACGTTCCGGGGCTGGGCCAGAGTCCGGCGCTGCGGTCCCTCGACGTCGCGGTGATCGAGCCGCTCGTGGTGAAGCAGATCCTGGGCGCGGGGACGTCCACGCCCACGCTGACCTACACCCCCGATGCCCAGGCCGCGTTCAACGCGGTGCGGAAGGGCCACGCGGCGGCCGCGGTGCTGCTCAACGCCACCAAGGTCGAGCAGGTGCTGGCCGTGGCGGATGCGGGCGAAGTGATGCCGCAGAAGTCCACGTATTTCGTGCCGAAAGTGCCGGCCGGCCTGGTGCTCAAGCCGTGAGCCGGGCCCGGGAGCGGATTCTCGAGAATCTGGAGTCGGTGTACCGCGAGGCGTACGACCGCGCCAAGACCGCCGGCGACGAGCGGCGGATGAGCGACCTGGACGCCGCGTACCAGCGGGAGCAGCTCCTCCTCGAAGTGCTCCTCGACATCCGGGACGGACTCGCCGCCCGGGCTCCGTCGGCGCCCGCGCCCGCGGGTCCCGATCCGATCGCCACCCTGAACACCATCCGCCAGATCACCAAGCTGCGCTGAGGAATCGTCGATGCGCGTCCTGTCCCTGCTGGTGCTCCTCCCGCTGGCGGCCTGCGCCCAGCGGGCCGACCTGGTCATCGTCCACGGGATGGTCTGGACCGGTACCACCGGCGGGGCTCCGCAACCGGGCGGTGTGGCCGTCGCCGGCGACAAGATCGTGGCGGTCGGGGACAGCGCCGCGCTCGCTCCCTGGATCGGCTCGAGCACGCGGGTGATCGACGCGCGGGGCGGACTCGTCGCCCCCGGATTCAACGACGCGCACACGCATTTCGTGGACGGCGGCTTCCAGCTGGCGTCGATCGATCTCCGCACCGTGGCGACACCGCAGGAGTTCGTCCGCCGCATCGCGGCCTTCGCCCGGGCCCGGAAGCCCGGCGAGTGGATTCTGGGCGGGGACTGGGACCATACGCTCTGGCCCGGTCAGCCCCTGCCGCGCCGGGAGTGGATCGACTCGGTCACGCCGAACAACCCCGTGTTCATCTTCCGCCTGGACGGTCACGAGGCGCTCGCCAACACGGAGGCCCTGAAGGCCGCGAACATCACGAAGAGCACGCCCACGCCCTCGGGCGGTGAAATCCTCCGCGACGCCGGGACGGGCGACCCCGTCGGGATCTTCAAGGACAACGCGCTCGGGCTGATCTTGCACGCCATCCCCGCACCGTCCCCCGAGCAGATCGAGTCCGCCGTGGCCCGGGCGCAGGCGTACGCGGAGTCCCTGGGGCTCACCGGAACCTCGTTCGTGTCCGTGCCGTTCGCCGACTGGGCCAGCCTCCGACGCATGGAGCGGGCGGGCCGGCTCACCATGCGTTTCACCCTTTACCTCCCCCTGGAGCAGTGGCGGGCCGTCGCGGATTCCGTGAAGGCGCTGGGCCCGGGGGACGACTGGGTGCGCGTCGCCGGCGTGAAGGGGTTCATGGACGGGTCGGCCGGCTCGCGCACCGCCAAGTTCTATGAGCCCTATTCCGACTCGGCGGGCTACACGGGCCTCTTCCGCCATCCGCCCGACAGCATGGCGATGTGGATCGGCGCGGCCGACTCGGCGGGACTGCAGGTCGCGGTGCACGCGATCGGGGACCAGGCGAACGGAGTGCTGCTCGGCATCTACGACAGTGTCGGCCGCGCCCACGGCGCGCGCGACCGGCGCTTCCGGGTGGAGCACGCGCAGCACCTGTTGGCACGGGACATCCCGGTGTTCGGCGCCGACGGCATCATCGCGTCGGTGCAGCCCTCGCATCTCACCGACGACGGCCGCTGGATCGAGCACCGCATCGGCCCGGAGCGCATCAAGACCACCTATGCCTTCCGCACGCTGCTCGACACGCACGCGGTGCTGGCGTTCGGATCGGACTGGGACGTGGCGACCCCCGATCCGCTCAAGGGCATCGACGCCGCCGTGACCCGCCGCACCAACGACGGCAGGAACCCGGGCGGCTGGATGCCGGCGCAGAAGATCACGCTGGCCGAGGCCCTGCGGGCCTACACGTGGGGGAACGCCTATGCCGTGTTCCGGGAGAAGGTCCGCGGGACCCTCGCGCCGGGCATGTACGGGGACATAGTAGTGCTGGACCGGAACCTCTTCGCCATCCCCGCGGACTCGATCGGGTCGGCACGGGTACGGATCACGGTGGTCGGCGGGCGGGTGGTGTTCGAGCGGCGCTAGCGGGACCGTTCACTATTGCAACATGACAGGGTCGGGCGCCGAAATGGCGCCCGTCCTGTTTTGGAGCAAATTGGTTCCCGGTGGGCGCTTTGCTCGGGAACGTCGCATTAGCGTCCCTCCCTGTCGCAAAAGCGCCCCTCGGGAAAGGGATTCTATGCGCATGCAGTGGACCGTCACCCTCGCCGTCGTCGTGGTCTGCGCTGCGCCGGGCGTGCCGGCCCAGACGGCCCAGAAGGACACCGAGCCCACGCTGGCGACCCTCGAGGCGCGGGTGAAGGGGGGCGACTCGCTCGACGCCGAGACGGAGTTCCGGCTGGGACGGATGTACGAATTCGCGCGCCGGTACGACGACGAAGAGCGCGCCTTCCAGACGGCGATCGCGGCGGATCCCCGGTACGCGCCCGCGTACCTCTGGCTCGGTGACCTCCCGTACGTCCGCGAGCCGAAGCTGTTCAAGGATGAGCAGAAGAACCGCGTGCCGCCGGAGTGGACCAAACGCCTCGACGACGCGGCCCGGCTCCGGGTGCAGGCCCTGCTGATCGATCCGCTGGTGGACTGGCGGGCGCGCGGCGAGAAGCCCATTCCCCAGGACGTCATCGCGCTGCCCGAGTACAAAGGGTACGAAAAGGAGACGACCGCGGCGCTCGCGTGGTACGGCATCGCGGGATACGTCTACGAGCGCTACGAGCTGTCGTTCAGCGCCATGGATCTGTACTGGAGCCGCCAGTACGGCTCCACACCCGAAGACTCCATCCCCGCCTGGGTGTTCATCTATCACGGGCTCGCCGCGCCCCACCTCAACGCGTACGACAAAGCGAGCCGGGACTTCGAGGTGCTGCTCAAGCGTGCGCAGACGGTGGAGCGGTCCGACTCTCTGATCCGGTTCCCGCTCAACACCAACGACTACCGGTACCTCCTGGCCATCTTCAAGGAGCGGCTTCACAAGCCGGCGGAAGCCGTGCAGCTCTACCAGGACGCCATCAGCGCCGACCTCGGGCTCTACATGGCCCACGTCCGCCTGGCGCAGATGTACCGCCAGTACAAGATGTGGGACAAGGCGACGGCCGAAGCCCAGGCCGCGGTCGACGCCAACCCCGACGACGCCTCCCTGCTGATGGATCTCGCCGTGATCGACCGCGACGCCGGGCATCTCCCGGACGCGGCCGACGCGCTGCACAAGGCCGTCACGGTGGATCCGCGGTGTCCCGAGGCCTACTACCAGCTCGGCCTCGTCAGCCAGGATCTGAACCGGGCCCCCGACGCCCGTGCCGCGCTTACGCACTTCATCGCCGTCGCGCCGCACCGCCTCGATGCCGAGGTGGCCGACGCCAAGCAGCGCCTCGCCGCGCTGCCGTAACCCGATCCCCGGGGGTCTCGTGATCCGCCGTCAACTGCTCCTCCTCGCGCTCCTCGGCGCGCCGCTGTCCGCGCAGCGGATCAAGCTCCCCGCCAGCCTGCAGGATCTCGAGTCCCGGGCCGTCAAGGACTCGGACGACGCCGCCGCGCAATACAACGTCGCCCTGGCCTACTGGAACGCGAAGCGCTGGGACGACGCCGACTCGGCGTTCCACCGCGCCATCCGGCTGGACCCGCGCTTCGCGCCCGCATATATCGGGCTGGCCTATCTCCCCTATGCGGAGCGCTCGTCCCTCGGTGACGAGGTCGTCGAGCACGAAGTCCCCGACGCGTGGAAGCCGAAGGTGAAGGCGTCCGACGAGATGCTGACGCGCGCGCTGATCATCGACCCCCTCGCCGACCTGCGGCTGGCCGGCGCGGCCCGGGCCAGCTCCCAGGCCGCCCAGGACGCCCTGAAGTACTGGTACGGCGAGTGGGCCGCCGATTACGAGGAAGGCCGGGACTACTACTACAACGGAGAGTTCGACAAGGCCTACAACGATTTCCAGCGGGTGTTCAACGAGATGAAGAACGGCGAGAGCTGGAACATCCTGCTGTACTACCACGGGCTGGCCGCCGCGCAGGTCGGGAAGAACGACGAGGCCCTGGCCGATTTCCAGAAGCTCTTGGGCCGGTACGAGGGCTTCGAATCCACGCAGAAGGACAGCACGCTGCAGGTACCGCTCAAGACCAATGACTACCGGTACATCGTGGGCGTGATGCTGGAGCGGAACGGCAAGCTGAACGACGCCATCGACGCCTACCGCGAGGCCGCCCGCAACGATCTCGGGCTCTTCATGGCCCACGTGCACCTCGCCAACATGTACGAGCAGCACGCGATGTGGCCGCAGGCCATCCGGGAGCGCCAGGAGGCCGCGAACGCCAATCCGGACGACCCGTCCCTGCAGCTCGATCTGGGCGAGACCTACGCTCAGGCGGGGCAATGGCAGGACGCGGAAAAGGCCCTGAAGGACGCCGAGGCCGGCAACCCGCGGGACGCCCGGGCGCCGTATTATCTCGGCGTAGTCGAAATGCAGCTCAACGAAAAGGACGCCGCGCGCAATGAGCTCACGCGCTTCATCGCCATCGCTCCGAGCCGCTATCAACGCCAGGTCTCCGATGCCAAGAAACGTCTCGATTCGCTGCACTAGCGCCCTCGTCGCGGCTCTCCTCCTCGGAGCGCCGGTGACGCGGGGCTCGGCGCAACAGCGCACGTCCTACGAGGAGCTACAGACCTTCTCGCAGGTGCTGACCTACATCTTCCACAGTTATCCCGACTCGGTGGGGTACAGCGTCCTGGTCAAGGCGGCCATCGATGGCGTGCTCCGGGACCTCGATCCGCACAGCCTCTTCTTCTCGCGGCTCGACTACGAGCGGCTCGACTCGCTCCAGCGCGGCGACCTGGCCGTGACCGGCGCCAACTTGGACGACGTGGAAGGCGTTCCCACCGTCCTGGGCGTGACCCCCAAGAGCCCCGCCGACGACGCGGGCGTGCGCCCGGGGGACCGGGTCCTCGCGATCAACGACACCGTCGTCGCCGGGCTTGAGATCGAGACGATCCGCGTCCGCATGGCGGGCTCCGAGGGCTCGAAGATCCGGGTCCGGTTCGCCCGGGGACCGCGGCTCGATCCGGACACCTTCAGCGTGACGCTCAAGCGCAAACGGATCGAGGAGCACTACGTCTACGAAGCCCGGATGGTGGATTCCGTGACCGGATTCCTGCGGCTGGACGAGTTCGGGTTCAAGTCGGCCGACGAAGTGCACGACGCGATCAATCGCCTGAAGAAACAGGGCGCGCGGCGGCTCATCCTCGACCTCCGCAACAACCCCGGCGGCTACGTGGATCAGGCGGTGGACCTGGTGTCGGAGTTCGTCCCGAAGGGCACCGTCGTGTTCAGCACCGTCGGGCGCCGCGCGGACGTGGACACGACCTTCGTCACCCGCCGCGACGGCTCCTTCCGGGACCTGCCCCTGGTCGTCCTGATCAACGGCCTCAGCGCGAGCGCGGCCGAGGCCACCGCGGCATCACTCCAGGACCACGACCGGGCGCTGCTCGTGGGCCGCCGGAGCTTCGGGAAGGCTCTCGAGCAGATGAACTTCTTCCTGTCGTCCGGGGAAGTGCTGCACATGACCGTCGGACACGTGGTGTCGCCGTCGGGGCGGGTCATCCAGCGCCGCTACTCGGGGCTGGCGGTGGAGCAGTACTACTCGCTGGCCGGGAAGACCGGCGCCGGTGCCGATACCGACAAGGTCTATTACACGGACGCCAAGCGCCCCGTCCGCGGTGGCGGCGGCGTCCAGCCCGACATCGTCGATTCCGCGGGTGCCGAGCCTCCGGCCTGGTGGGTGGCGGCCGAGGACTCCGGGTTCGTCGCCGAAGTGGCGGACAGCGTCGCTCAGACCCAGTCGCCTACGCCCGCGGGCATGGCCGCCTTCGAGAGCGGCGCCGCCGGTTGGGACCGCACCCTCGCGCCGGTCCTCCTGAAACGGGTCCGGGACCGGTTCCACATCCAGGCCGCGGTGGACAGCCTGATGCAGTGGCGGATCGGGTTCGCCTTGGGGCGGAGGGTAGTGGAAGAGCGCTGGGGACTGGACGCCCGGTACGACCTGGAGCTGCGCCACGACCGGGACGTCGCGACCGCCCTCGCCGCGTTTCCGCGGCTTCCCGACCTTTTGAAGGCGAAGAGCAACTAGGCTATTTTTCGGCCCATGGCGACCAAGACCTCTGCCCGCACCCAGCCCAAGTCCGGCAGGTCCTCCCTCGGCAAGGCCGAGCTGCTGGACATGTACCGCCTGATGCTCCTCTCCCGTCGGATCGACGACAAGGAGATCCAGCTCAAGCGCCAGAACAAGATCTTCTTCCAGATCTCGGGCGCCGGGCACGAGGCCATTCTCGTGGCGGCGGGGAAGGCGATGAAGTCTTCCTACGACTGGTTCTATCCCTACTACCGCGACCGCGCGCTCTGCCTCACCCTCGGCATGACTCCCACGGAGATGCTGCTCTCGGCAGTGGGCGCCGCCGAGGACCCCAACTCGGGTGGGCGCCAGATGCCCTCTCACTGGGGGCACCAGGCACTCAACATCGTCAGCCAGTCCTCCCCCACCGGCACCCAGTTCCTCCAGGCCGTGGGCTGCGCCGAGGCCTGGTACCGGTCGGTGAAAGTGCCGGACGTGGCCGAGGTCGCGGTGAAGAAGGACGAGGTGGTCTACTGTTCTTCCGGCGACGGAACGACCAGCGAAGGGGAGTACTGGGAGGCGCTCAACACCGCCTGCAATCTCAAGCTGCCGGTCGTCTTCCTGATCGAAGACAACGGGTACGCCATCTCCGTGCCGATCGAAGTCCAGACCGCGGGCGGATCGGTGTCCAAGCTGGTCACCGGCTTCCCGGGGCTGTTCATCCAGGAAGTGGACGGGTGCGACCCGGTCGCGTCTTACGAAACGATGCGCCGTGCCGTGGAGTACTGCCGCGACCGGAAGGGCCCGGCCCTCGTCCATGCCCACGTGACCCGCCCGTACTCGCACTCCCTGTCCGACGACGAGGTGCTCTACCGGACCCCGAAGGAGCGCGAAGAGGAGGCGAAGCGGGACTGCCTCGTGACCTTCCCCAAGCGCCTCATGGCGGACGGCATCGCCACCCAGGCCGAGATCGAGGCGATCCAGAAGCAGGTCGACGACGAAGTGCAGGTCGCGGCGGACATGGCGCTGGTGTCCCCGCAGCCCAAGACCGGCACCGTCTACGACTACGTGTACTCTCCCGACGTCGACCCCACGTCGGAGCAGTTCGATACCGAGGACGATCCCCAGTTCAAGGGCGAGCCGACCACGGTGGTGGACCTCCTGAACGCCTGCATGAAGGACGAGATGGCGCGCGACGCACGGATCCTGGTGTTCGGCGAGGACGTGGCCGACGCCAGCCGCGAAGCCGCGCTCAAGGACGTGAAGGGGAAGGGCGGGGTCTTCAAGGTCACCTGGGGCCTGCAGCGCCAGTACGGCGGAGATCGCGTGTTCAACTCGCCGCTGGCCGAAGCGAACATCGTGGGCCGGGCCATCGGACTGTCGATGCGCGGGTGGAAGCCCGTGGTCGAGATCCAGTTCTTCGACTACATCTGGCCGGCGTACCACCAGATCCGCAACGAGCTCGCCACCATGCGGTGGCGCTCGAACAACGCCTTCAAGTGCCCCGCCGTGGTGCGGGTGACCTACGGGGGCTACCTGAAGGGCGGGTCCATCTATCACTCGCAGACCGGCGCGGTGGTGTTCACCTCGGTGCCGGGACTGCGGGTGATCTGCCCGGCGACGGCGCTGGACGCGAACGGCCTGCTCCGGACCGCCATCCGCTGCGACGATCCGGTGCTGTTCCTCGAGCACAAGCACCTTTACCGGCAGACCTACAACAAGGCCCCAAATCCCGGTCCGAACTTCATGATTCCGTTCGGCAAGGCCCGGGTGGCCCGGGAGGGCACGGACCTCACGGTGATCACCTATGGCGCCGTGGTCCAGCGGGCCCTCGTGGCCGCCAAGATGCTCGAAGACGCCGACGGCACCCGCGTGGAGGTCGTCGACCTCCGGTCCCTGTCGCCGGTGGACTGGGAGACCATCGAGCGGTCGGTGCGGAAGACCAACAAGGTGCTCGTGGCCTACGAGGATTCCCTGTCGTGGGGCTACGGCGCGGAGATCGCGGCCAAGATCGCGGACGTGTGCTTCCCGTGGCTGGACGCGCCGGTGAAGCGGGTGGCGTCCACCGACACGTTCGTGGCGTACGCGCCGGAGCTGGAGGATGTGATTCTGCCGCAGGCCGAAGGCCTCGCGGCGGCCATGCGGGAGCTGAAGGCCTTCTAGGACCGCATCAGGTCTTTGACTTCTCCCGCCGCGGCGATGGCGTGATCCACGTCGCGTGAGAGCGCCCGGGCCTGCTGGGTGGCCTGGGTCAGATCGCCGAGCACGGCGCCGATGCCGGCGGACTTGAGCCGGAGCAGGTCGTAGCGGACGTTCTGCATGGCCAGCACGCACGATTCGAGCTGATCCTTCACGGTGTCCCGGCGCCCCACCAGATCCGTCAACGCCTGCCGCTGGCGCTCCAGGAGCCCCAGCTGGCGATCCCGTTCCGGCCCTTCGGGCTGCTTCTGCACCGTGGCGATCCGCTCGTCGATGCGGGGCAGCGAGGTCCCGTCGACGTCCCCGCTCATCGCGAAGAGCATCCGCGCGAGGTTCTCGGCCCGTGCCATCAGCGCGTCCACCGTGGCGACGACGTCCGGCAGCCGCTCACGATCCGAGGCGGACAGCCGCTCCACCACGCCGAAGATCGCCTGGCGGTCCCGCCGGACCTGATCGATGGTGGCCGCTTCGCGGCCGAAGTCGTCATTCGAAGCGGGCAGGAGCGCGGCCCGCGATCCGGCCGGTGAGAGCCGCGATTCCGCGGCGTCGGGCGCGGCGGGGCGCATGAAGACGTCACGCCACGAGTACCCGGCCTCCCACAGTCTCCAGAAGCGCGGCAGGACTTTCCATCCGCCCCAGATACCGGCGACCAGGAGCGACCAGGTGAGATCGTGACTCGTCGCCAGGTTGACCACCATCAGGGCGCTCGACCCCGATGCCCAGGTGACGAAGGCGCCCCGGGTGGACTTCACCATGACCGCTTCGCCGCCGGGGCTCTTCGGGACCAGATCCTGGTTGCGGTCCCGCGGGCGGCGGGGCGGGCGCCCGCGCGACACGTCGGGGGACCGGGGCACGGGTAACGGCGCCCGCCCCGGTGAAGGACGGCCGCCGAACCCGCCGCCGGTCATCCGGGTCGCGGGGCGCGGGGACGGCCGCCAGGCCGGCGTGGAACGGGACTCGAGCGCCCGCCGGAGCGCGTCGGCGGTCGGCCAGCGCTTTTCCGGATCCTTGTCCAGGCAGCGCATGACGCACGCGGACAGCTCGGCGGGACAGTCGGCGCGCTTGAGGGTGATGTCGGGGGGCTCCTCGGTGATCTGTTTCATCAGGAGCCCGGGCACCGTCGGCGCCGAGAAGGGCAGCTCGCCCACCAGCATCTGGTAGCCCACCACGCCCAGGCTGTAGAGATCCGAGCGTCCGTCGATTTCGCGCTCACCCAGGGCCTGTTCGGGGCTCATGTAGTGGGGCGTACCGATGGCCACGCCGGTGCCGGTCAGCGTGCCGCCGCCGGTGGCCGAGCTCAGCGCCTTCGCGATCCCGAAGTCCGTGACCATCACTCGGCCGCGGCTGCCTTCGAGGAGAATGTTGTCCGGCTTCACGTCGCGGTGGACGATGCCGAGCGCGTGGGCGGCGCCGAGCGCGTCGACCGTCTCGAGCAGGATGCGGCGGACTTCCTCGGGCGGGAGTGTGCCCCGCCGCTGGAGCTTGCCGGACAAGGGCTCGCCGTCGACGAAGGCCATGATGAAGTAGACCAGGCCGTCGGGACCCTCACCGACGCTGAAAATCGGGACGATGTGCGGGTGGGACAGGCGCGCCGCGGTCTCCGCCTCCCGCAGGAAGCGGAGGCGGATCTCTTCACGGAAAGCCAGCTCCGGCGGGAGGACCTTGATGGCCACCCGCCGCTTGAGTCGCTCGTCCTTCGCGTTGTATACGACGCCCATCCCGCCCCGGCCGATCTCACTGTCGACCGTATAGGCGGTACCGAGCGCCCGAGACAGGCGACCCATCAACGAGTTGTCGTTCTCGCTCATTCCCCTCTATGGCCCGCGGAGCAAGACCCGAAAGATTAGCCCCAAGGGAGTGGTCCAGCAACCGCGCTAGGCGTCGGAACTTACGTAGCTCTGACGTTCTCGTTTCCGCGCCGAACTGGCCGCTTCGTCCCGTTTCCGGCACCCGGTTAGGCAGGCACTGCCGGTTTGGCCGGAAAACGATGGAACGACGAGCCTCCCCGGGCCGTTTTCTCTTGGCATGGTGGATGCACTCAGAGCAGCCGGAGTCATCCCTTTCAACTCGGAGTCGATTGCGATGTACGAGCGTTTGACGCTTCCGGTCCTGCCGCTTCGTGAAATGGTTCTCTTCCCCGGCGTGTCGTCCCCCATCGGGGCCGGCCGTCCGGCCACCCTGCGCGCCATCGAAGCCGCACTGAAGAGCGAGTCCCGGCTCATCTTCGCCGTCTCCCAGCGCGAGAACGTCGACCAGGTCACGCCGGGTGTCCTGTATACCACCGGCACCATCGCGAAGATCAGTCAGATCCAGCGCGGCATCGGCGGCGTCCAGATGATGCTGCACGGCGAAGCCCGCGGCACCGCCCTCCACTACCAGGAAGCCGCCGGGCACCTCGAGGCGGTGGTCCGGGAAGTGGCCGACCTCCCCCCCTTGGATGTCGACAACCAGGCCTTCGTTGCGCTCTACCGCGAAGCCCGGGAACGGGCCGGCGACCTGGGGCGGAAGTCCGGTCTTCCTGAGGACGTGGTCAAGCAGGTGCTGGACGGCGTGAGCGATCCGGGCCGTTTCGCCGACCTCGTCGCGGCGTATCTCGAGATCAAGCCCGCCGAAAAGCAGGGCCTCCTCGAGACCCTCGGTGTGGAGGACCGGCTCCGCCGCGTGCTGGTGCACGTCCAGCGGCAGATCGGCCTGCTCGACGCCCAGGAAGACATCAAGTCGCAGGTGCAGGAGGAGCTGGGCGAGCGCCAGCGGGAGATGTTCCTGCGGGAGCAGCTCAAGGCCATCCATAAGGAGCTGGGAGACGAGGACGAGGCCGGAGATGTCGACGAGCTGCGGAAGCGCCTCGACGCCCTCGAGCTCCCCGAGGCCGCGCGGAAAGAAGTCGACCGGGAGCTGTCCCGTCTCGAGCGCGCCAACAAGGACTCGATGGAAGGTCAGGTGATCCGCACCTACCTCGAGACCGTCGCCGAGCTGCCGTGGAACAAGCGGTCGGAGGAATCGCTCGACCTGGAGCGCGCCGGGAAGGTCCTCGAAGAGGACCATTTCGGGCTTCAGGAAGTGAAGGACCAGGTGCTCGAGTTCCTCGCGGTGCGGAAGCTCCGCCTCGAGTCACCCGACCGGGAAGCGAAGGGCAACGAGGACGACAAGCAGGCCAAGGGACCGATCCTTCTGTTCCTGGGCCCGCCGGGCGTCGGCAAGACGTCGATCGCGAAGTCCATCGCCCGCGCGATGGGGCGGCCGTACGTCCGCATCTCCTTGGGCGGTGCCCGGGATGAAGCCGACATCCGCGGCCACCGGCGTACCTATGTGGGCGCCATGCCGGGCCGGATTCTCCAGGGGATGAAGCAGGCGGGGGCCAAGAACCCCGTCTTCCTGCTGGACGAAGTCGACAAGCTCGGCGTCTCGTTCCAGGGCGATCCGGCGTCGGCGCTGCTCGAGGTGCTCGATCCGGCCCAGAACGATTCGTTCACCGATCATTACCTCGGCGTGCCGTTCGATCTCTCCGAGGTGCTGTTCATCGCCACGGCGAACTTCTCGCAGAACATCCCCGGTCCGCTGATGGACCGGATGGAGACCGTGAACTTCGCGGGCTACACCGAGCGCGAGAAGCAGGAGATCGCGAAGCGGTACCTGATTCCCCGCCAGCTGCGCGAAAACGGGCTGACGGCCGCGCAGCTCACGATCACCGACGAGGCGCTTCAGGCGGTGATTTCGAGCTACACCCGCGAAGCCGGCGTCCGGCAGCTCGAGCGCGAGATCGGCAAGCTCGGCCGCAAGGCCGCGCGGAAGATCGCGGGCAAGGACGCGGAGAGCATCACGGTCGGGGCGGACGACGTGCCCGTCCTGATCGGAAGGCCCAAGGTCCATCCGGAGCGGAAGGCGGGCGCGGACGACGTGGGTGTCGCCACGGGGATGTACTACACGCCCGTCGGCGGCGACATCATGTTCGTCGAGGCCAGTGTGATGCCCGGCAAGGGTGAG
>Ga0335085_10007694_pt1 | contig 16600 bp, 12 predicted proteins | sample Lox_Sample_45_FD_206712 | JGI IMG/M metagenome (GOLD analysis project Ga0335085, IMG submission 206712) | Soil microbial communities from Loxahatchee National Wildlife Refuge, Florida, United States - Lox_Sample_4.5 | ecosystem: Environmental > Terrestrial > Soil > Wetlands | place: USA...
TGGCTATCGCCATCAAGAAGGACGTGACGGTAATGCAGAACACCATTGGCACAGTGGTGTCGCCCGCCATGGTCCAGGTCACCGCCCAGGTCACCGGCAAACTGCTGGCGGCCAATTTCCGCGAAGGCGACATCGTTCATAAGGGCGATCTTCTGTTCCAGATCGATCCCGCTCCTTACCAGGCCGTGCTGGCTCAAGCAGATGGGGCGCTGACCCGCGATACCGCGACCCTGGCCAATGATCGGTTGGATCTAACCCGGTATCAGCAGCTTGCCGCCCAGAACGCGATTTCCAATCAGCAGCTGGCCACCCAGGACGCCAAGGTCAAATCGGATGAAGGCGTGGTGGTGGCCGACAAGGCCGCGGTGGACGCAGCCCGCATCAACCTGGCCTACACCCGCATCACTTCGCCCATCGACGGCAAGACCGGCCCCATCTTCATTCAGCCCGGCAATGTCATACCCGCGGTCAGCGCCACCAGCCAGCCACTGGTCACCATCACCCAGATCCAGCCCATTAAAGTTTCGTTCCAGTTGCCGCAAAACGGACTCTCACAGATCCAGAACCAGTACAATCAGCACCTGCTGATGGCGGTGGTGCCGATGGCGGGCGCGCCGGACGGTGTGGAAAAGGCCCCGGTCGATTTCGTCAGCAATGTGGTCAATGCCTCGACGGGCACCATTGAGCTGAGAGCCGACTTTCCCAATGCCGACATGCGGCTGGTGCCGGGCCAGACCGTCACTGTTTCCGCCACCATCAACCAGATTGCCGGTGCAACGGTAGTGCCGCGCGATGCTGTCAATCTGGGACCGGACAAAGACTTTGTGCTGGTGGTGGGCGAGGACAGCAAGGTCTATTCCAGAACGGTCAAGGTGCTGTACGACAATGGCGTCACCGACGCCATAGAAGGCGATGTAAAGCCGGGTGACAGGGTGGTGACAGACGGCCAGTTGCGCGTGAGCCCAGGCCAGGCGGTGCGCATCACCAAGGGCCAGGCAGCGCCCAAGCCAATCGACGCCGAGCCATGAACGTCTCTGCGCCCTTCATCGAACGCCCCGTAATGACGGTGCTGTTGATGGTGGCGCTAGTGGCCTTTGGCGTGTTCGGCTATTCCGCTCTGCCCGTCAGTGAATTGCCGGCGGTGGATTTTCCCACCATCACGGTGAATGCCAGCCTACCCGGCGCGGTGCCCGACACCATGGCCAGCGCTGTGGCCACCCCACTGGAATCGCAATTTTCCACCATTCCCGGCGTCTCTTCCATGACGTCGCAAAGCGTGGCGGGTTCCACCAGCATCACCATCCAGTTCGACCTCGACCGCAATATCGATGGCGCTGCGGAAGATGTGCAGGCGGCAATCCAGGCGGCGGCGCGGCAGCTGCCGGTGAACATGCCGTCGCCGCCAACCTTGCACAAGGTCAACCCGGCGGACGCGCCCATCCTGTTCCTGGCCATGCAGTCGGACTACATGCCGCTGTTCGATCTCGACAAATATGCAGAAAATCTCCTGGCTCGCCAGCTTTCCACTTTATCCGGCGTGGCCGAAGTCGATGTCCAGGGTTCGCAGATTTTCGCGGTCCGGCTGCAGGTGGATCCGACCGCGATGGCGGCGCGCAATATCGGCATCGACCAGGTGGCAAGTGCCGTACAGGCGGCCAATGTAAATGTCGCCACCGGCACGCTCAACGGCCCGACCCAGGCAACCCTGGTGCATGTCAACGGCCAATTGATGAATGCCGCCCTGTGGAAGAAGCAGATCATCGCCTGGCGCAATGGCGCGCCGGTGCGCTTCCAGGATATCGGTAGGGCCATCAATGACGTGGAGAACAACCGCACCGCCACCTGGCTCAATGGCAAGCGCGCAATTGTTCTTTCCATCCGGCGCCAACCCGGCTCCAACACCATCCAGATCATCGATGAGATCAACCGGATCATTCCGCAGTTCGAGAGGCATCTGCCCAGTTCGGTGAAGCTCTCCACCATCTATGACCGAAGCCAGTCCATCCGGGCTTCGGTTGCCGATGTGCAATTGACGTTGCTGATCGCCGCCGTCCTGGTGGTGATGGTTATCTTCGTCTTCCTGCGCACCCTGTCGGCGACCCTGATTCCATCCGTTGCCCTTCCCATTACAATTCTGGGATCCTTCGCCGGCATGAGCCTGCTGGGCTACAGCCTGGACAATCTCTCGTTGATGGCGCTGACCTTGTCGGTGGGCTTCGTGGTGGATGACGCCATCGTGATGCTGGAGAACATCGTCCGCCATGTCGAAGAAGGCGAGGCGCCCTACGAAGCCGCCCAGAAGGGCGCGGCCGAAATCGGCTTCACCATCCTCTCCATGACCGTCAGCCTGGCGGCGGTGTTCATTCCCATCGTCTTCATGGGCGGCATTGTCGGCCGGCTGTTGCATGAGTTTGCCGTCACCATCGTGCTCACCATCCTGATTTCTGGCTTCATCTCGGTGACGCTTACGCCCATGCTCTGCAGCCGTTTCCTCAAGGCCGGCGGGTCGAGCGAGCATGGCCGCTTCTATCATTGGAGCGAGCACGCCTTCGAATATGTGCAGGCGCGCTATGAGCATTCGCTGAAATGGTGCATTCACCACAAGCTGTTCACCATGGGCCTGTTCGTGACCAGCCTTGTGGCGACAGTGGTTCTCTTCTCCATCTCCAAGGAGGATTTCATTCCCTCAGTGGATACCGGCCAGATCCAGGTTTCCACCGAAGCCGCCGACCGAGTGTCCTTCGATTCCATGGTGGGGATGCAGCGCCGGATGGCTGAAATTGCGGGACGCGATCCCAATGTGCAGTCGGTCATATCCTCGGTGGGCTCTGGAGGTCCGCGCGTTGGCACCAACACGGGCAACATGCTGCTCAAGCTCAAGGGCTTCGACCAGCGCAAACTGTCGGCGGATGAAATCATTCAGGAGCTCAGGCCCAAGCTGCAGAGCATCCCCGGCATCAACGCCTATATGCAGAATCCGCCCTCCATCCGCGTCGGCGGCCACTTCACCAAGTCAACCTATCAATACACGCTGCAGGATACCGACCAGGACGAACTGGACGAGACCTCGCGCAAACTGTTGAACGCGCTGTCCCATGCCCCGGGCTTTGCCGACGTCACCACCGACATGGATCTCAGCGCCCCCGCCGCCAATGTCGAAATCGACCGCGACCAGGCCGCCGCCCAGGGCGTCTCCATCCAGTCCATCGAAACCGCGCTGGGCGCCGCCTTCGGCGGCGAACAGATTTCCACCTTATACGCCAGCAATGCGGAATATTGGGTGATGCTGGAGCTCCTGCCCAAATATCAGCAGGATCCTTCCTCCATAAATCTGCTCTATGTCTCCTCCAGTCTGGGCAATGGCGCCTCGGGCGCCAATTCGGGCAGTGTCAACGCCGGCACCGGCACGGCCGGCGCCGCCAATAGCGGCGCAGCCGGTGCCAACAGCATGCCTACCATCGTGCCGCTGAATGAAGTGGCCCATGTCCGCATGGGCACCATGCCGCTGGCGATCAACCATCTGGGCCAGCTACCTTCGGTGACGATCTCTTTCAATCTGCTTCCCGGCTTTGCGCTGTCGGACGCGGTGACCGAAATCGCCCAGGCGCGCGAACAGGCCAACATCCCTCCCACCGTGCAAGGTGAGTTCGAGGGACAGGCCCAGGCATTCCAGAGCTCGCTGGCCAATGTCAGCATCCTGCTGGTCATCGCCATCATGACCGTCTACCTCATACTGGGGATTCTCTATGAGAGCTTCGTCCATCCCCTTACCATCCTGTCCGGCCTGCCCTCGGCCGCGGTTGGCGCTCTCATCACATTGGAAATATTCGGTATCCCGCTCAGCCTTTATGCCTTTGTCGGCATGATCATGCTGATCGGCATCGTCAAGAAGAACGCGATCATGATGATCGACTTTGCGCTTCACCGCGAGCGCCAGGAACAGATCAAGCCCGACCAGGCGATCTTCGAAGCGGCGCTGGTCCGCTTCCGTCCCATCATGATGACCACCATGGCCGCGCTGCTGGGCACGCTGCCGGTAGCCATCGGTTTCGGCGCCGGCTCGGAAGCGCGCCGGCCGCTGGGCCTGGCGGTGGTGGGCGGGCTGCTGGTGTCCCAGATGCTGACGCTTTACATCACGCCCGTAATCTATGTGTATCTCGACTGGCTGGGTGAGAAGGCCTCGCGCTGGGGCCTGCTGGGCAGGCCGCAGAAGAAGCAGCCGGCCAAGCCACGCCATTCCCCCCCGGGCGCCGCGCCCGAGCCTGCCGAATAGACCCCAGTCGCGATCAGGGCGCTGGTTCGCCGGTGGCCTCGATCAGCAGTCGCACGAATTCCTTCATCTGATTGCCGTCGATCCAGCGCACCACCGCAACAATGTCGTGCTGATAGTCGACAAAGATGATATTGGCGCCATCGCCATTGTAGGACAGGCTGTCCTCGCGCGCCGCCGGATAGAGCTTCTTGCCGGTATTGAGATACCAGTTGCAGAAGCCGTAGCCGGGATTGGGTCCGGTGGGCGTTCTGGCCATGGCGACCCATTTGTCGGACAGGATGGTCTTGCCGTCCCACTTGCCCTTGTTGAGGCCGAGCAGCCCCAGCCGCGCCTGGTCGCGGGCGGAAATGAACATGCCGCCGCCCCAATGGCCGCCGCCCGACACGACATGGATGCGCTTGCCGTCCACTTCGGTCCAGCTGTTGTCATAGCCTTCCCAGTGCCAGCTGTCGGACATGCCGATGGGATCGGCGACATATTGCTTGAGGACTTCAGGCAGCGGTCGCTTCCACAGATGAGTCAGCGCCAGCGCCAGCGCATTCACCCGGACGTCATTATATTTCCAGGCCGTGCCCACCGGCGGGGGGCCCTTGATCAGTTCGCTCCATGGCTTGCCAGGTTCAGGGCGATCCGCCCACCAGGGCTTGCCCCACAGGGTGCCGATCCAGCCGGAATCCTGGCGCAGCATATTGTCCCAGGTGATGGGCTGGTTGTGCGGCAACATGAAGTCCGGCGTGGGCCGCACATAATCGATCACGCGGTCGTTGATGTTCCTGATCAGGCCGTGATCGAAGGCGACACCGGCCACCGATGACAGGAAGGTCTTGCTGACCGAGAAGGTCATATCCACCTGCTTGGTCTTGCCCCATTCCGCAACAATATAGCCGTGACGGATGATGATGCCATTGAGGGGCGCGCGTGGCTTGAGCGGTCCCAACGGCGAGGAGAACGGTTCGCCGGCATATTTGAGCGGCACCGAGACGCGCAGATCGCGGATGTCGATCTTGTCGGCCAGATCCGGCGGATATTTGGTTTCGGCGGAAATGGCGAAGTCGATTGCCGCCTTCAGCTTGGCAGGGTCGAAATGTTCCTGGGCGGGCGTGTGGGTGGCCCAAGCCTCACCCTTGGGCGGGAAATAGTCTGCAGCGACGGCGGGAGAAAACGTCAGTGCTGCGCCGAACAGCGCATGTATGAGAGATCGCATCGTTCCCCACCTCTTTCTTTTTTTAAGAGCTTCCGCCGGGGTAGGCGACTTTGTCAATTTCCGCACTTTGTTGTTGGGGCGGTCGCCCAGACACTGGCGCTACGCCTAACGCCTCTTAGACACCATGTGGGCCTGGTTACGTCTCTGGTAACGCTAACAATAGTTGTGACGATGGGATGTCCGCGATCCCTGGTGGGGCAAAGGCCAGGAGACCTCCGGCCAAGACCCCTGTCTCACAGGCAAGATGGGCTCAGCTCTCGAGGGCATGCAGGGCGACGATCCCAGATATCTCCGCGCCATCGCCACCCTAAAGCACTATGCGGTTCATTCCGCGCCGGAAGCGACCCATCATTCGGTCGACGTAAAAATTCGCAAGCATGATGAGGAAGACACTTATCTGCCGGGCTTCCGCGAACTGGTGACGGTGGCCAAAGTGGATTCAGTGATGTGTGCCTATAACCGCATCAACGCTAACCGACCTGCGCCAATGACTTCCTTTTGGGCGGCCAGTTGAAAAGGTACTGCTGAAGAATAATGGCCTGCTGCCGCTCAAGCGGGGCATCAAGCAGATCGCGGACGTGGGGCCGTTGGCCGATCAGGTGGATCTGCTGTTTTGCAATTACAATGGCCAGGCCCGCAACCCGCTGACGGCGCCTTTGTCGGTGAATTGGGCAGCCAAGAATGCCGGCGCTGTGGTCGATGGCCGGTACCGGGGCGAAGAAGGCGGCGATGATCGGCGCGCGCACCCTGACGGTATCGAACAGTCCATCGGGGCATTTTTTATGCCGGCGTCGATCAACTTGCCGCCCTTCGACAGCTATGACATGAAAGGCCGCACCTACCGCTATTTCACCGGCAAGCTGCTTTACCCCTGCGCTATGGCCTGAGCCTCACCAGATTTGCCTATGACGGCTTGAGGCTGCCAGCAATTTCGATGGCGGGCGATTCACCTGGCGTAATTGTGAGGGTGAAGAATGTGGGACGGCGCGAAGGCGATGCGGTGCCGCAAGCCGATCTCAGCATTGCCGATGTGCCGGCAGCCCCGATCCGGAGGCTGCGCGGCTTTACATGAGTCCATCTCAGGCCGGGCGAAAGCCGCCGTGCATTTCGATCTGGGCCCGCGCGATCTTTCCAGTGTGACGGAAGCGGGCGACCATATAGTGGCGGCGGGCGCCTACCGGATCAGCATCGGCGATGGCCAGCCCGGCACCGGCGCGCCCGCAGCAAGATGCCGCTTCACGGTCGAGGGGAATACAAGCTTGCCAGAATAGGCTAGAACCGACCAAAAAAGGGGTGTCAGGCGCGAGCCGCACCCAAAATAAAACAGGAAACCGTCATGGCCCTTAAATTCGACCGCTCCGCGGCGCTGATCGCGGAGAACTCCCGTTATGTCGCGGGCGGGGTGAACAGCAATTTCCGCATCGGCATGGCGGGCGGGCCACTGGTGTTCCAGCGTGGCGAGGGGCCTTATCTGATCGATGCCGATGACAACCGGCTGATCGACTATTATTGCGGCATGGGGGCGATGATCCTGGGTCACAGCCCCAAAACAGTGCAGCAGGCGGTCAAGGAGCAGGTCGACAACGGTCTTTTGTATGCCGGCCAGTCGCCAATAGAATTCGAAGCGGCGAAGATCCTTTGCGAGAATATTCCCGCGGCCCAGCGCATGCGCTTTTGTTCGTCCGGCTCCGAAGCTGCCCAGGCCGCTTTCCGCCTGGCGCGCGCGGCCACGGGCAGGCGCATCATCCTGAAGTTCGAAGGCCATTATCACGGCTGGTTCGACAATATTCTGTGGTCCGCCGCGCCCGCGCTGAATGCGGCCGGGCCGGAAGATGCGCCGGTCCTGGTGGCGGGCAGCAAAGGCCAAGACCCGGTCGATGCCGCGGGGCTGGATGTCATTGGCTGGAATGATCTGCGCCGGCTTGAAACGCGCCTGGCAAAGGGCGATATCGCGGGTGTAATCATGGAGCCCGCCATGTGCAACCAGGGCGGCATTGCGCCCGGCGCCGGCTATCTGGAAGGGGCGCTGGCCGCCTGCCGCAAGCATGGCGCACTTTTGATCTTTGATGAAGTGATTACCGGCTTCCGGCTGCACCGGTCCGGCGCGCAAGGACGCTTCGGCATCACGCCTGACCTAGCGATCTTCGCTAAGGCGATGGCCAACGGCTTTCCAGTGGCGGCGGTGGTGGGCCGCGCCGATCTTTTGGACATGTTCGTCACCGGCGGCGTGGTGCATGGTGGCACTTTCAATGCTCAGCTGGTGACCATGGCGGCGACGGTGGCGACACAGAATGCGCTGACGCCGCAGGGTTATGACGCCGCCTCAAAACGCGGCCTGCGGCTGCGCGACGGCATCGCCCGGATTATGAAAGACGCGGACATCAAGGCCCAGGTCGCCGGCTTTGAGCTGATGTTCCATGTCGGCTTCGGCTTGGATGCACCAGCCCGCAACTATCGGGATATCGCCAGATGCGACAAGGCGCTTTATGTCAAGTTCTGCCACGCCTTGCTCAAGCGCGGCGTGCGGGCGCTGGAACGGGGCGCCTGGTTTGTCTCCTTCGCTCATGATGACGCGGTGATCGACGCCACGCTCGAGGCGGTGCGTGGCGCAGCCAGAGAAATCGTTTAGCGCCTCTTGAACAGAAGCCAGGTCAGGGCATGGGCACTGCCACAAACCGCCAGCGCCAGTCCGAAGGCAGGCCATATCGCCATCATGCCAAGCAGCAGATAGAGCACAAAGCAGAAGGCGCCCACCGAGGCCAGTCCCATGCTCATGCCGGCCACGGCCTCTTGGACCGCATGCCGGCCATATTGCCAATGGCTGGAAATGCAGATGATCGAACCCATGATGGGAAAGGTCGAGAACAGGCCCGCCCAGCGGCTGCCCATCGCACCGGCGAACTCGCTGATGACCAGGGTGAGGCCGGCGCCGGCGATCATGCGAGCGGGCAGCCCCCACCAGACATGCTCGCGCTCCTCGTCCGAAGGCGGGGCCCGCGGATAGACAAACTGGGCGCCGACAAAGGCCACGAAAGGCAGCAATTCCAGCCAGCGCGAGCTTTCCTGCATCCAGATCGCCAGCTCCGCCACCAGGGTCCAGATCGCAAAGCCCATGATTGTGCACCACAGCCAGTCCAGGCGCTTGGAGCAGAAGGCGTAAGTCATGGTGAAGGCGATCCAGGGCACCAGCCCGAACCATGCGCCGAGCGCTGCCTGGGAGCCGAAGCTCAGGCCATGGTCCAGGGTAACGAATAGCAGAAGCGGGCCGCCCACAATCGGAAAGCCGGCCAGCCAGCCCGCCACACGCGGGCCGTGCAGCCGTTCGACAATGCCGAACAGCAACAGCCCCAAGGGCACGATGGTCAGCTTCAGGATAAGCAAGTCAGTTCAGCAAATCAGTTCCGAGAGCATGGTGGCGGTAAAAGCGCGTCCCGCCAATGGTGCAGCGCGGCGCCGCTTGCAGTCGCGGGGAAAACCGCAGAAGCTTCGCCGGGGATTGGCGGCGTGCGTGACATGACCAGGGTTTTCATTGCGGGCATATTCCACGAGAGCCACTCCTTTTCGGGTGACACGACGGGGCTGGACAAATTCGTAATCCACCGCGGCGAAGAGATCCTCAAGCGCCGCGGCGACGGCTCGCAAGTGGATGGCTTTCTTTCAGTGGCCGAACGCGAAGGCTGGGAAGTCGTGCCAAGCGCCGTCTATACCGGTGGCGCATCGGGCACGGTGGATCATGCCGTGTTCGAGGCGTTCTGGCATGAGGTCGAGCCTGCGCTGAAGACAGCGCTGGCGGGCGGGCTGGATGCCATCCATCTGTCGCTGCACGGCGCCATGGTCACCACCGAATGTGACGATCCGGAAGGCGAGTTGATGGCGCGCATTCGTGCCGTGCCGGGCGCCGAAAAGCTGCCGATCTATTGCGTGGGCGATCTCCACGCCACCCTGACGCCCAAGATGGGTGACCTCTGCGACTGCATGATCTTCTACCGCGAATGCCCGCATACCGATCAGTTTGACAGCGCGGTCCTGTGCGGCAATTTGTTGGCGCGCCGGCTCAAGACCGGCGTCAAGCCCAAGCATTTCGTGTTGGTGACACCGATCGTGTGGCCCCCGACCGGTACCGGCACGCGCGACGGTCCCATGCGGGCGCTGGAAGATGCCGCGCGGCGGATGGAAAAGGAAATCCCTGGTGTTCTGGCGGTGAATATTGTCGGCGGTTACGCCTTCTCCGATGTTCCACATGCCGGCGTGTCTTTCAGCATCATCACCGAAGGCGATGCGGTCGCGGCCCAAGCCGGCCTTCGGGAATTGGCCAAGATCGCCTGGACCATGCGTGAGGCCGGCATTCCCAGACAATACGACCTGGACCAAGTGGTGCGCGATTTTAGACCGGGCGCTAAGGGTCCGGTGCTTTTGGTCGAGCCGGCCGACAATATCGGCGGCGGCGCGCCCGGCGACGGCACCGATGTGATGCGGGCGCTACTGAAATACAACATCCAAGGTGCGGGCGTGGCCATTGCCGATGCTGGGAGCGTGGCGGCGTTGCAGGATGTGCCCATCGGCGGCAGGATCACCTTGCCCATTGGCGGCAAGGGCAGTCCGCTCGATCCGGGACCGGTGACGCTCGAAGTGGAGCTGGTATCGCGCAGCGACGGGGTCTTCGAACTGGAAGACAAGAACTCCCATTTGGTGGGCTCGCTGGGCAAGATCATCCGTATGGGGCCAAGCGCGGTGGTGAAACATCGCGGACTCACCATCCTGCTCACCAGCAAGAAGCTGCCGCCGTTCGATCTCGGCCAGTGGCGCAGCCAGGGGATCAATCCCGAAGAGCTCAGCATGATCGGCATCAAGGCGGCGGTGGGCCACCGTGTCGCCTACGGCAAGATCGCGTCGGCGGAATTTACCGTCAATACCAGCGGTCCTTGCACCTCCGATATCACGCGCCTGCCCTACAAGCGGCTGCGGCGGCCGGTATTCCCGCTCGACCCGCTTCCGAGCAAGAGCATGGATGGATGATGCTTGACCGCCGCGCTATGCTCGCGGGCGCAGGTCTGCTTGCCTATTTGGCCCAGGCCTGGGGCCAGTCGGCCAGGGACCGCATCATTAATGCCATGATTTTCGCCGATCCGGCGACGCTGTGTTATCCGTTGGCCAACACCCGGCTGCTCCAGCAGATCTGCGGCAATATCAATGAATCTCTCCTGCTGTTCGATTGGCAGTTCAAACCGCACCCCAATCTGGCGCGCGCCTTTGAGATGTCGCCGGATGGTCTCACCTACACGTTCCATTTGCGCGATGACGTGCACTGGCATGACGGCGTGAAATTCACCGCCCGCGACATGGTGTTCAGCTGCGGCGTGATGCTGCCCCAGCTCAATCCCAGGAGCCGCAATTCCTTCAGCCATATCGACACCATTACGGCGAAGGATCCCTATACCGTGGTGGTGCGGCTGAAACAGCCTTTCAATGCCTTTCTTCTGTCGTTGATGGCCTCAAGCGCGCCCATGATGCCGGCGCATATCTATGAAGGCACCCAATTCCAGACCAACCCCTTCAACCTGAAACCCATCGGCACCGGACCGTTCAAATTCGGGGAATGGAAGCGCGGCCAATACATCCACCTGGTGCGCAATGAGCATTATTGGCGTCCCGGCCAGCCGGGCATGGATGGCATTTATTTCCGCCTCTGTCCCACGCCCGAACAGCGCATGGTGGCGATGGAGACGGGCGCCGTAGATCTAGCCATGGCCGACGATATCGACACGGTCTTGACCTCGCGGCTCAAGGCGAACCCCAATATTGTCACCAACACCCACGCTTATGACGGCACTGCCGAGATTTTTGTGATGGAACTGAACCAGCGTCGCTGGCCTTACAGCGACCGCCGCTTCCGCGCCGCTTTTTTGCATGCGGTGGATCGGGAATTCCTGGTCAAGGCGATCAATTTCGGCGTGGGCAAGGTAGCGACGGGCCCGATCCCTTCCACCGCGCCCTATTATGATCCTAAGGTCCTGACCCTCTATCCCCATGACCCGGCGCGTGCCCGCGCGTTGCTGGATGAGATGGGATTGAAGCCTGGACCAGGCGGGGTGCGTCACCGCTTCGGCATTATGTTGACGCCGGATGGTGGCGGTGCCTTCACCCGCAGCGCCGAGTATATCAAGCAGGCGCTGTCGGAAGTGGGGCTCGAGGCCAATCTCGAAGCCACCGATTGGCCCACCCAGCTGCGCCGCAGCGGCAATTGGGAATTCGACTGCGACGACAATTCCTATGGCGAATATGGCGATCCTGCCATCGGCACCTCGCGCTTCTATCTCTCGTCCAACATCCGCAAGGGCGTGCCGCTCACCAATCTACAGGGCTATGTCAATCCGGAAGTGGACCGGCTGTTCGCCCAGGCCGCGGTCGCGGTCAAGCATGAGGAAGCACAAGCCTGCTACAGCCGGTTGCAGCAGATCCTGACCCGTGACGTCGCCATGCTGTGGCTATACGAGCGCAATCCGGTTTTCTTCTATAACCGGCGCCTCAAGGACGTCATCAACGGTCCCAACGGCCCCAGCGACGGCCTGGGTGCAGTGCGGCTGGCATGAAGCCGCGCTATATCGCCATGCGCCTGGTCAAGACGGTGCTGGTCGCCGCCACTGTGGTGGTGCTGAGTTTCTTCTTAATCCGGCTGGCGCCGGGCGACGCCGCCACGGTGATGGCGGGGCAGGCCGGCTATGCCGACGAAACTTTCCTGAAAAATCTGCGCGCCGAATATGGGCTGGACCAGCCCTTGCCGGTGCAGTTCTGGAAATATGTGGACGCGGTGGCGCATGGCGACCTGGGCACCTCCTATGTGCGGCGCCAGCCGGTTCTCTCCGTGATTATGGAGCGGCTGCCCAATACCTTGCTGCTGGATGGCTTTGCGCTGCTGGTGGCGGCGACGGGTGGGGTGTGGCTGGGCGCGCTGGCGGCGCGGCGGCCCGGCTCGGCAGGTGACAATGCGGTTAGCGTGCTTTCCATGCTGTTCTATGCCGTGCCGCAATTCTGGCTGGGCATGATGATGGTGCTGTTTTTTGCGGTATGGCTGTCGGTCCTGCCGCCCTTCGGAATCGAGACCATGGGCGCCGATTACACTGGCCTGGCGCGGCTCTCCGACGTCGCCGAACACATGATCCTGCCTGGCGTGACCCTGGCGCTCTATTACATGGCGAGCTATGCGCGGCTTACCCGCGCCGCCATGATCGAGGTGTCGGAGCAGGATTTCGTCAAGACAGCGCGGGCCAAGGGTATCAGCGAGCGTCAGGTGGCGCGCCGGCATATCCTGCGCAATGCGCTGATTCCGCTGGTCACCTATGCCGGGCTGCAGGCGTCGCTGCTGGTGGGCGGCACCGTGCTGATCGAGAATGTCTTTTCCTGGCCCGGGGTGGGGACCTTGGCCTATGAGGCGGTTCAGGGCCGCGACAATCCTCTTCTGCTGGGCATCTTCATCGTCACCGCCATTCTGGTCAGCCTGTTCAATCTCCTGACCGACATCGCCTATGCCATCGTCGATCCCAGGGTGGTGCTGGAACGATGAGCTTTGCCCGCCATTTCTTCGCCCGTCCCACTGCGGCCTTCGGTTTCGCCGTCTTTCTCCTCATTGTGGTGATTGCGCTGGCAGCGCCGCTGATCTTTGCCCGCGGACCTTTCAACATTGTGGGAATGCCGCTGCTGGCGCCGGGATCGCCGGGCCTGCTGGCAGGCAGCGACGTGCTGGGCCGCGACATGATGGTGGGCCTGGCCTATGGCGCGCGCATTTCGCTTCTGGTGGGCGTTACCTCGACCCTGGGCGCGATCGGGATCGGTGTCCTGCTGGGCGCGGTCGCCGGCTATTATGGCGGGGTGGTCGATGATCTCCTGATGCGGATCACGGAATTCTTCCAGATCATTCCCACTTTCGTGCTCTTGATGGTACTGGTGGCCTTCATGCAGCCCAGCCTGGGTTCGGCGGTGATAGGCATCGCCCTGATATCCTGGCCGCAAGTGGCCCGGGTGGTGCGGGGCGAATTCCTGTCGCTGCGCGAACGCGAGTTCGTGCAGGCGGCGCGGGTGCTTGGCCTGGGCGATGCCAACATCATCTTCACCCAGATCTTGCCCAATGCGTTGTCGCCCATCGTGGTGATCAGCTCCATGATGGTGGGCAATGCCATACTCACCGAGTCGGCCTTGAGTTTTCTGGGCCTGGGCGATCCCAACCTGCTCAGCTGGGGCAGCATGATCGGCGGCTCGCGCTCGGCCATGTGGGTGGCCTGGTGGACCACCGTGCTGCCCGGACTTTGCATCGTGGTTACCGTGCTGGCATTGAATTTCATCGGCGACGGGCTGAATGACGCCTTCAATCCCCGGCGGAGGGGCTAGAATATGTTCTCCCCAGCTGGAAACAGCGCGCGTTGCCGTCTGGCGCGACGATCCGCCAGAAGCAATGCGAGTAGCGATGCGGGTCCATCGGTCGAGCCTTGCGTCGCCGCGGGCGACCGCCGGACGGCATCCTGGAGGGCCGCGGTCTTTTGCGCCGCGGGTGCGTCGAAGGGCTCGCCCGTAGTTGCGCTACGATCTTCGCCCTTCTCCTGCCCGCGTCACAAGATCCTTGCGGCAAAGGCGGTTCTAACTGGGGAGAACATGCTCTAATGCCTTTGGCAAGAATTGCCCATCTTAGCATATCACTCCCGCCGGGCGCCGACCGGCCTCTGGCAGTGGAAGATGTCAGCCTGGAGATCGGCCGCAACCAGATCGTCTGCATTGTGGGGGAATCCGGCTCCGGCAAATCGCTCACCGCCCATGCGGTCATGGGGTTGTTGCCGCGCGGCGTGGCGGCGACAGGCGGCAGCATTCTTTTCGACGGCGTTGACCTGTTGAAAGAGCCGCCGGAGGCGATGCGAAAAAGGCGCGGCCGCGACATCGCCATGATCTTCCAGGACCCGATGGCGGCGCTCAATCCTGTGGTCGCCATCGGCCACCAGGTCGCCGAGCAGATTCGCGCCCATCGCGCGGTTTCCGAAAGCCAGGCCCTGAAGCAGGCCGGCGAGATGCTGGGGCAGATGGGTCTGAAAGATGTGGCCGGGTTGCTCAAGGCCTTTCCGCATCAGCTGTCCGGTGGCCAGCGTCAGCGGGTGATGATCGCCATGGCGCTATCGCTTTCACCCAAGCTTTTGATCGCGGACGAACCCACCACAGCGCTGGATGTCACCACCCAGGCGCAGATCCTCAAGCTGATCAAGTGCATCCAGGCCGAGCGGGACATGAGCGTTCTCTTGATCACCCATGATTTCGGCGTGGTGGCCGACATGGCGGATACGGTGACGGTGATGCGTCACGGCCGTGTGGTGGAAAGCGGCGACACCAAAACTGTGTTGGGCAGTCCGGCGCATTCCTACACCCGCGCCCTGATCGCGGCCGTACCCAAGGGCGAAAGCCGGTTGAGACCCCAGCCAAAATCCCAGCCAGTGATAAGGGTGCAGGGCCTTACCAAACGTTTCCGCCGCGGCGGGCTGTTTTCACGTGCCCCCGCGATCACCGCGCTGGATGATATCGCGCTCACCTTGAGCCGGGGCGAGACCTTGGGCATTGTGGGGGAGTCGGGCAGCGGCAAATCCACCCTGGCACGCTGCGTCATACGGCTGCTGGACCCCGATGCCGGCCGGGTCTGGCTCGATGGTACCGATATAGCCCATCTCAAAGAGAAAAAACTCAGGCCCATGCGCCGGCGCATCCAGATGGTGTTCCAGGATCCCTTTTCCTCGCTCAATCCCCGCCAGACGGTGGGTGACATCATCACGGCTGGGCCGCGTGCCCATGGCGAGGATGCAAAGGAGGCCTGCGCTCGCGCCGCCGGCATGCTCAGCCTGGTGGGGTTGGGGCCCGAAACCATGAACCGCTTCCCGCACGAATTTTCGGGCGGCCAGCGCCAGCGCATCGGTCTTGCGCGCGCGCTGATGCTGAAGCCCGATGTGCTGATCGCTGACGAGCCGGTTTCGGCACTGGACGTGACCGTGCAGGCCCAGGTGCTGAAACTGCTCGATGACGTGCGCCGCCAGATGAATCTGGCGATGCTGTTCATCACCCACGACATGCGGGTGGCGGCCGAAATCTGCCACCGGGTGTTGGTGATGCGCCACGGCCGGATTGTGGAATGCGGTCCAACCGGCGAGATTTTCGCCAATCCCGCCACCGATTACACCAAGGCCCTGCTGGCGGCCATTCCCGGCCGGCAGGGTTTGTGAGGAGGCCCCATGCGCATCGCCCTGGCCGAGTTCAAGCAGGAGACCAACACCTTCGTGCCCTTCACCACTACGGTGAAGACGTTCGAGGAACAGTATCTCTATCGCGGCGATGACATGCTCATCCGCTTCGGCAAGGCGCGGCTGGAGATACCGGGTGCACTGGATGCCATTCGCGAAGCCGGAGCTGAGCCCGTGCCGCTGCTGGCCACCATGGCGATGGCGTCGGGAACCGTGGAGCGCAAGAGCTTCGACATATTGATGGGCGAGATCGAGGACCGGCTGAAAACGGCAATTGCAAAGGCAGGCCCGATCGATGGCGTCTTCCTGGCGTTGCACGGCGCTATGATCATCGAGGACGAACCGGATGCGGAATCTGAAATCGTGCGGCGGGTGCGCGCCTTGCTCAAACCCGGCACGCCGATCACGGTTTCGCTGGACCTTCACGGCCATATCACGGCAGCCATGCTGCAGCCGGATGTGGCCTATATCGGCTATCGGGAATTTCCCCACATTGACATGTACGAGACCGGCTATCGCGCAGCCCGGCTTCTCATCGACTGGATCAACGGCAAGGTGAAGCCGGTGATGGCGCTTGCCAAGCGTCACATGATTTTCAGCCCCGACTCCGCGCGCACCACCACGCCGCCGCTGGCCGATATCGTGGCGGCAGGGCGTGCGATGGAAGCAAGGGGCGAGGTGCTGCATGTCTCGCTGTTTCCGGTCCAGCCCTGGATCGACACGCCCGACCTGGGTTTCGCCGCCCTGGTCTGCGCCGAAAGTCGGGAGGCGGCCCAAAAAGCCGCCGATACGCTCGCCAAGATGACCTGGGACAGGCGCGCCGAATTCGAGCCGGATGTCACGCCACTGGACGAGATCATC
>Ga0335085_10007695_pt1 | contig 16599 bp, 8 predicted proteins | sample Lox_Sample_45_FD_206712 | JGI IMG/M metagenome (GOLD analysis project Ga0335085, IMG submission 206712) | Soil microbial communities from Loxahatchee National Wildlife Refuge, Florida, United States - Lox_Sample_4.5 | ecosystem: Environmental > Terrestrial > Soil > Wetlands | place: USA: Florida...
GCGGGATTGCTGGGGATGGCCCACGTCGGAGTGTTGGTCTATTCCCGGATCCTGGTCGGTCACGAGATCCCCTTCGACAGCCGGCTCCTTTCTCCATTGATCCTGCTGGGTGACGCCGCGATAGCCGTCACCGTTGCCTTGAGTTGGCCGCGCTGGAAGAGTTGGCAACGAGTCCTCACAATGGCAGCACTCGCCCTCTGGTTTGTGGGTGCGGGTTTCTGGCTGCGGGATGAGATCGAGGACGTCAGGGAGAACGGCTGGGATTACAACAGCTATGCCTGGCGGGCGTCGCCTCTGATACAGTGGATCCGGGGCCAGGGACAGGACCATGAGCTGTTCAGCAACAACCCGGTCCCGATCTACTTCCAGGTCGGCCGCCCCTCGCGGGAAGTGCCCCTGTCTACCAGCCCGGATACCGTCGCCGACTTCGGGAGAGTGCTGGTCGAACACCACGGCGCGCTGATCGGATTCAGGGATACCACCTGGCTCCCCGCCGCCCATCCCGATCGCCTGGCCCGCCAACTCGGCCTGCGCGAGCTGGCGCGATTCGACGAAGGCACGGTCTGGGTTCCCGTTCCCTGAGTCGGAAACCGCTCGTCAGGGCGCCGTCACCGTCGCCTTCCGCTCCAGTTTGCCCCACCCGACCATCCGCCCCTTGAGCGCGGAGTAGACCGACTTCACCACCACCAGGTACATCACCTGCCGGTAGACGAACCGCTGTAACAACACCAGCCAGGCGAGCCACTGGTCCTCCTCCGGCTCCATCCGGAGCGCGATCACGGCGGCGGCCCAGTCGATCGCGAGAAAGATCAGATAGAAGCCAACCACCTGCTCCAGGCTCGTGAGGGCATATTCGGCGCTGTGCTCGATCTTGTTGAGCCAGACACTCACCAGCGACCAGAGGAACAGCAGGTCTGCCACCGGTGAGATGAACGGGAACAGGAGCTGGAAGATCCAGATGTTCGGCATCGCCACCATGCCGAAGGCGCCGTAGCGGGGCCGGAGCAGCACCTCCCGATGCTTCCAGGCGCACTGGAGGGTCCCGAAGCTCCAGCGGAAGCGCTGCCGAGCCAGGGTGCGCAGGGTGTCCGGCGCTTCGGTCCAGGCGATCGCGTGGTCGGCGTAGGCCACCCGCCACCCCCGCTTGAGGAGGGTCATGGTCAGATCCTGGTCCTCCGCCAGGGTGGCGTCGCTGAATCCGCCCGCGTCGAGCACCTGCGCCCGCCGCCAGGCTCCCACCGCACCAGGGACCACGGTGATGCCATTGATCAGGGAGAAGGCCCGGCGATCAATGTTCTGGCTGGTGATGTACTCGATGGCCTGCCAGCGAGTGACCAGGTTGATCCGGTTCCCGACCTTGGCGTTACCGGCTACGGCCGCGACGTCGGGGTCGGCCAGCGGGGCCAGCAAATTGGTGACGGTGTCGGGCTCGAAGATGGTGTCGGCATCGAGCGCCACCACGATCTCGCCGGTCGCGCGACCCAGACCGTAGTTGAGCGCGCTGGCCTTCCCGCCATTGGGCTTGCGGAAGATCCGGACCGCGGGGTTGGCCTGGAAGGCTTCCTGGGCGACTTCGAAGGTCCGGTCCCGTGACCCGTCGTCTACCACCACGATCTCGAGGCCCGTCCAGTCCTGCTTGAGCAGCGACTCGATGGTGTTCACCACCACCCGCTCCTCATTGTAGGCCGGCACGATCACCGAGACCGACGGGTGGAAGTCGGCCGGGATCGGCAGGCGCCGCTTAAGTCGCTGAACCAGGGCCAGGGAAACGATGATCGCCAGCCGGCCGATGCCCAGCACCACCGCAATGAGAAAGAGCCAGCGCAGAAACAGCTCGATTCCTCCCGCGAGGGAGAACGAGCCCAGCTCTACGAAGCGCTCCAGCTGGCCGGCCTTGGGGAGCGGCACCATGGCCTGATCCCGGGTCAACCCGGCCAGCTGGCTGACCGTGGCGAAGCTGTAGCCCCTGGCCTTGAGCGAGTCGATCAGGGGGCCCAGCGCCTGCACCGTCTGAAGCCGATTACCGCCGCCATCGTGCAGCAGGACGATGTTGCCGCGATTCAATTGATCGAGCGTACGCCCCACGATGGAGTCGGCCCCGGGAGTGGCCCAGTCGCCGGGATCGATGTGGAGGCCTACGCTGATGTAACCCAGATCCTGCGCCTGAGAGATCGGTATCAGCTCGTCGGCGGTGGTGGGCTCGGCGTCTCCGAAATAGGGAGCCCGGAACAGAATGCTCCGGCGATTGAGCAGGGCCTCCACCAGCCGTTCCGACGCGGTCAACTCGAGCCGCGTCGCCAGGCGCCCGGTCAGCGCGAGATTGGGATGGGTGAAGGTGTGGTTTCCGATCTCATGCCCTTCGCGATACATCCGGCGCAGCAGCTCGGGATGGATCTCCGCATTCTGGCCGATGATGAAGAACGTGGCCTTGACCCCCCGCGAGGCTAGCGTGTCGAGGATCGGGCCGGTCCAATCACCGTCGGGGCCGTCGTCGAAGGTCAGGGAGACGGTTTTCTCTTGGCGGCCATACCGTCGGATCACGTAGGTGGAAGGCAGGGCCTCGACCTGGGAGGCGCGGATCAGTCCGGAGGCGTCGGTCTCCAGGGTACGGCGGCCGAGGCTCGGCTTGGCCACCATCTTGAGGATCTCCCCGGTGCCCTGGAAGTCCACGTCGTAGCTCACCCGGATGGTATCGAGGCCGGCCGGTGTCGGCGCCACTCCCGCGCGGCTGAGGACGGTCCAGAGCGAGGGATCCTCCGCGCCCAGTCGCCAGACCCCGAACCCTGCGACGCCACGCTCCGTGGCCAGGCGCAGCTCGTTATAGGCCGCCGGCGCGTCGAGGGTCCACACGATGTGGTCGGTACTGTCGGGATCGGACCAGGCGAACCTCGTATTCCGGGCCACCGGATCGAGGGTGGGCAGCTGGTCGTGGTCTCGGGCCAGCTGCATCGCTTCCTGGAAATCGAGCGCCTCGGCGTTGTCCGCCGTCTCGGTCCAGTGGTATCCATACTGCCCCACGGTGACCAGCAGCTTCTTGGGGCCGATTAGCCGCATGGCCCGGTCGAGGTATTGGGTAAACCAGCCCTCACTGGCCACCGGGCCGGGCGGATCCGAGGCGTCATGCTCGTCGTAAAGCATGAGGAAGACCCGGTCGTTCGCCTGGGCGTACTTCGCGATCGGCCAGCTCTCGTCCCCACCCGGCAGGGCCTGGGTCACGATGCGGCCCGCCTTGGACAGCTCGGCGTGAAGCTCACGAACGAACCGCAGCACCGCCGGGTGGAGGTTGGGCGGGATCTGCTCGAAGTCGAGCGTCACCCCGGCCAGGTTGTATCGGTCGAGGACCTGGGCGATGGTGTCGATGACCTGACGGCTCACTTTGGGAGATTCGACGATTCGCTTGACCAGCCGGGGATCGAAGTCGTTCCCGGTGGTATTGGTGATCAGCAGGAGGATCTCGGGAGGAACCTTGGCCTGCGCCACGACGGCCAGAGCCCGCTTGTCGACCTGGAACAGGAGACCACCCGGGCCCGTGCCCCGGCCCAGGAGACCCCACTCTGCCACCACCCAGTCGAGCCGATCGACATGCTGCCGCAGAGAAGCCAGCGAATTGTCGTCCCAATTGACGTAGAAGCCGGCCACGATCGGGTCTACCCGGTTCTCCAGCAGCGAATCGGCCCGATAGCGTGGCCGCGTCGTCGGCATTTGACTGTAGCGCCGGGCTGGCGGCACCGGGTTGCGTCGCAGGTAGTCGAACAGGCGCTTCCGGCTAGCCAGTCGCTCGCGCTCCAGGTGACGCGAAATCACCGGCGCCGGGGGGCGATCGCCCCGGCCGGTTGTCAGGGGATGAGTGCCGGCCGTATCGGTTGGGGTCAGCTGAAGCGGAAGACTCGGCAGCAGAGGCGGGATGACCAGACTCACCGCCAGGAGGCCGAAGAGGAGGGTGACTCCAATGCCCAGGGCCAGCGCCCCGATCCGGAGCCGGTCCCAACGCCGCCCTGAGGCGTCGTGAAATACGGGTCGGGACCTACCTGGTGTCATGGTCGAAATTTAACGGGGTCAGGCGCGCGGACCGTTTCATTCTTCATACTTGGATGCACAACCCTGGCGCGGCGTCGGGAATGGCCTCATCCTGGAGTTACCTGTTCTTGATTGGACCTTGATATGAGTCGCACCGCTCCAGCCTTTCTCTCAATTGCCGCGGTAGCGCTTCTCACCCCCGCCGCGGCTGCCGCCCAGACCGTTCCGATCACCGAATGGACCGTTCCCTGGCCGGACACCCGGCCGCGCGACCCCTACCCCGATCAGCAAGGGAGGGTCTGGTTCGTCGGACAGGCCGGGAACTATGTGGCTTACCTCGACCCGGCGACCGGAAGCTTCAAACGCTACGAGATCGATGCCGACAGCCACCCCCACAACCTGCTGGTCGCTGCCGACGGGCAGGTCTGGTATACCGGGAACACCAACGGGACCCTCAATCGGCTCGATCCGGGCAGCGGGAAGATCACCCGTTACCCACTTCCCAAGGATCTGGGTGATCCGCATACGCTCGCCAACGACGGGCGCGGCAATCTCTGGTTCACGGTGCAGGGCGGCAATGCGGTGGGGCGAATCTCCATGGCCGACGGGGCAATCCGCATCGTCCGGATGCCGCAGGAGGGCTCTCGCCCCTACGGCATCGCGATCGACTCCAAGGGGCGCCCCTGGTTCGACGAGTTTGGCGCCAACCGGATCGGCACCATCGACCCGGCCAGCTTCAAGCTCAAGGAATACTCGCTGCCGGAACGGGGGTCTCGACCGCGCCGGATCGCGATCACGTCAGACGATCGGATCTGGGTTGATGACTACCCGAGGGGCAAACTGGTGCGCTTCGACCCGGCCACCGAGTCGTTCAAGGAATGGACCGCGCCCAGTGCGGCTCGCTCGCTGCCCTACGCGATGAGCGTTGACGATCGGGACCGACTGTGGTTGGTAGAGACGGGGGTGCAGCCCAATCAGCTGGTAGGCTTCGATCCGCGGTCGGAGCGGTTCTTCAGTCTGACGCCCATCGCCCAGAGCGGCGGTCTCACGGTCCGGCACATGGTGTTCGACCCGCGGGCCGGCGCGCTCTGGTTCGGGACCGACGCGAACACGATTGGGCGGGCGGTGGTGCGGGGGGCCGGTGCGGCGGGCGTGACGCCATGAACGGGGCATGGGTATTCACCGGCATTGGGCATTAGGCATTGGAAGCGTCGCTCAGCCTCGGCGATTTCTTGCTAGGCCTCGTTCCCGGAGTTGCGAGATACCAGGCATGGCGCAGTTACGACACAGTATGGCAATGATGCGTCAGAAGGGAAGTGACAGTCCTAAAGGACTGGCCCCACGGGTCGCAGGCAACGTCCTTAGAGGTCTTCGAGTGGGGGTGTGGTTCGGCGTTGCTTACTCGGCTTGGGCACTTGTGTTGCTACTGCTACGCGGCTCTGAGCCCTTTGACCGACTTGGCACCACCGTGGGGAAGGCAATTCTCTTCTACCTAGCGGCCGGAGTTATCTCTGGAACCATCATAGGATTGCTGCTACCCATTGGCCGCTGGCTGGCCGGGGCACTGTTGATTGGGGTTATGGCAGGAATTCCAGTAGGGGCGTTAATCGCAGTGATTAACCATTCCCGAGTCGACTGGTGGCAAGAGATACCTACCGGCGTCGAGTGGGGAGCGTTGGAAGGGGCACTTCTCGGCGTCGTGGTGTGGTCCACCAATCGGCACCTGCTCAAGAAGTATCGAACATACAAAGGACTCTGATTCCAGTGCATCAGGAATCAGGCGAGGCCAGGTAGACCGTCCACTCCAAATTGGGCTGCTGTTTCCTCCTCAAGACTCCTGGCTGGACCTGGGGGGCGATCACCGATCCCTACCTGGGCACCCTTCGTGGCTGGGTCGACTCCAAATTGCGCCGTGCTGCTGGGGCAGGTTGGCGACTCGGCGATTCGGCATTCGGCACTCGACCTTCGGCACTCCCTCAGTCCTCAGTCCTCAGTCCTCAGCACTAGTTCCCCCTCCCACCTCGCCATCACCGCCGAGGCCAGGCAATTCCCCAGGACGTTGACCGACGCCCGCGCCATGTCCATGAAGGCATCCACACCGAGGATCACGGCCACGCCCTCGAGCGGCAGCCCGAAGGTGACCAGGGTCCCCGACAGAATGACCAGTGAGGAGCGAGGCACACCGGCGACTCCTTTGCTGGTGAGCATCAGGGTGACCATGATGATGAGTTGTTGTCCCAGCGTCAGCGGAACCCCGGCCGCCTGGGCCACGAACATCGAGGCCACGGCGAGGTAGAGCGTGGAGCCATCCAGGTTGAACGAGTACCCGGTGGGAATCACGAAGGACACGATCCGGCGGGGGACGCCGAGCCGCTCCATGTTCTCCATGGCCAGGGGCATCGCGGCTTCGGAGGACGCGGTAGAGAAGGCGATCAGCCAGGGCTCCCGGACCAGCTGGCCCAGGCGTCTCAGGGGGATCCGGGCCAGGAGTGCTATCGGCACCAGCACGATCAGGACGAAGACGATCAGCGCGACGTAGAGCGTCAGCACCAGCTTCCCCAGCCCCCACAAGACGTCGAGGCCGTTCTTCCCGATGGTCGCGGCCATGGCCGCCGCGATTCCGATCGGCGCGAACTTCATCACCAGATTGGTGAACTTGAACATCACTTCGACCAGGCTGGTGCAGAACGCCAGCATGGTTTCCTTCGGCTTCCCCGTCACCTGCGAGAGGGCTACCCCGAACAGCATGGCGAAGAAGACGACCTGGAGCACCTCGTTCTTGGCGGCTGCTTCTGCGAAGCTGGCCGGCACCGTGTGCTCCAGGACGCCTGCCAGCGTGGTGGGCGTCGCGGCCAGCTGCTTGCCGGTCTCGTTGGCGGTGGCGAGGGTGACCCCGTCACCGGGGCGAGCCAGGTTGGCGGCGGTGAGCCCCACGACCAGGGCCGCGGTCGTCACCACCTCGAAGTAGACGATCGATTTGAGGGCCAGGCGGCCCACCCGCTTGAGGTCGTCCCCGTGTCCCGCAATCCCCAGCACCAGGCTCCCGAACACCAGCGGCACGATGATCGACTTGATCATCCTGAGGAAGATGTTGGCCAGCGGGAGCACGTACTCGTCGATGTTGGCGCCCTTCCACACTTCGTGGTCCAGGTAGCCAAGCACCGCACCGAGCACGGTGGCGATGAGAATCCAGGATGTGAGGGAGGGTCTACGAAGGGAAAGCGGCATGGGGCACGGGGCAAGAGGCAAGGGAACCTGCCCTGCTACTCACTTTACTACATTCGCTCAGTCCTCAGTCCTCAGTCCTCAGTCCTCAGTCCTCAGTCCTCAGTCCTCAGTCCTCAGTCCTCAGTCCTCAGTCCTCAGTCCTCAGTCCCCAGTCCTAGCTCCTCCCCGCCAGCGCTCCCGCCTTGGCCTCGATCCCCGCCAGCAGCGAGGCATAGGAGGCCGCGAAGCTCGCCACTCCCTCGACCTCGAGCGCCCGTGTCACCGCACGCAGGTCGATGCCGGCCCGCATCAACCCGGACAAGATCCCGGGTGCGGCGGCGATGCCTTGCTGGATCCGGACCTCGGGGTGCCCATGGTCGCGATAGGCGGCGAAGGTGGCAGGGGGGAGCGTGTTGACGGTATGAGGTGCGATCAGCGCTTCCACGTAGTGCACATCCGAGAGGCGGGCATCCTTGGTGCTGGTCGAGGCCCAGAGGGGACGCTGCACTCGGGCGCCCTGGGCCTCGAGCTTCTTCCATCTCTCGCCGTTGAAGGCGGCCTGGAAGACGGCGTAGGCCTGGCACGCGTTGGCGATCGCCGCGGAGCCGCGTGGCGGAAGCGATGGATCGGCGGCGCGCTCCAGCACCGGATCCACCTTCCCATCGAGCCGGCTCACGAAGAAGCTGGCGACCGACTGGATCCGATTGATCGGCAGACCCCGGCGGGCTCGCTGTTCGAGGCCGGCCAGAAATGCATCGATGACCTCCCGGTAGCGCTCGACCGCGAACAGCAGGGTGACGTTGACGTTCACCCCATCGGCCAGACAGTGGCTGATCGCGGGAAGCCCCTCCGCGGTGCCGGGGATCTTGATCATGGCGTTGGGCCGTCCCACTGCCGCCCAGAGGCGTTCTGCTTCGGCGATGGTCGCTTCGGTATCGTTGGCGAGCGTGGGGCTCACCTCCAGCGAGACCAACCCGTCTCCGCCGTCGGTGGCGTCGTACACCGGGCGGAAGATGTCGCAGGCGGCCTGCACGTCGGCCACGGCCAGGGACTCGAAGATCCCCGCCGGGGAAAGCCCGCTCGCGCTCAGGCGCCGGATGTCGTCGTCGTAGAGATCGCTTCCCGCCACCGCCTTCTCGAAGATGGTCGGGTTGGAGGTCATCCCCCGCAGTCCATCCTGCTCGATCAGGCGGCGCAGCTCGCCGGAGCGCAGGAGATCTCGAGTGATGTAGTCGTACCAGGGGCTCTGTCCCAGCTCGACCAGCCGCTGCAATGGGTTCTTGGCCATGGCCCCTCCGGTTTACCGGCGACCGCGCGCCGCGGCCACCCGCTTCGCCGCTTCCACTACCCGATCCACCGTGAGCCCCAATTTCTCCATGACCACTGGCCCCGGTGCCGAGGCGCCGAAGCGGTCGAGGGCGATGATCTCGCCGTCGTCGGTGGCATAGCGCAGCCAGCCCATGGGGGACGCCGCTTCGATCGTGACCCGGGCGCGGATCGCGGGGGGCAGCACCGAGTCGCGATAGTCGGCGGGCTGTGCCTCGAACAGCTCCCAGCTCGGAAGCGAGACCACGCGGGTCGAAATGCCATCCGCCTCGAGTCGGTCGGCCGCCGACAAGCCAAGATGAACCTCCGAGCCGGTGCCGATCAGGATCACCTTCGGCTCTCCGCGGGCTTCTCGCAAGATATAGCCACCACGGCGCAGGCTGCTCGCCGGCCCCAGCTTGGAACGGTCGAGCACGGGGAGTTTCTGCCTGGTAAGTGCCAGGATCACCGGCCCGTCCCGGCGCTCCATCGCGACCCGCCAGGCCTCGACCGTTTCGTTGGCATCGGCCGGCCGGATCACGAGGACGTTTGGAGTGGCTCTGAGCACGGCGAGCTGCTCGATCGGCTGGTGGGTAGGCCCGTCTTCACCGAGGCCGATCGAGTCGTGGGTGCAGATATAGGTCACGGCCAGCTTCGACAGGGCTGCCAGTCGGATGGATGGCTTGCAGTAATCGGTAAAGATCAGGAAGGTCGTCCCATAGGGCCGCACGCCTCCATGCGCCGCCATGCCGTTGAGGCACGCGCCCATCGCATGCTCCCGCACGCCCCAGTGCACGTTCCTTCCCGAGGAACCCGGTCCAAAACTCCCCCCGTTCTTGATGTCGGAACCGGTGCTTTCGGCCAGGTCCGCGGAACCGCCGATCAGATTGGGGACCGTATCCGCGAGCGCGTTGAGCGCCTTGGCCGAGGCCTGACGGGTCGCCACCTGTCCGTCGGCCAGGGTGAAGGTTGGGAGGTGCGCATCCCAGCCGGGCGCAAGCTCCCCCGCCTGCCAACGCGCCTGCTCGGCGGCAAGCTCGGGAAACTCCTTGCTGTAAGCGTCGTAAACCCGGTGCCACTCGGCCCGGAGCGAGGCCCCGCGGGCGACGCAGGCCTCCCGCCAAACGTTGGCTTCGGCAGCAATCTGGAAGGGCGGGGTCGCCGGCCAGCCGATGATCTCCTTGGTGCGACGAACCTCGTCGGCGCCCAGCGGTGCGCCGTGAGCAGCGGCGGTGTCGCGCTTGGTAGGCGCCGGATCGCCGATGTGAGTGCGGAGCAGGATCAGGTAAGGACGAGTGGACGCCGCGGCGGCGGTCAGCGCCTGGTCGATGGCGGCCAGGTCGTTCCCGTCGGGGACGCGCTGTACCTCCCAACCGTAGGCCTGGAAGCGCTGAGCCACGTCCTCGCTGAAGCTGAGCGCGGTGTCCCCATCGATGGTGATGTGGTTGTCGTCGAAGATCAGCTTCAGGCTGTCGAGCCGCAGGTGCCCGGCCAGCGATGCGGCCTCACTGGCGACGCCTTCCATCAGATCGCCGTCGCTGACGAAGGCCCAGATCCGGTGATCCACCACCGGATAGCCGGGGCGATTCAACCGCCCGGCCAGGAATCTCGTGGCCATCGCCATGCCGACCGCGTTGCCGACCCCCTGGCCCAGCGGTCCGGTGGTCACTTCGACGCCCGGCGTGTGCCCCCGTTCGGGATGCCCCGGGGTGCGCGAGCCCCACTGGCGGAAGCTCCTGATCTCCTCGAGCGAGAGATCGTACCCCGACAGATGGAGCAGGGCATAGATCAACATCGAAGCGTGGCCGCAGGAGAGCACGAAACGATCGCGGTTCCACCAATCCGGGGACCGGGGATCGAATCGGAGGTGACGGCTCCAGAGGACGTAGGCGGCGGGGGCCAATGCCATGGGCGTGCCGGGATGGCCCGATTGGGCCTGCTCCACAGCGTCCATCGCCAGGGCGCGAATGGTATTGATGACCTGCCAATCGGCCTCGGGAGTGGGCCTCTTCAGCGTCGGCCGCGAGGTGGGTGCGGTCAGAGCGGCTCCAGGGATCGGCGTGAGGTCGCGGGGTCCGGGCGGAGAAAGTAACAAATCTCACCGTCCGACGGTACGGTCGCGCGGCGGTTGACACCACGGCGCCCGCCATATTGCTTGGACCACGTGCGAGGCGGGCCCCGGAGATCGCCGGAGACCCGCCGACAGGTTGAAGCCACTGCTGGAGTTGCATCCGTGTCCCGGGACGAGCCCGACTACCTCAAGGCGCTAAGAGAAGATCGAGAGCGCCGGCAATCGGAGACCCCGAAGCCCGCTCAGCCGGCCCTCGCCCCCAAAGGGGCACCCCCGCCGGAGGAGCGGGAGGCTACGCGCTGGGCCAAGGAGGTCGTGGGACGTCAGCCGTTCAAGGTGGCGCCTTCTCTCCGCGGCGCCCGGTGCGCCGTCTTGATTCAGCCCAAGTCGGTTCTGGGATCCGCCCCCATCACGCTGGAGGGGCTCCCCGACCGGGAGGCACTGCTCCAGCGGGTCAAGGCCGCTATCGGAGTCGGCGAAAACGTCCTCGGCTGCTACGAGCTGACCACCGGCCGTCCTTTGGCGCTCACGATCCAGGACGGCAAGCCGGTCCTCACGCCCGGCCGGCCCCGCACGATCCCCAAGGCCGCCAGCCCGGAGCAGATGATCCGCCAGGCGACGGCCCAGGCCGAGCAGCGCGCCAAGGCCCGAAAGACCGGTGATGGACGGGAAGGCCGCCGCTAGCCGGTCGCGGCAACATTCTGACGGACCCGTTATCTCAGCCATGTGATCTTGCGGTGCCTCAGCAGGCGCGCGACTTAGCCGGGTCACGCGCCCAGTCGACGCGCGGAGAGATCAATGCCGATCGAATCGATTTCAGATACCGCTCGCTGGGTCGCGATCTATCGCGCCATGGAATCGGAGCGGCCGGACGCGCTGTTCAAGGACCCCTTCGCGCGACGGCTGGCGGGACCGCGGGGGGAAGAGATCGTGCGGACCGTGCCCCGCGGCCGCAGCATGGCCTGGCCCATGATCGTGCGCACCCAGGTCCTGGACGAGATGATTCTGAAATGCATCGGCGAGGGAGCGGACCTGGTCCTGAACCTCGCGGCCGGTCTCGATGCCAGGCCCTTCCGGATGGCGCTGCCTCCGGAACTGCTCTGGGTCGAGGTGGATTTCCCCGAGATCCTGAAGGAGAAGCAAGAGCTCATGGATGGGGCAAAGCCGGTCTGTCGCTTCGAAGCGGTCGGAATGGATCTGACCGATCGCCCCGCCCGTCAGGCGCTCTTCCGTCGGCTGGGCGCCTCCGGCAAGCGAGGCGTGGTGATTACCGAGGGTCTGCTGGTCTACCTGACGGAAACTCTGGTGAGCGAGCTGGCCGCCGACCTCCGGGCGGTTCCGACATTCCGCTGGTGGCTGATGGATCTGGCCTCGCCCCGGCTGCTCAAGATGCTGGCCAAACAGTGGGGCCCCTCACTCAAGGCCGCCAATGCACCCATGCAATGGGCGCCCGCGCAGGGAGTGGAGTTCTTCAGGCCGCTTGGATGGAAGTTGGGGGAATTCCGGTCTACCTGGGAGGAATCGCAACGCCTGCACCGCGAGATGCCCCTGGCCTGGCTCTGGCGATTCCTGGGGCGGTTCTACCCCGCCAAAACGCGGGAAGAGTTTCGAACCATGAGCGGGATGGCCATGTTCATTGCCGAGTGATGATTGCCGATTGACGATTGAAGTCAGTGCCGATTGATGATTGCCGAATGATTGGGATGCCCGAGCTTCCTCCCAATCGACAATCGTCACTCGTCAATCGGCAGTGTCAGAGCGCCTCGTTCACCCCGCCTCCCGACACCGCGACGATGCCGTCGCAGCGGGCACAGAGTACCCGGTTCTGATCGAAGGCTTCCCCCGCCACGAAGACCAGGTTGGTTCCGGCCCTCACCAGCCGGGCCTCGACCTCGATGCGGTCACCCAATACTGGCCGGATGAACTGGATGGCCAGTTGGGCGGTCCCCGCGCGACGGCCCATGGTGTGGAAGTGCCCCACGATCCCGACCGCGACATCGAACAGCCCTGCGGTCACCGCGCCGTTGACCGCTTCGGTGCCCATCCCTCCGCGATGGTGGGGCTCGAGCGGATCGATGTAGACCCGAGCCTTGGCCGGGTCGCTGAAATCGGCCCGGGCCCCGAGGTGCTGCATTCCCGGATGCTGGGTCCAGCGTTCGGCCAGGGCGGCCCGCTCCTGGGCCCCCAGCGGGATGGCCACCTGCGCCGGGAGGGGGTCCTGATTAGATTTCTTGCCACCCATGACAAGTCATTTGGAAAGGTTTGGTTTTTCAGTATTGTGAGTAAGAGTTCTCGTAGGCCCCGACGCGCGAAGCCCGCTTCCTCGTCCGCCCACACAACCCACCGCACCCTCGGCCGTCGTTCCGTTGATGCCCATCGCCAGTGGCTGCTCGATCGCCACGGGTCGGTGTGCGCCTACTGCGGCAACGTGACGCCCGTCAGCACCATCACCCTGGATCACGTTCGGCCCCGGCGAGGTCAGAAGGCCTATGACCGGCCCGACAACCTGGTCCTGGCCTGCGTGACCTGTAACGCCGCCAAGGCCGATCTGCCGTTCATGTCGTTCCTGCTTGCCCGCCGCTCACGCGCCGTCTTCCTCTTGCACTACGGAGATCACCTCTCCGACCCGGTGAAGGAGATGGCCCGCAAGGCTTCCGAACGGGAGCTGCTCCTCCCCGAAGACTCGAAGCCAGTCGCCCCGGTCGGGCTGAGGCACCGGCCGGGGCGGGGGAATGGGCGGAGGCGCTAGCCCTCGGTCTAGCGGCCCCCGCTCAGGGCCTCCTTGACGATCCGCTTCTGCTCGGCCGCGTGGGCCGCGGGATATCCCTCGGCGGGGCTGGCCCGTTCCGGCCGTCCGATGTAGCTCAGCTTCACCCCCGGCTTGAAAATCGCCCGCAGCTTCTCGGCCAGGAATCGCCAGGCGCCCATGTTGCGCGGCTCCTCCTGCACCCATACCACGTCCGTGAGATCGGGATACCGCTCCAGCATGCTGCGAAGCTCGATCTCCGGCAGACTATAGAGCTGCTCCATTCGCACGATGGCCGGCCGGTCTTTGGCCGTTCCCGCCTCGGCCCGCAGGTCGTAGTAGATCTTCCCCGAGCAGAGCAGGATCCGGGTCATGCCCTTGGGGTCGATGCTGAGATCGTCGATCACTGGCTGGAAGGTGCCGGTGGTGAGATCCTCGAGCTTCGAGGTGGCCTGCGGGTGCCGCAGCAGGCTCTTGGGCGTCATGATGATCAGGGGCCGCTGGCGAGTCCGCCGGGCCTGGCGGCGCAACAAATGGAAGTACTGGGCCGGGGTGGTGCAGTTGGCCACCCGGATGTTGCCCTCCGCCGCCAGCTGCAGGAAGCGTTCGAGGCGGGCGCTCGAGTGCTCGGGGCCCTGGCCTTCGTAGCCGTGCGGGAGCAGGAGGGTCAGCCGCGTGGTGAGCCCCCACTTGGAGAGCCCGGAGGCGATGAACTGGTCGACGATCACCTGGGCCCCGTTGATGAAATCGCCGAACTGCGCTTCCCAGAGCACCAAGGCGTCGGGCGCTGCCGAACTGTAGCCATACTCGAAGCCGAGCGTGGCCAACTCGGAGAGCGGGCTGTTATGCACCTCGAAGGGGGCCTGCGCCCCGGGCAGCCGGGCCATGAGGCAGAGGGCGTCGCCGGTTTGGGCGTCGTGGAGGACCAGGTGCCGCTGACTGAAGGTCCCCCGCTCGGTATCCTGCCCAGTCAGCCGGATCGGAATGCCGTCGTTCAAGAGTGACCCCAGGGCCAGCGATTCCGCATGCGCCCAGTCGATCCCGCCCTCGGATAGCGCCTGGCGCCGCCGCTCGAGCTGTTTGCGCAGCTTGGGATTGACGGTGAATCCCTCGGGCCAGTTGAGCAGCTGCTCGTTGAGCGCCTTCAGCTGATCGGCGGGCACCGCGGTATCTACCTCGATCCCTGACGGGCGATCCGGCTTGGGGGGCTCGATGGTGATCGGCTTTCCCAGGCTGGCCTTCAGGGCCTGCTGAACTTCGGCCAGCTTCTCGTATTGCCGCTTGGCCTCGGTCTCGTCTTCCTTGGCCGGGATGATCGCTTCCCGCACGAGTGCCATTCCGTACTGCTCCCGCACCGTCGGCAGATTGCGGATCCGCTCGTACATCACCGGCTGCGTGTAGGTCGGTTCGTCACCCTCGTTGTGCCCGTGCCGGCGGTAGCCCACCAGGTCGATCAGCACGTCCTCATGGAAGTGTTCGCGGTAGGCCATGGCCAGCCGCACGGCGGCCAGGCAGGCCTCGGGGTCGTCGGCGTTGACGTGGATGATGGGGACGTCGAATCCCTTGGCCAGATCGCTGGCGTGGCGGGTGGACCGGGCGTCGCTCACGTCGGTGGTGAAGCCGACCTGGTTGTTGGCGATCAGGTGCACGGTGCCGCCGGTCCGGTAGGCGGACAGCGATCCGAGATTGAAGGTCTCGGCCACCACCCCCTGGCCGGCAAAAGCGGCATCGCCATGAATCAGGAAGGGCAGGGCCGCGGTGCCGTCGTGGTGGGCTTCGGTCCCCTTCCGCTGCGTCTGCCGGGCGTGGGCGCGGCCGTTCACGACCGGGTTCACGAACTCGAGGTGGCTCGGATTTGGCGTGAGGGTCACCGTCACGATGCGCCCGGTCGAGGTCTGATAGGCCCCCTCGGCGCCGTGGTGGTACTTGACGTCCCCGGTGCCTTCGTCCGGCGTCGTGAGACCGCTGTCCTCCGTGTGGCCTCCCTCGAACTCGGCGAAGATGGCCTGGTACGAGAGCCCCACGATGTGGGCGAGCACGTTGAGCCGCCCGCGGTGGGCCATCCCGATGACGACCTCGCGCGCGCCCGACGCGGTGGCCAGCTCGATGGTGAGATCGAGCATCGGCACCATCATGTCGGTGCCTTCGATCGAGAATCGCTTCTGCCCGAGATAGGCCCGGTGGAGGAACCGCTCCAGGGTTTCCACCTCGATCAGGCGGCTCAACAGCTTCTTCTTCTCGTCCGCGGTGAGCGGGACCCGGTGGGCCCCGGACTCGATCATCTGCCGGAGCCAGACGCGCTGCTCGTGGTTGGAGATGTGCTCCAGTTCGTAGGCGATGGTCCCGCAATAGGCCGCGTGCAGGTTGGGGAGCGCTTCGGCCAGCGTCCGGCCGGCCGAGGCGATCCGGAGCACGCTGGCCGGAATGCTGGCCATGACCTCGGGCGTGAGGCCCAGGGGCACCGGATTGAGCGCCGGGTCCCCGATCGGCTCGCTCCCCAGCGGATCGAGGTGCGCCGCCAGGTGGCCGTGGGTCCGGTGAGCCTTGACCAGCGCCATCGCGGCCGCTACGTGGTAGAGCTGGGCGTCGGAGATCGGGGCCCCGGCCTTCCACCCGGGCAACGGCCGCGCGGCGGCGGGCGCCGTCGCACCCGTCGCCGGGAACGGCACATTCAGTGACGCGAAGATGTCCTCGTAGAAGCGGCGCTCGCCCTGGAGCAGGCCATCCAGGGTCCGGAGGAACTCGCCCGATTCGGCGCCCTGAATCACCCTGTGATCGTAGGTGCTGGTCACCGTCATCACCTTGGAAATCCCCAGCTCCCGGATCCGATCGTCTGAGATCTCGGCGAATTCCGCCGGATAGTCGATCGAGCCCACCGCAATGATGCTTCCCTGACCCGACATGAGGCGCGGGACCGAGGCCACCGTCCCCAGTCCACCCGGGTTGGTCAGGGAGATGGTCGCACCCTGAAAGGCATCAGGCAGCAGCTTGTTGGCCCGTGCCCGCTCCACCAGCGACTCGTAGGTCTGGTGGAACTGCGCGAAGCTCATGGTTTCGGCGGAGTGGATCACCGGGACCAGCAGTCCGCGACTGCCGTCCTTCCGCTCCACGTCGACCGCGAGGCCAAGGTTGACGGTGCCCGGGCTGACCCGATAGGGCACGCCGTCGGTCTCGACGTAGGTCGTAGTCATCACCGGGTGCCGCTTGGCCGCCAGGGCCACGGCGTGACCGATGATATGGGTGAAGGAGATCT
>Ga0335085_10007696_pt1 | contig 16598 bp, 13 predicted proteins | sample Lox_Sample_45_FD_206712 | JGI IMG/M metagenome (GOLD analysis project Ga0335085, IMG submission 206712) | Soil microbial communities from Loxahatchee National Wildlife Refuge, Florida, United States - Lox_Sample_4.5 | ecosystem: Environmental > Terrestrial > Soil > Wetlands | place: USA...
TGCCAATCGCTCCCAGCGCCAGCGTCACTAGTCCGACTCCCCCGAGGAACCAATCCATAGCGGTGAAGATCGTGCCCATGGTCTTTTGATTCTTAATCGTGTCCCACTCTTCCCAAATGTCTTTCCCGTCGGGATCGAAACCGCCGTGGTTGCGAGCCACGATGCGATGCATTTCTTCCTTTGCTTCCTCATTTTCCTCGAAGCTGCGCGGCTGGTAGTTGATGAACGAAATCGCGTTGCCGTCCTTTGAGTTATCGCCTTTCAGCGGAAACAGTTCGCGCATGGTGTTGAAGGGAACAAAAATGCGGATGTTGGTCGCATTCTGTTCTTCATGCCCGATCATCGACAGGACACCGATCACTTGGAAGCGGACGCCGTTGAGCAGGATCGTGTTGCCCACTGCGGGACGGCCGGGGAACATGTTGCGGGTCATCTCGCGCCCCAGAATGCATACCCGGCGGCGCTCGTCGTTGTCCTGGTCGTTGATCCACCTTCCCACCTGCAGCGGGATGGTCCTCACCTGGTTGTAGACCGGCGGCACCCCGGAAACCTGACCGTTGGTGCTGGTGTAGTCGCTCACGGCGCGGATATCGTCGCGCGCAATTAGCGGCGAGATGTGGATTGCCAGCTTCGATTCATTCTTGATCGCCAGGTAGTCGTCATAGGTGAGGTTGAACCACCTCATCGACGAGAAACTACCCTCGACCGCCGGCGCCCGCCCCCCAAAGAAGAAGATGATGTTCTTGCCGAAAGTTTCCAACTGCTTGCGGTTTCCGTTGCGGAACCCCTCACCCACGCCAGCCAGCAATAGCAGCGACCCGACTCCCCATGCGATCCCGAACATCGTAAGGAAGGAACGCAGCTTGTGCGCCCAGAGGGTACGCAACATCTGACCGAAAGTGTCCACGAGCATCCTCATGACGACATCGAAAGCTACGTAAAAAGGGGGCTAGCGGTTTCGATTGACCCGGCCGACGTTAGGTTGGACTGTCCTGGGAGCAAAGCGTTATCGCAGTTGGGCGGCACTTCACGGAGTGCCTGATCAAATGTACTGTCTACCGATGTTATGTCACTTGAATTGGCGTTCTACAAACTCAATACGGCCTGAATCGTCCCATCTTCCAGGTCTGCCTTCATCTCAAACCCCAACTTGCGGCAGATTGCCAGCATGTCGCGATTCTCGGACATGATGGTCGATGCGACTTTGGTCAGCCGTTCTTCCCGCGCCACTTCGATCAGGCGGCGGTACAGTTCTGTCCCCAGGCCCTGATGCTGGAAGCGGTCGTCGACCAGCACCGCCATTTCACCGTCATCGCCGCCACGCGTACGGCTTAAGCGGCCAATGGCGATGATCTCAGGATTTCCTTCGGCGGTTTTGTGCGCGGCCACCAACGCCATCTCCCGGTCGTAGTCGATGAAGCAAATGCGAGTCAGTCGTTCGTGCGCGGTCCGCTGGCTTAACTTCAGCGGCTGGAAATACCGAAGGTAGACGGTTCGCTCCGATAAGGCTTGGTGCAACTTGATCAGCAGCGGCTCATCCTCTGGACGAATCGGACGATAGAGAACCTCTTCGCCGTTTTTCATCGTCCCCGCATGGACATACTGCGTCGGATAGGGGCGGATCGCCAGCTTCGGCAGTTGCTCGCGGCTGGTGTCCCGTGGATAGACAATCACCCGCGCGTCGAGAGCGTTCAGGCGGTCTCCAGACGCCAGCAGCGGATTGATGTCAATCTCCCGGATCCAGAGTTGTTCGACGACCAGTTGGCTGAATCGAACCATCAAGTCTTCGAGAGCCCCGAGGTCCACTGCCTTGCGCCCGCGCACGCCCCGCATCGCTTTGAAGATCTTGGTCTGTTCCATGAAGCGGCGCGCCAGCGTCGTGTTCAGCGGCGGCAGAGACAAGGCACGGTCACCGAATACCTCGACCATTTGGCCCCCGGTCCCGAACAGGAGCACTGGCCCAAACTGCGCATCGACCGTGCTGCCGAGAATCAGTTCGTAACCCTCGGGGCGCAAGAAAGGCTGCACTGTCACTCCAAGAAAATGCTCGCTCCCGGCTTTCTCCCTGACCGAGCTCTCAATCTCGCGCCACGCGCCCCTCACCGCCGCCGCGCTGCTCAGATTCAGCTTGACTCCCCCGACATCCGACTTGTGGGTGATGGTGTGCGAAAGCAGCTTAACGACCACCGGATAACCGATCTCTTCCGCCTTTGTGACAGCCATGTCCTCGCTCGTGGCTTCGAGCGTGGGCACCGTCGGAATCCCGTAACAAGCAAGAATCTCCTTCGACTCGGGCTCGGTCAAAATCGTTCGTCCACTCTCCCGGATCTTTTCGAGCAGCGCCTCGGCACGCCCGCGGTTGGGAGCATCGTCACTATGCGGGAGGACCGGCGTTTCATAGAGGCCGCGCAGGAGGTAGGTGTAGCGCCACATGTTGTAGAAAATCCGCGCGGCCGTGTCCGGATACGAAAACGTGGGAATGCCCGCGCGGTTCAGAATCTCGATCCCGTCTTTCATCTCCGGTCCACCCATCCAGCACGCGATGATTGGCTTCCCCAAACCTTTGGCGAAGGGAACCAGCCGTTCCGCGGTCAGTGTCGGATGCGACATCCCCTGCGGACAAGTCACCGCCAGCATCCCGTCGATGTTCGGGTCATTGCCCACGATCTCAATTACCTTGGCGTATTTGTCCGGGAGCGCGTCGCCCAGGATGTCCACAGGATTGTTGTGGCTCCAATGCGGCGGGAGCATCTGGTTGAGTTGATCCATGGTGGCCGACGCCAGGCCGGCCAATTCACCTCCTGCTGCAATGATGGAATCTGCCGCGAGCACACCCGGGCCGCCGGCATTGGTTACAACGGCCAGACGTGATCCCTTGGGCCGCGGCTGTTTCGAAAGCACTTCCGCCATGTAGAAGAGGTCGGCAATCGTGTTGACCCGCAGCACACCGCAGCGGCGGAACGCGGCTTCGAGCACGTCGTCGCTGCCCGCTAATGTGCCGGTGTGTGAGGCGGCCGCGTGGGCGGCGGCTTCGGAACGTCCAGCCTTGATCACGATGATTGGCTTGGTCAGTGAAACCTCTCGTGCGGCAGACAGAAAACTTCGCGCATCGCCCACCGACTCCATGTAGATGACAATCGAGTGGGTGCGCGGATCGTTGCCGAAATAGTCAATCAGGTCGCCCCAGCCTACGTCCAGCATCGATCCGATCGAGACAAAACCGCTGAAGCCAACGACTTCCTGCTGCGCCCAATCGAGAATTGCCGTGCACAGAGCTCCGCTCTGGCTGATGAAGGCCACGTTCCCGGCGCGTGCCATGCTCTTGGATGCGAATGTTGCGTTAAGACCGTTGATCGGGTTCATCACCCCGAGGCAGTTCGGGCCTATCGCGCGCATTTGGCTGCCGCGCAGTTGCTCGAGGATCTGCCGCTCCAGTTCCTGGCCCCGTTCACCGTACTCTTTGAATCCTGCGGAGATGATGATGGCGCCGCGCACTCCGGCGGCCACACAGTCCCGCACGATTGGTGGAACACTCTCGGCCGGGGTGACGATCATGGCCAGATCGACCCCCACCGGAATGTCTTTCACGTCGCGATAGGCCGTGATGCCGAGGACACTGGGGCGCTTCTCATTCACCGGGTATACGGTGCCGCCAAAAGGACTGCTCAGCAGACTCCATAGAACTGCGCGGCCCACGCTGCCTTCGCGTTCGCTGGCGCCGATGACAGCGACGCTCTTCGGGGCGAAGATAGCATCCAGAGGATGCCCCTCCGACCGCAGAACATCGTGCGCCTTGTCTTGCGTCGGACGCCGGATTCCGGTTTGGCCAGCCTCGGTTGTGCTCATCGAGCGTAAGTTTACTCCGGCGCTCCCTCTCGGTCAGTGACGGTTGAACCGCTATGGTCTCGAACCAACGGTCATCTTCACAAAACTCGTTGAAAGATGCGCGTCCGGGCGGGCGTTGCAATACGGCGCCGGGGCTTTCCATGAACGTGCTAGAATTTGGTGCGCAACTTGCTATCCCCGCGACTCGGTGGCGCTCGAGATCTCTCCGCTCGGCACAATGGATGCAAAGTGACCCAGAACCCCAACTCTGAGAACGCGCCAGTCACTTATGCCGATGCCGGCGTCAACATTGATCGCGCCAATCGAACGAAACAGCGCATCAGGTACCTCGCTCATAAGACTTTCACCCGTGGTGTGCTAAGTGAAATCGGCGGATTCGGCGGGCTCTTCTCCGTTGACAAGAAGTACCTGGATCCGGTGCTGGTTTCCAGTGTCGATGGCGTGGGCACGAAGCTCAAAGTCGCCTTTGAAATGCAGGTCCATCACACTGTGGGCGGCGACCTGGTGAATCATTGCGTGAACGACATCGCCGTGCAGGGCGCGGCGCCACTGTTCTTCATGGACTACCTCGCGACCGGCAAACTGGAGCCCGAGGTCGCCGAAAAAGTGGTCGAGGGCATTGCCGATGCCTGCAAGCACAATGGCTGTGCTTTGATCGGCGGAGAGACGGCCGAAATGCCGGGGTTCTATCCCGAGGGCGAGTACGACCTGGCCGGGTTCATTGTTGGAGTCGTCGAGCGCGAGAAGATCGTCACTGGAAAGAATGTTGAAGCCGGCGACATCGTTCTTGGCCTGCCCTCCAATGGACTGCACACCAACGGATATTCTCTGGCGCGCAAGCTCCTCTTCGAAGTTGCGCATTACTCGCCGGAAACCTATGTCAACGAAATCAAGAACAAAGTCGGCAACGAACTGATGCGCTCCCACCGCAGTTACTGGCCAGTGGTCAAGAAGATGGTCGCGGGTGAATGCGTTGCCGCCATGGCCCACATCACCGGCGGTGGCATTACCGAGAATCTCCCGCGTGTGTTACCCCGTGGCACGGCCGCGATCATCGAACGCGGCACCTGGCCCATCCTTCCGATTTTCGAACATCTCCAAGCGCTGGGGAATGTTCCCGAAGATGAAATGCTGCGCACCTTCAACATGGGACTCGGGATGTTGCTCGTGGTTCCCGCCAAGAAGTTCAAAAAGGCGCAAACGCTCCTGGAGCGCGCTGGAGAGAAGTTCTACAGCGTCGGCCGGATCGTCAAAGGCGAACGCAAGGTGATGTACAGCTAGAGATGTCAGAAGTTGAGGCGCTCAGCGGGCGTGAGCGAAGCGGGAGCACGCTGCCGAATCTCGAGCACAGCGAGGGGATCGAGAACTGCGAGCTTGGAGTACCATTCCCCAGGACCAGGTTGCTCGTCGCTCATGGCTCGTAGCTCGAAGGTCTTCTGCAATCTGACCTCTAACTTCTGCAATCGTTGTGGATTATCATGTTCGCTGAAAGCTGAACGCTGAGAGCTACCAATGAAAAACCTCGGCATTCTCCTCTCCGGGCGCGGCACGAACTTTGTCGCGATCGCCGACAGCATTGACGCCCGGCGTATCCGCGACGCTCGCATCGCTGTAGTGATTTCGAACCGTGCCGGCGTTCCCGGCATCGAGACTGCGCGCGAACGCGGACTGAAAACGCTCGTCATCCCATCCCAGGGTAAGGACCGCGAGACCCACGACCGCGAAGTCGTGGCGGCATTGAAAGAGAACAAGGTCGACCTGATCTGCCTTGCCGGATACATGCGGCTGCTGTCGCCCTGGTTTGTACAGCAGTTTCCCCACAAGATTCTTAACATTCATCCTTCGTTGTTACCTGCTTTTCCCGGCCTTGAAGCCCAGGAACAGGCCTTCGCATATGGCGTAAAGGTGTCTGGCTGTACAGTCCATTTCGTCGACGAAGAACTCGACCACGGCGCCATCATCGTGCAAAGGGCGGTCCCGGTGCTCGACTCTGACGACGAACACACCCTCGCCCTTCGCATTCTCGATCAGGAGCACATCGCTTACACCGAGGCGATCAATATTGTGCTTGAAGGGAAGTTCGAGACGGTCGGAAGGCGATTGGTGAGGTTGATTCCGACCTGAGAGGACTGGAACAGCCCGCTACATCATCAATTCATTGCTTTGCCGCGCGATCGGATGCTGCATGACTTCGAGCTCATTCTTCACCAGGTTCAGCCCGTAGACGCACTCTTCGAATCGGTTCGAGAGTTGCGCGAAAAGTGGTGCGACTTTTGCATACTCGAAGTGCTCAAACTTCGACACGATGTAGTAGCTTTCCTTCCCCGCTTTCATCCACTCGACGAAGCTCTCCAGGCGCTGCCGCCGCAGCCGGTAGTGGTTAATGCTCTCCGGAAACATTCCCGCAAAAAACAGCGTGTAGTCTCCAATGTGCTTGCGAACCTGGCGCTCGCGATCGAAGGAAGGCGCCGGACCATATACGGGGTCGGATTCCACTAGCATCTCTCCTACATCGCTCAGGGGCCGCCCTGCTGCATTCCGGATTTTGAACAACTGCTCGGCGTCGCAGAACTCGGAGAGCAATTGTGCTACGTACCCCACGACCTGGGGATCGCGAATCCCGATTTCCTGTGCGTAGTGGCGCCCCACCAATTCAATAAATAACTTTTGCAGTGGATGCGTCTCCGGAATCATGGTCGTTGAGCCCCCTTGCCTCTATCTAAAGCCCTTTCCTGTTCCATCGGAACAAGCCGTTGGGCAGATTAGATATCTCGAATCCAGAGCCAACGCAAGTAACTTCTCCTGTTTCAGGCTCCTAAAGTAATTAGAAGGCGTCTAGCCGGAAAACTATTCACGGCTGTTTGCTGGCAGACAAAGCCGTCGGCTGCTAAAACCGGTACGCTCCAATTTTCTCTCTATCCGTGGGTTGCGTCGTTCGCCCGGAATGCGACTCATGGTGCCGCCGAACCACACCGGTTACGCACATGGCTGGACTGAGAAGAAATGGCCGGGGAGACACGGCAAGTTCCTTCGCGACCCCGTTCCGCCGCAATTCTTGTTGCGGCGATGGCGCTCGTGTCGCGGAAATGCTGGTCCGAAATCGAAGGGGAAACAATCCTGACGGAAGAGCAATAGACACAAATGGCGGAAACCATGTGAACGGGTTTCCGCCATCTGGATTCAAATCATGCGTTAGCGGCGGCGCGCTTTCTTGCCCGCTTTCTTCTTTGCCTTCTTGGCGGGTTTCTTCGCCTTCTTCTTGGCAACTTTCTTTTTGGCAGCTTTCTTCTTGGCAGCTTTCTTCTTCGCCGCCTTCTTGGCTGGCTTCTTCGCTGCTTTCTTCTTGGCAGCCTTCTTCTTCGCCGCCTTCTTGGCTGCCGCCTTCTTCGGCGCAGGTCGCCCCCCTCCGCCGGCCCCGCTCGTTGCAGGTGCCGGCTCGCTTACCGGCGCCGGTTCCGGTTCGGGCATCTCGCTTTCCTCGGGTGCGCCGGGTTCTTCTTCTTCCTCTTCTTCTTCGTCGAAATCTTCTTCCAGCGATTCGCCGTAAGCGCCGCTGTCTCCGTATTCATCCATCTCATCGTCCCGACCGTATAAGGTCAGATCATCGAAGCGCATTGTTCCTCCTGCATATTTGCGGCCCCGCGCGGGTCTCGCGCTCAAGGCTCAGGGAAAGTAGATAAGACCACTCACTGCAAAACTGTACTGATTCGCGACGGCGCGCGATTATAGCATGCCGCTCGCACCGGCAGTATCAAGCATTCTCCTGCGATTTGCGAGAAAATTGTGCGGCAATAGAAGACAGGCGCGAGCAAAGGGCGAAGCTAAGGCGAAACTATAATGTGGCCCGTGCTCACTCGTACGCCAGGGCGTCGATCGGGTCCTTCTGCGCCGCCTTGTACGCGGGATACAAGGCTCCGGCGATGGCTCCAGCGATGGCAATCAGAGTGGCTCGGACAATCCACCCCCCGGCCACAATGATCTGCAGCAGAGGCAGTCTTTGCGCCAGGGCGGCCCGTGCAATCAGACTCACCGCAATGCCCACGATGACGCCCCCAAGAGCCAGCAGAATCGTCTCACGCAGCACCACGTTGATGATGTACAACTTCGACGCGCCCATCGACTTGAGGATCCCGATCTCCCGCGTCCGCTCCATCACCGCCGTGTACATCGCCTGGAAGATCACGATGAACCCGATGGTCACCGAAATGCCGACCACAACATCAATGAAGCTCGAGAGTCCGGGATAATTCGTCGGCGTCATCTGCGAGAGGTAGTCTCGCATGACACGCGCCACGTACTGTTGCATCCCTGGAACATGCTTGATCTCATCGACGACGGCTGCCGCATTTTCCGGATCGTCCAGTTTCAGGTAGAACGTGGAAGCCTTGTCGTGCGATCCGTTTAGGTCCTGAAGCGTCGCGATAGGAATGAACTTGCGCGCCCCTTTCCCGTTTTCGACGATACCCGCAACGCGGAACTTGTTGTTCAGGATTTCGATAGTGTCACCGGCTTTGACGTGTTTCGCTTTGGCAAACAAGTCATCGACGATCGCGTCGTATGGAGCCTGAAACGGTCCGCCGTCCAGGTACCGGAACGGGCCCGAGAGTTGTTGATAACTGTTCAGGTCGATCCCGGCAATAATTTCAAGTGAGCCCGCGGTTGAAATCTGGGTGACAACCGGCGAGACATGAACGACGTGCGGCAGCTTGGCCAGAACCCCACCGATCTTGATCGGCATGGGGGCGCCTGTCAGGCCGTTGATCACCGATGACGCCGGCGGTAGTACGATCACATCGGCGCCGATTCCGGCCGTCCGGTTCCTCGAATCCTGCAACATGCCCAGCGAAAGTCCCACGATCAGCAGAATCAACGTCACTTCCAGCGCCACGGCAATGATGCTGATCATCGAGCGGATCGGCCGGTGCACCAGGTTGCTGACAATCATCCGGTTCATCATCGGCGGATCCGCCTCGGATTACTTGTGGCCATCGCTGCCCTTCTGCTCGTGGGGGTCCGACGGTTGGTCCAGGTGCACGACGGCAGCGCCCGGCGGCTGCTCCAGCACGAACTTGTCATCTGTCAGCGGTTTATTGAGATCTAGCTTCACGATGCTGAGAGCAATGTCATACCCCTCGCGCGGGCGCTCAATTTGAATATTGCTGGGAAACTGGGTGCCGCTGTAGTCCTTGTACTCGAGGTAGTGAGCATCCGTCACTACATTGCCCTCCTGATCGTAGATCTGCTGCCGATGGGGTAGCAGATCGTTGCGGCTGAACTCGATCTTGCGCGACAAGAACCACCCATTTGGTCCCTTTTCGATCACCGCCAGTTCGTAGTCAGGCTGATCGACTGGGTGCTTCTTGGAGTCCAGAACCGTCTCGTAACCATTTTCCAAAACGGCGATGTGATCCGCTCCAATCTCAGGCAGCAGCAACGCATCGTAGATGTGTTGCGGCCTCAGATTCTCCAGCTTTTGCTTCGGCTGCGCAGTCTCAACGTTGTTCGCGCCCACCACGAACTTGTTCTTTGTAGGGATCCAGAGCTTGAAGTGAGCCCCATCGCTAACCATGTCGAAAGCCGTATTCCGCACCAGCGGCATCAGTCCTTTCAAGCGCAGCATCGATGGCTTTCGCGCCAGAACATATCCGCGAATCTCGCTGAAATCGGTGACTTTGCTTTCATCGGCCACCGAGGCGTTGATGTCGACCGTCGCCTGCAACGATCGAATCGCTGCGGCTTGCGTGTTCAGGTACTGAATCAACTCCTGCTGGCTCGAGGTCTTAAGGGGGGCATCGGAGACTCGGCGCTGTACAGGGCGGGTCCGGAACAGGCATCCGCCGAGCGGAAACGTGCTGCCAGCCAACAATGTCAGGAAACCTAGACGGACCAAAAAACGATGCATGCCTATTCTGAAACCTGGGGGCTCCGGACTGATCTGATTAGTATAAGGCAGCAGACGATTCCGCGCTCAGAAGCCATCTCATGAATGGCTTTGGCAGGGCACGCCTCAGCCGTGCCACTAGGCGTCACTAAGAATGCAGACTTCAGCCCCTGGGGTGCCTTCTTAGGCCGAGGGGAACTTTTATGAGGCCACTTGTATGAGGCCACTTGTCAATGCAGGCCACGGGTGCGCCGGTAGGCGGCCACATTGCGGTTGTGTTCTTCCAGGCTGCGGGCGAACCGGTGATGTCCGTTGCCATCGCTCACAAAGTAAAGGAACTCCGTCGTCGCCGGGTGTATCGCGGCTTCCAGCGAGCTCCGTCCCGGGTTCGCGATCGGCCCCGGCGGCAACCCCGCCGTGCGATAGGTATTGTAGGGCGAGCGGACCGCCAGGTCGCCATGATGGAGACTGCCCTGGTAAGTCCCGGCAAGCAACTCCGCATAGATCACCGTGGGATCCGCAGCCAGCGCCATTCGTCGCGCCAGGCGGTTGTAATAGACGCTTGCCACCTCGGGCCGCTCTTCCGCGGCAGCAGTCTCTTTCTCAACAATCGAGGCCATGGTCACGACGCGGTGGACGTCCTGACTTAACCCGATCTGCTGCGCCACTTGCCGGAATTGGTGGACCATCGCCGTCGCCATCTCGTCCAGGCTCTGGGTCCGCGTGAACTGGTAGGTGTTTGGAAAAAGATAGCCCTCCAGCGACGTGGCATCGGGAGCGAGATCGGCAATGAGTTGCGTTTGTGTTTGCACGACCTTGAGAAAATCCTGCGCCGAACCTAAACCCGAGTCTTCAATCGCCTGCGCCACGTCGAAACTTGTATAGCCTTCCGGGATCGTCACGACGTGGAAATAGATGTCTCCGCGCGCGATCCGGTCATGTACCTCCCGGATCGTCGCCGCGTGCTCGAACAAGTACTCGCCGGCCTTCAAACTCGGTTGTGGATGAAACCGGTGCCAGAGCCGGAACGCGAGTTCGCTCCGTATGATCCCAGCTTTCTTGAGCTCCGCCGCGATGCGCCGGGTGGTGTATCCGGGATGTAGAAGCAAAGAAGCATTAGCCGGCGGCTCCACCGGAACATAGAGCTGCCAACTCGCCCAGCCCGCGGTGGCAAGCGCAGCGATCAGAATCACTGTGAAAAAGAATCGCAATTCAGTTCCCGGTCGCCAGTACCCAGTTTTGAAATGCCGCAAATCCTAGGATCACACGCCGGCAAGTCCAGAATGCAACAAGGAGCTAGGCGATGGGAAGCTTTCCTGGGTACCTGCCCCTGGTACTCAAAACCGTCTCCAGGTATTTTGGGGTTCCCTGGGTACTGGGTGCAACTGGGTACTGCTTATTCACCCAGCCAATCCGCATACGCCTTCATCGACGCTACGTGATCGAAAACAATTTTGATGGCGCCGGTGATCGGAATCGCCAGCACCAGGCCGACAGCGCCCCAGATCCATCCCCAGAACAGTAGCGCGACCGTCACCGCCAGGGGATTGAGCTTCAATCTGCTGCCGAGAAGCTTCGGATAGAGAACGTTGAGCCCCAGAAGATGAATGCCCATCACCGTCAGAACCACCAGCACAAGATCGCCGGGCTCCATCTGTCCCAATCCCACCAGGATCGGCGGCCCCATCGCCAGCACCACTCCCAGATATGGCACAAGGCTGAGAAAGCCGCTCAGAAATCCGACGAAATAAAAGAAAGGAACGTGCAACGCCCAGAAGATCGCGATGCTCGCTCCTGAAACCAGCAGGCCAATCAGCAGATTCCCGACGATGTAGCTGCGCAGCATCTTGCCAATGAGTCCCAATGTTACGAACGCGGTATGCCGATGATGCAGGGGGAACAACATTACGGTCGCGGCACGCGCGTGGTACTGCCAAGTCAGTAAGAAATAGACCAGGAAAGGAATGAACGACACCGCCAGCGCGGTTTCCGCCAGCGACCCAACTCCGTGAGTCAACACATCCGTCCAGTGGGTCAGCGGCCGCACCGTAACCACGTTCACGGTCTCCGGCTCGTTCACTACCTCTCCGCTCTTTTGGATCCTCTCCGCTTGCTGCTGGAACGGCCTCAGGATGGACCGAATCTTTTGCGAGTAGTTCGGCAGGTTGTCGGCAAACCTGATCGCCTGGCTGTACGAGGCGTACGTCACTCCATACAGCAATCCCACCATTAGAAGAACTGCAATCAAGGATCCAAGTGGACGTGGCAAATGCAATCGGCCCAGGCCCTCCACGATCGGTGTCAGCACAAAACTCAGCAGGATGGAAAAGAACAACACTGCCAACAGGGGTTCGGCATAGTACACAAACAAGACGATCAAGCCGATGCCCAACAGCGTCAGCGACCAGTGGTGCTTGCGTGGGGTGTTGGTATCGTCCATTCGGTTGGAATTGTAGATGCCCTGAGACGAGATTCGGAGGGAAAAACCGCTCGGCCTCTTGATAATGATGGGGCGCGGCCTCTTCGCCAACGCCCTCATCATCAAACGATAGGTCGGATTGTGCTACTACATGACCGTGAACGTGCCCTTGCTGCTCGCGGTCCCACCCGCCGTCTTGACCGAGATCTTTCCCGTCTTCGCTCCCACCGGCACCGTCGCCGTGATCGTGGTCCCCGAGTTCACGGTGTAGCTCGTGGCTTTCACCCCGCCGAACTTCACCAGAGAAGCCCCCGTGAGTCCGGTTCCGCTGATCGTTACCTGCGAGCCCACGGATCCGCTGCCCGGAGCAAAACTGCTGACAACAGGAACTGCAAAGAAAGACCCGCTGCTGGTGAGCGTCCCCGACGGAGTCGTAACGGTGACGAATCCAGCCGTGCCGTCAGCAGGTATGACGGCAGTCATGTAACTGTCCGATACGACGTTGAAGCTTGCCGATCCCGTACCAAACTTCACGCTCGTGGTTCCGGTAAATCCTTGCCCAAGAATTTCGACCGTCTGTCCTGCGCTACCCCAACGCGTCACGAGACGCACGAACGGCGGCGCACCATTATCAAGGCTGTAGATCACGCCCCCCGTTTTGTTCGGGGGGGCGGAGCCTACAGTCAAACCATAGATTTTCCCGTTGGTGTGCTGCATCGGCGTGGCCTGCTCAAGGTATCCATGGATGCCGTCGAAGGCGTAGAGCAGGTTGTAGCTGCCGCTGCTGGACACGCTGAACAGATTTCCATTGGGTACGTTCCCATCGCTTTTTCCCGCTGTGGTCGCGCCATAGAACTTCCCATCGCTCGCCGCGACCAGTCCGGCATCCGGGTACATCCCGTCGTTGTTGAGGTCGAGGCCGAATTCGTGCAGCTTGGTGAACTTACCCCCGGTGGAAAGTTTAAAGACGACGCCGAACCCTCCCGATCCGTTAGCGCTGGCGGTTCCGTAGAGAAAGCCGTCGTTCCCTTGGGTGACTGGTCCCACTAGGTTGGTGCCGTTAGCAAAGTCGCCGGCGAAGATCGTTTTCATCGCGCCGGCTGGCGTCATCCGAAACACGGTTCCCTGTTCAGTCACCCCTCCGGCGGTAGTCGTGCCATACAAGTTTCCATCGTTGCCCAGTGCGAGTGGCCCGAAACTGCAGGCCGCGATCCGTACATCGTTCGTGGAATTGATGGTCTTAAACTTGCCAGACGATGTGATCGAGTATGCCGTCCAGGGCGGATTGAAGCCGCAGTTCGTCCCGTAAAAACTTCCGTTCTTGCCCTGCACCAGGCCCGGACGCGGCTCCGACCCATCCGTTCCATTGAAGCTGTGTAGAGTAGTGAGCACTCCTGCAGGCGTGATCTTGAACACCGTCCCCAGATTGCTCGCCCCGCCAAAGCGGGTCGTGCCGTAGAAGTTGCCGTCGGTGCCCAGGATGAGCCCGCCATCCGGGTTCCGGCCATCCAAGCCGGAGAAGTTGTAAATGGTGGTGAATACACCCGTCGGCGTCATCTTAAAGACTGTTCCCATGCCGGAAGTACCGCCGGCATCGGTGGTCCCATAGAGATTCCCGTCGCGGCCCTGAGCGAGCACGTCGGGATACTGCGGCGAACAGCCCTCCACCGCGCAATCGAAATCGTGCAGGTCGGTGTAGACCTGCGCCCACGAAGGCGAAATCGCGACTAGCCACAGCGCACATCCCAAAACAATGGACATCGGGCGGCCACAGCTGCCGCGCCTCGCGAACGAGGCTCCCGTAAAGCGTGACATAACTCCTCCTGAGGGCGAGCTGGGGCTGCTCACCCCGACCAGGGATTCTTCCCCTACCTGTACCTGTGACAACGAGCACGAAATTGGCTCAAAGTGAGTGTGTGGGACGGGCATTCTTGCCCGCCAGCCGGGTCGGTCTGAGCAGTCTGGCGATTCCCGCCCAGCCGGATCGGGCTGATAATCGGCCGTGCCGTTTTGACCCGGCAACCTTGTCCGGCATTTCAATTGTTGGGTTGACTGCCCCCACCCGCTCACGAAATGATCGCTTCCGTGGACCCGCAATCGCCAAACGCGCCCGAATCCCGTCCCGTCCGAATCCTGGCTCTCGATGTAGGTTCCAAGCGGATCGGCGTCGCCATTTCCGATCCCTTGGGAATCACCGCCCAGGGCCTCGACACCATCCAGCGCCAGAACAAGCATCGGGACCTGGAAGCCCTGGGACGCCTGCTCACCGAATACGAAGTGAAAGAAATTGTGGTGGGATTGCCCCTGCGCCTAAGCGGCGCTGAAGGCACGCAGTCGGAGAAGATGCGGGCCTTCGCGGAGCAGCTGCAGTCTCATTTCAGAGTGACTGTCCACCTCTGGGATGAGCGCTGGACCTCAACGCAGGCCAACCGCCTGCTGCGAGAAGCCGACCTGTCAATCGAAAAGCGCGGCAAAGCCGTCGACCGCATGGCCGCGGTCCTGATTCTACAATCCTGGTTGGAAGCGCACCCGTAGCTGCGAGCTTCGAACCACGAGCAAAATTGCTCACACGTGGGAAGTTAAGTAAGAAAGGAAGAAAGAAATTGTATCCCAGTACGGGCTTCGCTTTTCGCTGGAGCCGAGAGGAAATGCCTGGATCTCTTGACTTAAGCCCGTAGCTCAAAGCTCGAAGCTCGTAGCTCCCTACGATGCCAGTTCGCTCAACTCCGGGAATCGCAGATTGCACTTCGTCAGAGCCTTCGACAGGACCTGCTCGATCTGCGACTCGACACAGTTTCGCGAGATCGCCATCTCGCTGACCAGCAGATACCGCGCCCGTTCCAGCATCTTCTTCTCCCGGAACGACAGCGACTTGTTCTGGTTCAGCACCAGCAGGCTCTTCAGCACCGCCGCCACGTCCAGCAGAGAGCCGGTACGCATGCGCTCGGAGTTTTCTTTGAACCGGTCTTTCCAGTCGGCGGCGTTCGCGCAATCTGCCGACGAAAGGTAGTCCACAATCTTCTGGACTTCCCCGTTGCGCACCACCCGCCGCAGGCCAACGTTCCCGACATTGTGGAACGGGATCATCACCTTGAGACTGCTGGCTGCGATTTTCAACAGGTAGAACTTCTCCACAGCGCTGCCGATGGTTCGGCTGCTGATCTGTTCGATAATTCCAACACCGTGGTTAGGGTAAACGACCTTGTCGCCTATCTGGTAAACGCCGTCGGTATTCATGGAGGGAACCTCACCCGAACGTGCGAAACACTAATGAGAGTCTAGTCGAGAACCGCTCCTAAAGGCAATTCCGGGAAGGGCTTCCGGGAAACGACGACCGCTCTTTCCGCCGCTCTATGACCCTAACTCATTGCTTCTGCGCAAGTTCCACCCAGCTTTCTAGCTTCTGGACTCGGGTCAGCCGGGCTCCCGGTTTATAATGCCCAAACGCATGACCGAACACATTAAGAAGAAGCTCCGGGACGAGCTTACGACGCTCGAGTATGAACTGGCTCACGATATTCCCCGGGAGTTGAAGAAGGCCGTGGCCATGGGCGATCTCAGCGAGAACGCCGAGTATCACATGGCCAAGCAGCGCCAGGAGTATCTCAAGGCGCGCATCCGCCAGCTCGGCAAGCGGCTCGCTGACCTTTCGCTCATCAACATGAACAGCATTCCCAAAGACAAAGTCGGCCTCGGCTCGACTGTTACCGTTTTCGACTCAACCAAGGACGAAGAAGTCGAATACAAGCTCGTGACCAGCGAAGAGTCCGACGTCGCCGCCGGAAAAATCTCTACCACCTCGCCCATCGGCCGCGCCCTGCTCAACAAGAAAGTCGGCGACACCGCGACCGTAGTTACTCCAAACGGTAATCGAGAACTCGAAGTGCTCAAGCTCTCCACCATCCACGACGAAGCCGAACCGGAGGAAGACGAGCCGGAAGCGAAAGCCCTATGACCTGGACCAGCGGAGTCGGCCGCGTCTGCGGAGCGTTGCTCGACTGGATCGTGCGCATGCTCGCGCTCGCCCGCATCAATCCCAACGCCCTTACTCTCGCCGGGCTCGCCGTCAACACCTTTGCCGCCGTCCTGTTCGGCTCCGCCAACGGAGACAACCAGCGCCGCATGTTCTTTTATGCCGGCCTGGTCATCATCGGATCCGGCTTCTTCGATCTCGTCGATGGCCGCGTAGCGCGCGCCTTGAACCGCGTCAGCCTCTTCGGAGCCTTCTTCGATTCCGTCGTCGATCGCTACAGCGACGCCTCGCTCTTCTTCGGACTGCTCGTCTATTACGCTCGCGGTAACCGCTCGTTCTACGTCGTCCTGACCGCGCTCGTCATGATCAGCTCCATCATGGTCAGCTATGCCCGCGCCCGCGCCGAGTCCCTCATCGGCACCTGCCGCGTCGGATTCATGGAGCGCCCCGAGCGCCTGGTCCTGATCATCATCGGAGCT
>Ga0335085_10007697_pt1 | contig 16595 bp, 15 predicted proteins | sample Lox_Sample_45_FD_206712 | JGI IMG/M metagenome (GOLD analysis project Ga0335085, IMG submission 206712) | Soil microbial communities from Loxahatchee National Wildlife Refuge, Florida, United States - Lox_Sample_4.5 | ecosystem: Environmental > Terrestrial > Soil > Wetlands | place: USA...
TCCATCCCAGCCAGCAGAACACCTTCACCGGTCGGCTCACGCCGGACATGCTCGACCAGGTGTTCGCGCGAGCGCGTCACTTGATCAGCGCCAGCACCTCGCCGACGGCGTAGACCATGGCGATGATCCCGAGCGCGGCGCCGACGCTGTAGCGCAGCGGCTTGTCCTCGGCGTTGATCGTGAAGTGTGCGCCGATACGCGCGCCGGGGATGACACCGATGGCGAGGGCAAGGGCGAACGTCCAGTCGATATGGCCGAGATACCAGTGAGTCAGCGTGCCGGGGATGGCAAAGATCCCGACGCACGCGAGCGACGTCGCGATCGTCTCCTTGAGGGGGATACCGACCCACGCCGAGAACGCCGGGACCATGAGGATCCCCCCGCCGATGCCGAGCAGCCCCGACAGCGCGCCCGCCGCGATCCCGATCGTCGCCAGGCGCCACCATTCGTCCTGCATCGGCTGCCCGGCGCGCTCGAGCGTGCGCACCGTCGGGAAGGCCGTCCGGTACGCGGTGTACGCGACGAGCGCCGCGGTCAGGATCATGAGAGCGTGCCCGTTGCCCGGTACCGCGCCCGACAGGCGCGAGCCGACGACCGAGGCCGGAACGCCGAACGCGGCGGTAATGACGACGACTTGCGGCAGGATCATCCGCTCGCGCTGGTATCGCAGGGATCCCGAGACCGACGACGGCAGGATCGACGGCAATGTCGAACCGATCGCCTGCAACGCGGTCGCGCCGAGGGCACGTATCGCCGGAGTCGAGATCACTGCGCCGCCGATGCCGAACATGCCCGAGAGGATCCCGGTCGCGACGCCGACGAGCACCGTGATCGTGATCTCGGTCCAGAGCGGCATCGGCGCAAAGTAGCCGCCTGAGCACGCGTGCCCCGGAAGCACCACATACCCATGGGAACGGCGCCGCGGAACGGGTTACGCTCGTCGTCATGACGAGCGAACTCGACCTCCGCGGCGTGTGGGTTCCCCTCATCACGCCGTTCGACGCCCGAGGCGCCGTCGACGTCGCGGCCATCGAGCGGTTGTGCCACGAGTGCGCGACCGCCGGAGTCAGCGGCATCGTGGCACTCGGAACCACGGGCGAGGCGAGCTCGCTCGACGCGGGCGAGAAGCACGTCGTGATCGATGCCGTCGCGCGGGCGTGCGGCGCGGCCGGTTTGCGGGTGATCGTCGGTACCGGCTCGAACAACACCGATGCGACGATCCGCGCCACGGCGGAGCTCGCGGGCGTGCCCCACGTCGTGGGCGCGCTCGTCGTCGTTCCCTACTACGTCCGGCCGTCGGTCGCGGGAATCGTCGCGCACTTCCGCGCGGTCGCAACCGAGAGTCCGGTTCCGGTCGTCGTGTACAACATCCCGTCCCGAACGGGTCGCGATCTCGGTGCTGCCGGACTCCTCGAGCTGGCCTCGGTCCCGAACATCGCGGGCGTGAAGCAGGCCGTCGCCACGCTCGATGCCGACACGCTCGAGGTGCTCGCCAACGCACCCGATGGCTTCGGTGTGCTGGGTGGCGAGGACACACTGCTGTTCCCGCTCATGTGCATGGGTGCGGTCGGCACGATCTCCGCGGCGGCGCACCTGTGCACCGAGCGCTTCGTCGCCATGATCGAATGCGGGCTCGCGGGCAAGATCGAGGACGGCCGCGCCCACGCGGAGGCGTTGCTGCCGGTGATCCGCGCCGCATATGCCGACCCGAATCCGGCGATCTTCAAGGGGGTGCTGCACGCGCAGGGCCGCATTGCGACCCCCGACCTGAGGCTCCCCCTGACGAACGGCTCACCCGAGAACATCCGCCGCTGCCTCGATGCGGTAGCGCACGCGTCGCACCCGTAGCCTTCACGGAGTGACCCGCCGCGCTGCCTGGTTCCTCATCGCGCTGTGCGTCTGGTCGCTCTACATCTGGATCACGCTCATCGTGATCATCGGGCGCCAGGATCATCCGATCAGCTTCAAGGTCGTCCACGACACGCTCGCGGTGATCTCGATCGCGTTCGGCATCGGCGCGGGCTATGTCGGCTGGAAGGTGCTCCGCTCGCGCTGACGCGCCACCTGCGCTACGGACGGTTGCAGTTCGAATGGCCGGCGGCAGCGGGCACCGCCGCAGCCGTCTTCGACGTCATCGCCATTGTCGTGCCGTCGAACGTCGTCACCGCGCCCACGCCGCCGAGCCGTCCGTACCGGTTGCGCATCTCCGCAATGGACGCGCCATCGTTGACGTCGACGCTGAACGACGCCGTGAACCGGGGGTCTTGCTGTCGGGTCGCCGCGGCCTGGCTCGGGAAATCGCGCTCGAAGATGGTGTAGGCGCGCGCTCTGTCGACGTAGCGGAATCCCTGTACCTCGGGATCGGATGTGAGCCGCGCCCGGACGATCGAGATTGCCTTCGGCGTTGTCCCGGGGCGCATGACGATCTGCAGGTCGTCGCCGAGCGCGGCCGAGACGTCGAACACGGACGCGGCACCCGCGAGCGACTGGCTCAGCCGGCGGGCCGCCCCCGAGACGGGTCGGGACGTCTGCACCGCATAGCCGTCGCTACCCTCCAGCTCGCACAACGCCGGACGGATCGACGCGGGCGGAAGTTCGTACCCGCGCACGCCGCGCGACAAACCGGCATACCGTGCGACGACGGATGACGTGTCCAACATCGCCGCGACGCGTGTACTCGCCGGTACGACGATCAACTGAACGTGCGTGAGTCGGGTCAGTGAGACCTCCTTCCCGTCGGAACGCACGACCGCGCCCCGGCCCCGGTCGCGGTGCTTGACGATGGCAACCGCGGACACGCCGACCGTCACCACGAGCAGCACTCCGAGCAAGGGACCCGCCACGCGCCATCGGCGTGGCTCGTCGCTCTCCATCGTCACCCTCCCGCCCGTCGGGCTCCGCGCACTGCTACGACCGTGGCATCCGATTCAGTTGCCGATCTCCATCGCGGTGTCGAGCAAGGCAAGTTGCTCGGCGTCGTGCACCGTGGAGCTCCCGGTCGCCGGGCTCGGGCTCTCGATGCGTGCGATGACGTCGACCGCTCGGCCGGACGCGATCTCTTCCAGCCGGCGACGGGCGAAGTAGCGGGCGCCCATGTTGCCGGGCTCCTCCTGCGCCCACACGATCTCGGCGTCCGTGTAGCGCGAGAGCACCGATTCCAACTCGGCGCGTGGCCACGGGTAGAGCTGCTCGAGCCGCACGACTGCCACACGCGTCCCGTCGGTGTCGCGGCGCGCGAGCAACTCCTGACCGAACTTGCCGCTGCAGAAGATGACGCGGTCGACCTGTGCCGGGGGTGACGGGTCGTCGAGCACAGGTTCGAACCCACCCGTCGTGAAGGCCGCCACCGGCGAGGCGGTCGCCGGCATCCGTAGGTACCGCTTCGGCGTCATGATGACGAGGGGCTTACGGGTGGGATCGTGCACCTGTCGCCGCAGGACGTGGAAGTACTGCGCGGACGTCGTGGGGTACACGACGCGGATGTTGTCCTGCGCGCACAGCACCAGGAAGCGCTCGAGACGCGCCGACGAGTGCTCCGGGCCCTGCCCTTCGAAGCCGTGGGGGAGCAGCATCACGAGACCGCTGCGCTGGCCCCACTTGTCTTCCGCGGCAACGATGAACTGATCGATGATCGTCTGGGCGCCGTTGTCGAAATCGCCGAACTGCGCCTCCCAACACACGAGCGCGTCGTGATCGGAGACGGAATAGCCGTACTCGAAGCCGAGCGCGGCGAACTCGGAGAGCACCGAGTCGTAGATCATGAACGGCGCGGCGTCGTTGCCGAGGTGCTCGAGCGGCGTGTACTCCTGCTCGGTCCGATGGTCGACGACGGTTGCATGGCGCTGGCTGAAGGTGCCGCGTCGCGTGTCCTGGCCGGCGACCCGCACGGGTGTGCCTTCGAGCAACAGCGATCCGAACGCGAGCGCTTCGGCGAGCGCCCAATCGACCTGGTCGCCGTCGAACGCGGTCCGGCGATTCGCCAGGATCCGCGCGAGCTTCGGATGCGGTTCGAACCCGTCCGGGAAGGTTGTGAGGGCCGTCACGACCTGGTCGAGTCGCGCACGCGGGACGCCCGTATCGATGTATGCGGGCGCCGGCTCCGGTGCGACGGCGGTCAGTGCGGCGCGGGGGCGAGTGCTCGCCTTCGTCTCGTCGAAGGCCTCCTCCATGCGCGCGCGGAAGTCGTCGAGCGCGTGTTCGGCCTCTTCGAGCGTGAGATCGCCGCGGTTCACCAACAACTCCGTGTACAGCTTGCGGATCGAGCGGCGCTTCCCGATCAACTCGTACATGTGTGGCTGGGTGAAGGCCGGTTCGTCGCTCTCGTTGTGGCCGTAGCGCCGGTAGCACACCATATCGACCACGACGTCCTTCTTGAAGGCGTTGCGGAACTCGAACGCCAGCCGGATCGTGCGCACCGCGGCTTCGGGATCGTCGCCGTTCACGTGGAAGATCGGCGCCTGAACCGCCTTGGCGATGTCGGTCGCGTACACCGTCGACCGGGCGAACCCGGGCTTCGTGGTGAAGCCCACCTGATTGTTCACGACGACGTGCACGGTGCCGCCGACGTCGTAACCCGGAAGCTCGGAGAGATTGAGCGTCTCCGCGACGACGCCTTGGCCGGCGAAGGCTGCGTCGCCGTGGATGAGCACCGAGAGCACGTGGTCGTGACCCGTGTCACCCAGACGATCCTGCTTCGCCCGGGCCATTCCCTCGACGACCGGGTCGACCGCCTCGAGATGGCTCGGGTTCGCGGCCAGGGTGATCACAATCGACGCGCCGGACGACGACGTGAACTTTCCCGTCGCGCCGACGTGGTACTTCACGTCGCCCGAGCCCTGAGGAACGTTCGGATCGAGCTCGCCTTCGAACTCACGGAAGATCTGCTCGTACGACTTCCCGATGACGTTGGCGAGCACGTTGAGCCGCCCGCGGTGCGCCATGCCGATCACGACCTCCTCGAACCCGTCGTTCGCCGCGCCGTCGATGAGGAAGTCGAGCATCGGGATGAGCGTTTCCGCGCCTTCGAGGCTGAAGCGCTTCTGACCCAGGAACTTCGTGTGGAGGAAGCGTTCGAAGGCTTCGGCGCCGTTCAGGGCGGAAAGGATGCGCCGCTTGTCGTCCAGGCTCGTCTCGCCGTGAACGCCTTCGACCTCTTGCTGGATCCACGCCTTCTGATCCGGCTCCTGGATGTGCATGTACTCGACGCCGATGGTGCGCGCGTACGCGTCGCGTAGTACGCCAAGGATGTCGCGCAGCTTCATGTGGTCGCGACCTGCGAGCCCCCCGGTGGGGAACTCGCGGTCGAGATCCCAGATCGTCAGGCCCCAATGATTGGGGTCGAGCTCTTCGTGAGTGCGCGGCTCCTTCAGGCCGAGCGGATCGAGGTTCGCGATCAGATGGCCCCGGACCCGGTACATGTTCACGAGCTGCTGGACCGCGATGATCTTGTCCTGCGCCTCGATCGATCCCTCGACCGGACTGCGGTCGGCCGACCAGCGCGCGGGCTCGTAGGGCACGCCGAAGCTCGCGAAGATGTCGTCGTAGAACGCGCCGCCGCCGAGCAGGAGATCATGGATCGTCGCGAGGAACTCGCCGCTCTCGGCGCCCTGGATGATCCGATGGTCGTAGGTGCTCGTGAGGGTGACGGTCTTGCTCACGCCGATCTCCGCGAGTGTCTGCGGATCGGCGCCCTCGTACTCGGGCGGATACGTGATCGCGCCCACGCCCACGATCACTCCCTGACCGGGCATGAGGCGCGGCACGGAGTGCAGAGTGCCGATCGTTCCCGGGTTCGTGACGGAAACGGTCGTTCCCGCAAAGTCGTCGAGCGTCAGCTTGTTGGTGCGGGCGCGGCGGATGAGGTCTTCGTACGCGGCGTGGAACGACGCGAAGTCGAGCGTGTCGGCGTTCTTGATATTCGGCACGAGCAGGGTGCGGGTTCCGTCCGACTTCTGCTGGTCGATCGCGAGCCCCAGGTTCACGTGATCGTGGCGCACGACACTCGGAGTAGCGTCGACGAAACCGAAGCTCGCGTTCATGTTCGGCACGGTGCGGAGCGCTCGTACCACCGCGAAGCTGATGAGGTGCGTGAAGCTGACCTTGCCGCCGCGGTCGCGCGCGAGCTGGTTGTTCAGGATCTGCCGGTTGATCTCGAGCAGTTTGGCGGGCAGGGCGCGCACCGACGTTGCCGTCGGCACGCCGAGGCTCGCCTCCATGTTCTCGACGATCCGGGCCGACGCGCCCCGCAACACTTGCGGTGACTCACCGTCGAGTGTGACCGGGGCGCGGGTGGAGTCGCGGGCCGCCGGCCGCCCTGCGGGTTCCGATGCCGGTGTGACCGGCGCGACCACCGATGCCGGCGCAACCGGCGCAACCGGGGGCGGCGCAGGTGCGGAGGTCGCCGCGGCTGAGGTCGCGATCGCGACCTCAGCTCGCGGTTCGTAGTCGGCGAAGAACTCGCGCCAACCGGCGGAAACCGCGTTCGGGTTCTCGCGGTACAGGCGGTACATCTCGTCGATCAGGCCCGCATTGGGCCCGAGTTCGGCGAGGCGAGACCGGGCCGGCGTCGCGTCGGTCGTCATCGTGAACAAACCTCGTTCCGGGGCCGGGCGGTGGCCCCTCTTCAGCTCGCGAGCGTATGACACCCGATCGGCCGATTCGTACCCCCGCTGAGCGCACCCGGCGCGAGCTGCGAGGTCAGCGCCGCACGAGCTGGCCGAGACGGAACGCGAGGTCGAGCGACTGGCGGGCATTGAGGCGCGGGTCGCAGCGTGTCTCGTACTTGTCCTCGAGTTGCTCGCCCCGGAGGTCGTCGCCGCCGCCGAGACACTCGGTGACGTCGTCGCCCGTCAGCTCGATATGGACCGCGCCCGGCCATACATCGGCCGCGCGGCACGCCAGAAAGAACTGCTCGACTTCGTGCATCACCGCGTCGAAATGGCGCGTCTTGTAGCCGCTCTCGTGCGTGTACGTGTTGCCGTGCATCGGATCGCACGCCCACACGACCGGATGACCGGCCCGGGAGACCGCCCGCAACAAAGGCGGCAGGTTCTCGGCGACCCGGTCCGCGCCCATGCGGCTCACGAGAACGAGCCGGCCCGGCTCGCGGGCAGGGTCGAGCCGCCGGCACAGCGCGACCGCGTCCTCGGGAGTGGCGTCGGGGCCGAGCTTCACGCCGACCGGGTTCTGCACGCCGGAAAGGAATTCGACGTGCGCGCCGTCGACCTGCCGCGTTCGCTCACCGATCCACAACAAGTGTGCCGAGCAGTCGTACCAATCGTCGGTGAGGCTGTCGCGGCGGGTGAGCGCCTCCTCGAACCCGAGGATCAGGGCCTCGTGGGACGTGTAGAAGTCGACCTCGTGCAGCTGTACCTCGTGGGCGAGGTCGATGCCGCACGCCGCCATGAAGCGCAGTGCGCGCTCGATGCCGTCGGCCAGCTCCTCGTAGCGGCGTCCCTCCCGCCCGGACGCGATGAACTCGAGGTTCCATTGGTGCACGCGATTCAGGTCGGCGAAGCCGCCTTTCGTGAACGCGCGCAGGAGGTTGAGCGTGGCGGCGGCCTGGTGGTAGCCGCGCAGCATCCGCTGGGGGTCGGGACGCCGGGCGATCGCGTCGAACGCGTAGTCGTTGACGATGTCGCCGAGGAACGACGGAAGGTCCTGGCCGTTACGCGTCTCGATCGGGGACGATCGGGGCTTCGCGAACTGACCGGCGATGCGGCCGACCTTCACCGTCGGGACGCCACTGCTGTACGTGAGCACGACCGACATCTGCAAGATCACTTTGAGCTTGTCGCGGATGCTGTCGGCGGTGAAGTCGGCGAACGACTCGGCGCAATCGCCCGCGTGCAGCAAGAACCCTTCGCCCTTGCTCACCGCGGCGAGCGACTCCCGCAGCGATCGGGCCTCGCCCGCGAACACGAGCGGGGGCATGCGCCGCAGCTCGTCGTGCACGCGTTCGAGCTCGTCGGGATCGGGCCAGTCGGGCTGGTGCGCGGCCGGGCGTGAACGCCAGCTCGTGGGCTGCCAGTCGAAATTTCCGAGCGGGATGGGCGCGGTCATGGATTCAGAGGTAGTTGCCGGGAGTGCGCTCGGTGGGGGCGCCGACTTGGAGTGACGGCCGGCCGCGCATCTCCTCGAACTGGCGCTGCGCCTGCACCTGTTGCGTGAACAGCGTCGCCTGGATCCCGTGGAACAGGCCTTCGAGCCAGCCGACGAGCTGGGCCTGCGCGATCCGGAGCTCGGCGTCGGTGGGAGTCTCGCCGGAGAACGGCAGCGTCACGGCGGAGAGCTCCTCGCGCAGGTCGGGGGACAGGATGTCCTCCAGCTCGTGGATCGAGCGCTCGTGAATCTCCTTCAGTGAGCGGCGACCCGCGTCGTCGAGCGGCGCGCGGCGCGCCTCGTCGAGCAGTGCGCGGACCATGGCGGCGATGCGAATGAGCTTGGTCGGCCGACGGACCTGCTCGTCGCCGTCGGTCTCGCCTTCCGGCAGCAGCATCGGAAGGTCGACGACCTCAGGGGTGACCGGACCCTCGGGGGTGACCGGGCCCTCGCCGGTGTGATCGTCGGAGCCGGGTTGTATCTGGGTCACGAGGGGCCATGCTACCGGCCGCGCCGGCCGGGCCTCCGGGCGAATTCAGACGAGGGCGGTCTTGCGCCGGGGTGCCGGGCCGTCGAGCGTGACGAGGTTCGCAAGCCGCGGATCGTTCGAGAACACTTCGACGATCTGCTCCCGCATGCCGAGGCGCCGCTGCAGTCGCTCGACCTCGAGCTCTTGGTTCCAGAGCACGAATGTGACGACGATGCCCTCGTTCCCCGCCCTCGCGGTGCGACCCGAACGATGCACGTACGACTTGTGCTCCTCCGGCGGGTCGTAGTGCACGACCACGTCGACGTCGTCGACGTGGATGCCCCGGGCGGCGACGTCGGTTGCGACGAGCACGGCGTGCTCGCCCTCCTTGAAGTCCTTCAGCGCCTTCTCGCGCGCCGACTGCCGTAGGTCGCCGTGGATCGCGGCCGCCGCCACGCCCTCGCGCTTCAGCTGCGACACGAGCTTGTCGGCGCCGCGCTTGGTACGCACGAACACCATCGTGCGCGTCACGCCGTTGGCGATGGCCGCCAAGACCTTGATGCGGTCGAGATCGTGCACCTTCAAGAAACGGTGGACCATCTCTTCGACGTCGCGCTCCTCCGCCGCCACCTCGTGCAGCACGGGTTCGTGCATGTAGCGCCGCACGAGCACGTCGACCTCGCGGTCGAGCGTCGCTGAGAACAGCAACGTCTGGCGGTTGTCGCTCACCTTGCGCATGATCCATTCGACCTGCGGCAGGAAGCCCATGTCGGCCATGCGATCAGCCTCGTCGATGATGAGGATCCCGATCGCGTCGAGGTCGAGCTCGCGCCGCTCGAGGAGGTCGATCAGCCGTCCGGGAGTGGCGACCGCGATCTCGATCTTGCGCCCGAGGTTGCGAATCTGGCGATCCATCGACGTGCCGCCGTAGAACGCGGCGACGCGTACCCCGATCTGCTTGCCGATCGGGCTCAACACGTCGACGACCTGCTTGGCGAGCTCCCGCGTCGGTACGAGCACCAACGCGGTCGGGTGCCCGGGCTTCGCCGCTCTCACGGTCTGGAGGGCCGGGAGGCCGAACGCGAGCGTCTTGCCCGATCCGGTCTTCGCCTTGCCGCAGACGTCCCGGCCGGCGAGCGCATCTTCGATGGTCGCGGCCTGGACGGGAAACGGCTCGTCGATGCCCTGCGCCGCGAGGGCGTCGACGATCTCGGCCCTCAGGCCGAGCTCTCGGAATGTGGTCACGTTTCTCCTCAACCTGTTCGTCTTCGGAGGCCGATCCTCGGCATCTCCGGACGGAAACAGATGAGGGACGGCCGCGGGTCCTTCTCGTCGTTACGGGAACCCGAACCACCAGAATAGCTGGTCAGACCACGGGTCCGGCGCCATCACCCCCGAGACCGGCCGGGTGCTCAGCCTTTGCGGTACCGCAGGACCGACAGGACCCCGAAGACGGCGCTGATCGCCGCGCCCCATAAGAGGGTGCCGACGACGTAGTAGCCCGTCGGGTGCGGTAGGTGCTGGGCGGCCCCCGACCCGAGGACGAGCGAGCGCACCGCGTTCACCATCACCGTGATGGGTTGGTGCTCCGCGAACGGTTGCATCCAGCCCGGCATGCTCGAGACCGGCACGAACGCGCTCGACACGAAGGTGAACGGGAACACGAGCAGCGAGATGCCCTGCGCGGCCTGCGCGGTCCCCGCCATGAGCCCGATGTAGATGAACACCCACGAGAATGCGTACGCGGCCACGATGCACAGCCCGAACGCCGCGAGTCCGTCGAGCGCGCTCGCGTGCAGGCGAAATCCGACGAGGAACCCGATCGCAGTCGTGATCGCGAGCCCCCAAGTGCCGGTGATGGTGTCGGCGAGGGCGCGCCCCGCCATGACGCTCGTGCGCGGGATGGGCAGTGATCGCAACCGGTCGATGAAGCCCGCCTCCAGGTCTTCGGCGACACCGGACGCGGCACTCGACCCCGAGAACAGCACGCTCGTGAGGACGAAGCCGGGAACGAGGAAGTCGACGTAGGGGATGCCGCCCGTGTCGATCGCGCCGCCGAAGACGTACCGGAAGATCAGCAGGAACATCGCGCCCTGGATCGTCCCGACGACCGCGAGCTGCGGGCTACGAACGAATTTGCGGACGGTGCGGCGCGCGACCTCGATTGTCGTGGTGGTCGGGCCGGCGGTTCGGTGCGGTGCGGTGATCGAGGGTGCGGTGATCGAGTAGGTCTGCATCAAGCCGTCTCTCCGTCGGAGGCGCCGTTCGGTGAGGCGCCCGTCAAGGCCAGGAACACTTCGTCGAGGGTGGGGCGGCGGAGCGCGACATCGTCGATCTCGACACCGAGGCCGGCGACGATGCGCACCGCGTCGGTCAGCCGTTCCGGACCGGCGTCGACCGCGATGGCGAGCCGGCGGGTCCCCTCGTCGACGCGCGGCTCGCTGTTGCCGAGTTGCGCGAGCGCGGAGGCGAGCGCGCCGAGAGAGTGGCCGTCGCGCGCGTGGATCTCGACGACGTCCTGCCCCGCGCTCGTCTTCAGCTCGTCGGGTGTGCCGTTGGCGATCACCCGCCCGTGGTCGATGATGACGATCTGCTCCGCGAGTTGATCAGCCTCGTCGAGGTACTGCGTTGTGAGCAGGACGTCGGTCCCGGTGCTGACGAGGTCGCGGATGGTCTCCCACAGCTCGATGCGGCTGCGCGGATCGAGACCGGTCGTGGGCTCGTCGAGCAGCAAGAGCTTCGGTGCGCCGACGAGGCTCGCGCCGAGGTCGAGCTTGCGCCGCATACCGCCCGAGTACGTCTTCACCCTGCGGTCGGCGGCTTCGACCAACCCCATCCGTTCGAGCACGACGTCGGTGTTCGCTCGCGCACTCCGTGCGCCGAGGCCGAAGAGTCGCGCGATCATGTCGAGGTTCTCGCGTCCGGTCATCGTCGGTTCGACCGCGGCGTACTGACCCGCGAGCCCGATCAGTCTCCGCACCTCCTGAGGTTGCTTCAGCGCGTCGACGCCTGCGACGTGCAAGCTGCCGTCGTCGGGTCGCAAGAGTGTGGCGACCGACCGTACGAAGGTGGTCTTACCGGCGCCGTTCGGGCCGAGCAGGGCGACGACGTGACCGTTGTCCGCGACGAGGTCGAGACCGTCGAGCGCGCGCACCTGCTTGTAACACTTGGTGAGGCCGTGTGCCTCGACGAGCGCTGTCATCCTTCGTCCTCCTCGGTGGGAAACCATTGGCGCGGCGCGGAGTCGTTCATGTGGAACCCGCGCCACTCGTCCAGACCTTCGAGCTTGTTGTGCTCGATGTCGGCGATGAGGCCTTGCACGAAGTCGATCTCGGCGCGGAGCAACGCGTTGCCGTACTCCGACTCGAGCATGAACAGGCGGGGGAGGCCGTGGTCGCGTGCGAGCGCGTACGTCGCCTCTGCTTGGTGGAGCTTGATCTCGAGCGCGGTCGCGCGCACGCGCAACAGCGCGAGGACGTCGTCGGGGGGGAGCCCGGGCAACAGCGAGAGGGCGGCCTCGAATTGCAAGTACTCCTTCACCGGCGTCGAAACGAGCTCGGAGAGCCACTCGGTCAGCTCGCGCACGCCGAGCGGCGTGATCTCGTACACGGTCCGCTCGGGGCGCTTGCCTTCGCGGACGGTCTCGCGCGGTTCGATCAGCCCGCGACCGGCGAGCGCCTCGACGACGCTGTACAGCGAACCGAAGTTGAGGCGGATGGTCTCGTGTTTGGCCCGGCTCCGGAGGGTCTGGGCGACCTCGTACGGGTGCATCGGGCGTTCGTACAGGCAACACAGGATCGCCAGCGCCAGCGGGTTTGCGCGGTTGCGGGGCACGCGGGACAGAATATCAGGAACAGAGTATTTGGCAAGGAGTAAATTACGGCTTCGCAGGCGGGTCGGGGGAGGAGGGGTTACCGTCGGTCGCGTGCCGTACGCGACCAGGCCGATGCACGACGCCGACTCCCACATCATGGAGCCGGCCGACTGGCTGCACCCCTACCTGGATACCCGCACGAGGGAACGGCTCCCCCTGGTCTGGACGAACGCGAACGAGGACACCACCCCCGCGGACGCGGTCGAACGTGCCACCGCGCTGCACCGCGACGACGCCTACCGCGCCGAGGACGCGGCGCAGATCACACTGCGCAAGAACTTCCTCGCGACCGGTTCGTTCCTGAACCGCGATCGGGCCGCCGCGCTCGACCTGCTCGGCTTCTCCAGCCAGCTCGTGTTCGACACGTTCACGAGCCCGCACGCGTTGCGTTTCGACCGCGACGGAGATCACTCGCTCGCCGTCGCGTTGGCGCGCGCCCAACATCGTGCGGTGATCGACTGGTGCTCCGTCGACCCGCGCCTGCTGCCGGTCACCGTCGTGCCGGTCGGGAATCCTCCCGCCGCGATCAATCTCACGACCGAGGCGATCGTCGCAGGTAGCGCGGCGATCTGGATCGGCCAGTACCCCGCGGGGCATTCGCCGAGCCACATTTCGCTCGAGCCGATGTGGGCGGCATGCGCGGAGGCGGGTGTGCCGGTCGTGTTGCACGTGGCCGGAGCGGGCGCGAACGTCATGTCGCCCGACTTCTTCGACAACGGTCTCCCTCCCGTTCCCGACTTCCACGGCGGCGACACGAACTTCAAGTCGATCGACTACATGTCGATACCGCTGCCCGTCATGCAGACGTTGAACGCGCTCATCATCGACGGCGTGTTGATGCGCTACCCGTCGCTGCGGATCGGAGTCATCGAGCTCGGTGCGACGTGGGTCCCCGGTTGGATGCGGTCGCTCGATTCCGCGCACGAAGCCTTCCGGAAGAACGAGCAGCGGCTGCAGGGCATGGATCTCCGGCCGGGCGAATACGTCCAGCGCCAGGTACGTGTCACGCCGTATCCGCACGAGGACACCGGCTGGACGATTGCGAACGCGGGCGATCAGGTGTGCATGTTCTCCTCGGACTTCCCGCATGTCGAGGGCGGCCGCAACCCGATCGCGCGCTTCGAGCGCAGCATGGATGCCGCGGGCATCGGTACCGACGCGCGTGAGCGCTTCTACGTCGACAACTTCGCCGACCTGCTCGGCCCGGTGCTCGACCGCCGCGGGATCGTGCGCACGGGTTAGCGCCTCACGACTCGCGGACGGCGCGCAGCGCTCGCCGCCAGACGACGCGGTACGACTCGATACCGTCGAGCGAAAGTGGTCCTTCCGGTCCGGAAGCGATCGAGACACGCTCGGGAACCGTTCCCCAGATCTCCACGTTCGCCTCCGTCCAGGAAGCAACGACCTCTTGGTAGTCGCGCGTATACGTGCGCGCGGAGCAGATCACGAGCCCTACGGGGGTCTTGCGCGGCACGACGTCAAGCACGGCCTCGACGCGCGTCGTCTCGACACCGCCGATGCGCGTCGGGACGACGACCACGTCGGCGCGCTCCATTGCCTTCGCGAGCAGACGCTCATTGCCGGGCGGGGTGTCGACGATGGCGACACCTTCGCCGTCCATGCGGTCCAGCGCCTTCACGAGCAGGCGATCGGTCGGTGCCTCGACCAGGCTCACCCGTTCGAGGTATTGGTCCTCGGAGCTCTCGATCCAGTCGGCCGCGCTCGCCTGCGGATCGGCGTCGACCAGAACGGCCGGCCGGCGGGCGCTCGCGAGCGCGGAGAGGTAGATCGCGGTCGTCGTCTTGGCGACCCCGCCCTTGAGTGCCGCCACGACGATGATCATCGTCCGACGGTATCGAAGACGTCCCCCGTCGGCGCAAGCGTCGGACCGCCGGTCCCGCCTCCCGGGCCCCTCGCAGGCCAACAGGAGGTGAAATCCCGGCGCGGTTCTCGCCAGCCTACCTACGGGTAGGTAGGCTTCTCGGGCATGACTTCGACTACCCCGTGCGACCTCGTCGACGCGCTCACGCCGCAGGTGGAGCGGCTGTTCGAGCGGCACCTCGCCACGACCAAGTCGTGGATGCCACACGAACTGGTCCCGTGGGATCGCGCGGCCGAATCGCAGCCCCGCCGTAGCTGGGATCCCGAGAGCTCGGTGCTGCCCGCGGGCGTGCGCAGCGCGCTCGTCGTCAACCTGCTCACCGAGGACAACCTGCCGTACTACTTCGAGACCATCAACCGGATGTTCGCGAACGAGGTGTGGCGCGGATGGGCGCGCCGTTGGACGGCGGAGGAGATGCGGCACGGCACCGTGATCCGCGACTACATCACGGTCACGCACGCAGTCGACCTCGTCGCGCTCGAAGCCGCGCGCATGGAGCAGGTGTGCGGCGCGCGCGTACCGCAGCCGGACACTGCCGTCGACGCGCTCGCGTACGTCGCGCTCCAGGAGCTGGCGACTCGTATCTCGCATCGCAACACGGGTTGCCTGCTCGGCGACGACGACGGGTACCGCGTCATGGCCCGCGTTGCCGCCGACGAGAACCTCCACTACCTCTTCTACCGTGATCTCGTCAGCGCGGCGCTCGAGGTCGATCCTTCGGCGACCGTGTGCGCGATCGAGCGCCAGGTCCGGCACTTCGAGATGCCGGGGACGGGAATTCGCGACTTCAGCGCGCACGCGGCCGCGATCGCGGCGGCCGGTATCTACGACCTCGTCGTTCACTACGAGCAGGTGCTCGTTCCGGTCGTGTTGCGGCACTGGAACATCGAATCGATCGAGGGTCTGGACGCCGACGCCGAGCAGGCGCGGCAACGCATCGTCGACCACATCGCTCGCCTCGACCGGATCCGGCAGCGGCTTCTGTCGCGCCGATCCAAAGCCGGGGTGAGCGGATAGAGCTACGGGCCCCGCCGTGCAAGCATGGCGGCGTGAGCGTGATCGACGTGCGGGGACTCCGAAAGTCGTACGGCGGGGTCGAGGCCGTTCGCGACCTCACATTTCACGTCGACGAGGGTGAGGTCGTTGCCGTGCTCGGCCCGAATGGCGCGGGCAAGACCACGACCGTCGAGATTCTCGAGGGCTACCGCCGGCGCGACGGCGGCGAAGCGCGCGTGCTCGGGTTCGACCCCGCGGTCGGCGGTGCCGCGTACCGTACGCGCATCGGCATCGTGTTGCAGGAGTGCGGCTTCGACCCGTTCCTCACGGTGCGCGAGGTCGTGACCATGTACGCCGGCTATTACCCCGCGCCGCGGGCGGTCGACGAGGTGATCGAGTTGGTCGGATTGGTCGAGAAGGCGAAGAGCCGTGTTCGAGCACTCTCCGGCGGCCAGCAGCGGCGCCTCGACCTCGCGCTCGGGCTCATCGGCGATCCCGATCTGCTCTTCCTCGACGAGCCGACGACGGGCTTCGATCCCTCGGCCCGCCGGCAGGCGTGGGAGCTGGTCCGGCGGCTCGGCGTCCTCCGCAAGACGGTGCTCCTCACGACCCACTACATGGAAGAGGCGCAGGCGCTCGCCGACCGCGTGGTCGTCATCGCGGCGGGCCGGAAGGTCGCCGACGGCCCGCCGGAATCGATCGGCGGCCGCGCCGACGCCGAGGTCGCCATCCGTTTCGAGCTCCCGGCCGGAACCCGTCCGGCCGACCTCCCGGTCACGGTAACCGAGGAGCTGGGTCGGATCGTCGTCGTCCGGACGCCGCGGCCGACCGCGGTCCTGGGCGAGCTCACCGCATGGGCGCTCGCGCGAGGCGACGAGCTCGCCGGGCTCACCGTGACGCGTCCTTCGCTTGAGGACGTCTACCTCGAGCTCACCGACGATCACGAGAACGGCGCCTCCGAACCATGATCGACGCGTTCGCCGCGACCTACCGCCAGACCCGATGGGAACGGAAGATGTTCTGGCGCAATCCCGCGCTCGCGGGCTTCACCTTCGCGTTCCCGCTCATGTTCCTCGTCATCTACGCCGCGATAAATGGGAATGATCACGTGCACCTCGCCCACGGCACGGCGAGGTTCGCGCAGTACTACGTGCCGGCGATACTCGCTTTCGGCCTCGTTTCCTCGTGCTACACGAACCTTGCGTTCACGATCTCGGTTCGGCGGGACCGCGGGGTGCTGAAGCGCGTACGCGGCACGCCGCTCCCTCCGTTCG
>Ga0335085_10007698_pt1 | contig 16591 bp, 18 predicted proteins | sample Lox_Sample_45_FD_206712 | JGI IMG/M metagenome (GOLD analysis project Ga0335085, IMG submission 206712) | Soil microbial communities from Loxahatchee National Wildlife Refuge, Florida, United States - Lox_Sample_4.5 | ecosystem: Environmental > Terrestrial > Soil > Wetlands | place: USA...
TACCGCTGGAAGCGGCCCAGGGGGGCAGGGTTGCCGGGCTATTCGGAGCGCCGGTCACGCTCGCAGCCGGAAGACTCTGCGCACTGAGGTTGGTGCAGGTGGAGAGCGGGCCGGGGGCACAGAAGAGCGCCATCGGCGCGCCGGAAGAAACCGTGGGCTCCGCGAGGATTTCGTTCTGGGTATCCGCAATCAGGATGCGGAGCATCGCGTAACCCGTGCCCACCGGGTAGGCAAAGAAGCGATAGGGGAAGATCGCGCTGGTGCTGGGAGCCTCGGTGGCTGGCGGCTCTTTGATCAGGGAGAGAGCCGTGGCGCCCTGGGAGACGGCGGTCTGATTGAGCAGGGGGAGTTGGAGATTTTTGGCGCCGGTACCGCGCGGGCAGCCGAAGGCGCCGTCAATGAGGTTGGCGTTGTAGCTGCTGATGGAAAGGGTGGTCCAGCTCGAATTGACGGTGCGGCCCGAATTGACGGGCTGACCGGTGGTGGTGTTGCAGCCGCCTGAAGAGCCACCGGAGATGCTGCCTTCCGTGCTGGCAAAGGTGCGATAGGTGGCGCCGGTGGCCGGGGCCAGGGGCGATGGCGGGGGAGTGCCGGTGAAGGCTCCGTTCGGAGAAGTGGTGATGACCACGGCTCCCGGGTATTGGGCGGCAAAGGTTGGGGTGGTGGTGGAGTTGAGGCCATTGGAGAGCTGGTTGCGGATGATATCGCCGTAAGCGGACACCTTGTCGCTGAGAATCAGGTAATTGCCGCTGGTGCCATTGGCCAGGTACAGGTCTCCGTTGGTAGCCACGCGGCCGCCGAAATTGAAGTTGGGGCCGGGGAAAAAGCTGAGGTCGGTCTGCGAGAAAATGCCGAACTGGAACACGGGAATGGCCACAGTCTGAATCTGCCGGCGCAGGCGAATCTCTGAACCGTAGCGGTTCGTGCCGGTTCCACCGTACTCGCCGGTGGTGAGGGAGAAATTATTGGACTGGGCGCTGATGGTGATGTTGTAGTCGGTAATCAGACCCTGCAAGCCCTGATACGGTCCGGAGTTGATCTGGCCGGGCACGGCCAGGGGGTTCCCGTTGGCATCGGTCTGCACCGGGGAGATCTCAAAACCCGAGCCGCCGGAGGGCCCGTTGGAGGGATCGAAAAAGTTGATGCCGGTGAAAACCGGAGGGGTCTGGGTGAGGTGCTGAATATCCGTGGCGAGGACATGCTGGGGATTGCTGCCGAACAACTGGCCCAACTGGGCGTTGAGCTGCTCCATGGCGCCGTAGGCGGCATAAAACGTCTGGGTGTGGTCGAGGTCCAGGCCGTTGGACTGCTGCTCGCTGGTGACCAGCAGGGTGAAGCCCACTGCCAGGGACAAGAGCAGGAGCAGCATCAGGAGCGCCGTAACCAGGGCGACTCCCTGTTGAGCCGGTGAGTGCTGATAAGGCCGCATCGCGTTTCTCCTCATTGGATCGACGTTGGCAAAATCCGCCCTCAGTTGTAGCGGTTGACAAAGGCCAGGCTGCGGATGTCCACCTGGGTGGCCATGTTGTTGCGCATGTACTGACTGGTGGGGGTCAGCAGGTTATCGGACCGCGCCGCCAGGTAAATGTTCACTTTTCGAATCTGATTGTCGGTGAGGCCGGTGGGAGTGGTGACCTGATTGATGATCGGCGAGCTTCCGTTCACATAATCATAAGAGAATTCCATGCCCTCGATCACTTCCGCCACGGAGGCCGGGCAGCCCACGGCCGGCGGGTTCGCGGTGGTGCATTGGGTGACGTCACTGGTCATGTTGATCTGGCGCATCAGCCGGGGAACGATTTGTCCATTCAGCGCGAAAGTGTTGTCGAGGAAATAGCTGATCATCAGCACGCGCTGCGCCAGGACGCCGCAGTCCCCGGGGGCGGTGGCGGTCCAAGTGGGCGGAGGCCCGGCCGCGTAGGTGCAGGTGCCGTTGAAGTTGACCACGCCGGGCCTCTGCAAATCGCAAATCGTGCCGGAGATGGTCCCGCAAACCGCGCCGCTGGGCTGCTGATTGAGGTTAAAGGCATCCCCGGTCTGAATCTGCACGGTCTGACTGCTGACGCCGGTGACCACCACCAGGCGTTTCAGGCCGTTGCCGGTGACCAGGAAGAGGTCGCCGACGCTCACCGGGGCGCTCAAGATGGTGGTGGTGGTGCTGGTGATGGGCACGGCGGGGGAGAAGGTCATGCTGGTGCTGGTCATCTGTTGCAAGGGATTGTCATAGGGCTGCCCGCCGATGATGGCCTGGTTGGTCACCAAGTTGTAGTCCTGGTAGAGCATGGTGATCATGTCGCTATTCGGGGAGCCGGTGGGGAATTCGGTGAAAGACGGATTGCTCAATTTCGGCGCTCCCGCACCGCTGCCCACGGTAATGGCCGGCCCCAAGGCGTTGCCGGGAATGACCGCGGGCAGGTTGGGAGCAGACTGGCCGCAACCATAGGGAAAGGTTGAGGTAGCCGTTCCGGGCATGGGGCGATTGATGGGGGAACAGCTTCCTCCGGTCGGCAGCGCGACCCCTCCGGTGGGAATGTTCTGCCCGGCCTGCAGGAGATCGCGCACGATCAGGTTCATGGCGCTGCGCAGGTTGCCGTTCAGGGTGCTCATTTGCGTCCCGGTCTGGTTGGTGCGCAAACCGGTCTCGAACAGGCTGAGGGTCGCGGCCAGGATGATCAGGGTCACGGTCATGGCCACCAGCAATTCGAGCAGCGAGAATCCCGTTTGGCGTTTCATGGTGTTCTCCATCGCCTGGCCCCGTCTCCGCATCACGTGTAGGGAGAGATGTAAGTCTGAATCTGGTAGAGGATCACGCCTTTGAAGCCCGACTGGCTGTTCGATCCGCAGGCCGCGCCGGCATTCGCCGTGGACGCATCCCGGATGATCACTTGAATGGAACGCAAGGGGTAGCTGACTCCGGTAACGTCCCGGATCACAATTTCGCGGCTGAGACGAGTGAGCGGCACCTGGATATCATCGGCAGTGCCATACACTCCATCCGGGCCGGGCAGGACGATAAATTCTGGGGTGCCCGTGGGCACGCTCAGGGCGGTGTTGACCAGTCCGTCGGTACTGTCGGGAGCGTTGATTGGACAGGGGCCATCCACAAACACGCCCCCGTCCGTTCCGCTGGATCCCTTCACGTTGCGGATACTCGCCCAGTTGAGGCTCTGGTCGTCGCGAGCCGAGAAGACGCTTTCCACCGCCTCTCCGGCCTTCGTTTTGGCGATCAACGTGTACTGGGAGTTGCCCATGTATTTCATGCCGGTGGCGAAGAGCGCGGTGACGGCCATGACTCCGATGGTCAAGATGAGGATGGCCACGGCGGCTTCGATCAGGGTCATGCCGCGCTGGGAATTCCGATTGTCTTTGCTTGCCTGGGTCATCACTGGTTCCCCCTACTGCAGTACCCAGCCGCTTCCGGTCCAGCGGTAGGCACGAATGCGGCCAGTGGTGCCCAGAACGGTGAAGGCGCGCTGCGCACCCGGCCGGGTCGGGATGTGCACGAAGACCGTGGCATTCTGCGGCGCGCCGGTGGTGTCCGCAAAGGTTCCATCGCTCAGCCACTGCTGAGTGGCTGTATTTCCCAGGCAGAGCCCGCTCGATGGCGGCGTGGGGCAGAATCCGTCCGGAGTATCGGTAACACCGGCATCCAACCCGAACTGCGCCGGGGAAGGCAGGGTCATGACGGAAAGTGGGGTATGGGTGAGGTTGAGTTCCACGCGCTCCAATTGGAGCTGATTGGCTTGCAGCGATCCCCCACTATCCAATTGGAAATAGCGCCGCTGGGCGATGGCGGAATCCCGCCCTTGCCGGAAGACGGCCTGGGCCGCGTCCATTGCCGCGGTGGCCTGCTGTTGCGGCAAAGTTCCATTGATGCTGATGATGGCGAAGCCGGCGAGGATCAGGGTGATGGCAATGACCAGCAGCATCTCCAACAAGCTGAAGCCTTCACTGCCCGTCGGCCGGTTCGTTGTCAGTTGCGTGTTCACTACCTGACTCCTTCTGGTGCAGGGCCAATCCCACAGAATCAACGAAACCCGGCGTAGGGAAAGCACTTTGGCAGCCGCACCCGGGAAGATTCCAACTCATTCACAGCACATATCTTAGGGCATCGAGATGGCCAGCCGCGGAAGGGCGGCTGGAGCGGATCGGGTAGAAAGGTAACAGAAGATGGCGCGTTCGGAATCGGCTATTTTCCGGCGCGCCTCCGATGAGTACAGGCCGTTCCGCGATGCGCGGAGGGAACGCGGGAATGCTCACGACGCCGGGAAACTTTTCTCGGAGCTGCGTGCTGCCTCAGGGCTGAGCGGCCATCGCAGCCCCGGCGACTACGCAGCCACCCCAAACCAGCCCGGGGCCCAGGGCCGCCAGGAAGATAGGGCCGCGCGGGCTGGCCGCCCCCGCGGAGCACTCTTCGAGAGCCATGCTCAGAGCCACGCCGGAGGTGGAGGAGCCCAGATTCCCGTAACGCTTGCAGACCACCGGAAACTTCTCGAGGGGGAGGCCGGATTGCCGGCTGAGCATTTCAAGCAGGCGGGGATTGGGCTGATGGGTGGCGAAGCGCGCTGCGGACGCGAGTGCGCAACCGGATTGCGCCTCCAATCGCCGGAGCAATGCATCCAGTTGGCGCACGGCGGCGCGGCCCAGGGCGTCGCCGTCAAATTCGAGCTGCAAGACGCTTTGCTCGTCCAGGCGGACGGAGAGCAGGTTGGAGGAGTCTCCGTTGCAGCCCAGGGTGAATTCTCCCAGACGATAGTGCGGTTGCTGCGGAGCGAGGGGCGCAGCGGTGAGCAGAAACGCGCTGGCGCCATCGCCGAAAAGACCGGCGAATTTTCCATCCACCTTGCCCGGCGGAAGGGCGTGCTGGTGGACATCCGCCGTCGCCACCAGAATGGATGCAGCCGCCGATGAGCGCAGCGTGGCCGCGGCCACGAACAGGGCGTTCACCAGGCCCGCGCAGGCCCCGCCCACATCCAGGATGCCGCAATCGGCGCGGAGGGCGAGGCGGCGGTGCAAACGGAATCCCAGCGAAGGGAGGCCGACGAAAGTTTCGGAGCTGACGATCAGGTAGTCCACCTGGGAAGACGTGAAGCCGCAGCGCAGGAGGGCGCGGGCGGCGGCGCGCTCGGCCAGATCGAGTTCGGTAACTCCCGCCGGCACCCGGGCCACGGATTCGATGCCCGCGCGGCGGGAGATGGTCTCGGTGGGCAGGCCGAATTCGCGCTCGACCTCCTGCGCGGACACGGATTCTTCGCCCACGCAGTGGCTCCAGCCGGCGATGCCTGCGGCAAGGGTTCCGGTGGAATCCCCGAGATTCATGGCCCGAGACTCCTGCGGCCGCGCGGCGGAATTGGCCCGCCGCAAGCAATCCACGGCCGCGCGAATCGTGCGAGGGGGCCCATCGGGACAGTGGTCGAACACTCCGGGCAACAGCGCGGCCTTTTCCACGCACGCAAGGACCTCCACGTGGGCCATGGAATCGAGCAGGCCATTCTCAATCCAGTCTATGTCATCTGAGGGAGCCGCAGCGTCCGCAGGAAGCATGGTGCGGAGGCAATGGACGACCAGCGACTGCCAGTCGCGCTCACCCTGCGCGGGCTGATTCATTGGGAAGTCACTCCTTCGCGGCACCCGGCTGGGCGGCGCGCAAGCCTTCCAGCCACTCTGCCTGCGGCAGAGGAAAAAGCGAGTCCAGCATAATCCAGCACTGTTGCTGCTGATTGGGGCGCGCCAGCCCCAGCCGGGCGAAAGGCGCACTGTGCCGGGCCAGGCGCTGCGCAACGTCGAAGTTCAGGAAGCGCTGCATCCGCTGGGACTGGTCCGCCGATCCCAAGGCTTTCGACGCTTCCTCCAGGAATCCGTTCCACTCGTGATCCACGATGGGCAAGCCGTGCAAGGTCTCGCCGGAGGAAAGCGCCAACTCCACGCGCCAGCGGTTGAACTTCCATGCAAAGCGCAAGGAGCGATACCCGCAGCCACAAATCGAGCGGGTGGCCTGCTCCGGGCTGACCCAACCGGCTCCGGCCCCAAACCGATTCACGCTCGGGACACATCCAAACAGATCGCGGACGCAAGTGGCAACCTCGGCTCGGCGCAGCGCGCAGACCACGTCGGCTTCTGAAATCGTGCCCAAGCGATGTACCCATCCCGAGGACTGCCGGTCTTCCACGTGAGGGGCCGCAAGGACCGGGGGCGCGAGTTCAAATCGGAGGACATCGCCACGGCGATGCGGCCAAGCGGGATTCCAGGCGTGGCCCCGGGCCGGCATGGGACGCCACGAGCGGTACGCGGGACCCTGGGCCTCCACACCGACAATGCAGAAGCCCTGTCCCATGCGGGTGACCTCAGTCAGGATTAACTCCGCCATTGGCGCGCCGTTTTTTCTTGCCCAGAACCCGCGGCTCTTCGAGGGCCAGGTGCTCGATGGTCGCCACCTCTCCCAGTTCCCGCCAGCGACCCGCCAGAAGCTCTGCCACCAGGCGGCGATGGCATCGCTCTGCGCCCGGCTCCGAACAAAGGAAGGCGAGGGCATCGCCGCCATCCAGGAAGCATTCTCCCGGGAAACCGCGCTCGCGCATCAGTTCCAAGAAGGATTTCTCGTAGCCGGGCCAATCCTTGGTCTCCCGGTATCGCTTGCGGATCTCCGGGGTGGGAGCGAGGCGTGGTTCGTAGCGGTAGGCGATGCCGGCGACGCGCTCAAGAAAAAAAGCGATGTCCGGAAACTTGGCGTAGCCGGAAAGCTGGCCGATCCGGTTTTCCCGCACGTCGATCACGGTGCGCACCCCAGCCCGGGTAAGAAGCGCAAAGAACTGCTCCGCGGATTTTCCCGCAAACCCGATGGTAAAAAGCTTCGGACGCATCAGTATTGACTGTATTCCAGGGCCAGCGGATCAGCGCGAAAGGCGCACTTTTCCGCTTGCGCGCGGATGGCGTCCTCCACGGCGGTCCCGCGGTCCGTGGCAAACAGAGAGTTTCCGGCGAAGGCGCCCATGTGATGAAGGGCGAGTAAGCGGTCTTCCGCCTGCTGCTGCGTTTCGAGTTCACCGCCGCGACGAATGTGCAACGGCAAAGCACCGCCCAGCACCAACTCCGGTGCAATCAACAGGAAACGGTGGCAGGTGATAGGATCTTCCTCCGCGCAGAGCAAGGCCACGGCCCGGTCCGCGGCCAACTCGATCACCCGTGCGACGCCCCATTGGAAGTCCCGGCAACGGCGGCGCGCACGGTAATCCACCACGCCGCTGGGGGTGTAGAGCTTGGGATCGGCGGGCCGCCCGCCGAGTTCTTCTCCGAAAAATTGATAGCCCAGGCCAGTGTCGCGCGCCGCGGGCTCCAGATTCTCCCGGCTGAACTGGGGATGGCGGGAACTGTGCGGGGAACTGCGTACGTCTGCGACCAGAGCTACCGCATGCCGGCGCAGCGTGGCCAGGAAATCGCCCAGCTCGAGATTCGAGTGGCCCACGGTGTAGACCGGAGGGCGGGCGCTTTGCGGGGTGCTCATGGGGTCCCAGTCTTCGCTCATCCAATATTCTGAACCGAGGGGAATCTTCCGGCAATCGGAAACGCGCCGGGGAGCCGCGCACGGCCGCGCTCAACCCAGATGTTCGAGTTCGGCGACGGCGCGATCCAACTCATCCACCAGGGGTCCGGGCGCGCGCCCGCGGAAGGCCTCCACCAGCGCGCGATAATACCAGAGCGAGCCCTCGCGGCGGCCGGTGAAGCGCTCCCAGACGCCGGGGCCGTTTTCGCGCAGGTCCATCAGGATTTCGCGAACGTTATAGAGCTTGTCGGCGGCGGAAATCAGCAGCACGTCCGCATCCTCGCGAAGCACGCGGTGGAGATACCCCTCCTTCCGCTCCCGCCAGGGCGGCTTGGGGGTCTGGTCGGAATCGGTGCAGCCATCCACGAGGCGGGCCACGCGCTCGCCAAACCGCTCCCGGATTTCCGCCAGCCGGGGCGCGCCGCCGCAATCCTCCACCACATCGTGGAGCAAAGCGGCGATCGCTTGATCCTCGTCTCCGCCGTATTGCAAGACGATGGAGGCCACGCCCATCAGGTGGCTGATATACGGACGTTCCGTCTTCTTGCGGCGCTGATCGCGATGGGCGTCGTGCGCGTAAAGAAAGGCATCGTCAAAGCGGCTCGACAAACGGATGACGCGGGGCGATTCCGCGGACACGGCTGCTCCTTGCCCGGCTCCGGCCCGCTACCCACCCAACGGGACCTCGGGGCGACTGGCGGCTGCAAACGGCCGGCTGCGGAAGCAGAATCTTCAGCTACCACTGGGGGATTGCCATTCGCCTGGCGCGGCCGCCGGGTAAGAGTATGGAGGGAAGGACCGGGGCGTGTCCATTCCCGATCTGTGGCGCGCAGGCGCACAGGGCGCGCTGCAACCGGCTCCAGAATCCTCCGGGGGCAGGGAGGGTTTACGCCAGCGACTGCTGCGCGGCCTCGACGGAAGGGAACATCGGGAAAAACTTCAGCAGGCTGGTGATTTCCAGGGAGGCTTTGACCCGGTCTCCCGCGCCTACCAGGGCCACCTGGAGCCCTGCTTTGTTGCGGGAGACGTAAGCCCCCACCAGCGCCCCCACGCCCACGGAGTCAATGTAGGGCACGCCCTGGACGTCCAGAATCAAGGAGGTCTCCCGGCACTCACGCTCTGCGGTTTGAAAGGGGAATAAATTCTGGACGGTAATTGGACCACGCAGGCGCAGAATGCTGTGGCCAGCGCTGGCCCCGGCAACTTGTTCCACTAGTAGAGGTTCCGGCATCACGGCGGGAGAGACTAACCGAAAATTGTTACAGTCATGTTAACTGCGCCGGCCAGAGCACGTCCGGCCTGGGCGGGAGGAATTGGTAGCGCTAGCGGGAATCGAACCCGCATTTCCACCTTGAAAGGGTGATGTGCTAGCCGTTGCACCATAGCGCCACTACGGGGAGAGCATGCGGCTTTCGTTAGCTTAGAGGAGTTGAAGGCGAATGACAACCGTGCGGCGGGGAGAACAGAGAGCGGGGCGTCACCTATACCGCCGGAGGAGAGGCGCAAGGCCCCGCCCAGTTGGCCGGCCTCACCCCTGCTGCTCGTTGAATTCCTCCAGCCAGGCCATCTGGATGGCTTCGAGCTTACCCTCGTTTGAAAGTTTGGGGTCGCCGGTGAACCCGGCCAGTTCGGTCACCCACTTGTGCAGGTCTGTGAAGCGCACTTCCAGGGGATTCTTGTCCGGAAACTTTTCCGCGAGCTGGATGCCGATTTCTTCCGCGTCGTCCCAGTCGAATGTATTGGGCATCAGAACTCCTTCCCTGGCGCCGGCGCTCGCCGCTAGTGGCTTTCCCGAGCATAGTTTTTATTCCAGGAAGGGATCTCCACGACGATGTCGGAGGAGCCGTCGGGGACGCACTGGCAGCCCAGGCGCGATTTCGGAGAGATGCCCGGGGCCTCGTCCAGCTCATCGAACTCGTCGTCGGTTCCCTCGTTGCAGGTCTCCAGGCCCTGGTGGACAACCACGTGGCAGGTGGAGCAGGCACAGACGCCGCCGCAGGCGTGATCCAGGGGAATGCCCGCGCCCATGGCGATGTCCAGAATGCTGCCGGGCAGGCCGTCGTGGCCGTAAGGCACCTGCGCGGGATCCACCTCCACCTCGCGGGTCTGTCCTTCGAACTGAAAGGTGACCTTATATTTCCGGGTGGCCGGCTTGTAGCTGGTCTCCTGGATGTATGGATTCTTGCCGCCCATTCGATCTCTCCCGGCCGCACGCAACCGGCGGCCGCAGGGGCCTCCGGCAACTGCGGAACCGCGCCCCTACACTTCCGAAAGCTTTTTTCCTTCCACCGCCACGTGCAAGACCTGATTCATCATCGCTTCGGCCAGGTGGTGGGTGGCCAGATTCAACGCCTCCACCGCGGAACGCGCCAGCTTATAGTCTGTGCCGCGCGCCGCCTGGCGCAGCGCGTCCATGGCCTCTTCGATGGAGGCGCGCTCCTCGGAATCCAGAGCCGCGCCAGCCTCACTGGAGAGCGCCTTCTCCGTAGCGGTGAGGATGGACTCCGCTTCATTGCGGGCCTCAATCATCTGCCGGGCGGCAAAATCCTCCTCGGCAAATTCGATGGACTCTTCGAGCATGCGCTCGATCTCCGAGTCGGAGAGGCCGTAGCTGGGCTGCACCTCGATGGACTGCTTCTCTCCGGCGCGCAGATCGCGGGCCTCGACTTGCAGGATGCCGCTGGCATCAATCAGGAATTTCACTTCGACGCGCGCCATGCCCGCGGGCATGGGCGGAACGCGCAGGGTGAACTGCGCCAGGGAGCGATTGTCGCGAGCCAGCTCGCGCTCGCCCTGCAGGACGTGGATGACGATGCCGGTCTGGTTGTCGGCGGAATTGGTGAACATTTCCTGCGCGCTGGCCGGAATGGTGGAGTTGCGCGGAATAATCTGGGCGACCACGCCGCCCATGGTCTCGATGCCCAGGGACAGCGGGGTGACGTCCAGCAGCAGCATGCCGCGCTGCGGCGCACCGCCCTCCAGAATGTCCGCCTGGACCGCGGCCCCCAGGGCCACCACTTCGTCCGGATTCAATTCCGTGTGCGGCGGGCGGCCGAAATATTCTTCCACGCGGCGGCGGACCAGCGGCATGCGCGTGGCCCCGCCCACCAGCACCACTTCTTCTATGGCCTGGGGCTTCTGGTGCGCGTCCGCCAGCGCCTGTTTCACCGGGCCCATGGTGCGCTCGACGATGGGCGCAAGAAGCGATTCCAGCTCCGCGCGCGTCCACTCGCGGGCGTAGGCCAGGTCTTCCCCGAGCAGCGCCCGCACCGCGGTCTTTTCTTCGCTGGAGAGTGCGTGCTTGGCTGCGGAGAGAGCTTTGCGCAGTTCCTGGAGCGGCTCCGCCTGTGCGTCCAACTCGCGCCCAAAGCGGCTGCGGAGTTCCTGGCGGGCTACGGCGAGCATGGCATTGTCCATGTCGTCGCCGCCCAGGTGGGTATCGCCGTTGGTGGAGAGGACTTGATAGATGTCCCCCTGGCCGGTGGAGATCAATTTCAAAACGGAGATGTCGAAGGTGCCGCCGCCCAGGTCGTACACAGCCACCAGTCCGCGCTGCTGCTCGTGCAGGCCGTAGGCCAGAGCCGCGGCCGTGGGCTCATTCACCAGGCGCAGCACTTCCAATCCGGCCAGCCGCCCGGCATCGCGGGTGGCCTGGCGCTGGGCGTCGTTGAAATATGCGGGGACGGTGATGACCGCGCGGTCCACCGGCTCGTTGAAGAAATGTTCGGCCCAGCTTTTCAGCTCGCGGAGGATGAAGGCGGAAATCTCCGGGGGAGTGAACACGCGGTCGCCCAGGCGCACGCGGATCACCTGGCGGCTCTCCGGGTCCACGCGGAAGGGAAAGAGCTTCAATTCGTTGTGGACGTCGTCCAGCCCGCGGCCCATCAGGCGCTTGACGGAATAAATCGAGCGATCGGGTTGCGTGAGCAACCGGCGGCGCGCCGGCTCGCCCACTACGATGGCGCCGTCCGCGTCCAGGCTGACCACAGAAGGACACAGCGTGGAACCGTGCGGGCCGAGGATACACTTCGGGCGGCCCGTGGCCGGGTCCACATAGGCCACGAGACTATTGGTGGTGCCGAGATCGATGCCGACGGTGCGGCTCATGCTTCACCCAATTCCTGGGTCACGCCGCGCACCAGGTTGCGGAGGTAGGACCGGCGGTTCAGGATTTCGTTGATGCGCGCCAGGACCGCGCTTCCCGCGGCTGAATTTTCGGCGTCGAGGGCCACGTCCCACTCCCGCGCGGCGGCCATGAGTTGCCGGTCCACATCTTCCAGGCGCGCTTCAAAACCACTCGCGGCTTCTTCCAGCCGGCGGCGCAGGCCGGCGGTTTCTTGCTCCGCTTGATGCGCGGCTCGCGCCGCGCGCAACTCGTCCAGGGACTCGTTGAGCTCGAACACTTCTTCGAGCAGTTCCGGCGGGGCCTGCTGCTTGGTCTGGCCCTCTTTGCGCACACCCTCCAGTTCCAGCAGATACTCGACGCGCGCCACGGGGTCGCGGAGCACGCGAAAGGCATCGTTCAACTGGGAGGAGCGTTCGAGGGACATCTCGCGTTCCGCGGCGCTCGAGCGCACAAAATTATCCGGGTGCAGCTTCCAGGAAAGCGCATGAAATCGCGCTTCCAGATCGCCCATCTCGATCCACAGCTTGCGAGGCAGGCCGAAGAAACGGAAATAATCCGTGCCGCGAGGCAGCGGCTGGATTTTTCCACACGCGGCGCAGAAATGCTCCCCGCCGGCCGGGGCGCCGCAGCCCCAGCATGCCGTTGCCGCCGTTGTTTCGGTCACGTTCATTGCCTTCCCCACGGGCACCGGCGCCGCGCCCCTTCCGGGCGAAAAAAAAGTGGTTGGCGGCGCCGCCTGCCAACCACGCGCTGCTCCCTTCCGTATGCGGGGCGCCTGCTCGATTCCCTTCCCGGCTAGGCCGTAAACGAGCTGCCACAGCCGCAGGAGCGCGCGGCCTGCGGATTTTCGAACACAAATCCCTGGTGCATCAGCGACTCGCGATAATCGAGCGTGGTGTTGTTCAGGAACAGAAAGCTTTTGGGATCCACGAAGACGCGCGCGCCGTGCTCTTCAATCACGTTATCGCGGTCGCGCCGCTGGGTTTCCAGCCGCATGGCATAGGAGAGGCCGGAGCAGCCGCCGCCCTGCACGCCCAGGCGCAGCCCGCCGCTTTCCGCGGGCACACCCTCCTTGGCAAGCAACTCGCGAATTTTCTCTGCCGCGTGTTCGGTAATGTGGATCATCGTTTCTTTTCTGCACTCTGGAGCCCGCAGAGGACGCCCGGGGGGGCTCAGACCCGGGGCGTTCCCCGTCCGTGTCCAGACTACGAAGCGGTCGGACCCCGCCTCTACAGAGGCGGGCAACATCCCGCAGACCCTAGGACTGGCTGGTGGCGGACTGGGCCGCGGGCTTCTCTTCGCCCGCGCCGCTCTTCCGCTTCCAATCGCCGATGGCCGCCTTGATGGCATCTTCAGCCAGCACGGAGCAGTGAATCTTCACCGGCGGGAGCGCCAGCTCGCGCACGATGTCCGTGTTCTTGATGGCCAGGGCCTCGTCCACGGTCTTGCCCTTCACCCACTCGGTGGCCAGCGAGGAACTGGCGATGGCCGAGCCGCAACCGAAGGTCTTGAACTTGGCCTCTTCGATCACCTGGGTTTCGGGATTGATCTTCATCTGCAGCTTCATCACGTCGCCGCATTCCGGCGCGCCGACGAGCCCAGTTCCCACGTTGGGATCGCCTTTGTCGAGCGAGCCGACGTTGCGCGGATGGTTGTAATGATCCACTACTTTATCTGAGTACGCCATGAGTCCTCCGATTGCATTTTGAACGTCTCCCCACAAAACCCTTTAGTGCGTGTTCCACTGCATCTTGCTCATATCGATTCCCTCTTTGGCCATTTCATAGAGGGGCGAGAGCTCGCGCAAGCGCTTGACGGTTTCGACGACGCGCGCGGCCACATAATCCACTTCTTCATCGGTGTTGAAGCGGCCGAGGCCGAAGCGGATGGAGGTGTGCGCCAGGTCTTCGCCCACGCCCAGGGCCTTCAGCACATAGCTGGGCTCGAGGGTGGCGGAGGTGCAGGCCGAGCCGCTGGAAACGGCCACGTCGTTGATGCCCATGAGCATGGATTCGCCTTCCACATAGGCGAAACTGATGTTGATATTGTGCGGGAGGCGGTGGGTCATCGAACCGTTGATGAACACCTCATCCAACTCCGAAAAAATCCTGTCCTTCAGCCGGTCGCGCATTCCGCGCAGCCGAGCCGATTCCACGGGCATTTCGTCCAGGCAGAGCTCGCAAGCCTTGCCGAAGCCCACGATGCCGGTGACGTTCAGGGTGCCGGAGCGCATGCCGCGCTCGTGGCCGCCGCCGTCAATCAGCGGCGAGAGCTGCACGCGGGGATTGCGCCGGCGCACATAGAGCGCGCCCACGCCCTTGGGGCCGTAGAGTTTGTGGCCGGAAAGGGACAGAAGATCGATGTTTTCCTTGTTGACGTCCACGGGAATTTTGCCGGCGGCCTGCACGCCATCCACGTGGAAGAAGACGCCCTTTTCCTTGGCCAGGGCGCCCAGCTCGGCAACCGGTTGCACCACGCCGATTTCATTGTTGGCGTACATGATGGTCAGCAGGATGGTGCGCGGGGTGATGGCCTTGCGCACATCGTCCAGATTCACCCGGCCGTCTTTCTGCACCGGCAGGTAGGTGACTTCGTAGCCGTATTTCTCCAGGCGCTTGCAGGTGTCCAGCACCGCCTTGTGCTCGGTCACCTCGGTGATGATGTGATTGCCCTTCTCGCGGTACATCTCCGCAACGCCCTTGATGGCCAGGTTATTGGACTCGGTGGCGCCGCTGGTCCAGATGATTTCCTTGGGGGTGGCGCCGATGAGTTTGGCCACCTGCTCGCGGGCATGCTCTACGCCTTCCTCCGCCTTCCATCCGAAGGCGTGATTGCGGCTGGCCGCATTGCCGAAATTCTCGCTGAAATAGGGCAGCATGGTCTCCACCACGCGCGGGTCCACCGGAGTGGTCGCGTGGTTATCCATGTAAATCGGTAGTTTGACCGCCATTTCCCCTCTCCTCGTCCCCTGGAATCTCTTAAATCCGCAGATCCACCAATCCGCTCGAATCCCCGCCATCGGCCAAGCTGGTGATGGTCACGGCGCCCAGCACCTGCAGAATTCCGTCGTTCACCCGCCGGAGCGGGTCGCGCACCGTGCAACGGTCCGAGTGGTCGCAGACGCCGTGGGCGGTCTCGCAGGAGGTGATCACCACGGGTCCGTCAATGGCGCTGATCGCTTCGAGCGCGGTAATGCGGGCCGGGTCTTTGGCCAACGCATACCCTCCGGTCGAACCATGCCGCGCCCGCAGCAGCCCTTTGCGCGCCAGCCGCTGTAAGACCTTGGCCATGAGCGGCGCGGAGATGCCATAAACCTCCGCGATATCGGAAGCGCTGGAAGAAGTTTCGGGATCGCGCATGGCCAGATGCTTGAGCGCAATCAGCCCATAGTCCGCCTTCTTGGAGAGCTTCAACATGGCTATCGGACCGCTTCGGTCGCATATTCAATCTACAGCAGTGGCCGCCCTCGTGTCAACCCCGCTCTTCGCCCAGCATGCCCACAAGCCCTTGAGATTGAAGATGCTAGATTGCGACCCTGCGGGTCCGATATCCACTGTTTTGAGTTCGGGGGCTCGTGGAGCAGGCCGAAGTGGGCAGAACCGGGGCCGAGTGGGAAGGAGATTACGCCGCTTCACCGAGTGGCGGCGGGCTTCCAGTCTTCCAGGAATTGACGCACGTCTCCCATACCGATGCGCACCGCGGAGTCGAATTCGCCATTCTTCTGGCTGGTAATCAGCCGGCCCTCGGCATCCAGAACCGCCAGGCTGGGCAGCTTGTCAGGCTGAACCTGGCACAGCCGGGCCAGGTCCACGTTGCTGGTTCCGTCGGCCACGTTGACATGCACCAGGTGGTAATTGGCGGCGATGAGCGGGGCCAGTTCTTTGGAGTGGAAGGCGGCGTCCAGTACGTGGCAGTCGTAGCACCAGTTGGCGCCGAACACCACCAGCACACGCTTGTGGTCCAGGCGCGCGGCGGCCAGCGCGGCCTCCAGGTCCCCATGGGCCTTCTCCGGCTCCGGATAGAGCTGCGGATTGGGCCGCGCCGGCTCCGGCAGGCGGATGGGGGGACGCGACAGGAGGTCGCTGCGCTGCGAGCGATAAATCTGCCAGCCAGCGCCCTGCTGCACCCACAACTGTGCGCTGGAGACAATGTAGTCCTGGGGGTGTCCCGAGGAGACCATGGTGAGATCGATGCGCAGGGTGAGTACCGCGGTGCCCGGCTGGCGAGTATCCATCTGCAGAATCTTGGGATTGATGGACTGCAGACCGGCGGCACGCAACCCGGCCCAGTACTGCGGCTCTTCGCCGGGATCGGAAAAGCGGCCCCGGGGCGTTTGCGCAAACGCGCCGGGAGTAGCGGCGTAGAGCGCGGCGAGCGCGGCGCGGTCTCCAGCAACGACCGCAGCCTTCCACCGGTCCAGTGGCTCAAAAATGGGGGCGGGCGCGGGTTTGGAGGCGCGGGAGGCGGCCTGCTTCTGCGCGTGCACGCTGGCTGCAACCGCTGCGCACAGCAGCAGGGCCAGCCCGGCCATCCAGAACCCATGGCGTAATTTCAGGAACAAGGCCTGCACCTTTCCGCGTGAACGCACCTCCATTCTACTGCATCGCACGGCGCGGCCCGGGAAGCGCCTGCAAATCCGGTGCGCCAGGGCATGCGGTTCTGGGTTAGAATGGCTCTCCGAAATTTCCCGCGCATGAAGAGCATCACCGCCATCTATCCGGGTTCGTTCGACCCGGTGACCAACGGGCACCTGGACCTGATCGCCCGCGCCGCGCGCATCTTCGACCACCTGGTGGTGGCGGTGCTGCAGAATCTGGAAAAAGAGCCACTCTTCCCGGCCCCGGAGCGCGTGCAAATGCTGCGCGAAGCGGCGGCGGAATGGGCCAACGTGGAGATCGATCTGTTCGACGGACTGCTGGTGGACT